>WNFS01003427.1_pt1 | contig 12025 bp, 5 predicted proteins | sample 5400141 | NCBI WGS metagenome assembly WNFS01 (sample SAMN13153358, study PRJNA577476) | soil metagenome | isolation source: 60 cm saprolite under Madrone tree | place: USA:California | collected 2016-06-14 | reverse complement strand
GAGGTCAAATCGACCCTGGCCGCCGCGGTCGTTATCGTCGTCGGGGTGATTTTTCTGTTCCTCGGCAGCTTTCGCGCGGTGCTGATCCCGGTCGTGACGATCCCGTTGTCGCTGGTCGGTGCCGGGATCATCATGGCAGCGCTCGGGTTCAGCCTGAATCTGTTGACCCTGCTCGCGATGGTGCTCGCGATCGGGCTCGTCGTCGACGACGCGATCGTCGTCCTCGAGAACGTCTATCGCCATATCGAGGAGGGCCGCACCCCGGCGCAGGCCGCCTTGATCGGTGCCCGCGAGATCGCCGGCCCGGTGATCTCGATGACCCTGACCTTGGCGGCCGTCTATGCACCTATAGGTTTTCTCGGCGGTGTCACCGGCGCGCTGTTCCGCGAATTCGCCTTCACGCTGGCCGGTGCCGTGATCATTTCCGGCGTGGTGGCGGTGACCTTGTCACCGATGATGTGCTCGCTCCTCTTGTCCCGCGAGATGCTGCACGGCCGTTTTGTTCACCTGATCGACCGCGTCTTTTCCAGTTTGGCCGAGTGGTATGGACGCAAGCTGGAGCGCTCACTGGACTATCGTCCGGTGACTGCGCTATTCGCTGCGGCCGTCTTTGCCAGCCTCGTCTTCATGTACATGAACACAAAGGCCGAGCTCGCCCCCGAAGAGGATCAGGGGGTGCTCTTCGCGCTGACCAAGGCACCGCAATACTCCAATCTCGATTACCAGGAGGCCTATACCGACAAGCTCGACCAAGCGTTCGGCTCGTTCCCGGAGACCGATCTGCGCTTCATCGTCAACGGCCGGTTCGGGCCCAACCAAGGCATCGCCGGCGCGATCCTCAAACCCTGGGGCGAGCGCTCGCGTTCGGCGCAGCAGCTGAAGCCGTTGATGCAACAGAAGGCGTCGGCCGTCGAAGGGATGAACGCCTTCGTCTTCTCACTGCCGCCATTGCCCGGATCGATTGGCGGCCTGCCAGTGCAGATGGTGATTTATTCGACCGGCGTTTACAAAGACATCTACTTGGCGATGGACAAGATCAAGGCGGCAGCACGCAAGAGCGGGCTGTTCATGGTCACCGACAGCGATCTCGATTTCAACCAGCCGACAATTCAGGTCAAGGTCGACCGCTCGAAAGTCAACGAGCTCGGTCTGACCATGCAGTCGATCGGCGATACATTAGCACTGCTGGTCGGCGAGAATTACGTTAACCGCTTCAATCTCGGCGGCCGGTCTTACGAAGTAATACCGCAAGTGCCACGCGCCGACCGCCTGACGCCCAACACCTTGACGCACTACTACGTTACGACGCCGTCGGGGCAACCGGTGCCGCTGTCGAATCTCGTGACGCTCGAGATGGACACCCAACCCAATTCGCTCACCCAGTACAACCAGCTCAATTCGGCCACTTTCCAGGCCGTGCCTATGCCGGGAGTGACGATAGGTCAGGCGGTCGATTTCCTCGAGCAGCAGACCAAGAATCTGCCGGCCGGCTTCAGCCACGACTACCTGTCCGACACCCGTCAATACGTACGGGAAGGCAATCAGCTGACCATCACCTTCATTTTTGCACTGATCGTGATCTTCCTGGTGCTGGCAGCGCAATTCGAAAGCCTGCGCGATCCGCTAGTGATCCTTGTGAGCGTACCGATGTCGATGTGCGGCGCGTTGATGCCACTATTCTTCGGCCTCGCGACGATGAACATCTACACCCAGGTCGGGCTAGTCACCTTGATCGGGCTGATCAGCAAGCACGGCATTCTGATGGTCGAGTTCGCCAATGTGCTGCAGGTGCGCGAGAACCTCGACCGCCGGCGCGCGATCGAGCAGGCTGCCCGGGTCCGGCTGCGGCCGATCCTGATGACGACAGCGGCAATGGTCGTTGGGCTCGTACCCTTGCTGATCGCGACTGGAGCGGGTGCAGCGAGCCGCTTCTCGATCGGGGTCGTTGTGGTTGCCGGCATGTCGATCGGGACGCTGTTCACGCTTTTCGTGCTGCCCGCGGTCTACACCGTATTGGCCAAGGACCACCTTGCCGCCGCGCATTCGACCCGGGTGCGCGAGATCGCCCAGGTCTCGTGAGGGTAGTGGGCCCGGCAGGATTCGAACCTGCGACTACACCGTTATGAGCGGCGTGTTCTAACCAGCTGAACTACGGGCCCAGGGCGCTACCGGTGCGCTCAACGCTCAAGTGTCGAGAAAGCTGCGCAATTTCCGCGAGCGGCTCGGATGCTTCAGCTTTCTCAACGCCTTCGCCTCGATCTGGCGGATGCGCTCGCGGGTCACCGAGAATTGCTGGCCGACCTCCTCGAGGGTGTGATCGGTATTCATGCCGATGCCAAAGCGCATGCGCAGCACGCGCTCCTCCCGCGCCGTCAGCGAAGCCAGCACCCGGGTCGTCGTTTCGCGCAGATTGGCTTGGATCGCCGCATCGAGCGGCAACACCGCGTTTTTGTCTTCGATGAAGTCGCCGAGATGCGAATCCTCCTCGTCGCCGATCGGCGTCTCGAGGCTGATCGGCTCCTTGGCGATCTTCAAGACCTTGCGCACCTTTTCGAGCGGCATTGCGAGCTTCTCTGCCAGCTCCTCCGGGGTCGGCTCGCGGCCGATCTCGTGCAGCATCTGCCGCGAGGTGCGCACCAGCTTGTTGATCGTCTCGATCATGTGCACCGGGATGCGGATCGTGCGCGCCTGATCGGCAATCGACCGCGTGATCGCCTGGCGGATCCACCAAGTCGCATAGGTGGAGAATTTGTAGCCGCGGCGGTACTCGAATTTGTCGACGGCTTTCATCAAACCGATATTGCCCTCCTGAATAAGATCCAGAAACTGCAACCCACGGTTGGTGTATTTCTTGGCGATAGAGATGACCAGACGCAGATTAGCCTCGACCATTTCCTTCTTGGCGCGGCTCGCTTCGCGCTCGCCGCGCTGAACGGTCTGCACGACCCGGCGGAACTCATTGATCGGCAGCTTCGTCTCGGCAGCAATCTGGGCGATGGCGCCGCGCAGCTTTGCCACGTCAGCTGCATGCCTTTCGTCCAGTTTTGCCCACCCACGGGCGGGCAGCACGCGGGCACGATCGAGCCAATCCGCGGCGAGCTCGCTGCCGATGTAGTGCTGAAGAAACTCCGAGCGCTTGATCCCGGCGCTCTCGGACATTCGCAACAATTTTCCTTCCTCGGCGACAAGCCGGCGATTCACGTCGTAGAGCTGCTCGACGAGATGTTCGATGCGCGTATTATTGAGGCGCACCCGCTTGATGTTGTCGATCATTGCCGACTTTAGCTTCTCGTAACGGCGTTCTGTCGCCCGCGGCAACTCTTCGCCCTTGGACAAGGCGTTGATCCGCTGATCCTGGAGCCTGTGCAACTTTTTATGGATCTCGGCGATCGCATCAAACGTCGCGAGCGAACTCGGCTTTAACTGCGCTTCCATCGCGGCAAGCGAGATCGAACTCTCCTCGCCATCCCCTTCTTCGACCGCGATGCCACCCTCGATCCCCGCAAGTTCAGCTGGGGCATCTTCCTCATTCGGGGCATCTTCCTCATTGCCGGCCTCGCCATCAGCCTGCGAGCCACCTTCGGGGGGCGTCGTGCGGCTAACCGCCTCTGCCGGTACTTGCTCAAACCCGCCGCTGCCGTATGTGGCGTCAAGATCGATAATGTCGCGCAGCAGCATTTTTCCTTCGTTGAGGGCATCACGCCAGGCGATGATTGCGCGAATCGTCAACGGATTCTCGCAGATGCCGCCGATCATCATCTCGCGGCCAGCCTCGATGCGCTTGGCGATCGCGATTTCGCCCTCGCGTGACAGCAGCTCGACAGACCCCATCTCGCGCAGATACATGCGAACGGGATCGTCGGTGCGGCCGATGTCGTCGTCGTCGAGGTTACCGCGGACTTCGTTGTCGGCCTCGTCTCCCTCGGCGGCAGCTGGCTCGTCGCTCTCCTCGCTCTCGATCACATTGACCCCGAGCTCGGAGAGCATCGTCATCGTGTCCTCGATCTGCTCCGAGGACACTTGATCCTGCGGCAGAGCGGCGTTCAACTCGTCATAGGTCAGGTAGCCTCGCTCCTTGCCGCGGGCCAGCATCTTCTTGATCGCAGCGGCAAGAGTGTCGAGCAGCGGAGTCTCCGCTGCCTCCTCACGGGTTTCTGTCACCTCAGCCGTATTCGCCGCCTTGCTAACCATCCCACCATCCCTAGGCAATCAGTGTTGACCCGCGTTCGGGCAGAGCCCGGCGCACGAGAGCGTTTTCCTCAAAAAGGGTCTCGCGACAAACTTCGATCAAGGGCTGCAAGGGGTCACATCTGGTCGTCACCGATCAGACCCTGCTGCACCACCCACTCCCTGGCGGCCTGAAACCGCTCCCACATCTCTGCCGATACGTCGCGCTCGAGATCGTTTCCTGCCTGGACCACAGTTGCTCGATCACCGCCCATCAGCATTCTGACCACATGCGTCCATTCCCTGCGGGCGGAGGTCGGATCAGGGCACCGGACAAGAAAACCCGTGTCGACGGATGGCGATAGGAGGCCCACCACGGTCGCCGCGCACCCGGTTTTTACAAGGTGTTGTTGCAGCGTCTCAGCGTCAAGCCCCGGCTGCTGGGCTATGAGCCCTAAAATCTCTCGGCGCAGCGTATTCAGCTCGGCCTCGGGCATATTGAGAGCATCGAGCTCTTCGGCCACTTCGCCAATCACCTCAGGGAAATGAAGAAGAATTCTAAACAAGATCTCGCGCTGCAGGCGCTGAGGCGGGCGCGGCGGCGGTGGCGGTCCTTCGCGCCCGACCGCGCTGGCCGCCGAGGGAGCTGTCCCTCTTCTCAATCCCCGCGGATCGCATCGTGCTTTGAAGAGTGTCTCGTATTCATATCGAACCATGCGGTCCGAAATTGACTGCGCGTGGGCTAACAGCCGGCTCCGGACATCAGCAAGCCGTTCCGGCGTGTCGCGAGGCTTGGCACCTACTTCGAACTCCCAAAGGGTGTCCGCCAGAGATCGGGCTGCACCCAAGACCGCCTCGAAGGCAACGCGGCCGCCCGTACGTAACAACGAATCCGGATCTTGGCCACTCGGCACTGTCGCAAAGCGCAGGCTTTGCCCCGGCCGCAGCAGCGGCAAGGCGCGGCGCAGGACGCGGATCGCGGCGCTCTGCCCGGCGGCGTCACCGTCAAAGCACAAGATCGGGTCCGGCCCCAAGCGCCACAGCTCGTGCAGTTGAAACTCGGTCAGTGCCGTTCCGAGCGGCGCCACTGCGGTCGGGAAATCGGCACGATGCAGCGCGATTACGTCCATATAGCCTTCGGTGACGATCGCGTCGGGCCTATCTGTCTTGGCCGCCCGTGCCGCCGACCAGCCATAGAGCACGCGACCTTTTTCGAACAGCGGGTGCTCCGGGGAATTTAGGTATTTGGGTTCTGCCTCGCCGAGCACCCGGCCACCGAACGCGATGATCCGACCGGCGCGATCGCCGATCGGGAACATGATGCGGCCACGAAAATAATCGAACGGTTCACCATGTTCCGAGTGCCGGAGCAACCCCGCTTCTGTCAGCAACACCTCGGGAAAATCAGCAGCGAGGCTGCGACGCAACGCCTGCCGGTCGTCGGACGCCCAGCCCAGGCGAAAGCGTCGGATCGTCTCGAGATCAAGACCGCGCCCGAGCAGATAGTCGCGCGCGCGACCGCCCGCAGGCGCCCACAACCGAGCCTCATAGTAGGCGGCAGCGGCTTCCAGCGCTTCGAACAGGGTCTTTTGATGCTGCGCCCGCTCGCGCTCCTGCGGCGTTGCCTGTGGCACGGCCAGGCCGGCCTCTCCTGCCAGCTTCTCGACCGCCGCGATAAAGTCGAGATTGTCGGCGCGCATGACAAACCCGATCGCGTCGCCGTGCGCGCCGCAGCCAAAGCAATGAAAAAAGAACTTGTCCTCGACCACGTAAAAGGACGGTGTCTTTTCGTGGTGGAACGGACAGAGCCCGGCATACTCGCGCCCGCGGCGAGCCAGTTTGACAGTGCGTCCAATCAGCCCCGAAAGAGAAATCCGGCTGCGCAGCTCGTCGATAAACCCAGGCGGAAGAGCCATCTAGCGCTCAGACGCATTCATAAGATGCACAAAATGGGCGGCCGCGTGACGGTTCTCGCTGTTTTTGCTGTTTTGCCCACAAATTATCAGCGATCGACATCTCGTTCTCCGCGGAAATCCTGGGCTGCCGATGGTTCGGCGATGTGAAAAACAGCGAGACTGCCCGCTGTTCTGCCGCTGTTTTCCGCTGTTTTGTGATACAGATGCTAAGAATTGCAAAGATGGCGCTACCGGTGGATCCCAGTCGCCGCCCAATCCTTGATGAAATCCGCATGTCTGGACGATATCATAAGCTGACATAATTGTCAATTAACCAATACTTTTGCGCGCCCAGGATCGCCGGAGGGACCCCGGACCTTTGGCGCTCAAGGGGCATAAAGAACCGCAGGATCACACTCCATGCCGGGCAACGCGTCTATAAGATCTTATGGAATTAACATATAGATGCGAAACTGTCAATGGAATTTCCTCGCAATCCGTCTCAGGCTCAGCCCAGGCGCCGTCTGACAATCGCACCGGCGCGGGCGAAATCCATGACCCCTCCATGGCGATGGCGGAGCGCGGCCATGACCTCGCCCCTGTTCTTGATGCCCGATGCGCCTGTCCCGGCGATGATTGCCGCGGCCGCCTGTTCAATCTCGGCCTCCTCGAATTGTCGCGGCAGGAAGCCGTCGATGACGGCGATCTCGTCACGTTCTCGTTGCGCGAGGTCGGGGCGATTACCCTGGTCGTAAAGAGTGATCGGTTCGCGGCGCCGCTTGATCATCGTTTGCAGCATCTGTTGGATCTCAGCTTCGGAAACGCCCTCGACATTGGCTCGCCCGCGGGCGGCCACGTCGCGCTCATTGAGCGCGGCCAACATCAGACGCACCGTCGAAACGGTGCGCGCGTCCCTCGCTTTCAGCGCCTGTTTGAGCCGTTCGGCGAAGGCTTGACGCATCGTCGGCATGCTTCCCCCGCCGTCAGCTATAAAGCCCATCCGGCTCCATGTTCTACAGCAATTTAGCCGTGCGTCCCTAAGCCGTTGAAAACACGGATAGTTCTAATGTTTGCAGGGTTGACGCCGTAAGGGCGAGCGGCTATTTTCTCCCGTCGCTGTTCGCCCTTGGCGTCCTCAGTCGTCCGGGCAGGCTGCACCTTGCCAGGACCACACTGATAATGCGCGTGCCGATGCCGCGACCGCCTGACTGCAACGCCGCGCTCGTCCTGGCGGACGGCAGCGTTTTCTGGGGCCGCGGCCTCGGTGCGGTCGGAACGGTAATTGGCGAGGTCTGCTTCAACACCGCCGTCACCGGTTACCAAGAGATCCTGACCGATCCTTCTTATGCCGGTCAAATCATCGCCTTCACCTTTCCCCACATCGGCAATGTCGGCACCAACCGGGAAGATCTAGAAACCACCACACCCGCGGTGCGCGGGCTCGTCCTGCGCACACCGATCACCGAACCCGCAAACTACCGTGCGAGCGCATCGCTCGAAAGCTGGCTCAAATCCCATGGTCTTGTCGGGATCTCGGGGGTCGACACAAGGCAGCTGACGCGACGGATTCGTGATCTGGGGCCGCCACACGGGGTCATCAGCTATGATCCGGAAGGCGAACTCGACATTACCTCCCTCCGTGCACGCGCCCTCGCGTGGCCCGGTCTTGAAGGGATGGATCTCGCTCTCGAGGTCACCTGCCGACAGACCTATGAATGGACCGAGACGGTGTGGGAACGCGAGCTCGGCTATGGCCGACAGGAGCGTCCGCGCCATCACGTCGTGGCTGTGGATTACGGCGCAAAGCGCAACATTCTGCGAATGCTCGCGACCCATGGCTGTCGGGTTACCGTTGTTCCTGCCGCCACCTCGACAGCGGACATTCTGCGTCATCGCCCCGATGGTATTTTTCTGTCGAACGGACCCGGGGACCCCGCCGCGACCGGCCTTTACGCCGTGCCGGTATTGCGCGACCTGATGGGTTCGGGCACGCCGATCTTCGGCATCTGCCTTGGTCATCAGCTGTTGGCGCTGGCGCTCGGCGGCCGGACCCTCAAGATGTCGCGCGGCCATCGCGGTGCCAATCACCCGGTAAAGGATCTGCGCACCGGCAAAGTCGAGATCACCAGTCAGAACCATGGCTTCGTCGTCGACCCCGAAAGCCTGCCAGGGTTCGTCGAGCCGACCCACCTCTCGCTCTTCGACAAGACTAACGAAGGGCTGCGAGTGCTCGGCAAGCCGATATTTTCGGTCCAATACCACCCGGAGGCGAGCCCCGGCCCGCAGGACAGCCATTACCTGTTCAAGCGCTTTGTCGCTCTGATGGGCGAGAATGCCTAGACGCACCGATATCGACAGCATCCTGATCATCGGTGCCGGACCGATCATAATCGGGCAGGCCTGCGAGTTCGACTATTCGGGCGCTCAGGCCTGCAAGGCGTTGAAGAGCGAAGGATATCGGGTCGTGCTGGTGAATTCTAACCCGGCGACGATCATGACCGACCCGGAGCTAGCCGACGCTACCTACATCGAGCCGATCACTCCCGAAATGGTGGGCAAGATCATCGCCCGTGAGCGGCCGCAGGCGCTGCTGCCGACAATGGGCGGCCAGACCGCACTCAATGTGGCGATGTCGCTCAGCCGCGCGGGAGTCCTCGAACGGTATCGGGTCGAGCTGATCGGGGCCAGCGAGCAGGCGATCGCCAAGGCCGAGGACCGTCAGCTCTTTAAATTGGCGATGGACAGGATCGGGCTTTGCTCACCGAAGAGTCGGCTCGTGCGCACCTTGGACGAAGCGATCGAAGCGCTCGAGACCGTGGGGTTGCCGGCCATAATCCGACCTTCCTTCACTCTGGGGGGCACCGGCGGCGGCATCGCCTACAACGCACAGGAGTTTGACGAAATCGTCCGCGGCGGACTGCGGGTCTCGCCGACCCATGAGGCGCTGATCGAGGAATCGGTTCTCGGCTGGAAGGAATTCGAGATGGAGGTGGTCCGCGACCGCGCGGACAACTGCATCATCGTTTGTTCGATCGAAAACATCGATCCGATGGGGATCCACACAGGTGATTCGGTGTGCGTCGCCCCGGCTCTGACCCTCACCGATAAGGAATACCAGCTGATGCGCAACGCTGCGATCGCAGTGCTGCGCGAAATCGGCGTCGATACCGGGGGATCGAATGTGCAGTTCGCGGTCAACCCGGTCGATGGCAGGCTCGTGGTCATCGAGATGAACCCGCGGGTCTCACGTTCTTCCGCACTCGCCTCCAAGGCGACCGGATTTCCGATCGCCAAGGTCGCCGCCAAGCTCGCCGTCGGTTACACGCTCGACGAATTGGATAACGAGATCACCGGCGTCACTCCGGCGTCGTTCGAGCCGACGATCGACTATGTCGTCACCAAGATGCCGCGCTTTACGTTCGAGAAATTTCCCGGGACCGAGCCACTGCTGACGACCTCGATGAAGTCAGTGGGCGAGGTGATGTCGATCGGCCGAAGTTTCGCCGAATCGGTGCAGAAGGCGTTGCGCTCGATGGAGACCGGCCTTAGCGGCTTTGACGAGGTCGCGATCGAGGGTGTCGAGAGCGCCGGCAAGGACGCGGTCAAGGCGGCGCTGGCAAGACCGTCGCCCGATCGGCTGTTGCTGATCGCCCAGGCCTACCGGCACGGGCTCACCACCGCGGAGGTGCATGCCGCCTGCCGGTTCGAGCGCTGGTTTCTCGACCGCATCCGCGAGATCGTCGAGACCGAGGAAGGAGTGCGGCGCGACGGGTTGCCGGACGATCGCACCGCGTTTCTCCGGCTCAAGCAGATGGGCTTCTCGGACGCCCGCCTCGGCAAGCTCACAGGACTCGCCGAGGAAATGGTGTCAGCGCGACGTCGGGCTCGCGGGCTGACACCCGTGTACAAGCGGATCGACACCTGCGCGGCCGAGTTCGCCTCACTCACCCCATACATGTATTCCTGCTACGAGGGGGACGGGGTTGACCCACCCGAGTGCGAAGCTGCTCCGAGCGACCGCCGCAAGGTTGTCATCCTCGGCGGCGGACCGAATCGAATCGGACAGGGAATCGAATTTGACTACTGCTGCGTGCACGCGGCCTACAGCCTGCGTGAGGCGGGCATTGAGACCATCATGGTCAACTGCAACCCGGAAACTGTCTCCACGGATTACGATACCTCCGACCGGCTCTATTTCGAGCCGCTGACCGCCGAGGATGTTGTCGAGATCGTGCGCGTCGAGGAGCGCCGAGGCACCCTGCTCGGCGTCATCGTGCAATTTGGTGGCCAGACCCCGCTCCGGCTCGCGGCGGCGCTCGAACAGGCGCGCATTCAGATCCTCGGGACCCCCCCGGACGCCATTGATCTCGCCGAGGACCGCAGCCGCTTCCAGGGGCTTCTGAATAGCCTTGGGCTGCGCCAGGCGATGAACGGCACCGCGTTCTCGGCGGCGGAGGCGGAGGAAATCGCGTCGCGCGTCGGCTATCCGGTGGTGATTCGTCCTTCCTACGTTCTCGGAGGGCGGGCGATGGAGATCGTCCACGACAGCGCTGCACTGCGTCGCTACATCCGCCACGCAGTCAGCGTGTCGGGGACGAACCCGGTTTTGATCGACCGCTATCTTCAAAATGCCATCGAGGTCGATGTCGACGCCGTCTCCGACGGCCGCACCGTGGAGGTCGCCGGCATCATGGAGCACATCGAGGAGGCGGGAATCCATTCGGGCGACAGCGCCTGCTCGCTACCGCCCTACAGCCTCGCGCAGGGGACCATCGCCGAGATCGAGCGGCAGACCGACGCCCTTGCCCGAGCGCTCGAGGTGGTCGGGCTGATGAATGTCCAATTCGCGGTCAAGGGCGACGAAATCTACGTTCTCGAGGTCAATCCGAGAGCCTCGCGGACAGTTCCGTTTGTCGCCAAGGCGACCGGCGTCCCGATCGCCAAGATCGCGGCGAAAGTGATGGTCGGTGAGCGCCTGCAGCCGGGTCTTTCAGGCTCCATTCATCGGCGTCGAGGTCACGTCGCGGTCAAGGAGGCAGTCTTCCCGTTTGCGCGCTTCCCCGGGGTCGACCTGATCCTCGGCCCGGAGATGAAATCGACTGGCGAGGTAATGGGTCTCGACACGGATTTCGGCCGGGCCTTTGCAAAGTCGCAGCTTGGCAGCGGCACCAACCTGCCATTCGAGGGCCAGGTTTTCGTTTCGGTGCGCGACCAGGACAAGAGGACCCTGGTTGAGCCCTGCCAGCAGCTTGTCGAAATGGGCTTCACGCTGGTTGCCACCAACGGTACCGCCCGGGTCTTGGCCGCTGAGGGGCTCCCGGTAGCACAGGTCAATAAGGTGAGCGACGGCCGCCCGCACATCGTCGATCTGATGTTGAGCGGCGAGGTGCAGCTGGTGTTCAACACGACCGAGGGGGCGCAGGCGATTGCCGACAGTTTCAGCCTCAGGCGCACGGCGCTAACCAACAACATCCCCTACTACACGACCGTCGCAGGGGCGCGGGCAGCGGTCCAGGCGATTACGGCGCTGCGCGCCGGCAGCCTTGAAGTTGCGCCGCTGCAATCGTACCTTTGATAGCTCCGCGGCGGCCGTCCCGCGGATTTGACAGCAGAGTGCGAACTCGTTTTCGATGAACAAGATCCCGATGACTGCCGATGGCTACAATCGCCTCCAGGAGGAGCTGAAACGCCTGAAGACCGTGGACCGGCCGGCCATCATCCGTGCCATCGCCGAAGCCCGCGACCACGGAGACTTGGCGGAAAATGCCGAATATCACTCTGCCCGCGACCGGCAGAGTTTCATCGAAGGTAGGCTAGCTGAAATCGAGGACAAGATCGCCCGGGCGGAGATCATCGACGTCTCCAAGCTGTCGGGCTCGGTGATCAAGTTCGGAGCGAGGGTAACCCTCGCCGATGAGGAGACCGACGAGGAACAGACCTTTCAAATCGTCGGCGAGGACGAA
>WNFS01007480.1_pt1 | contig 12026 bp, 8 predicted proteins | sample 5400141 | NCBI WGS metagenome assembly WNFS01 (sample SAMN13153358, study PRJNA577476) | soil metagenome | isolation source: 60 cm saprolite under Madrone tree | place: USA:California | collected 2016-06-14 | reverse complement strand
CGTACCTGATGCAACCGCTGAAGTATGGGGCGGATATTGTCGTTCACTCGGCCACCAAGTTCATTGGCGGGCACGGCACAGCCATTGGTGGTGTGATCGTAGACGGTGGCACATTTGACTGGACTAACGGACGTTTCCCCGGTTTCGTTGAGCCAGACCTTTCCTACCATGGCTTGCGTTACGTCGAGGCATTGGGACCGCTGGCCTATATCATCAAGGCTCGAGTGCAACTGATGCGTGATTTTGGCGCTGCCACAACGCCCTTCAACTCCTGGCTGTTCCTGCAAGGACTCGAGACATTACCACTCCGCATGGAGCGACACAGCCAGAACGCGCTGCGCATCGCCGAGTTCCTGGAAGAACATCCTGCCGTCGGATGGGTGAGCTATCCAGGGCTGAAGAGCCATCCACAATATGAACAAGCCGCCAAATACCATACCCACGGCTATGGAGCAATTCTCGGTTTCGGCATCAAGGGAGGCCTGGAGGCAGGTAAGCAACTGATTCGCCACGTGGAACTGTTCTCTCATCTGGCGAACGTGGGTGATGCCAAGTCACTGATCATCCACCCGGCCAGCACAACCCATTCCCAGCTGACACCCGATGAGCAGTATGAGACCGGCGTTACGCCCGACTTCATTCGTCTCTCTGTCGGTCTAGAGACGGTGGACGATTTGATCGACGACTTGGATCAAGCCTTGAAGGCGGCGACCATCCGGGCAAGTGAACCGGCGAAAGCATAGAGGCACGAAACGGTAGGCAGGGCTTGCCCCGTCTCTAGGAGTGATGCGGCATAAGGTACCTTCCACCAGAACAATCATCTATATAGGAGTCATATCATGAAGAGTAATGTCATTAAATTTGGAGGAACCTCTGTCGGCAGTGGTGAACGTATCCGTCACGTGGCGCATATTATTGCACGCAAAGTCAATGATCCTGGAGAGGACTTTCCCGTCGTGGTCGTCTCGGCCATGGCGGGTGTGACCGATCAGTTGCTACGGATTGCACACTACGCCTGCACGGGTCAGCATGAAAAATGCGAACATGAACTCAGTGCATTAAAGCAGAAACATCTTGAAGCGGCGGAGGAGGCGGTACATTCCTATGAAGGACGGCATACTCTGCATGATGACTTAGAAGCAGCTTTCAGCGCGCTGGAGCAGGATGTTGAGGTAGCGCGATCAGCGGCAAAGCACGATGTGCCTCTCCTTACTGCCGCGGTTGCTGCCTGGGGAGAACGTCTCTCAGTGCTGCTGGTGGCTGCGGCTGCGCGTGATGTCGGCGTACAGGCCGCGCCAGTACGAGAAGAAGTGATTATTACCAATCACCCACAGAATGAAACGACAAAACCGTTTGGGGCCGCAGGGACTATCCTTGTCGTCGCCCGCGCTGATCCTCTGCCCGAAGAGACCAGGGCCAAGGCTCAGGCGCTCATCCATCCCTTGATGGAGGATCACATTGTGCCTATTATGGCCGGTTTCATTGGCCGCACCATCACCGGTTTCGTAACGACCCTGGGGCGCAATGGATCGGACTATTCTGCCTCCGTGATTGGTGCAGCGCTGGATTGTGTTGAAGTCGCCATCTATACAGATGTGGACGGCGTGTTAAGCGCTGATCCAAGGATCGTAGCGAACGCACGTCTGCTGCCACGGCTCTCCTATGCGGAAGCTGCCCGTTTGTCATGGTTTGGGGCTAAGGTGCTCCATCCCCGCACATTGATCCCGCTGGCGCATCGCAATATTCCTGTACGTGTACGCAACACCTTCCGTCCCCATGCACGAGGGACAGTCGTTGGACCCGACGGGACGCAACGCAGCGCAGCAGCAGCCATTACGGTACGTCGTCAACTGGCATTGATTACGGTAGAGAGCACGGATATGTTCGGGGCACCGGAAAATGCAGGGCAAGTCTTTGCCCTGGCTGCTGGCGCAGGGGCCGCACCCGTTGCGATTTGTTCATCGTCCGGTCACCATCTCTCATTTATGGTTGAGGAACAGGCCGCAGATTCTGTGGTGGCGCTTCTACAGCACGACATGGGGACCTGGCGTGTCCTGTGTCGGCCTGGCCTGGCAGCCTGTGCCTGCATCGGCTCCGGCTTCACAGTTGATCCCAAGAGCCCCGCTCGTGCTATTACCGCTCTGGCGCGTGAGCGTATTCCTGTCATAACGCAGGGTGCATCAGAGCTGGGTATTATCCTGATCGTAGAAGATCAAGACAGTGAAGCAGCTTTACGTTGTCTGCACCGCGACTTGATCGCACCCGTGATCCCACTGGTGCGCCATCCTGCACAAGAGAAGCGGCATGAGGTGCTGCGGAAGGAGCAACACTGATGTCTACACGTATTCCCGTAGCAGTCCTGGGAGCGACCGGCATGGTCGGTCAACGTTTCATCGAGTTGCTGCAAGGGCATCCCTGGTTTGAACTGGTTGCTCTTGCAGCATCAGAGAAGCACGGAGGGCGTTCCTATGCCCAGGTGACACCCTGGCGACTCCCCGGCAGCGAGATGCCCACCGTCGCGGCTGCGCTGCCGGTGATGGCCTGCCGACCGGAAGCCTTGCCTGCAGCGAAGATCGTTTTTTCTGCGTTGCCGGCGGAAATAGCAGGCGATATTGAGGCCGACTTCGCCCGTGCCGGTGTGGCGGTCTTCAGCAACGCCAAGAACTATCGCATGGCGGCTGACGTCCCGTTAATTGTGCCAGAGGTGAACGCAGACCATGCAGCGGCAATTGTGCAGCAGCGCAAACAGCGTGGCTGGCCTGGTTGTATTGTCACCAACGCTAATTGTTCGGCTACGCCGCTGGTGATGGCGCTCAAGCCACTGCAGGAAGCGTTTGGCGTGCGCAAGGTGCTGGCGACGACACTGCAGGCCATTTCTGGTGCAGGCTATCCCGGCTTGCCCTCGTACGATATCCTTGATAACGCCATTCCCTACATCGGTGGAGAAGAGGAAAAGATGGAGAGTGAAACACGCAAGATGCTCGGAACCTGGGAAGAAGGCCGGGGTTTTACCGATGCGCCCCTCGTAGTAAGCGCACAATGCAATCGTGTTGCCACACGCGAAGGGCACCTGGAGTGTGCAAGCATCGAACTGGGGCGCGACGATGTCAACCCGGAGGAAATCATCGCCGCGTGGGAACAGTTTACACCGGAGCCGCAGCGACTTCAATTGCCCAGCGCGCCACAGTCCGCTCTTGTCTACCGCCACGAACCTGATCGACCGCAGACGCTGCGAGACCGCAATGCTGGCCACGGTATGACGGTGACGCTCGGAAGGTTACGCCGCTGCCCCATCCTGGGCTATAAGTTTGTGCTGCTTGGTCACAATACAATTCGCGGCGCAGCTGGTGGCTCGCTCCTGAATGCCGAATTGTGCGTGAGCAAAGGGTTGGTGTAGACAAAAAATGCCGCTACCTTCTCTTTTTCTTCTTACCTCTATCCGGTTTGTTGAGAGCGGGCAATTGCTTTTGTTTATTGCGTGCGGACATCGCTTTACTCACATTGAGCAACTGGCGGAACATGTACAACACTTCTAAATCTGGGTCAAGCTCTTCCGCCTTGTCCAGGAATATCTCTGCCTGCTCATAGTCGCCGTTCGATCACCTCGACAGCCTTCTCGAGATCGTTGTTGCCCGAGTACATTTTACTCAAACTATAGTAGAGATCTTCGTCATCTGGCTCTAACTCGATGGCGTGTCTATAGTTGGCCTCGGCCTCGGCAACATTGCCAAGCTTCCTATGGGCTTCGGCTATGTCGGACCAGGATTGGGCAGAGGTTGGCTCGGCCTCGGCCACACGTTGATAATGCTCCAACGCCTGCTCATATTCCTCCCGCTCCATAGCGATCTGGCCCAGGTGAAGTTCAACGTGAGCCTCATCGGATGAGTCGCTGGCCAGCGATTGAGCGTGGTGCAGGTGCTCTTCGGCCTCATCAAGGCGTTCATTCTCGTCTATAAGCAACTCAGCCAGGCCGATATGCGCAGCAAAGCTATCCTCAATATCCAGGGACTCATGCCATGCCTCCTCGGCAAGCACCTGGAAGCGTTCGCCGCGTTCATCGTCCCCCACGTCAAAGTATCTCTCGCCGAGTTCTCCGTATGCTATAGCCAGCCCCCTCAAGTTCACCGCACGATTTTCCGGGAAGCGATGTGCCAGGGGTTCCAGGTAGACAACGCTACGCTCAATCAGGTCAAATGAGAGCAGACGTGCAACGGCAAGCTCATAAATCGAACGGTCCAGCGGCAAGTGTTTGAGGAGCGCATCCCTGTAATAGACGCTTTGCATCACATCCATGAGCAGTTCTGTGACGTATTGCTGCACATTAGGGTCTGTTGGCTGGTGCCGCCGCAGGAACTCTTCCAGGCGCTCGTCACATTCTGCGCTTCTCTTCTGCAACTCTGCAAGCGGGAGACTCAGGGCGTTGGCACCTTCGTCAGTGATACTCTGGATACGCCACGCGTCCTCTTCTTGAACCAGGCTATAGCTGGTCCAGAACCAATGCCGTCCAGTTTCTTCATAGATAGCGGTCGCCTGTGGGAGTTCCGGCAACGGTTCGCTGAGGGGAATATCCTTTAGTTCGATGGACCAGCCAACCTCAAACTCTTTGCGCGTGGCCGGGCGAATTGCGCTGAACGGATTGGGCAGCCAGAACTTCGATTTCTGCGCTTCGCGTTCATGAATAAAGTTTGGCTCTAAGTCACCTGGATCAGCTTCGTCTGCCCAATCCTCGCGACGCTCAATCCACTCATCTTTTGTAAGTCCCTCGCGAATAGGGCTGTCACTAGAGAGGAGATCATAGGCCAGGTCGTAGTCGCCGTCGCCCCAGGCTTCAACAAAGTTAACAACGACCTGCTGGGGAGTCAAGTCATGGAGGTTGAGACCTTCCTCATCCTCATCTTCTTCGTCAAGGTCAAGATCAAAATCAACGTCTTCGTCGAGGTCAAGATCAGGAGCTTCCAGTACCAACTGATTGACCAGCGAGAGATTCAGGCGGTAGTCGCGGTGAGGTACTGTACCATACTTCTGGTTGACGGCAAGTGCTTTCAGCAGCAGGCTACGTCCTTGCGCCAGCGTGCAAGGCTTCGTTTCCACACCATACATGCCTTCCATTTCACCGATTAACCTGTCGAGAGCACGCTTGCTCTGGGTTCTGGTGAAGAAGTCCTTGACGCCTTCATGCGAGAATTCGAGCAAAAAGCCAAGCACCCGTGCTTGTGCAGAATCGTCCTCGGCTTCAAAGAAGAGATTCAGTTGCACCTCGCCCACTGCCATACTATCGGTAACAATGCCCTTCCAGAAGCGGAGCGGGATGCCGGGAATCTGGACCACTGGCGTTCGGTCAAGAGGCGGGCTCCAATGAGGATAAATCCTTGCTTCTTCGAGCTGTATCAGCGAGCGCCGTGCCTCCTTACGGACGTTTTTCAGCGAACTCAATTCATTGATGGCAAGCAGGACATCGGCGGCATCGGTATGATGTTCTTTTGCCAACGCTTTGAGCAAGGTTATCTGGGCAGCTTCTGGTAAGTTGTTGATATCGGTTAATAGAGCCTCCGCCTGCTTCTGGTCTCCACTTGTATGCAAGTTATTGGCGAGCTGGTGATAGTGTTCAAGTACTTGTTGCGCCCGTGTGCTGTCTTCTTGCGAAGCAGCTATTTGGGGACGTTTTTTCTTTGCCATACTTACCCGCTTTCTTTACGACGTAATTACTCTCACGAAGTCTTGGACTATTGTACTCTTTTCGCGTGACTTGCACAAGCGCCCGCGCCAATATAGATCCACCTCTCTCTGAGAGTAGAATCGTGTCGCTCTCGAAGACGGGATGGGGGATATGTACTTCCGTGTGGGTCATAGCCCTTCTTCCTCAATTGATATGACAATCTCCCTAAAAGGGTTTACAATTTGGACGAGATAAGCTACTGTTATTCACCAGCGACACCCATGCAGAAACTTCGTATATTGTCTATCGTAGAGAGAAGAAACGTATCTGTTGCTGACGAGATCGAACGAACGCTAGAAATATTGCAGGCGAACGTATGAATCAAGCCCCTCCCAAGCTGCAATGTCATCTGCTAGATACCGGCTATTGCCTCGCCTGGGAGCACCATATGATCGAGGGTGGGCAGCGTCGCCAGATTGCCTGCCATTCGCTCGTAGCGCTGCTGTGTCACCCACAGCATGGCTGGCTATTGTGGGACACCGGTTACGCACTTCGCATACTTGATGCCACACGAAGGCTACCCTTCTGGCTCTATCAACGTGCCGCACCACTGCGCCTGCATCCACTGCTGAGCGTCGCTGCGCAACTGGCACGCTGGAAGCTCCAGCCGGGCGATATCCGGCGTATTCTCATCTCCCATTTTCACGCCGATCACATCGCCGGGCTACGCGATTTTCCCGAGGCCGAGTTGATTGCGTCTCAGGCCGCCTACGACGATGTCGCTTCTCGTCGTGGGTTCAACGCCCTCCGTCGTGGCTTTATCCCTGCCCTGTTGCCCGATGACTTTGCCAAGCGGGCGATACTCCTCCCACCCTTCGCTGGCCCACCGCTCCCGGCACTCGGCCCGACTGCCGATTTGTTCGGTGACGGATCATTACTGCTGATGTCCCTGCCTGGGCATGCTCACGGGCAGATGGGTCTGCTGGCACACACTGAACGTGGTCGCATCCTCTTCGCTGCCGATGGTTGTTGGCTACGCCGGTCGATCCGTGAACGCTGTCCACCCGCTCGCATCACATACCTGCTCGTAGACGATGTCCAGGCTGTGCGCACCACCATTGAGCGCTTGCACGACTTTGCCCAGGCATGCCCCGATGTTATCATCGTGCCTAGCCACTGTCCCGAAGCCTTTGCCCAGGAAGTCGAGGAGGGCACGCCATGACTCTATCCAACATCCTTCTGGGCAACTGAAAGACTGACCTTTTGTCCAGTAAATAAACAGCCATCTTGCGCTATACTCCCACAGGGAATGTATAGAGAGGAAAAGAAGCTTCAAATAAAGGAGTATGCTGTGACGAAAATCTATGCGGCAATCGATAAGGCACTGGCGGTGGTGAGCCAGCGTGACGGTGGCCGGGTGGTTGATCTACAGTTGAAGGACAGCGAACCACTGTGCCTGGCGGTAGATCCACTGCGCCAGGAGCAGGTCTACTGTGGGACTTTTGGTCAAGGACTGTGGCGGAGCGCTGATGCGGGTGCCTCATGGGTGCATGTGGGGGAGGGAATCACGCACGAAAAGGTGATGTCGGTCACTGTCAGCGCGACGGAGCGAATTGGCGGCTATGGCGTGGTGTATGCAGGTACCGAGCCGAGCGCGATCTTCCGCTCCGAGGACCGCGGCAGCACGTGGCGAGAACTCGCTGCATTGCGCCAGTTACCCTCAGCGCCTACCTGGAGCTTTCCGCCGCGTCCGTGGACATCTCATATCCGCTGGATTACTTCCGATCCGCTGGTACCTGGTCGCATCTTCGCTGCCGCAGAGGCTGGCGCTTTAGTGCGGAGTCTGGATGGCGGAGAGACCTGGGAAGACCGCAAGCCAGATGGACCGTTCGATACTCATACGCTGCTCATGCACCGCTTAGCACCCAACCGGCTGTATTCTGCAGCCGGTGATGGCTTCATGCGGCCGGGGACCGGGTTCGTCCAAAGCGATAACGGGGGAGATACGTGGTTCCGACCAGGTGAAGGGCTGGGCTACCACTACCTCTGGAGCGTGGCAGCGGACCCAATCGATCCCAGTACGCTCGTGATCTCGGCTGCTCCGGGTCCGCAGGAGGCGCACAATCCGATGAACGCGGAGTCGGCTATCTATCGCCGATCTGGTGATGGCCAGTGGCAACAGGTGCGTGAAGGCCTGCCCGCACCACGACGAATGCTAGCGTCCGTACTCGTGGCAAACGAGGCTGAACCCGGCGTCTTCTACGCGGGGAACAATAAGGGTGTCTTCCGCTCAGCGGATGCCGGATCCACCTGGAAGGAATTGCCCATTCCCTGGCCCGTCGGCACACGGCTAGGGCGCGTAACTGCGCTCGTCGCGGTGCAGGAATAGATACTGTTGCTCAATTCGCCAGCCCAGCTTAGGATGGCTGAAAAGATAAGCTTAACGCCTGGCCGCGATCTGAGTCAGCATCTCGTATGCCACATTCGCGGCCAGCAAAGCCGTGATCTGAGTTGGATCATAGGCAGGCAATACCTCAACGATATCAAAGGCCACAAAGTGTATCCCGCGCAATCCACGCAGCAGTTGCAGCACTTCCCAGCTTGTCACGCCCCCTACCTCCGGCGTACCCGTACCAGGAGTATAGGCGGGATCAACAAAATCGACATCAAACGTGAGAAAAGCAGGACCAGTCCCTACCCGTTTCCTCACGATTTCTGCCACTTCGGCCATGCTATGTTGACGCATTTCATCATTGGGCATGAGAGCTAATCCCAGCTTGCGTGCAACATCGTAATCACCGCCATCATAGACAGAGCCGCGCATGCCAACCTGAATACAGCGTGACACATTCAGCAATCCCTCCTCAACCGCTCGCTTGAAGGTCGTTCCATGATTGTATTTGCGGCCAAAGTATTCATCCCAGGTATCGCTATGCGCATCAAAGTGCGCTAGCCCCAGCGGCCCATATCGTTTTGCAACGGCGCGCAATTCGGCCAGAGTGATGGAGTGATCGCCGCCCAGGCAGATAGGAATAATTCCCGCCTCCAGAATAGGTGTTAATCCAGCCTCGATGCGCGCATAACTATCCTCGATATAGCCAGGAACGACTGAGATATCACCACCATCTGTCACCGACAAAGTACCAAAGACGTCGATCCCCGCAGCAGGATTGTACGGCCTCAGCAGTGCCGACGCATCACGAATGGCAGCAGGCCCAAAACGCGCTCCTGCTCGATAGGAGACGCCCGTATCAAAGGGAATGCCGATGATCGTAGCATCGACTTCCTCGGTCGTCGTGACAAACGGGAGACGCGCAAAGGTCCGTACACCACAAAAGCGCGGCGACTCCAATGCATTGATTGGCTGGTAACGAGGCATAAAACAGTTCCTTTCTTCCTATGGTCTATCGTCCCGCGATAATGCTCCACTGGTCGGCGATAGCTTCTGGAGTGGCTGCCTCGATGACTTCCTCTAAATACGCCTCTGCTGTACTACCGCAAACGCTGATAAGTACTCTCACGACGTGCTTTTACCAGTATAGCATACTATAGTCAACATTCATGAAATCACATAAACACGTGTAACTATCCAGGTCTCCTCCCTTCGAGGCTCCTCACTGCACGTGCTCGATAAATCGGCACTCTACAGCAGTTCGCAGGAGTTTGGTGGTGAGTGCGGGCCTTGCCGCCTGCAGGCGGCAAGGCCCGCACTCACCACCAAACTGAGCGAGTCGCCGCAGGCGACGAGCAATCCTGAAGAGTTACGAGCACGTAAAACATACCAGGCACCATTGACCCCAGGCTCTTGCAGATGATATCATTCCTGAAACAGCAGTAGTTGGCTCAACATATGCAGAAAGACACTACTATCCATGGCTGAGCATACACTAGCAACAGTAGCCATGCAGGTCACATTTAACAAAGAGCAAAACCTCGCACGCTATCTCTACTATATGGATCGTGCCGCCGAGATAGGAGCCCACCTGCTTGTCTTGCCCGAACAGTCCTTGCAAGGCTACCTGCATAACATCGCAGAATTGCGCATGGAGACGCTTATCCATCAGCACGCACACGCAGAACCAATACCTGACGGACCCTCGACACAACTGCTGGTGCGTGAGGCTCAAAAGCGCCACCTCTATCTTGTCTGGGGCATGACCGAAGTAGACCCGGACGAAGGTCCCGATGTCCTTTATAACACAGCCGTACTGGTCGGCCCAGAAGGCTACATCGGCAAGTATCGGAAAGTCCACCAACCGCTCGACGAACTACATATCTACTGGCCTGGCAGCGACTGGCCCGTCTTTGAAACAGAACTAGGACGCATTGGCCTGCTCATCTGCTATGACAAGCAGTTTCCAGAAGCCACGCGTGAACTCACCTTGCGTGGAGCACATCTGCTTGTTATGCCAACTGCATGGGCCTTATCCTGCATTGGTGGTGATCCAAATCCTGAGAAGGATTACCAGAGCTATCTGTATGACCTGTTTGATTTCACGCGCGCCGCAGAGAACCAGGTCTGGTTTATCTCTTCCAACCAATACGGGCGAGCTGGGGATCATGATTACCTGGGGCGCAGCCGCATTGTTGCTCCCACAGGACTCCCTGTAGCCGAAGTATTGTATGAGGAAGGCATGGCATCTGCCCATGTCGATATTATGGGTGGCATTGTACGCGGGCGCACAACGGAGAGCCTGGGTTACAATGCTATGCGAGATCGCCGTCCAGAAACATACACGACTATTACGGCCGCACGCGCTCCACGAGTGCGTCGGTAGCTCCATCTGTGCGGCTCGCAGTGCCGCACAGCCTTTTTCCGATTGTAAGCAGGTCACTGCGAGGTCTGCGTTTTTCACCATCAGGAGGAGATTTGTTTATGAGTTCTACCGCAGGTAACGAAGGCGTGGCCGTACAGGCACAGCCGCGCCTGCAGCGCAAGGCGCTGAACCTCTTCGAGACCATCTCGGCAACGCTCGCTAACTTAGCACCGGCGGAAGGTATTTTTCTGAGTATTGGCCTGACCGTCGCGTTTATGGGATCGCGAGCGCCGTGGGCGTTTTTAATTGCGACCGTGGCCGTCCTAACTCTTGGGAACACGATGGCGGAGTTCAGTCGGGTGCGGCCAAGTGCGGGATCGTTCGTCTCGTATATCGGTAACGGCCTCCAGGGCTACTCACCCAGGCTTGCACTGTTCCTCTCTACCACATGTTTCGTCCTTTTGACGATTAGCTATCCTATAACTATAGCAGCGGTAGTCGTATTCCTCGGCTCCTGGGTGAATTCGCTTGTGCCCGCGCTGAACTGGATGCTTGTGGCAGTCATCGCCGTCGTGATTACGACGCCACTGCTCCTACGCGGCGTGGTCATCTCCACCATCTGGGCCTTCATCTTTTTTATCATCGAAGCCGTAGGACTCATTCTCCTCTCTATCGCCGTCCTCTTCCTGGCGGGAGGCCACATTGGCGACCCGTTCACCAACCTGGGAGGGACACCAGGCCTCTCAGGGCTCGCATTGGCGTTTCCGATTGCTATATCGGGTTTTGTAGGCTGGGAGAACTCAGGGGCATTAGCCGAGGAGGCGAAAAATCCGCGCCGGGACATTCCCATCACCGTCTTCGCCTCCATCTTGATCGTCGGCCTCATCTATGTGCTATCCTCCTACGCAGCAGTCGTGGGCTTTGCGGGTATACCGGCAAAGGACACCATGGGCAACCTTGCCAATGATCCTGCACCTTACCTCACGCTGGCACAACACTACATTCCATGGTTTGCTGTCATCGTAGGTATCGTTGGTGTCACCAGCTCTGTTGGCTGCTATATCGCCGCTGCCAATTCGCAGACACGCATCACCTTCAACAGTGCGCGTGAAGGGCTACTGCCGTCCTTCTTCGCCCGTGTGACCAGGGGTACGAAACCTGTGCCATACGCCTCGGTCTTCCTCTATGCTGGTTTAACGCTTGCACTGATTATCATTCCTGGCATCTGGCTCATCCCGACAAACATCTTTGCCTATGAGGCAACGATTGGTACGGTGCCAATCGTGCTGGTGTACCTGCTAGCGAATCTCGCGCTGCCGCTCTACTTCTGGAAGAATCGCCGCAACGAGTTCAACTGGTTCAAGCACCTGCTGGTTCCCATCATCGGCGTTGGCGTACTGGCCCTACCCATCTGGGGCTTCTTTGCTCCCGGTCAGTCCGCCCCCTACAACTCCTTTGGCTGGATTCTGCTTGGCTTGATTGTCGTGAGCATAGCCTGGGCTGCGTACGTGCTGCTCACTCGACCGCAGGCAACAAGTACCCTTGGGACGATGATCGCTGACGAATAGGGATAGGCTCTAAATAGGCTTGAGGTTAGCTTCGATCTCCTTACG
>WNFS01013786.1_pt1 | contig 12028 bp, 14 predicted proteins | sample 5400141 | NCBI WGS metagenome assembly WNFS01 (sample SAMN13153358, study PRJNA577476) | soil metagenome | isolation source: 60 cm saprolite under Madrone tree | place: USA:California | collected 2016-06-14 | reverse complement strand
CTTCGATCGCGTGATGCGGTGGCGCTCGACCCTGATGTTTTGGCCACCGACTCTCAAGGTCTCGCGTTGCGCCGTGGCGAGCCCTTCGCCGACCAGGTCGGCCAACATGTCGACGGTGAAGCCATCGGCGAGAAGCCGCGCTTTGGTGTAGCCGCGTGGACCGCCGGCGAGAATCTCTAGCGCCCGGCGTTGTTCGGCGCTGAGGCGGTTATCGCCAACAGCGGCCGTCGCCCGGCAAGCGCTCTCCGCTGAATCGCTCGCAGAATGTGTCCGTGTCCTCCGGCTTGGCAAAGCAGAACACCACCAGGTCAACGTCAGCGCGGCGCTCATCCGACGAGATCATCACCACCACGATCATCCCGCTGATGGCTTCACGAGATCGAGGGTTGAGGAAGACTACGTGCTGCTCGGTCCGGACGGCAAATACTGGTCGGCAATGGGAGGTCGCATCGGTACCGAGGCGGAGGCGCTCGCTCATTTGGCGCCTGCAATGGGCGCCATAAACGAGGCGAATTGGAGGCTGGCCCTATCGTGACGGACTGGCGTGGCCGCTTCAGGCTGGAGGCAGGGGAATGAAAGCCCGCGTCACAATCGAATACGAACTGGATTGGCCGGAGGGCCTGAGCTTGCAGGAACTGCGGGAGCGGGAGGAGCAAGCTTGGATGACGATGCTTCAAATGTCCGACCTCACCTTTGAGGTGGTGAAGTTCGAGTTGATTAGGGATTGAGGCTAATCCGCTTGCGTGTCCGCTTCAGGCCGGCGCGGGTCAAGGGCTCGGTGGAAGGCTCATCCCAAGAACTTCACTCAAGCGATCGTAGCTGACGTGGCGTTCGATGTAGCCAATCTCAAGGTTAGCGAGATCGCCGCCCACGACCCAATCCGGGTGAAGGGAAGTCCATTCGCCTTGGCGAAGCTCGGCAATCCGGGTCCCGTCGTCGAGTTCAACGAAAGTCCCCTCGGGGCGTTTGCAGATATTCACGCTTTTTGGTGCTTGCATTTGTTCGATCCCCTTTTGGTGTCGGGACCACATGCGCCGATTACCCTGTGGGCTAGCCCCGCCTCACTGCAATCAACCTCTTCGCCTCTTGCCCGAACCTCTCTGAGGCTATCTTGATCGCCTCCTCAGCCGTTCCGGCCTCAATCTCTCCTAGCTAGCGATCTTGGACGAACTCCTCGTCCCGGCCCTTATGCCCGCAGTCCCAAAGGTCCGTATTCTCGTGCCGCGATCCCGGACATTCCTGGACTTGAGACCGCTCAAGTCCGTCGTGCTGCTCGCGCTGGGTCAGCCCACCTGACCCGAGCGGCACGCAAAGGAGCGGGGTGAAAGTTGCTGACCATCCCCCATCCCGACTCAAGCGCGTTCGTCACCGGACATGTCAGGCGCCAGGTCACCCCCGAGGGGGCGTAATCAAGATCGACGGTACCGCCTACGCTGCGCTCCGCGATCGCTTCCATAACTATGGTGCCGAACCCGCGCCGCTCCGGCGGAGACACGGGCGGCCCATCGCGTTCGGTCCAGCTCATGGTCAACGTGTCACCATCGGTTCCCCAACCGATATCGACATGACCGTTATCCGTCGAGAGCGCCCCATATTTTCCGGCGTTGGTCGCAAGCTCGTGGAGTGTGAGACCGACGGCTTGGGCGGCTGCTGCGTTCAGACGCAGCTTCGGACCATGCACCGCGATCCGAGACCCGACAAGATCGGCAAAGAGGGCAAGTTGGGCGCGCACCAGATCCTCGACATCGACTCGCTCCACTCGTTTCTAACCAGCAGATCCTGATTGGCCGCGAGCGCCTGAATTCGCTCGGTGAAGCGATCCATAAATTCTTCAGTCTCACGAGCCGCTGTCTGGCGAGCGATTGCCTGCACGAGACTGAGCATGTTCTTGGCCCGATGATTGACCTCACGCATCAGAAGGTGAATCTGCTGCTCGTGCGCTTTCCGCTCAGTCACATCCTGAGCCACGGCAATGAACAGGCGTCGTCCATCCGACTGGGTTCCCAGGCAAGAGTTGACAATGCTCCAAAGGCGCTCGCGGCCGTCTTTTGTGCGGATCATCCTTTCGACCCGCTGCACTTCAGGCTCTGTCGAAATGATCTGGCGGATATACTCAAGCACTTGGCCCGAGCCTTCGCCGCAAGCGCGAACCGTCCAGTCCTCCATGCAGTGCAGTTCCTCTCCCGAATAGCCGCTCTCTTCAAGCCAGGTTTTACTGAGGGCAAGGATTTGCTCGCGATCATCGAACAGCAGGACGGGCAGCGGCGAGTGGACGAGCGAAGACCTGAAGCGTTCCTCGCTCTTGCGCAATTCCTCCTCGGCATGTTTGCGCGATGTGATATCCTCAACCACGAGGACGAAATAGTCGATTGACCCGTCGCTCTTGCGCACGCTCCCGACGGTCAACCTGGTCCAGACGATCGTGCCGTCCTTGCGCAGATAGCGCTTGTCGAAGTTAGAGCCGTCGATCTTTCCGTCGTGCATACGTTCAAAATTAGCACGGCAGGCCGCGAGATCGTCCGGGTGGGTGATGCCCTGCAACGACTTGGTGATGAGTTCATCGAGCGAGTAGCCGAGAATGCGGCACAGCACCCCGTTGGCCCTGAGCCACCTGAAGTCGGGGCCGAGGTGTGCGATACCGACCGCGGCATTCTCGAATGTGGCCCGGCACCTCGCTTCGCTATCGGCGAGAGCGCGCCGCGCCTCGACCTGCTCAGTTACCACCTCTGTGAACAGCAGCGCGCCGCCGATCCGGCCGTCGGCGGTGCGCCAGGGCTTCATCGACCACCGGCACCAGTCGGTATGACCGTCCGGGCGCAGGAAAGAGTCCTCGTCAGCCGTCAGTTCCTCACCCGCCAGCACGCGGGCATGAACCTCCCGCCAGCGCGGCGGGATTTCGGGGAATGTCTCATAATGTGAGACGCCGATGACCGGGACGGTGTTCGGCACCTGATAATCGGAAACGAAACGGCGCGAGGCGGCCAGATAACGCATCTCGGTATCAAACATGGCGATGGCGGCCGGCGCATGTTCAACAAACAGTGCCAACTGGGCTTCACGCTCAGCAAGCAGCGCCTCCGTTCGCCTGCGCTCCGTGATGTTGCTGATGATCTCCGAGACACCGATCGCGCGGCCTTCGGCATCTCGTACGGGTGAGACGCTGATTGACGCGTTGAAGGTTCGTCCATCCTTGGTGAGGCGCACAGTGTCGTAGCGGTCGATGCGCTCGCTCCGAGCCGTGCGGGCAACGATCATGTCCTCCTCCGACTGCCGGTCGGCCGGAATCAGACGCCGCATCGGCTGCCCAATCATTTCGCTAGCCGGATAGCCGAACATGCGCTCGGCACCCTCGTTCCAGCTTGTGACGATACCGCAGAGCGTCTGGCTGATAATCGCATCGGTCGACGATGTCACGATGGCAGCAAGACGCGCTTGCGCCTCGTCGGCGCGCCGGCGCTCACCGATATCCCGAAGGATGACGGAAAAGCCGATAATCCTGGCCGACCCAACGAGAATCGGCGAGATTTTGGTCTCCACCGGAATAAGGCGGCCGTCCTTGTGCCGGCGCACCGTCTCTTTCAACACGGCGGTGCCGCACCTCATCGCGGCCGCATAGATTTTGGAAACTTCGGCCTCATAGACATCGGGACCGATCAGTTCGGTGATCGGACGCCCGCGCGCTTCGGTTTCGCTATAACCGAACAGGCGCTGGGCACCGGCATTCCAGGTCTGGACCGCGAGGTCGGTTCCGACGCTGATGATGGCATCGTCGGAGGCGGCAACGATTGCCGCGAGTTGGGCGTTGCAGCGCTTCGCTGTGTGCTGAACTTCAATCAACCGGAAGTGACGCACGGCGTTGCTGATCCCACGCCTCAGCATCTCGGCATCGAAGCGGCTCTTAACGAAATAGTCAAGGAAGCGGCGATTGCGAGATCGCATGATGGTCTCCATCGATTTGGCGATTCTTGAGCAGCCCTCTGATTGAGACTCCAAACATCAGGCGGACTGGCTTCTGCACGAAGGCCGAAATAGGGTCCTTAGCGATAGCTCAGAGAAGTCGGCGCCTGAATTGCCTGGGCAGAATTGACTGCTCTGCCCGAGGCCAATTCAATTGGCTGGCTGATGGGACAGCGCCGCCCTATCGGCGCCGCGCTTGCGGAAACGATTACTCTCATCACATCCTGTTTCAGCAAATAGATCGATACCGCCAAAAGAACCACATCCTTCATCAGGAACGGAACGTTGCCAGCCATTGCTGGAAATCCGCCGGCGGACGCAGCCCAGCCCTCAGGCATGAATGGGATAATGGTGACGGTCATGACGAACGTCACGACGGAGCCGAGCGCTCCCAGAATTCCCAATTCCTTATTCCAGAAGCCTAAGAACAAGAGCGCGCCGAATAACCATTCCGAAGCTCCCAAGAACCAGCTCGCTCCGCGAATGCCGAAGATCGGGTACATCCAAGATATGAGCGGGCCGTTGCTGATGTATGGAATCAAGACCTGCGCCTCGTAGGCGAACCATTTCTGGTAGCCAAAAAACAGGAAGATGATGACCATCGATGCCCGGAGCAGGTGGTAATCAAGGTCCTCTCTGAGGAGACCGGACTTGGCGAATGCATTGAGGAGAGTTCTCATCGCTGGCTCCATTGCGTTCAAGCAGCTTTCCAAATGGCGAGGCATTGCGTTTGGGGTCATCCCCGGGTTGGCCTGAGCGAATCTACTTCACGACCTCAGGCGCGAGCCCCGCAGCTTGTCGACCAGAGAGTGCGTGGCCACGCAGTAGTCGCAGCCGGCAACTGCGCTGACCGTCAGCTTAATCGTTTCCTGGTCCTGTTTGCTCAATGTGTCGCCGCGAGCACGGCATCGGGCTGCTGAAGGACTTCAGTGCAGCGGGCTCGAGGGCGCCGTCGGTGCCGTACCCATTCGGTACCTCGCCCACGCTCTTTCGTAGCTGGGCAAACATCTCGGCCTTGCGGCCGCTGGCGGCTTCGGGGGTAGGGGATGAAATGTGGGACATTGGTCGCACTCCTCGATTGAACCAACGCCACTTATTTACGGAGCGAGCGTGAGACTGATAAGGGCCGAATGGCTCAATATTATGCTCATTCGTCTCACCTAAGGTATGAGACGACGCGTCATCTTTGCGTATGAGATCTACCGCCCATGGATTGGCTGAGCCGCCTCCTCGACATGACGCCCGTCAGCGGTCATCTCGACATCCGCTGCCATTACGGCGCGCCGTGGCGTATCGACTTCGGTCCTTCAGAAGGGGAGATCCCGTATCATGTCGTGGTCGGCGGATCGGCGGTACTGGAAGCTCCTTGGGGCGGTGTGCGGCGCGTCACGGCCGGCGACATCCTCATGCTGCCCCACGGCGGCCCGTATTCTCTGCACGATGGCAGTGGGGCGCCGCCCGCCCCGGCGCGCTACCGCGAAAGCCTCAATCTCACCATCAGCGAGAACGCCGGCACCGGTGAACGTTTGGACATGCTGTGCGGCCGCTTCGCGCTCACACCCACCCACGACCGCCTGTTGCGCACCTATGTCGCGCCAATCCTGGTGGTCAGCGCGTCCGGCCGGAGCGCCTCCACGGCACGGCCCGGAACCGATTTGCAACTGGCGGGCCTGGTGAACCATCGCCCGAAACGCCGGCCGGATTGCTGGCGCTCGCTAGCCATTCTCGCTTGGCACCGGCATTGGCGGCCTTGTTTAACGAGCCGGACCGCCCCTGGTCCCTGCCAGAGCTGGCGCGGCTGTGCCACATGTCGCGGGCGACTATAGCGCGCCATTTCCAGCAAAAATTGGGGCGCACGGCCAACGACCTCCTGACGGATATCCGCGTAACTTTGGCGGCCAACAAACTGAGAAACTCGTCCGTGTCCATCACGGCGGTGGCGGAAGCGGTCGGATATCAGTCCGAGGCCGCCTTCCAGCGCGTCTTCAAGCGACGCATGGGCATGACCCCGGCGCAATGGCGCCGTGCGTCGGGTCAGGATCAGTCCTGGCCGCCCTCTTAATCGGCGCGCGGCCTTAGAGCAGAGTTCGCCGGAAGCCCATCGGATCCAACCCGAAAATCTTCGGAACGTCCGCTGAAGGAGCTGTTGTCGGTGAAGCCCAGATCGAGGGCGAGGCTCGTGATGGACACGCTCGGTGGCGAGAGCACCGGACAACTTGCAGCAAAATCTCGCCGCACTCGGTGAGTTCGGCGGGACCGAGATACTATAACCACGATGCCTGGGGTTCCGCTTTCAGTGGTTGCGGCCGCGATAACTACAAGGCGCGACTAGGATCGCAACGTAACTTTGGGGGAGGCTACAGTGACCGATGACGGGGTTGCAATTTGAGCCGAGCACTCGAATTGCTGGCTGGCACCTACCGGCCAATCTGCATTCGTGGAATAAATTACCACGGAAGGTAGGACTTCGGACGGAACAAAATTCGATTTACGAACTTTATTCAGGCGACGGAGCGCATAGGCCTCTGGTCCGATTACGACCCTTCCGAAGGCATATCTGCAAATTCGCAGCAGTTTCAAAAAATCCGCAGTTAAGGCGCCAGGATAGTGCGCGCAATCTGTGCATGTGGTCTCGACTGTTGACGAATGAGAGGGTTCGCATGGCAACACGACTATCGCGAGTTCATCTTGCCGTAAGTGCGGCAATTGCGAGCGGCGTGATTGTGATAGCAGTGTTCGCAGAGCCGCTCTCCGGTAGCCGCGCGCAATCTACGTCTTGCTATCCACCCAAATATACGGCCTCTGGCGATCTGATCCTGCCGGAGAACTTCCATGAATGGGTGTACGTCGGATCGCCACTCACGCCAAATGCGCTCAATAACGGTGAAGCCCATTTTCCGGAGTTTCACAACGTTTACATCGAGCCGTGCTCCTACGCGACATACAAGAAGACCAACGTATTTCCAGAAGGGACAATCTTTTTCAAGGAACTGCAACTAACGCTGCCGGGGCAGAACCCCGACGGTTCGCGAACCGAGCCTTCAGGCAGGGGCTATTTTCCCGGACCTTGGAATGGTGCCGATGTAACCGTGAACGATTCCAAGCGCTATCCCGATACGGGCGCATGGGGGTACTACAATTTCAATCATCATGAGCCAAAAGCTCCAACTGCGAAATTGAGAGCGAAGACGGAATGCGCGTATTGCCATATGGCCAGCGCCAAGAAAGATGAGGTTTGGACGCAGTTCTATCCCCTGTTGGACAAGTGACTCCACAAACTCGGCATAGTCTGGTCTGCAGTAAGAACAGGGCCATGAAGACCGTCAACATTGTAGGTATCGGCATAGCGGGAATATCGATTGCGATCGCCGCCGCCGCGCATGGCCAGCTGAACACGGCTGCGTCGAACAACGGATCGGAAGCGCGGAACGTGGTCGACGCTAATGGCAATTTGCACGTCCCGGACACCTATCGCACCGCCTACCAGTCGTTGGGAAGCTGGGCGGTGGCGGATGAGCATGGTCAGGGCTCCAAAGAGCTCCATATCGTCTACGCATCACCCGGAACCATCACCGCCTATCGCGGGAACGGACGCTTTCCTGATGGAGCGATTCTGGTGAAAGAAGTGTTTCACGCAGCGACGGGAAAAATGACGACAGGCACTGTTAGCCGTGCCGAAATGCTGAAGGGTTGGTTCGTCATGATGAAAGACAGCACGGGCCGCTACGCGGGCAACAAGCTGTGGGGTGACGGCTGGGGCTGGTCGTGGTTTGATGCTGCCAACCCGTCAAAGACAACGTCGACCGACTACAAGACAGATTGTCAACCGTGCCACGTGCCGGCACGAGCGTCCGATTGGGTTTATGTCGCCGGATACCCGCCGCTGAGGCGATAGAGCCGCCGATCAACTCCGCCATTACCGCAGTCAATCCGTCAGCATACCGCGTGTGACAGTCCGATCGAATTCCTGCGACCAGCAGGATGCTGATTAGTCCGCCTACGCATCATCGAAGGAAGCTCGGCGACGTCCGGAATTGATGCTGTTGACGGCTCCTCCACCGGCGCGAGAGCGCCATGGATGTGGGTGCTGTTAGGCGCCAATGATTCGGAGGAGCCAGATCATGCGAACAATTACGACTATCGGTCTCGATATCGCGAAGTCGGTTTTTCAAGTCCATGGCGTTGGTGCGAATGGCGATGTTGTTCTTCGCCGTCAATTGAAAAGCGCCGACCGCCGTCCCGGCGGGTCCGCTTACTGAGGTAGATCTGCCGTGCCGACGAAGTGAGTGGCACGGCTCATTTTGACCCAATCCAGTCATGGCCCTTTCGGACGCGTAAGCATCCGTGGTCCCCAAATTCAACTCTCCTGAAGATCCGCTCCTCGATCTCCTGCATGGTCAGATCAGGCTCCCTGGCGATAAGCGCCAACACCCAGGCTGCATGTGGCTCCAGAGGCGAGCGGGATTTGCCGCCGCGTGGTCGCGGGCTAACACTGCCGGTTTCATCGTGCAGCTCAGCCCAACGGATCGCTGATGACGCAATTACCCGGTAAATCTGGGCGGCGTGACGTCGCGGCTGCGAAGATCATTTGAAGAAGGCTTCCGTCCGGCTCAACCGCATCTACCCTACCGATCTGAGCGATGACTCTCTGCTGCCGATACGACCGGTTGAACCGATGACGAGATCCGTGGTTTCTTTGCCTCTTGGTGTTGGCTTGACGTGTGGGTAGTGCCGACGCGATGCGGCGAGTTGCTTCCGATGTAACGCTTAGCCTTAACGCAGGGTTCTACCGGAGCCCGCCCTTTCTCGAAACTCCTAGGGGTCTCCACACTCGCTAGGCGGGCGTTGGTACGGTGTCGACCGTAGCGGTTTAGCTATCTGCCTCGGGCGCCATAACTCCTATGTTCGAGCTCGCCCGGAAAGAGCACCCGAAGCCCAGCGACAAGCTTGTCGTCAAGGAGGCGGAATGAAACGCCGATACGGAACCGATGTCGAAATTTACGATTGGTGCTGTCGACGAGCACCGCTTGGCCCGATTTCGGGGCGGATTGAAAAGTATGATAAATTTGATAGCCATCTACGCATGCTGACGTCACCGCCTATGAGTCGTGGGTACGCGATCCCGCTCCGCCTGATCGTGGGCTTTGGCTTTATGGAGCACGGCTACGCGAAGATTGCGCGCAGACCGGAGAAGTACGCATCGATCCTGCATGCGCTGGGCGTGCCTGCTTCCGACCTGTTGGCTTGGGTGGCAATTCTCGTCGAGTTGTTCGGCGGTCTGGCTGTGTTTCTAGGCGCGTTCATCCCGCTGGCGAGCATACCGATGGCGATCGTGCTGCTCGTGGCAATCCTTACGGTCCATGTGCCGAAAGGCTTCAGCTCGATCAAGCTGCTGTCCGTCGATGCCGTTGGAGCGTATTTCGGTCAGCCCGGCTTCGAGACGGCCCTGCTCTATCTGGCCGCGCTCGTTGCCCTTGTCCTTGGCGGTTCCGGTCCGCTGGCGTTGGACCGATTTCTGCTGCATCCGCGAAGGCACCAATGATGCGGTACACGCGGGATTCCGGCGAGCCAAACGGAAACGCAGTCTTTCTTTGTCGAGCGCGTCGATAAGCCGACTGACAACAAAACCCCACGGTGCTTCGTTACTGCGGCCGACGCTGGTGCTCTACCACGCTCCTAATAGGATCAGTTCCTTCGTTGCACCGGTTGTTACCGGCTGACGCGGCGCACTAGCCGAGTCGTTCGCGGCGTTGTTCGTTGCTTGCGCCTAAGCGCCGATTAATTCGGGGGAAACCCGGTTTCTGGCTAGCAGTGGTCCCAGCCTGAAACTGTGCAGGGCCAACCGCGAACGAGAACGGTCAGCAATTGGAGTCCCGAGTGGCCAACTCACTGTGATGCTGAAGCGCGTTCCGCCACTAGGCAGCTACTTCGGTTCCTACCCGCGGATTGGCCGTTCCCGCAGCAGGCTCATCAGTTGGTATCGCAGGGCGGATGGAAGGCCACGCCGAGATGGATATGTCGGTTCCGACTGAAGGTTCATTGTGGCATCGGATCATGTCTGAGAGGGGGTTGACCTCAATCAGCCACTACTTCGTCATGGACTGGGCATCCGTTTGGATGGACATCGTCGGCGGTCTCCTCGTTGCTGGTGCAATTGCCGCCTGGGTACCGCCCGAATTCTGGCGAGCCTTTTTCCTGACCGATCACCCTGTATTGGCAACGCTATGGGGACCGATCGTCGGACCATTAGTCGCGATCATTTCCTTCGTGTGCTCAGTCGGAAATATCCCACTCGCGGCGGCTTTGTGGAACGGAGGAATCAGCTTCGGCGGCGCGCTCGCGTTCATCCTGGCTGATCTGATCGTGTTGCCCGTGCTGAACATTTACCGCAAGTACTACGGGTTGAAGATGGCGATTTTCCTCCTCCTTACGTTCTATGCGGCGATGGCGATCTCCGCGCTCATGGTGGAGGTGCTGTTCGGATTCGCAGGCCTAATGCCGCGCGAACGTTATGCCCAGGTGGTCGAGCCATCCATTACGTGGAACTACACCACGTGGCTCAATATTGCATTCCTTGCTTTGGCCGTCGTCCTTGTCTGGCGCTTCTCCCGAACAGGTGGCATGCACATGCTGCGCATGATGAACGCATCGGGCCACAGTGAGCCGCATCACGCGCATTGATAATCGCGTCGAAGCGCCGTGCGGCCTTTGAGACGCTTCGTTTGATGGTGACGATGGCAGGTCGGATGATGCACCTGGCTACTGGCGTCCGATTTCCGGAAATGGCCCAACTCTGCACGGCATCCGCCGGTCACGGAAGCTTTCGGGGGATAAGCTGTCGCATTCGTTGAGTTGCAAATCTCGGTTCTCGGGCGCTCGCGCAGCGCGATCGCCATGGCAGTCGCGACCCCGACCGCACCCACGCCGATGACTCCGACCTTCATGCTACGCTCCTCTTGGGCTAGCCAGCGACACGCCTAGTAGTGGTCTGCCGTTCCCCTGATCTTGCCTCTGAACACGCTCAGGCTGATCACCGTGTAAATCAGCATGAGCGGGAAGATGAAAAGCCCCTCTCCCCAGAACATGAAGGCGAGACTGGAGTGAGGGGCCGCGGCATCCGCGATGGTGATCGCGAACGGGATCATGTAGGGCCAGAACGAGATCGCGAGCGTCCCGAATGCCGCTACGAAAATGAGGGCCACCATGACGAAGGGCGGTCCGTCCTGACGACGGCGAACGCTTGCAGCGAGCACGATCGCGGCAAGCGCGCCGACGACGGGGAAAACGAACAAATACGGCCGCTCCAGCCATCGCTTCATGACAGCAAGATTTTCGGCCAGGGCATAGGCGAACACGGCAACCAGGAAGACGAGCAGCCCAAGCGAAAGATGGGGGATGAGGCGGTAGGCTTCGTCACGGACCTCGCCTTCACATTTCCTGACGAGCCAGCAGGCGCCGAGAAGCGCGTAGCCGACACACAGGCCGATGCCGCAGAGCACCGCAAAGGGGCTGAGCCAGCCGAATTCGCCGCCGGCGTAGCGACCGTCGGGAAGCGGCAGGCCCTCTACCAGGGCGCCGACCATCAGGCCTTGCATGAATGCCGCCACGAGCGAGCCTCCCGCAAAGCTCGCGTTCCAGATCCAGCGCATCCGCTCGGTCTTGCGCCGAAACTCGAACGCCACGCCGCGCAGGATCAGCCCCGCCAGCATCAACAGAACCGGCAGATAGAAGGCTGACATCAGCGTTGAGTAGACAATCGGAAACGCTCCCCAGAGGATCACGCCCGAGACCACGAGCCAGGTCTCGTTGCCGTCCCAGATCGGCGCCACCGCGCTTATCATGGCGTGCCGTTGCGGCTCGCCCCGCGCCACGCCGAAAAGCATGCCGACGCCGAGATCGAAGCCGTCGAGCAGGACGTAGAGGAGGATGCTAATAGCGAGGACCGCTATCCAGAACATGGCCATGGCTATTCTCCGGCCGGAGCGTGAAGACCATCCACCGTATGGGGCTCGACGACCGACATGGGCCGGTTGGGGATAGCGGCCGTGGGGGGCAGAACGAGATGCCCGAC
>WNFS01005114.1_pt1 | contig 12032 bp, 8 predicted proteins | sample 5400141 | NCBI WGS metagenome assembly WNFS01 (sample SAMN13153358, study PRJNA577476) | soil metagenome | isolation source: 60 cm saprolite under Madrone tree | place: USA:California | collected 2016-06-14 | reverse complement strand
AAGACCTGGGACGATGAGCACCGCCGCATCGAATATGGCAGCGGTCCGGCGACGATCCGGCTATCGACAGTGAATGGGCCGGTTTCCGTGCAGGAGTCGAGAGAGAAACTGTAAGAGGAGGCGATTACACCGCGTTGAAAAAGGCTCGGCAGAGTAAGCCGCGCCTTGCGGGATGGACGCGCTCTGGCTGTTGCAGATAAGATTTGGCGCATGCTGCTGGAGGCGCGCGTAACCCATTCGGTGACGGAAGCGGAAGCGGTTCGCCTTGCGCGCGAACTTTATGCGCTTGAGGCCACCGCCCGGGCGCTAGCGGGCGAATACGACGACAATTTCCACCTGACAAGCGGGGACGGACATGGGTTCGTCCTCAAAGTGATGCATCCGGCACGGGAGCAATCCTTCATTGATATGCAGTGCCGGGCGCTTCGGCACCTGGCGGAACGCGCGCCTCAGTTGCCTGTGCCTCGCGTTATATCCAATCAGCAGGGTGAACTGTTTTCTTCAATTCTTGCGGCTGACGGCTCGACGCGTCTCGTCTGGCTGCTCAGCTTCGTGAATGGAACAGTTTTGGTGGAGGTCCGTCCACACACACCGGAGTTGCTTGGCGATCTTGGCCGGTTTCTGGGCAAGCTGGACGCGGCGCTGCAATCGTTTACGCATGCCGCTGCGCATCGGGAACTCAAGTGGGATTCTTCGCGTGCCGGTTGGATCAAGGACTATATCGAGCACATTGCTGATTTGAAAAGGCGCGCGCTGGTGGAAAAGTTTCTGGCACTTTATGAAGCGGAAGTGGTTCCCCACTTGGCGCGCTTGCGGCGCGGCGTGATCTATGGCGATGCAAATGACCACAACGTGCTGGTCAGCGAGCCATGGCCGCAGCCGCGAGAGATCGCCGGGGTGATTGATTTTGGAGACATGCATCATGGAATCACTGCGTCGGAGCCGGCGATTGCGGCTGCTTACGCCATTCTTGGTAAAGAAGACCTGCTGCCGGCGGTAACTGCCATCGTTGCGGGATATCACCGGGCGTTTCCACTCGATGAACTGGAGTTGTCCGTTCTGTTTCCGTTGATCGGCGCGCGGCTGGCCGTCAGCGTCACCAATTCCGCGTACCGCAAAACTGTCAAGCCGGAAGACCCGTACGTCACGGTCAGCGAAGCGCCGGCGTGGGAAGCATTGGAGCGGCTGGCAAAAATCCATCCGCGATTTGCCCACTACACGTTTCGCGCGGCCTGTGGGCTTCCGGCCGCTCCGAATAGTGAAAAGATCACGAAATGGCTGGAAGCGAACGCTGGCTCCGCAGCTTCGGTTTTGGACGTTGACACGCGGACGGCGCCGAGCGTTGTTTTCGATTTGAGCGTCGGCAGCACATTTCTGGGCGCCAAGCCCGGCGGAGCCAACCATCCGGAGGTGAGCGAGAAACTGTGCGCTGAAATGAAGCGGGCCGGAGCGGCCTTCGGCGTGGGCCGTTACGACGAGCCGCGGCTGGTTTATACCTCCTCGTTATTCGGGGCGAGCACTAACGCCACGGATGAACGGCGCACGGTGCACTTGGGGATGGATTTATTCCTCGAGCCGGGGACACGGCTACGCGCGTCATGGGATGGCGTGGTCCACATGGTCGCTAATAATTCTTCGCCGCAGGACTACGGGCCGCTCGTAATTTTGCGACATGAAACTGACAGTGGCGAAGAATTTTTCACGCTGTACGGCCACTTGACGAAAGAAACGCTTGCTACGCCGAAACCAGGTCAGCGTGTTGGGCGCGGAGAAGAATTTGCGCGCGTTGGCACGACGGATGAAAACGGCGGGTGGATGCCACACGTTCATTTTCAGATCATCCTGGATCTGCTTGAACTCGGCGCCGATTTTCCTGGCGTTGCTTACGCTTCGCAGCGGGCGGTATGGACGAGCCTGTCGCCGGACCCTAATCTTTTGCTTGGAATCCCGGCCGATCGCTTTCCGGCCAAAGAACCCGCATTCAGCGAAACGCTGGCCGCACGCCGCTCTCTGCTGGGGAAAAATCTCAGCATCTCTTATGGGCGTCCGCTGAAAATCGTTCGCGGCTGGATGCAGTATTTGTATGACGAGACGGGGCGAGCGTATCTCGACGTTTACAACAACGTACCGCTAGTAGGGCACAGCCACCCTCGCGTGGTCCAGGCGGCGCAGGCCCAGCTCGCGCTGCTCAACACCAACACGCGCTATCTGCACGACAACGTCAACCGTTATGCCGAGCGACTGAAGCGGCTTTTGCCCGCGCCGCTGCGCGTTTGTTTTCTTGTGAACTCCGGAAGCGAGGCCAACGAGTTGGCTTTACGGCTTGCGCGCACGCATACGGGACGCGAAGACATTATTGTGGTGGAACGCGCCTACCACGGCCATACCAACACGCTCATCGACATCAGCCCGTACAAATTTGACGGTCCGGGAGGCAGGGGCAAGAAGCCCTGGGTGCACGTAGCTCCGCTCGCGGATGATTACCGCGGGCCGTATCGGCGCGCTGACAAGCAAGCGGGCGCAAAATATGCGGGGCACGTTGGCGAAATCCTGGAGCGCACGCGAGCCGAAGGCCGTGACGTCGCCGCGTACATCGCGGAAACCTTGCCGAGTGTCGGCGGACAAATTGTTTTTCCGGCAGGATACCTTGCGGAAGTGTATCGCCACGTACGCGCAGCGGGCGCCGTCTGCATTGCGGATGAAGTGCAGGTCGGATTCGGACGGCTGGGAACACACTTCTGGGGATTCGAAACGCAGGGCGTCGTCCCGGACATTGTCGTTCTGGGGAAGCCGATCGGCAACGCCTTTCCGCTCGCGGCGGTGATCACAACGCCGGAGATCGCCGACTCCTTTGATAATGGGATGGAGTTTTTCAGCACGTTCGGCGGCAATCCGGTGGCTTGCGCCGCGGGCCTCGCGGTTCTGGATGTACTTGAAGAAGAAAACTTACAGCAAAACGCCTTGCGCGTCGGCGAGCATCTGATTGAGGGCTTGAGAGCCTTGCAGACGCGGCATGCACTGATCGGTGATGTTCGTGGTTCGGGACTGTTCCTGGGGATCGATCTGGTGCTGGATCTCGAAACGCGCGCGGGAGCGCAGCTACAAGCATCGTATGTAGTGAATCGACTTCGCGACTGCGGCATTCTCGCTGGCACCGATGGGCCCCATCACAATGTTATTAAGCTGCGTCCGCCGCTGGTTTTCTCCAGGGTCGATGCCGATCTTTTCCTGAAGACTTTGGATGCCATACTCCGGGAAGACGCGGCGCAGCCCGCTCGATAGTGCCCAGGCGTTCCCAGGGCAGGTTGCGCAAGCCATCGTGAGGAAAGAGAGCTTCAAGCGCGCCGAGAAGGAATTAGCAGGCATTCAGAAGATTGCGGGCTGCACGCTCTTGAACTGGACGGAGCCCGAATACCCGCAGTCGCTTTTACAGATTTACGACCCGCCCGTGCTGCTGTACGTTCGCGGCGATCCCCAAGTATTGAATCTGCCCAGCATAGATATCGTTGGCACGCGGAGACCAACTCTCTATGGCACGCAAATGGCTCAACGCCTGGGCCGGGAACTGGCCGCGCGCGGGCCGGTTATCGTTAGCGGCATGGCCCGTGGCATTGACGCCTTCGGTCATCAGGGAGCGATGGATGCCAATGGCCGCGCTATCGGAGTTCTCGGGACGAGTATCGACGTTGGCTACCCGAAGGAGAACCAGAAACTGTACGAGAAAGTGCTGGAGCGCGGGGCGATCATCAGCGAATTTCCACTGCGCCCGCACCCGGCGCCGGAAAATTTCCCGGTGCGTAACCGGATCGTGGCCGGCATGCCGCTCGACGTGGTGGTCGTGGAAGGCGCTGGAGATGAAAGGGATCATCCGGCAGTTGCCGGGCAAGCAGTTCAGCAAAGTCTTGCCGTAGAGATAGTTAGGGATTGCGTCGCTTTGGCCGGGGCAGGCTTACAGACCTGAAGCGCATCCACAAGGGCAACCACAGCATCTAAGGTTAGACCACGTTGGAATTCGGGCAGAGCGCCTAAGGTAGCGAGAAGGACACACACCGCGCGGTCCGCCCTCTCCGCAAAGACATTACGGAGTTACAAAGACAATATGGCTCGTTCGTTGGTTATTGTGGAATCGCCGGCAAAGGCGAAAACGATTAACAAATACTTGGGGCGGAATTTCACCGTCAAAGCGTCCATCGGTCACGTGATGGACCTGCCCAAGAAAACGATTGGCATTCGTCTGCCCGGCGAAGAAGAGGGCGGCAAAAAGAAAAAGCGGAAGAAATCCAACAAAGGAAGCAAGAAAACAAAGGCGCCGGAAAAGATAGGGAAGCTGATCAGCATCGACGACGACAAGATTTTCGAGCCTACCCTGCAAATCATCGCCGGCAAGGGCAAAGTGATTAACGATCTGAGGAAGGCGGCGCACTCCGCGGAGGCGGTGTATCTGGCGGGCGACCCCGATCGCGAGGGAGAAGCGATCTCCGCGCACCTCGCCATGGTTCTCTCCAAGCCTGCAAAGTTCATCGAGCAGGAACCCAGTGTTTCGAGATTCAAAAAGAAACCAGCGGTGCCCGAAGAGCCTCTCAAGAAGGAAGAAGAGAACGGCACGAAGAAAGAAGTTGTTGCCATAGATCCTAAGAAAATCTTTCGGGTTACGTTTAACGAAATTACGCCCAAAGCGATTCGAGCGGCCTTCGACAAGCCCCGACAGGTGGATAGCAATCTGGTGGATGCGCAGCAAGCTCGCCGGGTGCTCGATCGCATCGTGGGCTACAAAGTTTCTCCCATTCTCTGGGACAAGGTTCGCCGCGGGCTTTCTGCCGGGCGCGTCCAGACCGTGGCGCTCCGGCTGATCGTCGAACGCGAGCAGCAAATCCGAGCGTTCATCCCGCAGGAGTACTGGACGATTCACGCGATGCTAGATGCGGGGCATCCGCCGCTCTTCGAAGCCAAGCTGTTCAAGCACAAAGGCGAAGACATTGAAGTAAAGAATCAGGAAGCCGCGGAAAAGATTGTGGCCGCCGTGAGTAAGGCGAAGTGGCAGGTGGCCAGCGTCGCGCAAAAAGAAAAGAAGCGCAATCCGCCGCCGCCCTTCACGACTTCCAAATTGCAGCAGGCCGCTTACAACCGGCTGCGATACACGGCCAAGCGCACGATGTCTCTTGCGCAGAAGCTCTACGAAGGCGTGGAACTTGGTGACGAAGGCTCGGTCGCGCTGATTACCTACATGCGCACCGATTCCGTGCACGTCTCAAACGATGCGCTGGCGCAGGTTCGCGAATTGATCCCCGAGCGGTTCGGGAGCAATTATCTTCCGGAAAAACCCAACTATTACAAATCGAAGAAGGACGCGCAGGAAGCCCACGAGGCGGTGCGTCCCACCGACGCTATGCGCGCGCCGGAAGACGTGCGCAAGTATCTCGACGAGGACCTTTTCAAGCTTTACCAATTGATCTGGCAGCGCTTTGTCGCGTCGCAAATGCTCCCGGCAATCTTCGATCAGACGACCATCGACATCAGCGCGGGAGATTACACTTTTCGCGCTACCGGCTCGGTCCAGAAATTCGACGGCTACCTTCGTGTGTATCAGATGCCCGCATCGATCGCGGATCGCGAGGACGACGAGAAGGATGATGAAGGCGAAGGCCGCGCGCTTCCACAGGTTACGGAAGGGCAAATTCTCCGACTGGACAAGATTCGCCCGGACCAGCACTTTACCGAGCCTCCGCCGCGCTACAACGATGCGACATTGGTGAAAGAACTCGAAGAAGACGGCATCGGGCGTCCTTCGACGTACGCTTCGATCATTTCAACGCTCCTGGAGCGCGAATACGTCACCAAGAACCAGGGACGCTTTTCTCCCACCATGCTCGGTGAGCGGGTCAGCACCCTACTGATCAAGAGTTTCGAAGATATCTTCGACGTCACATTTACGGCGCGGCTCGAAGAAGAGCTGGACGAAATTGAAGAAGGCAAACTGCCGTGGCGCGAAGCCGTCAAAGAGTTCTGGGAAAAATTTGTCATCGACCTGGATAAGGCCGACGACGAGATGCTTTCCTACAAGGCTGGCATTCCCACCGGTAAAAAGTGCGAAAAGTGTGGCCAGGGCGAATTGCTCGAACGCATCAGCCGCCACGGTTTCTTCCTGGGCTGCTCGCGCTATCCCGAATGCGATTTCATTCAAGATCTCTCGCCTGAGAGTCCGGAAGAGGCCAGCGGCGAACCGAAGACCGAGTATTGCGACAATTGCGGCAAGGAGATGGCCATCAAGCGCGGCCGGTTTGGCACTTTCCTCGCTTGCACCGGTTACCCGGACTGCAAGACTACGCGCCGTCTCGTCCAGGGCACGCGCATCGCGCATCAGCCAGATGAGCCGCTCGATGAAAAATGCACGCTCTGCGGCAACGGTCTGGTGAAAAAACACGGACGCTTCGGCGAATTCATCGGCTGCTCCGGCTATCCAAAGTGCAAGTACACGCGGCCGATCACCATGGGCATTAAATGCCCGAAATGCAACGAAGGCGAATTCGTGCGCCGCGGCAGCGCGGGCAAAGGCGGCCGCGGACGCCCGCGCGTTTTTTACGGGTGCTCCCGTTACCCGGATTGCGATTTCACCTCACCGCATATGCCCATCGCCGAGCCTTGCCCGAAGTGCGGCGCGCCATTCATCGTCGAGAAGCGCTCCAAGATCGGCACCGTCCATTCGTGCCTCAAAGAAGGCTGTGATTGGGAGAAGCTGGTTCCCGAGGCCCAGCCGCAAGCGCAGGCGGAAGAAGCTCCCGTGCCGGTAGCGGTGAAGTCCTGACCCACCTGCATCTGAAGAAACAAGGCCTTGATTTTGTTTTCCGCAGATTTGTCCGCGTCTATACTGTACCCGGGCCTTTCCCAGGGAGCTGTAGCAACGAATGATTGCAGCGATTGCGAAGTATCTTGAATACCTTCACTCGGTGAGGAATTCCTCGCCGCATACGGTTCTGAACTACCGCAGGGACCTCGAACAGTTTGTAGCGTATCTTTCGCCTCCCGGGGCCCGGCCGCCCGGACTCACTGGCGTCACGCACTCGATGATTCGCGAATTCGTCGCGCATCTCCATGATCACGGTCTCAGGAAAAGTTCCATTGCGCGGAAGCTTGCCGCTCTGCGCTCGTTCTTCAAGTATTGTGTCCGCGGGGGCCATCTGAAGGAAAATCCCGCGCGGCTTGTTCCGACGCCAAAGCTGCCGAAGCGCATCCCTTCCGTGCTTTCTGCCGAAGAGATGAACGGATTCCTCAATCAGCTTGACGGATCGGGACAAGGTGCAGCCGCCGGGCAGGCGAGTACGAAGAAAGCCCTATTGCTTGCACCGGCGTCCGACGTGAAGCCGCAACGTAAGCAAAGTGGTCCCGTGCGGGCCACGGAGGGCTTGCTGCTTCGCCGCGACCGGGCCCTCCTGGAACTTCTCTATGCCGCAGGCCTGCGCGTCAGTGAGCTCACCGGTCTCAATCTTGCCGACATGGAGCAAAAGGAACGCATCCTTCGCGTGCGCGGCAAGGGCGGCAGAGAACGCATCGTTCCTTACGGAGCTAAAGCCCAAGAGGCCTTGGAAAAATACTGGCCGGTGCGCGAACAGCTCCTGCGGCAAACGGATCGGACCGGTGGCAAGCAGGGGCCGCTCGCGGAACCGGTCTTCCTGAATTATTCAGGCCGGCGCCTCACTCCGCGTTCCGTCGGGCGCATCGTCAAGAAATACGCTCGCATCGCCAACGTCAATTGGGATCTGCATCCGCATTCGTTGCGTCATGCGTTCGCGACGCATCTGCTTGCAGACGGCGCCGATCTTCGCGCCATCCAGGAACTCCTCGGGCACCAATCTCTCTCGACCACGCAAAAATACACGCACGCCTCCATCCGCCAATTGATGGAAATCTACGACAAGGCGCACCCCCACGCCTGACTCGCGCATCTATTCCTGTTTGCCGATCACCAAGGCTGAGTTACGCTGTGCGGCTTGCGGAAACTGAATATGGGACTGCGAATTGCAGTGTCGATCATGTTCTATTTGCTTGCGCGCACGGTTTTGCCTCTGAACGCAAGCGCGCAGGGAAACTACGAAATCCAGGTGTATCCGTACGAAACCGTCGGACCTCGCCACACGATGCTGGAGCTCCATTCGAATTTCACGTTTCAAGGCTCCCAATCAACTGATGATGGGACTCTTCCGACGAACCACCAATTGCACGAAACCGTCGAGATCACTCATGGCTTCAATGACTGGTTCGAGACCGGGTTTTACATTTTTACGTCGGCCAAGAGCGGTCAGGGCTGGGATTACGTGGGCAGCCACATTCGCCCCCGCGTGCGCGTTCCTCCCAAATGGAACTGGCCGGTCGGAGTCAGCCTGTCGAACGAAATCGGCTGGCAGAGCCGTCGCTACTCCGCTGATACCTGGACTTGGGAAATTCGCCCCATTGTGGACAAACAGCTCGGGCGCTGGTATCTATCGTTCAATCCCACTTTTGACCGGTCGTTCCATGGCCCGGGGATAAATCAGGGATTGGTGTTTTCGCCCAATTTCAAATTCAGCTACGATTTCACCAAGAAAGTTGCTGGAGGAATCGAATATTATGGCTCGCTGGGTCCGGTAACGGGTTTCGATCCCATCAGCCAGCAGCAACAGCAAATTCTTCCTGCGATTGACCTGAATCTCTCGCCCAAATGGGAAGTCAATTTTGGGCTGGGTGTGGGCGTGACGCGTGCGACGGATCACTTGCTTGCGAAAATGATTCTCGGCTACCGTTTCGATTTCTAGTTCGAGCACCGGTGAGTGTCAGGGCGAGATTGGCATTCGCCAGCACAGTCCCCACCTTCAACGGCAACTCAGCGAGGCCCCACAAGGCCGCGTTCAATGCCGCCTTGCGAGATTCTGGAACCACCTGTCATGCAGAGATGTCACTTGCCGTCCTATTGCGGCAGCGAAAGCCGAATGGCGGCCGCAAGGCGGATATCCAAGTGATTGGCAACGTTGCCCTTCTGGGAAGACTAGAATTGGTTCGCCGCATGCCTGTGCTCCTGCAGGATTCAAATCCAAAGGAAAACGAGCTGTAATTCCGTGGGCCGGAACGAAAGTTCTGTGCGCTGGAGTCCCGATGTTTTCTTACGTTTTTTGTGTAGTTGCTCTTATCGTGGCGCTAGTTCTCGTGCAGCCAATCGAAGGTGAAACGAACGAAGGCCTGCACACGCTTCAAGAGCCTTTGTGCCGGTTCGTTCGATCGGCGGTCAGTCAAACCCAATTCGAGGAGGAGGCAGAAGCTAGGCTGCAGGAGGGAGAATTTATCCCAGTTACGGATTCTGACAGGCGATCACCCCTTCATTTGGAAAACCGAACGGATCGTGAAGTATTTGAATCTTCACTCACAAACTGGTTGTTCTTTGAGGATCTTGCTCGTAAGCAGCAGTCCATGATCGAGGAAATTCTTGTTCGCTGCGAAGCGAAGCGGAGTGGTCTCTCCGTGGCGGCATCGGTTTTTGCTCAGCTCGACGTTTCGAAGCGCGCAACATTTGTTGGCATCACGCACGCCATGCTGAATACGCAACTTATCGATCGCGAGGACGGAAGAAAAATGGGTGATAGCCTCCAACTGATCGATGAATTGCTCGACATCCATGGCGAGAACGAAGGGGCGCGCAGCGATCAACAGTTTCAGCTGATCCTGCGGCTCGCTCCGGGCGCCTTTCAGAAACTGGAACGAGCTACCAGTTTCGAAAGAGGAGAAAATCACGTATTCCACAAGCTGTTTCCTAATTCCTTTCGTCAATTCCGTCGGATGGGCCTCCACGGCCAGGAGGCTGGGCTGCATATTTCCGTTTCTCCCGATGGGTATCTTGCCGAGATTCACATCGACTATCGCTTTGGTCTCCTACACCTGGGACCAGCAAATTCAGACGTCCGTGCGCAGGGAAATCATCAAAGGCAGCCGTGCTGCAGTGAAAGAGGTCCTTCTGGTTTTCGCGGCAATTCCCCTAGTCTGCGGACGAAGGCGTTTGCGCGTAGGGGAGTTGCGTTTGTAGGAGGCTAAAACGAAACGGCCGGCGGGAGGTCCTGCCGGCCGTTCAAGTTCTTTGGCGAGAATTACGCGAAATTCCTGATTAGCGATGCCCACCTCCGTGGCCACCATGGCCACCGCCGCCTCCCTGGAACCCCCCACCGCCGTGAAACCCGCCATCGCCCCCACGAAATCCACGTCCACTGTCATGGAAGCCGCCACCGCCGTGGAAGCCACGGTCACCGCGGAAGCCTTCGTGCTCAAACCCGCCACGGCCGCGAAAGCCCCGGTCTACGAAGACCCGTTCGTGAAAGCCTGGGCGGCCATAAAAACCACGACCGTAGTAGCCGTGACGTCCATAATAGCCATGAAACCAAGGCCCCGCGCCGATGAAAACACCGCTGACGAAGTAGTCGGGGCCGTAATAGCCATAGGGAGCGCAGGCATACGGGTAATAACCATAGTAGCCATAAGCGCAGACCGGAGCCGGCCCTACATACGCCGGGCCAACTCCAACACCGACAATCACTCTCTGTGCGTGGGCGAACGATGCCGAACCTAAACAGATGCCGAGCAAAGCAAGAATTCTTAGATAACGCATGTTTGGACCCCTTCTGAAGTCCATCATTTCGACCGCAGACGACCGTAACTCGTTCAGGTTCTTCAGCTCATGCTGAAATCCCTACCTTAACTAACACCTCCCCGGACAGAAAGTTGCAAGCCGTCGTTCTCCGAACCAGGTGCTAGTCCGGCAGCATGGATTCCAGTCATCCTCGCGAGGGTTGCTTTTCGGCGAACCCGGTGTGAGGATTTCTTTCGTGCCCGAACCGTCCTTGAAAACCAAGCTCAAACCTTTACCGCCGATCCTGACCGCGCACCTTTTTCCGAGGCTCGACGGAATGTTGATTGAACTTCTGCGCTCGCTGGCTCCGAGCGATTGGGAAAAACAGACGGTTTCGCCCAAATGGAAGGTCAAAGACGTCGCGGCGCATCTTTTGGATACAACGCTACGTGGAGTTTCGATCGGGCGAGACGGCTACGTAGCGGAAAATCCAGCAATCAACTCTCCCACTGATTTGGCAGCATTTATCAACCGCTTGAATCATGAGGGCGTCACGGTATATCAAAGGTTGAGTCCGGCAGTCCTGACCGCGCTGATGGAAGTCGCCACGAAATTCGTGGCGGAATATCAAGCCTCGCGCGACCCGTTTGCGATGGCCCCGTACGGGGTAAGCTGGGCCGGCGAAGAAAAATCCCCAAATTGGTTTGACACCGCACGCGAATTCACGGAGCGCTGGCATCACCAGCAGCAGATCCGACTGGCGGTGAACCGGCCCGGAATCATGACGCGGGAGCTCTACCATCCCGTTCTGGATTGCTTTCTGCGCGCGCTGCCGTTCACGTATCGAGACTCTTCGGCGAAAACCGGCACGTTGCTGCAGTTCACGGTTTCTGGTGAATGCGGCGGCATCTGGTATCTCTATCGCACCAATGAAGTCTGGCAACTCGTCGAGCCACCGATTGGAGCAGCAGCTTCGGAAACTACGATTCCCCAGGAAATCGCCTGGCGCATTTTCACCAAGGGCCTAGACGGCGATTCCGCTCTTGCTCAGGTGAAGGTTTCCGGCGACGTTTCACTGGGCCTCCATATCCTGCGAATGGTCTCTATCGTTGCATGAGCATCAAACTTGGCCCCGGCCCTTGAATACTCGGTATTTCGTTCGTTGACGATTCCGGCCAGGAACCCTTATAATTAGAGTTTGCCTTAAGGGCTTGGAGGACAGATGTACGCCGTTATTCAGACCGGGGGAAAGCAGTATCGCGTCGCGCCCGGCGACACCATCCGTATCGAGCGGGTGGATGGCAAAGTAGGGGAAAAAGTGAATTTTGGCTCTGTCTTGGCCGTCCACATGGACGACAAGAAGATGGTATCGGGCGCCGATGCCGGCAAAGCTTCCGTGAGCGGCAAAATCGTCTCGCAGAGCCGCGGCAAGAAGCTCACCGTGCTCAAG
>WNFS01007303.1_pt1 | contig 12033 bp, 9 predicted proteins | sample 5400141 | NCBI WGS metagenome assembly WNFS01 (sample SAMN13153358, study PRJNA577476) | soil metagenome | isolation source: 60 cm saprolite under Madrone tree | place: USA:California | collected 2016-06-14 | reverse complement strand
CTTATCGCTCTTCCTCGTCCGGCGGGACCGTTGTCTCGGTGGGCTCGGCCACCGTTTCCGCGCCTTCGACGAAATCGCCTTCCTGCTTCTCGTACTGTTCGTATGCGCTGGTGTCCACGTACTCGACGCCGTCGACCAGCGCCTGGTCCGCGGCCGACTTCTGGTCCGCCACCTGCGATTGCGCGTAGGCGTTGTGGCCTTCGAGCACGGACTCGGCAATTTTCGTCGTAAACAGGCGGATTGCGCGCAGCGCGTCGTCGTTCCCGGGAATAATCCAGTCGACCACGTCCGGGTCGCAATTTGTGTCGACGACGGAAACCACCGGCACGCCCATGCGGCGCGCTTCTTTCACGGCAATTTCCTCGGCGTTCGAGTCGATGACAAACATCGCGTCCGGGAGCTGCGCCATGTTCTCTATGCCCTCGAGGTTCTGATGCAGGTGCTTCATCTCGCGGTCCAGCCGCGCTTTTTCTTTCTTGGAAAGTTCGTTGATGCGGCCATCTTCGTTCATGGCCTTCAGCAGCTTCAGCCGCTTGATCGATTTTTGCAGTGTGGCCCAATTCGTCAGCGTGCCGCCCAGCCAGCGGTGATTCACAAAAAACGCGCCGCAGCGTTTCGCCTCTTCGGCGACCGCTTCCTGGGCCTGCCGCTTGGTGCCCACGAACAAAACTGATTTGCCTTGCCCGGAAATCTCGCTCACGAAGCGGCTCGCTTCGCGGAACATCTTGAGAGTCTTCTGGAGATCAATAATGTGAATGCCGTTGCGTTCCCCGAAAATGTACTCCTTCATCTTCGGGTTCCAGCGCCGCGTCTGGTGACCGAAGTGAACTCCGGCCTCCAGCAACTCCTTCATCGTAATTTCTACTGCCAAGTTACCTCCTCTTAGGATAGCTGTTTGCGGCAGCGCCATTTCTCCCCCTTGTAGCGCCCCAACCTGGTCGGGGCATCTTCAACGGGCGAATCCGCGCTGAAGAACAGCCTCTTGCCGGCAGCTTGCCGGCCATGATCTCGCCCCGGCAAGCCGGGACGGAGTTCGCTGGGCCCTGGACGCAGCCGGGGCCCAAAAATCTAGCGCTTCGTGAACTGGAACCGCTTGCGGGCGCCTTTTTGCCCGTACTTTTTACGTTCCTTCATTCGCGAGTCGCGCGTCAAAAACCCGTTTTTCCGCAGCGCCGGCCGCAGCTCCGGATTGAACCGCGAAATGGCCCGCGACAATCCCATGCGCACCGCGCCCGCTTGTCCGCCCACGCCGCCGCCGTGAGCCGTCACCACCACGTCCACCTGGTCGGCGATATTGGTGAATTTCAGCGGCTCGACCGCGTCATGCTTCCAGGCGTGATTCGGAAAATACTGTTCGACCGTCCGGTGATTGATGGTGAACTTGCCGCTGCCCGGTCGCAGAAACACGCGCGCCACCGATTCCTTGCGCCGTCCCGTTCCTAGAAACCAAGTTTGTGTGCCCGTGATGGGCGTGCCCGTAGAACCCAATGTTCCTCCTCGCGATGGATGACTCCCCGGCAGTTAACTCGATACCGGTCCGCGCAGCAGCAAATTTCCCCACGGCTGCTATGCGGATGAATCTCAAACTTCACGCCTGCTTATTCCCCGCTAAGGCACCACTTAGAAGGAACAGCTACGTGCGGAAAAAAACAAATCTTGCTTACAGCGAAACAGCTTGCGGCTTCTGCCCCGCGTGCCGCGCCAAACCCGCCGCATCCCGGTACACGCGCAACTTCTTCGCGCGCCGCGCGCGCAGCTTGTTCTTCGGAAGCATGCCGAGAACGGCTTCGCGGATCATCCAGTCGGACTTCGACTCGCGCAGCCTCTTCGCCGGCACCTGTTTCAACCCGCCCGGATATCCGCTGTGCGAAAAATAAACTTTCTGCTCGACCTTGTTTCCGGTCATGCGAACCTTGTCGGCATTAATCACGACGACGTGGTCGCCCGAATCGAGATAGGGCGTAAAGGCCGGTTTATCCTTGCCCATCAGAATGCGCGCGACTCTGGTCGCCAGGCGCCCCAGCACCACGTTCGTTGCGTCCACTACAAACCAGTTAGCGCCCACCTTCAGCGCCTCGGCCTCTTCGCCCTTGGCTACGTACGTCCTCATTGCGCTCAGTCACACCTTTCCCCATAGAGACAAACTCCAATCTTAGGGTTTGCCCTCCGCTTTGTCAACGAAGAGTTGCTTGCGGAATATGTCCTCCGAAAGCGGAAATGAGTTCGCCGGACAGGCAACAATTTGTTGAACAGATACCTATGCCGAGCGCGGAGTACCCAAAATTTCACTTCTCAAAAGCCGCGTTTTTTGATAGATTTCTTTCACAAGCGGTGTCCCCCCGTGGCCGGCTTGCCATGCAACGAAATGATCTCGACACGCCCTTGTTGACCATCCCCTTGAGCACCGAGAGGACCTCGTCTCGTTTCCTGCGGCTCACGTGCTCCGGAATTCTTATCATCTCCTGCACGGTTTTTGGCTTTACGCAATGTTACGCGCAAGATGTTGCCGAAGCGGCGCGCCAAGAAAAAGCCCGGAAAGAAAATCAGCAGAAAAAACCAAAACACGTCTACACGGATGAAGATCTGAAGCGCGCGCAAATCCTCACGCCCGAGGATCGCGCGGAACTGGAAGCAAAGAAAAACCGGCAGCCGGTCCCGGGCGCGGATGCACCTCCAGAACCCGTCGATGCGCAGGCTCTCCCGGCCGACCTTCCTCTCGGTGACGTCGCGCGCCAGTATCGCAGAATGCGAGAAATGCTCCGTCTTGAACAGTCGGCGGAGTACCATCTGCCGTTTGCGCACGAGCCGGTGTTCGCTACTCCCAAGCCTGTGGAAGTCGATGCACATAAAGCTCCCGCGCCTGTCACGCACAAGCATCCGGTGGTGCCAGCGCGCCCGGTCATTGTCATTCCCGCAGAGCCACGAATCGAGCCGTTTCAGCCACCGGTGAAGCGCTCGCCGTTCGAGCGTCCGCGCATTTATTTGTCAGGGACCTCGCGCTCGTCTGTGAATCGCGCGACGGCGCCGAAGGCTCCTGCAATTGGTGAAACGCTTTCTCAACCGTCAACCACCCTCGCTGCGCCATCGAAACCGGCCGCGCCCGCGCCTGACCTTAGCGTCATGCCGTCGCCACGGCTGAGGCCTCACGCGACGCCGGCTCGGCCAGATGCGGCCGTCGTTCCCAATGTGCCTTCGCCCGCAACTGTACTTTCAGCAACGCCTTCGAAGCCGGCCGCCCCGAAGCCGGACTTTTCGGTTATGCCCGCCCCCCGGCCGACCCTTCACACGACGCAAGCTCAACCGACCGCGCCTATTGTTCGCATGACGCCTTCGGGCACATCCGGTTTCTTAGCAACACCCTCGAGCCCAGCCGCGCCAGCGCCTGACTTCAGTGTGATGCCATCACCGAAAGTGGCCGCGCTCGCTACGCCAGCGCAGCCTGCGGCGCCTGTTGTTCGCATGACGCCTTCGGGCACATCCGGTTTCTTAGCAACACCCTCGAGCCCATGCCATCACCGAAAGTGGCCGCGCTCGCTACGCCAGCGCAGCCTACACCCCCTGTCGTTGAGGCGAAGCCTTCGCGCCCACCAAAGTTTGCCTCAACGCCTGCGAAGCCAGCAGCAGCCATCGCCCCTGCGACACCAGGTAAACTGAATGTAGTCGTCGTCAAGCCCGGAGAGTCTCTGTGGAAACTTGCAGAGGAAAACTTGGGCAAGGGCATCCGCTGGCACGACATTCTCGACGTCAATCCAGCTATCGTTGACGCCAACCACATCGAGGCAGGCTCGCAAGTCTTCCTGCCTTCGATAGCCTCCTCCTTCCGAACAGCAACAAGAATCATTGTCCGCAAGGGCGACACGCTATCCCAGATCGCGCAAACCCGGTTCGGCCATGCTTCCTTGTGGTCCTGCATCGCAGAAGCAAACCCCGCCGTCCACGATGCCAACTTAATCTATGAAGGCCAATCGCTGCTCCTGCCGACCCGTTGTAATCCCTAAGCAACCTTTTACTTTCTGGCGGAAAACAGCACCGGCTCGATCTTAGCCCTTCCGACGATAACTTGGTTTTCAAATGCAGAGTCCGGCCGCAAGACGGTCATTAAAATACTCTTGCATTTCTACGTTCCCCCAAAAAAAACTTATAGCGTTTTAGTATGTAGTTGGAATAGGATGCCGCTGACTGCTCGCACAGAGTGACGGGGAAGCGCTCTGGACTCGATCTCCCAAAAATCGTTCCATTGAACGCGCATTCCGTGGACGAGCAGGGTCTCCGTTGGCATGCTGGATTATCAACATCAGGAGGAACCATGTACCGCTCGCTAATTTGCTGTCTCTCATGTTTGATCCTTTCGGTGGCCGCAATCGCCCAGCTCCCCACTTCCACGCTGAACGGCACAGTGACGGACCCGCAAGGTGCCGTGGTCGGGGGGGCAAAAGTTACGATCACAAACCAGGCCACCAGCGTCACGCGAGAGGCTGCTGCAGACGCTTCGGGTTTCTACACTTTCGTCAACGTGGTTCCCGGACTGTACACGCTGAAAGTGGAGAGCACGTCCTTTGCGGCCACGGAAGTGAAGGATATCCGGCTGGACGTCGGGCAAGCCGTAACGCAGGACATCAAGCTCGCGCTTGCCGGCCGGGGTGAAACCGTGAAAGTGGAAGTCGGAGAACTGCGAGTGGACCTGACGCAATCCGAAGTGCAGGGCTTGATCACGTCTACCACCATCGAGACCCTCCCGCTCAACGGCAGGAACTTTCTCGAGGAGGCGTTCTTGATTCCAGGGAACCGCCCGGCGACCAATTTCGACCCGACGAAGACCAACACCCTTGAGGTTTCCTCGGCGGGCGCCTTTGGCCGCGGCGGCAATATCAGCGTGGACGGCGGCGACAACAATGACGAGGTCGTCGGGGGAACGTTGGCGAATTTCCCGCAGGACAGCGTGCAGGAGTTCCAGATTGCCACCAACAAATTCACGGCGGAGGTCGGGCGATCGGGCTCAAGCATTATCAACATCATTACCAAGAGCGGAACAAATGAGTTGCACGGTTCTGGATTCATCTTCTTCCGGCAGAAGACCTTCCAGGGTCTACCGGCTACGTTCAGCCGCGCAAATACCACGCCGCCGTTCATACGCGAGCAGTTTGGCGGCTCCCTCGGCGGGACCATCATCAAGGATCGCGCATGGTGGTTCGTCTCTTCGGAGTACCGCAATCAGGGATTCGCCGTGCCCGTCGGGGTGCGCAATTTTACGACGAACGCGGTGACGGGCGGATCAGCATCCGCTTTTCTGCACGATACCCTGCTGTCTGGAAGGGCTGACTTCAAGGTCACGGACAAAGACAATGTGATGGTGCGTTATACGTTTAACCGCTCGCTGGATGTTGCCAACGGCAGCTTGCGCCGGCCGGAGGGGACTGCTGCGAACCGGCAGTTATCCCTGAACCGATTCAATTCTTTGTTGGCAAACTGGAATCGGCAGATCTCGCCACGGTTGATAAACAGCCTGATGTTTCATGGCGACTGGTTCCTCAATTCCATTCCGGTGTTCAGTCCCGATAACCCTGTGACCAATCCCGCAGGCCTCGCCACTGGAAATGAGATTCGCTTTCCGAGCCTGCAGGACGGAGCCAATTTTCGGATTCCGCAGAGCACCAAGTTCAATCGCTACCAGTTCCGTGACGTCCTGGCCTGGGTTGCGGGCAGCCACACGGTTCGCTTCGGGGGCGAGTGGCAGCATTTGAATACCTTTGCGCTCTTTGATCTCTTCGGCAGTGGCAGCATTTTTACCACTGAAGATTTCGCTTCTCACGTCCGTTCGGGCCATACGGGCCCTCCAGATGATCGCGATATCCCCATCGCGGTTGCACTCCAGAGTGCTGCGCCCACACGCCCACCGGTCGTACCCTTCTATCCCAACAAGTTTTTCGGAGCATTCGTGCAGGACGACTGGAAGGTGCGGTCGAACCTCACGCTGAACCTCGGCTTGCGGTGGGAATATGACGATGTCGTCGGCGATGCCAGCAACTTGCACCCCTGCGCAACGCTCACAACGGCGGATAATACCTGCTCCTTCATCGAGAACATCGTGGGCACCCACAACGGGCCGGACCTCAAGCAATTTGGGCCGCGCGTGGGTTTTGTCTGGGACCCTCTCAAGCATGGAAAGACCGTATTCCGCGGTGGTTACGGGATTTATTATGATCGCGTCGTCACGGAAGTGCCGTTGCTCGAACTGTTGCTCAACGGCCGCATCTTGCCACTTGCGGCATTCAACGGCTCGACGTGTCATGCGCCCGGAGGAGCAGCGGAAGACTGTTCGGTAGCGGGCTCGCTCTTCGATGCAGGTACACCCACTCTTGCCAATCCGTTTTCAGGAGGGAAGGCTGTGTTTGGCATCGGCATCAACCGCATCGACAAGAACGCCAAGCATCCCTACACCCAGCAATTCACACTCGGCGTGCAGCAGCAGTTTGCCCAGAACTGGCTCGTCTCCGCCGACGGAGTTCACGATTTTGGCCAGCGATTCATCCTCGGCCGGCTGCTACGCTCCACGACCAGCACTTCGCCGGACATCGTTTGTCCGAATGGCTTCGACCCTTGCACCGTGACCGACCCGCTCACGGGCCGCAGCGATCAGGTGACGAACATCGAGTCGTCCGCCAAGAGCTGGTATGACGCGCTGCTGGTTAGCCTCCAGAAGCGGCCCACCGGCTGGCATAACTTCCGATGGGGCTTCAACGTGAACTACACGCTCTCGAAAACCTTTAATTTCTCGAACGATGATCAGATCCCCTTCAACGGCGCGGAAGACCAGGTCAATCTTATCTTCCGGAGCAACAATCTGAGGCTTGAAAAGGGTTACTCGCCGACCGATGAGCGCCACCGCGGCGTGTTCTACGGACTGTTCGAAGTGCCCTGGAACATCAGCATTTCACCCATCTGGACGATCGCTTCTCATTTGCCGATGGATTCGTTTGTTCCTGCTCTCAACTCGCGGCTGCCCATCCTGCCACGCAATGCACTGGGGCGGGAGATTTCCAACAGCGCTCAACTGAACACGGCGATTGATGTCTGGAACGCGCTGCCGGCATGCACTGGTCCGAACCAGTCGCCCTGCCACTCCGGGGCTGCGCTGGCGCATGTGGCTCCTGGCTTGAAGTTCGGACGCGATTTCAATTCGCTGGACCTGCGCGTAACCAAGACCTTCACGGTGTTCAACGAGCAGAAACTCCAGTGCATCGGCGAGGTTTTCAACCTCTTCAACATCACCAACATCCGGGGCTTCAACAACAATAATTACTCCGGATTTAACAACGACATTACCTCGCCCAGCTTCAACCAGGCGCTGAGCACGGCAGGCGGGTTCTTCGGTTCTGGCGGGCCGCGGGCTTTCCAGTTCGCGCTGCGCTATTCCTTCTGATCCAGTTGTTTGGGCGGCAGCGACGAGCACGAACTCTGACTGGGGGGAGGACCGGATTGGTTCCTTACCCCGGTCAGGTTTTCCACTGGGAATCATGTTGCGCGCACTTCATGTGCGTCTGCATATCTGTCGCTTGCCTTGATCTCAAGAAGCAGCTATCAAGCACGGTTGCGGCTGTTCCCTCTCCACTGGCCTAGGACAAAGCGGCCACTCCAGGCCTGCTTTCCGTTACAATATTGACGAGAGGGATCGACGATTGATTCACCCGAACGTCTTTCATAACGACACCCTTCTACCGATCGGGAGAGTCCGCCTTTCTCCCGGCCAAGCGGGGCTGATCTGTGGCTGGGGCATCTTCACCACGCTGCGCATCTCTCGGGGTGAGGCTTTCGCGTACGAGCGCCACTGGCGCCGCCTGGAAAAGGACGCCGCCCTCACCCGCCTTCCCATGCCCTACACGGCGGCCAAGGTGCGCGTGCATCTCCACGAAGTGATTCGCGCCAACCAGGTTAGCGAAGGCTGCGCACGCATTTATCTGGTCTACAACACGGTGGGCTTCTGGCAGAGCGACGAAAAGCAACCGCAGGTGGATCTCATCATTTACTCGGCCAGTCTCCCCGAACATCGCGAAACTGTGCGCCTGGCCCTTCGCGAACAGGGCCGCCACGCTACGTCACCCCTGGCCGGCGTAAAGAGCATTTCCTGGCTCAATAATGTTTGGGCTGTTTCGGAAGCTGCCAGAGAAGGATTCGATGAGGTCGTCATGCTCAACGAGCGCGGCGAAGTGGCCGAGTGCACGTCCGCGAATATTTTCGCCGTGAAGAGCGAGAAAATCCTCACGCCGCCGCTTAACTCCGGCTGCCTCGAAGGCGTCACTCGCGGCATCTTGATGGAAATCGCGCCGGAGGCTGGCGTTTCCGTGGTCGAGCAGGCGCTTCGTCCCGAAGACCTTTACTCCGCGGACGAAGTCTTTATCTCTTCCACAAACCGCAATCTCATCAGCGCCGGCGAAATCGCGGGCAACAAGATTCCTGCTCCCGGACCCGTCTGCGAACGCCTGAACGATCTTTTCGACGCTTACGTCACCGATTACGTTTCGCGCCGGCTCGCCTCGGCGGCAAGGTAAGACAATGCGGCCTTTAACTTGGAAAGAGAAATCACAAACTTGACGGCGGTTCAAGCCGCGGCTCCGGCAAACACTGGCGAGAAGACCGTCTTCAAAATTCTTCTGACCATCAGCTTCTGCCATCTGCTGAACGACACGATTCAGTCCTTGATGCCGCCGATCTATCCGCTGCTCCAGAGAACCTTTCATTTTAACTACTGGCAAGTTGGCCGCATCGCTCTCACGTCCCAGCTGACCGCTTCGATTCTCCAGCCCCTCGTGGGGCTTTACACCGACCGCCGCCCCAAACCCTACTCTCTGGCCGTCGGAATGGGTATCACTATGATCGGTCTGGTGGCCTTCTCCATGGCTCCCAGCTACGGCACCATTCTTGCCGCCGCGGCGCTTGTGGGCATCGGCTCCGCTGTGTTTCACCCGGAGTCTTCGCGCATCGCGCGCATGGCCTCCGGCGGGCAGCACGGCATGGCGCAGTCGCTATTTCAGGTGGGCGGCAACGCCGGCTCCGCAATGGGCCCGTTGCTGGCCTGGGCGTTTATCAGTGGGCAATCCAGCATTGCGTGGTTTTCGCTCTTAGCCCTTGTCGCGATCGTTTTGTTGACCAACATCGGCACCTGGTTTCGCAATCATCCGCTTCATCTACCAAAGCCAATCGCCGTAGATCCCGTACGCTCAGTGTCCCTGAGCTCTGCTTCGCCGCGCGCGGCCATGGCCCTCGCCAAGCTTGTATTCACGGTGGCTATTCTCGGGGCTCTCATGTTCTCAAAGTTTTTTTATCTCGCCAGTTTAATGAACTACTACACGTTCTATCTTATGGGCAAGTTTCACCTTACGATTCAAAATGCGCAGTTGCACCTCTTCCTGTTTCTCGCTGCTGTCGCCGCGGGAACGTACATCGGCGGCCCGGTCGGCGATAAAATTGGCCGCAAATATGTCATCTGGGTTTCCATTCTCGGCGTTCTGCCTTTCAGTTTGCTCCTGCCCTATTCCAACCTCTTCTGGACGAGCGTTCTCAGCGTGGTGATCGGGTTCATCCTAGCTTCCGCATTCTCGGCCATTCTTGTCTATGCCCAGGAACTCATGCCGGGAAGAATTGGCCTGGTCTCGGGATTATTCTTTGGCCTGGCCTTTGGATTGGGCGGAATCGGCGCTGCGCTCCTCGGCAAACTCGCCGACCTCAGGGACATCAACTTCGTCTACCACGTCTGTTCGTTTCTCCCCGCCATCGGCATCCTCACCGCTTTTCTTCCCAACCTGGAGCACGCCAAAACTAAGATGCCTGCGCAGCAAACATCCACCGTCAGACACCATGCCCCGGAACCCTCCTCCCGTATCCATACTCCCTGACACGCTTCCTTCCTACCCGCCTTTCGCGTGCTACAATTCCCCACCAAGTAGCTGTGTCTGATACCGTACCTATTCTCGGTGAAGTAGTTCTCGAAGTCGTCTCTCCGGACGGCGCGCGCCGCTATGCCCGCATCACACAGACGCCCTTTATGATCGGCCGAGGCGCCGAGACTGGCAACCACTTGCAGCTCTCCGATCGCCGCATCTCCCGCAATTGTGCCGCTATAGTTATCGAAGCCAATCGCTTCTACGTCGAGGATCGCGGTCAGCGGCGCGGCCTTTTCGTCAACGGCGAAAAAGTGGATAGCCGCGAGTTGCAGGATGGGGACTCCATCACCTTCGGCCTCGAGGACTCTTACGAGGTCATCTTCCGCTCCGGCAAGGGTACAGAAGTCGATTCCCTTCCCCAGCTGCTCACGCGTATGGAGCACATCACCAGTTCCGAGCCGACGGGCGGTGGTTTGTTAAAGCTCAAGCGCCTCCTGGAAGCAACCTCGTTGCTTCATTCCCAACTCCCGCTCGATGTTGTGCTGGGCCACATGCTGGATCATGCAGTTTCCGTGACCGACGCCGATCGTGGCCTGCTCCTCGAAGCCGATGCCGGCGGCACTCTCAAAGTGAAGCTCGCTCGGCGCAGCGGCGGTCTTCGTCTTCCTCCCGAAAGCCTCACGCCCAGCCAGACCGCCATTCAGCTCGCGCTGAAGCAGCAGTCTCCGGTCATCACCGAAGACCTGGCCCAAGCCGACGTGGACTTGCAGGCGGCGCAGAGCATCGTGGCGCAGCGCCTGCGCGCCGTGGTGGTGATCCCTCTGTTCGGCATGTCTCGCGCCAATACCCAAGAATCCATGATCAATATAAAGCGCGGGGATTTCCTCGGCATTCTCTACCTGGATTCGCGTCGTCCCGCGGCCTTCTCGAAACTGGACCGCCAGATCCTCGACGCTCTCGCCGCCGACGCCGCCAGCATTCTCGATAACGCCCGCCTCGTCGAACGCGAGCGCGAACGCCAGCGCCTTGAGCAGGAGATCAACATCGCCCGCGACATTCAGCAGGCGCTTCTTCCGCGCGATTTCCGCGAATACCCGCATCTCTCCGTAACCGGATTCAATCTTCCTTGCTTATCAGTGGGGGGCGATTACTTCGATGTCTTCCCGCTCGGTGAGGGCCGCACCGCGTTTCTCATCGCCGACGTTTCCGGCAAAGGGCTCGGCGCCGCGATTCTCACCACCATGCTTCAGGGTGCGCTCTCCGGAATGACACTCGGCATCGATCCCGCACGCGTCGTCAATCATGTCAACCGCTTCCTCTGCGATCACTCGGAGGTTGGACGCTACGCAACCATGTTCTTCGGCATCCTCGATCAGGAAGGCCATCTGGAATTCATCAACGCCGGCCATCCGTCGCCCATCCTCATTCGCCGCGGCGTGGCTGAAGAAGCCTTCACCGAAGGCTCCTACCCCGTCGGCCTCGTTCCCGAAGCCCAATACACCGCGGTTTGCCTGAAGCTCGAGCCTGGGGACACGCTGGTGCTGTTCAGCGACGGCGTCACCGAAGCCGCGGATCCTGACGAACAGATGTTCGGTACCGCGCGTCTCAAGCAACTTCTCACCGGGCAGCTCGAATGCCCTCTCGAGCAGATTCAGAAATGCGTGTTGGAAGCCGTCGAAAACTTTGCGCGCGGCGCGCACCAAGCAGACGATCTGACGCTTCTCATCGTACGCTACCGCGCCGCAGCAGCATCCCAGGAGACCATCGTCCCGGTGTCCACTTCCTCTTCATCGTCCGCCTCAGCCGCCGGTTCCTCCGCGTCATCGCCGTTCTCTACTCCCCCCTCTTCCGCCGCATCGCGCTAAATGCAATTGTGATGTGCTCGTCGCAAGGTTGTACGAAGACCGTGCCGAACCTCCAAAAGTAAGGGCGAAAGCCGCAATCAACGGCCTTCGCCCTATTCAGTTCTCTGTATCTTTTTCGGCCTTCGACTAAGAATCGATTCAACCGTGTTTGGATCTTTTCCTGGCTTCGGTCTTACGCTCTGAGATCCTTGAGATCGTCCTTGGCTTGTTGCTCGGCGTTTTTGGTTGCTCCCTTGGCATCCGCATCGGGGTTCACTGCATGGATCGCCTTGTTCAAGCTCAGGGCCTTC
>WNFS01003425.1_pt1 | contig 12034 bp, 12 predicted proteins | sample 5400141 | NCBI WGS metagenome assembly WNFS01 (sample SAMN13153358, study PRJNA577476) | soil metagenome | isolation source: 60 cm saprolite under Madrone tree | place: USA:California | collected 2016-06-14 | reverse complement strand
CGCGGGGATCCGCCGCCGCGCGCAGGACGACGAAGGCGACAATATCTTCACCCAACTCGGGCGCCGCGACGCCGACGACCGTGGCCTCCGCGACCGCTGGATGGGCGGCAAGGGCGCGTTCGATCTCGGAAGCGTAAATGGTGTAGCCGCCCCGCTTGATGATGTCGTTGCTGCGGCCCTCGAGGAAGAGGAAGCCTTCGGCGTCGAGGCGACCGTAGTCCCCGGGATAGAACCAGCCCCCGCGTATCCGCTCATTGTCGGAAGCGCCGCCGTTCAGATATCCCACGATCACGCCCGGGCCGCGACAACGGATGCGGCCGATTTCGCCCGGCGGCAATGCTCGATCGTCGTCGCCTATCACTTCCAGTTCGACGCCGATGGCCGGCCGGCCGGCCGAGGCGGGCGCTCTCTCCTGGTCTTCGGGCGCCAGCACGCAGATTCCACCGGTCTCGGTGCTGCCATAAGCCTCGACCAGATTGGCGCAGACCCGCTCCCGGATGGCCCGGCGCTCCTCCGGATACAGCGGCGCACCGCTCGAAACGTATTGGCGCAGGCGCTCCATCAATCGCCGTCCGGTCTGCGGCAGACGCAAAAGGCCATGGCTGACGCTGGGGACGACGGCGATCGTGGTTGCCTGCAGGCGTTCCACCGCCTCGACGAGATCGGCCGGCGCAAACAGCATCGGATGCAAGATCAGGGTGGCACCGAGACACAGGTGCGAGATGGCGATATTGCGGCCCCAGTTATAGGCGATAGGCAGCGTCGACAGATATCGGTCGCTGCGCAGCAGCGGATAGCTGACGGCGTAGGACATGACCCGCGCCGCGTGCTGCCGATGGGTGATGATCGCCGCCTTGGGCTCGCCCGTGCTGCCCGAGGACAGCGCATAGAGGGCGGGGTCATCGTCGAGCGGTTCGACCGGCAGAGCCTCGTCGGGGCGGGGATCGGGGCCCTCCAGGGCTATGGGCGCCACGCCGGAGGGGGGGCGAATCGGTCCGGCCGCGGCGAGGATGAGGCGCGGCTTGAAACGGGCGGCGATCGTCTCAACTTCCGCCGGCGGCGAGCGCCAGTCCAGCGGAAGCAGGATCGCCCCCAGCCGCCAGATCGCGAAGATCGCGGCCAGATGCCGGGCATCTTCCCGTATCGCCAGGGCGCAGAGGTCCCCGCGTGCGAGACCGGCCTCGCGCAGGTGATGGGCGATACCCCGCGCCACGATCTCGAACTGGCCGTAGCTCACCACGGCGCCATTCGCCTCAACGACGGCCGGCCGTTCGGGTTCGTAGCGGGCGAGCAGATGGGGATAGAGGGCGAGATTCATCGATGGGGCGGTCCTGGGGTGGGCGCGTGGTCGCGGCCACGATAATCTGTGTGCTTGCCCAATGCGAGTAGGGCAGAGTGAGGCGCCGATTACCTATCCGCAACCCCTGCTTCTTGCAACTCTCGACCGGAGCCGCCTTCATGACCACCGATCCCACGCCGGCCTGGATCTATAACCAGACCATCAAAATGTTCGCCGCCCCTGCCGCCCCGCCATTCGAGGACAAGGCGGAACTGGAGGCCCATTGGGGCCGGGCCTGGGGCATCGACAACGACGTGGGTCGCATCCGCGCCGTGCTCGTCTATCGGCCCGGGCCTGAGATGGCGGTGATCGATCCCCGCAAGCGGATCGCGAGCATCGGCTCGTTCGGCGACGAAAAAGCCGGCTGGTATTTCCAGAGCGATCACGTGCCGCCGGTCGCCGAGATGCAGGCACAGCACGATGGGCTGGTCGCCGCCCTCAGGGCCGAGGGCGTTGAAGTGCACGAAGTCGAGGGGGTGGGCGGCGGGCGGCTCAAATCCTGCTACACCCGCGACCCGCTGATCATGGTAAAGGGCGGCGCCATCGTTTGCCGTATGGGCGCGCGCATCCGCCGTGGCGAAGAACTGGCCATCACCCGCACGCTGGCGCGCATCGGCGTTCCGATCCTGCGCACCCTTTCCGGCGAGGCGCTGATGGAGGGCGGCAGTTTCGCCTGGATCAACAGCAAGACGGCGGTCATCGGCTGCGGCGTGCGGGTCAACCGCGAGGGCGCGGCCCAGGTTGCCGAAGTCTTGAAGCGCCAGGGGGTCGAACTGATCGTCATCGATCTGGTGGGCTACGACATCCACATCGACGGCTCGTTCCAGATGATCGACAAGGATTTGGCCCTGATCGATCCGACGGGCCTGCCCTATTCTTTCCTGGAACGGTTAAAGGCCCTGGGCGTGCACAGCGTGGAGATCGAACCCGCCGACGACAAGTGGATCGTCAATTCGCTCGCCGTGGCGACAGGCAAGATCATCATGCCCGAGGGCGCCACGAACCGCACCCTGGACGCGCTGGCCAAGCATGGCGTCAGCTGGACGACAATCCCCTATGGCAAGATGCAGCTCAACGGCGGCGGCATCCATTGCTCGACGACGCCGCTGATCCGAGATCCCGTCTAAACGAGATCAGGCGGCCCACCACACTGACCTTCAGGCTTCCGCCGCGGCGCATGATCTCGAGGCAGGCCCGCGCCTGATGATGCGGCTCCTTCCATGCGCCGACCCTGACTTGCTTAGGGTCGGAACGTCCCTGGCGGCGCACGCTGTGATAGCACTCGCCGGCCGCCGCGCCCTCGGCGAGAGCAGGTGCGACCGGAATGAGCCGGGCCGCGAGTTTCGCCTCGCCGAGGGAATCCGCGGCATCGGTGCGCAACGAGCTTGCCTCGATGCCGTGGCCATAGAAGACGGGACTGGGCAACGGGCGCGGCCCGTTGTCCAAACAGCAATGGGCATGGGTGCCGTCGCTGGCGCCTTGGGGGCCCGAAACCTAAATCGCCGACGCCTATCGGCTATCGTGCTCCTGGAGTTCCTCTACGGCTGTGGCGGGATATCGTCCAGGTGTTGGGCCAGGTAACTGCCGATCAGATGGTCGGCAAGCGCGTTGGGATGCGCGTCCACGCGTGACAAGCGGTATTTGTAATCGTCGTGCTGAAAATCGGGGAGTATCGCCGATACCTTGACGTAGGAAATTTTCGCCTTGTCGAATGCGGCCATGATGTCCGCCGCGTCCTGGCTTCCCGGATCGTCCCAGAAGACGATGATGAACTTGGCCTGGTATTTTTCTCTCGCCACCTCGCCAGCGCGCTTGACCAGGGCGACGTAGAGGGGCACGGCATCGGGCGCGGAGCCTGAGACCAGCGGGATGACGACGAAGGTTCTAAGGAAAAGACTACGATTAGCGATCGCGACGGCAAAGACTTGCCAGAAGGATTGCGTCTGCCCCAGATACATCACGCTGCCGTCGGCCCGCAGCCCATACGAGGGTCCGCGCAGACCCCTTGCAGCGGCCCGCTGGGCGTGGCCGGGAATGCCGGTGTAGACGATATAGCGCTTGCCGCCGGTCAATATCGGGGTGAGTTGCCCCAGTTCCATGCTGCGCAGAGGTTGATGCACCCCAAATGTGGACACGCCGAAATTGGCCACATTGTATTTGCGACCCGCTTGGTCGGAGAACTGTTGCGGCAGTGTCTCGCTGTCCTGCACGCCCTCCCCGAAGGTGAAGGAGCAGCCCATGAAGATCACGTTGTCTGCCGAGGCGTCCGTGCTGCCCATGGTCTTGCGATGGCCGTTGGCGTCGGTCGTATAGGTGACGTCATAGACGAGTGCGTGGTCGGTGAACTTGTACGCTCGCGCCGCGACATTTGGAGGCAGGGCAATGCCCAGATTGGCATCCCACAGATAATGGTACTGGTTGTTCCATGTTCCCTCGGCCTGAACGACGGGACGGTTCGTGAAATAAGTGATGGGATCGAGCAGACCGCTCACCAGACTGACCGACGCAAGCACCAGAAAGGAATTGCGCAGGGCCGGCCGGCGAAACCAGGCCATGCCGAGAAGCGAAGCGACGAATGGCCCGACCGCGCAATAGGTGAGCAGAAATTCGCGAGGCCTCACGACAAAGATCGCAACACCCGTCAGCAAGAGAACCACAACGATTGCCGCAGCCCGGTACGCAACGCCGCCTCTCATCGTCCTTAACCCTCCCGGGAAACGCGATCCATGGCGCCGATTTCTTACGATGTATGGACAGGCTGCGTCATCGGAAAAAAAGCCCTTGCCGCGCCGGCGTTGCTACCCCAAGGCGCCTGCCCAATGGGTCTCTTGCGTGCCCACCCGTGTCGAATCTCCACTTGTCGGGGCCGCTTCCCTCAGCTTCCGCCGACGGCGGCCCAGTACTCCTCATTGAGCGTCGACAGAAGGCCGCGCTGCAGATTCTGGAGGCAGAAGCCCTGCGCCAGGCTGGTTGGCGGAAATTGCTGGCAGTTCTTCACAATCTGCGCAATTTCGGCGAGAGTCTCGGCGCTGAGCCGGCCCGGCCCGACACTGGCAACGATCCGGCGAAGCAACCCATTCAGGGCGACAGGCTGCGGATCATCCTCCGCCGGCAGCGCGTTGATCAGCAGGCCCAGCAGTTTCCCGGTATCGGGCATATTGGCCGAAGTGTCGAAAGTCTCGGCCGCCAGGCGACGCAGCGGCCCGGTGGCGAGTGCGATTTCCTGCGGCGTCTGCGGGTCGGGATCGTTGGCGGCTGCGACGGGGAGAATGGTCGTATTGGCCTCCACATTCACGCTGATCGCATCGGCCGCGCCGAAGGGGACGCCCAACGACGCAAGCTGCGCCACAGGCAGGCCGACCTGCACCAAGGAGAGGCCGGAATAGAGCCGGACGGTCAATAGATCGTTCGCCGGCAGAACCAGACGGCTGCCGTCGGGCCGGGCGGCGATCAGGGTCAAACCGCCGGCGGGCCCAGGCGTGTAGTCTTGGCCGTCCGCCGGTGCGTCGCGCGCCTGCTGCAGGCAGAAGCTGGCGAGAAGTGCCGTGCAGGCGCCATCCCGGCAGCGCATGGGCGTGGGCAGACCATCGCTCGCCACCAGACCCAGGATTTGTGGGGCGGCCTCCGCGTGTCCCATGGTAAATGCGAACAGGGCTATCGCGGCGGCAGCGATGAGTTTGCAGACCCCTTGCATGGCGCGAGCTCCCTCTCGGTCGCGGGCTCTTCCGGCCGGTGATAAAGTCGGAGCCACGAGCGATGGGCCAAGGGGTCGAATGCCCGCAAAAACAGGCTGCAACGCCCAACCTCAAGGCTACCGACTGTCGAACCGTCGCCACCATCTTACGATGATGCGGTTCGCCGCTCCAGGGCTGCCGACGCGTGCGAGGCTCAGAGGGTGTTAGGCTCCCGACCCATAAACAGGATTCCCAGTTCGGTTGTTTCGTGATTCAAGGTCTCCGAAGGGAGCCATTGATGGATCGAAACTGCTTCTGGCTGAATGAACGGCAATTCGCACGGCTCGAGCCGCGCGCCCCCTTGAATTCTCTCGTCCTTCGCCACGATCTTAAGATGTTCCGGCGGCAGCGGTCGCTGGAGCTTCAACGCCTCTTCCACATCACCCGATAGCCCGATCTCGAACTGCTCCACCGTGGTAAAGATAACAGGCATGGCTTGGCTGCAGTCGACCGTGCCATTTGAAAATACCTCATGTTAGTTCGAAAGATCGAACGCACCGCGGATATCATATCCGCCACGTCAAGCAACTTCATCACAGGTAACTCAAATGAATAGGATTCTTTCGATCGGGTGTGCCCTCGCAGTCATAGCCGCTCCCGCGGCCACTTTGGCGGCGCCCATATCGCTACCTCAAGCTCCCGCCGTCGTATCCGGGCTCGAATTCGTCAACGCGATGACAAAGACCGTCGCCGAGAATGGAACTCACGTATACAGACAGCCCGTTGTGATCAGCAAAGTTGTGACCTTCCTCGATGCCGGCACCCGCGTCATCGTGCTGAATAAGACCGCTGACAAAAGGTGGGATCACGTCCAGGTTGGTAGCGTGACGGGATATGTCCGCGTCAATCGACTGAAGTAGATAAGCGGGAATGACTCCTTCCTAGGAAGTCAGTCCGCAACCTCGGGGACACAACACTTAATTTTCATATTAAGTGTTGTGTCCCTCGAATTCCTTGTGCATCCAGGACATCGCCGCCTGTCGTCCGTAGATGTCGATCCGGTCCCCGAATCCGGCAGTCTGCTCTATCCCGCCGTGTGACCGCCATCCACGGGCAATGCGGTTCCCGTTATGAAGCTCGAGCCCTTCGAGGCTAAGAAGCTAATCACATTGGCAATCTCGGCCGCATTCGCCATGCGCCCCATGGGAATGCCCGCCGCACTCGCTGCCTTGCCATTCTCGTAGCTGAGGCCTTTTTGCCGATAGGCCTCCAGCATCATGGGCGTATCGGTATCTCCCGGACATATGGCGTTGATGCGAATATTGTCATCGGCGTGGTCGAGCGCCATGGCTTTCGTTAACAGAACGACCGCTCCCTTACTCGCGCAGTATGCTGCAGCATTACGCCCGCCAACCAATCCCCAATCCGAGGCGACATTCACAATCGAGCCGCCGCCCTGTGCCTTCATCACCCTCAGAGCTGCACGTGATAAAAAGAATAAGGCTGTTACATTGACGGCGATCGTGTCGTGCCACTGCGCATCGGTCGTCTGCAGTGCAGAGCCGCCGTGAGAGATTCCCGCGCTGTTAACAAGTACATCCAGGCGCCCAAAGCGACGGCAAGTCGTATCTACCAGGTGCTGACAGAAATCTGGGCTTCGGATGTCACCGGCGACGAAACTCGCCTCCCCGCCTGCGGCCTTGATCTCCTCTGTAAGCGATCGGCCTCGCTCTATGTCTCGCCCTGTAAGCATGGGTCGGGCCCGCAACCAGGACATCTGTTTGGCGCATGCTTGACCGATCCCAGACGTCGCGCCCGTCACGAGCGCTACTTTTCCTTCAAGTCCGACAATGTCAGCGGAATTCATTTCCTCGCTCCTCGACTTATCTGCAACTGGACTGCAACCTTTGGCTGAGGCATGGGAATCAGGGGCAGTTCTGCGTGATTGAGATTGAAGGCGGCAATATCGCCACCTCAATCTCGGCAATATTTCTTCGTACTCCGCGGGCGGCCGGTAGTCGAGTGCCGAGTGGAGCCGCTGGCGGTTGTAGACCTCCTCGATGAAACTTCCGATCTGGGTGCGAGCATCGACGACGTCACGATAGGCGTTGGCGTCGACCTCTTCCCGATCGAGGGTCTTCATGAAGCTCCCCACCTTGGCGTTGTCGTAAGGGTCGCCGACCCGGCTCCCGGCGCGGCGCCGAAGCCTGCCAGTGGCGGTAATATCCGGCTCGGCTTACCCCAGCCAACCGACACATTCCCTCGATCTCGAATTCGCCTTGCGACAGCGTCGCGCTCATCGCTTGGATGACTGCGTAGATGCCGTCGCGCGATCGGCCGACGCGTCTGCTTGACCTTGCGCAAGGCGTGTTGAAAAAAAACGAGTACGACCTATTGCTGACCGCTCTTGCGTTCTAGCTGTGAGCTTTCAACAGGTTGTCCATCCGGTCTACCAAGGAACGCGAGGTTGCTGAGACTTCAGTGATTCGCAAGGGGACCGGATGAACACTATCTCGGGGACACAGTACTTGATTTTCCATTTGAGTGTTGTGTCCCTCGAATTCCTTGCTCTTGACAAACCACATGCGCGCCCGACATGGCATTGCTCGCCAAGGCGTTGTGGATAACTACCCACAGCAATATCACTTCTTTGCCACCCCCCGAATTCGGCCCGCTTCTTTACTACACTACGTGTACCCGAGAATGCAGTATCGCCAGAGATGAGCCTGCCTCGCCGTTAATTCATAAATTTCCTTGCTCGGGCGCGACGGGGTACTTCTCTGGAACCATCATAGGATTTGATGCGAGGGCATGCCTTTAGAACAGTCGAGCTGCCATAGCGCGCTGATTGCGAAGGATCTTGATGCGTCGATCACCTCCTCCTGAACCGGTCCCAGCGGTCCTGACGCAGGCCACGTCATTGAGCAAGCCCGGAATAGAGCGCTTCGTTGGGGAACTGAAGATCGCGGCCGTCCTCGGCGGGTCCAGAAAAGGCCAATTGGCCTTCGCCTTGGTCGCTACAGCGTTTCTAATCTACGCCGCTTTGTTTATCTATCGAACGAGCTTTGTCGTCGGCGGCGAGCGGTACTTTTCCCTCTTCGACGACGCGATGATTTCCATGCGATACGCGAAGAATCTTGCTCATGGATATGGGCTGGTCTGGAATCCGGGGGGAGACAGGGTCGAGGGTTACACGAACCCATTATGGGTTATATTCATGTCGATCGTTCACTTTCTTCCCATAGCGCCATCGAAAACCAGCCTGTTCATCCAGATCGCCGCAGCCGCGTTCCTCGCCGCCAATCTGTACTTCGTGCGCAAGATCGCGCTCGTCGTGTCGGATGGATCAGAAGGCGTTTCCCTGGGGGCCGTGTTGCTGACGGCCTCATACCTGCCAATCAATAATTGGGGCCTGCAGGGGATGGAAGTCTCTGTCCTCGTGTTGATCATGAGCATCGCCTCGTGGTGGGCTCTCACGTGCCTGCGGGATGGACGGTTTTCCTTCCCGCTGTATATCCTGCTGGGCTTCAGCACCTGGATACGGCCGGATATGGTCGTCCCGTTCGGCGGTATCATGTTGTTCCTTGCGGTTGCGGATTCTTCCAATCGGAAGCGGCATCTTCTTTGGGGTTCTTTAATCCTCCTGTGCGTCTGCGCGGCTCAGACGGCCTTTAGGGTCTGGTATTTTGGAGATCCGCTGCCCAATACCTACTACTTAAAGTTGACGGGCTATCCGCTGATGCTGCGGATCACACGCGGCATTTATGTGCTGGCTCAATTCATATGGAACGCGAACATATTGCTATTCGTCCTCCCATTCATGCTCGCCCTCAGCGGCGACCGCCGGGTGCTGTTGCTATTGTGGCTCTTAAGCATCCAAATGCTGTATTCCGTCTACGTTGGGGGCGACGCCTGGGAATATTGGGGCGGAAGCAACCGGTATATTTCGATTGCAATGCCCGGCTTCTTCGTCGTCCTCGCCTGTGGGCTCTCCCGCCTCAGCCGGCTTATCACCGACGGCCTTAAACCAGGTTCTGTGCTCGCGGGCTTGCAGGCGATCCAGTGGCGACCAGCCGCCTTCCCCATTCTTGTCGGAGTCAGCGTGCTCTGCTTTAATAGCATACATGGCGTCGGTGCTCTGGCGGAAATGCTGCTTATCAGGGCGCCGCTTCACTCCGGCAAGGGAGGGGAAAACGATAGTGAGGTGCGGGAAGCGCTCGCGCTGCGCCGGGTCACGACGCCTGCGGCGAGCATCACGCTCGTGAGGGCAGGGACAATTCCCTATTTCTCCGACCGAATCGGCGTCGATCTGCTGGGGAAGAACGACACCCATATCGCGCACGAGCCCATGCGCCGGTCATTCTCGGGGTTGCGAGCACTCATCGAATTCAGGCCGGGCCACATGAAATATGACTACGCCTACTCCATCGAGGAGCAACGTCCGGACCTGGTCGTGCAATTGTGGCAGCATCCCAAAGACGTGCAGCCATACTTGGCCAAATATTACGAGGCTATTCGTCTCGAGGAGTGGTGTATCTATGTCCGGCAAGGTTCGGCCAACATACTATGGGACAAGTTGCCGTCCCAAACCTGCCAGTGACAGCGTTGTCGGCTTCGATCTGCTCGGCGCACAAGGCTCGTTGCGCCCGGCGCCTCGCTTAGATATTGCGGTTTGAAGTCAGTTGCTTCCGTCGAAACAACCTCGACATTCTGGCGCGCGCTGTCTGATCATAATACTTGTCCAGAAACAACGCCAAGGCCGTAAGGGCCACCAAAACCACAATCGTCCCCGCTACCCCGAGGTCGGTAAGCTCCTGACCGAATAAGTACTGCGATATCGTTCTGCTCCACACGATCACCGAAACCTGCATGACATAGATGGCGTAAGACGCAAGTCCGAGATGCTCGCAAATCTTTATGAAAAAGCCCGCTGGCTCTTTTCTCGCTGCGGCGAGGACCAGGATCGGAAAGACGGTGATTGCCGCAAATAGATCGTAGATCGCGCGGCCGTTGATCGGTTCGGCGGCGAGCGCGGCCACCAGAATGATCAGCGCCACCGGCGCCGGCAATTTAATCCAATCGAAACTGCCGCTCCGCCAGATACGATAGACTGCGACTCCGGTGAAAAACGAATAGACGACGCGGCCTTCCTTCATGATGCAGATGCGCTCGCCCATGGTCATCGCCTCGACCTGATCGTGGGTCACATGGACGATCGTCGTGCCGAGCTGCCGGTGCAGCTTGACCAATTCCAGGCGCATGTCGGCGCGGAGTTGGGCGTCGAGATTTGAAAGTGGTTCATCAAGCAGAAAGGCGGCAGGCTCGCGGACCAATGCCCGGCCCAGCGGGCGGTAGGTCGCTTGTGCATTTTCAGGCCAAACGCCAGGTTCTCGGCCACCGTCATATGGGGATAGAGCGCGTAGCTCTGAAACACGACCGCGATGTTCCGATCGCGCGGCGCCAGTTCATTGACTAGACGCCCGCCGATATAGACTTCGCCCTTTGAAACGCTTTCCAGCCCGGCGACCATGCGAAGCGTCGTGGATTTTCCGCAGCCCGAGGGACCCAACAAAATCATGAACTCGCCGTCGCGGATCTCGAGGTTCGCGTCGAGGACGGCCGGAATCTGGCTGGCCCAAATGGCCGTGATGGCCGCCCGAATGATCGGCGGCGGAGAGACTATCGCGCTGGATGTCGGGACCTCGGTGCTGGCGCTGGCAGAGGTGCTCGTCTCCCGCGCCGATCTTCGGATCTTCACCAACAGTGTACCGACCGAAATTGCGCCGACCGCGAGCCGAAGCCCAGTCTACCTCCTCGGCGGCCAGTTGCGCGGGCCGGAACTGGCCGTCATCGGGCCGGCGGCGACAGCACAGGTGAGGGATTACTACTTCGATCGATTCTTCCTGGGCGTCTCGGGCGTGATCGAATCAGGCTTCTACCACTACGCGCTTGAAGACTCCGAGGTGAAGCGGGCCTTCATCGAACGTTCCAAGCAGATAATCGTGCTCTGCGATTCATCGAAGTTCGATCATCGGGCCCTGGCGCTGATCTGCGGTATCGAGCGCTGCCATGTGGTCGTGACCGACGGGCCACCCCCTCCCCACCTCGCCCAGGCATTCAAGCGCGCCTCGATCGAGGTGATGGTCGCGCCGCGGGCTCCGATGTCCGAAATTTAATTGGTCAGCTCTCGGTATCTCGAGCCGTGTCTGTTTGGAAAATCGCGCACATCGTGGCGTTCATCTGTTAGGTCCGCGGGAATGGTCCGGCATCTTATTGGTTGCCGAATGCGCACCACGTTCTACGCGGTCGTGCAAACAAAGAAACCGTCGGCACGACAAACAGGTCCATCGAGGCGGTGCCGTCGGCATGATTGCAAAGAAAGGTCCTCCACCCCTGTGACGGCCCTCGCCTCCCCCGGGCCATGTACTTTGCAACGCTGGTCTGGCCGACATTGATGTCGAGCTTGAGCTGTTCGCCATGGATGCGGGGTGCGCCCCAGAGCGGGTTGGCCAGGCTCATGTTCCGGATCAGCCGACGGATCTCCAGCAGCACCCTCGGTCGTCCGCCGCGCCGCCTGGATTTCCAGCGCCAGAACGATCGAAATTCAGGGCGGTGCCAACGAATCACGGTCTCGGGCCGGAGGATGGCCAGCGCGTCTACTGTGCCAGGAACGAGGCGATAAAACCCAACGTTCACCACCGGTCGAAATTGCTGAAAATGGATCTCTTCGGAGATTTGCGCCGCAGCACATTGATCTGCTGCCGGAGAACCAGGATCTCTGCCTCAAGCCGCGCTCTTGAGCGACATAAGCCGGTGAGCGCAGACCACAGCAGCATGAGAACATCGACCATCGGGCATGAGCATCACCCCGATTCGCCTCCGCTCGCCAACCGTGTAGGGTTTCCGACAATGACAGCTCTTCGCGGAGATCTTCTTGCGGTTGCCGAGGACACAGGGACGTGCAGGTTCAGCCGGCTGCGGAAAACCTCACTTGTCGAGAGAGCCGCGGTTGCCGTTCTAA
>WNFS01027594.1_pt1 | contig 12041 bp, 10 predicted proteins | sample 5400141 | NCBI WGS metagenome assembly WNFS01 (sample SAMN13153358, study PRJNA577476) | soil metagenome | isolation source: 60 cm saprolite under Madrone tree | place: USA:California | collected 2016-06-14 | reverse complement strand
TGACGGACGAGACCGCCGCCCACCGCATCCTTGCCGAGGTTCGCCCGGACATCCTGGTGCTGAACGCCGGCGCGAAGCCGCCGATGGGTAGGTTGGACCAGCTGAGCTGGGCAGATTTCACCGCGACCTGGGAGACCGACGTCAAGGCCGGGTTCTATTGGCTGCAGGCGGCGCTTAACCTGCCGCTCAAACCCGGAAGCCGTGTCCTGGTGGGATCGAGTGGTGCTGCCCAGAACGGATCGCCGCTGTCGGGCGGCTATGGCGGCGCCAAGCGCATGCTCTGGTTCATGGCGCAGTACGCCAACGGCGTCTCGAAGCAGAAGGTCCTCGGGATCCGCTTCCAGACCATCGTGCCGCAGCAGATGGTCGGCGACACCGGCGTCGGCAACGCGGGCGCCAACGCCTACGCAGGCGCCATGGGCATCAAGCGTGACGAGTTCCTGGCGCGCTTCGGCGCGCCGATGCCGCCCCGGGAGTTCGGCGAGAAAGTCGTGTCCGTGCTGAACGACCCGAAATATGCTGACGGCTTCGCCTTCGGGCTCAAGGGCGACACGGGAATAACAATGCTCGAGGGAGCAGCGGCTTGAGCGCAGGACGGCCCTCGCCGAACAGTGACCGCCTGGCGGGGCTGCTCGCCCAGGCCGGCGAGCTGCGGCCCGAACTGCACCGCTATTGCGCGCGTCTGATGGGATCGGTCATCGACGGCGAGGACGTCGTGCAGGACACGCTCGCCCGAGCTTTGGTGGCGTTGCAGGACCTTGAGTTAAAGGACCAGGAGCAGACACCGCCGCTTCGACCCTGGCTATTCCGGATTGCCCACAACCGCGCCCTCGACCTGCTGCGCAGCCGGGCGGTGCGCATGGCCGAACCGATCGAGGCGGCCTTGGACATTGCCGACCCGGCAATCCCTGACCCGGTGGAGATGCTGATGCGCCAGGAAGCGGTCAAGACCGCGGTGTCGCGCTTTGCGGAGCTTCCCACGCTGCAGCGCAGCGTCGTCATCCTGAAGGATGTGCTCGACGAACAGCTGATAGAGATCGCCGCTCTCCTCAACCTCACGGTCGACGCCGTGAAGGGCCATCTGGCGCGGGGCCGGGCGCGTCTTCGAGAGATCAACGCGCAAGCCGGCCCGCTTCCGGGCGCGCAGCCGGCGTCCGCTGCGGTGGCGCGCTATGTCGCGCTGTTCAACCAGCGCGACTGGGACAGCCTGCGGGCGCTGCTGGCCGACGACGTGAAACTCCATCAGTCCACGTACCCGCTTCGCGTCGGCTCCGCGGACGTCGGCATGTTCTTCACCATCTATGACAAGTTCGATGGCGTGTGGCTCGCCCCAGCCTGGCTCGAGGGCCGCGAGGTGATCGCGGTGTTCAAAGACCGCGCCGATCCGAAGCCGAGCTACATGATGTGGCTTGAGTGGCGCGATGACCGGATCAGCTTCATCCACGACTACCGCTATGTCCGCTATGTCGTCGCCGACGCAGAGCTGACGCTGGCGCCGGGCCCCAAGCCCGCGGGCAACGGCGCCGCGCCCTGACAGCGCGCGGCCAATGCGGTTCTGTTGGCGTCGTCGTAGCGGACACGCAAGAGCGGGATGACTTTTCTTCGAATCGTCATGCCGCTCTATCTTTTTGTTTGAGCATGATCTTTTCGGAAAACCGGTACCCACTTTTCCGGATCATGCTCTAAAGGAGTGACGCCGACGTGGTCCCGCGTGCGGTCACCGATCCCGCGCCAACTCCTGATCCATGACAGCCAGTCAGGCTATTGGCCTGACTGGCGTTTCACCCCCGGGATCAGCGCGGCCAGCATCGAGGCCGGGCTCAAGCTCTAAGATTATTTTTCGGCCGCTAACTCGGAGGTTGTGTTCGCCATTAAAAAGCCGCCCCATTATCTTACCTTATAGGCCTATTCGATGCGGGAGTCGCGTATGAGTCAGGTCAAAAGAGACATGGGGCACATTGAAGGCCTCCATTTTCAAGCCATCGAGGTAGCTCTGCAGGCAAAAGCCTTGAAAGAATGCAGTTTTCCCGGTCATTCTGATTGGGTGTTGGATCAGGGCGATAATGAGGCCAATAGGCTCGCCTTTGCGATCGGAACAAGCCGCTGGGAGAACGGCGAAATTGATGCCGAGCGCGAAGAATTCCTGGATGCCATCAAACATGTGATCAAAGGCGCGCCATATGATTGTCCTCGGTGCGATCGGATGATGGCAAAGGATTGATGCAGGGGGAAATCAAATACGTCGACAGGATTGCACAAGGGGCAGGGGCGCGCCGTCGCATCGGTGCGCCTCGCGCGGGCGCAGGCGATCAAGCGAAGGTTTGGTCGAAAGCGGACGTTTTTGGTCGAATCGAAGCGTTTGATGTCGCCTGTCGGAACGATACGGGCGTCGCGTTGTCCTAATTGAAAGCGACGGCCTACTTTGAACCCGATGGCGGTTCGGTCTTAGAATAGGTTTGGGCCCAAAAGCGCTGCGAAGCCAATCGTCATGAGGTAGAGAGTCTCAAATCCCAGCGCGTACAGGATGCCGATGGGACCAAACAACAGACACAACGCTGTCGCGATCATCACGAACCCAACCATGGCTCTGGCGATGGCGGGCTGTTTTCGAAACCAGCGCATTTGAACCTCCGGGTAAGTCGCCTCAGTTGATGCGTGCCTCCAGACTAAAGATTTCAAGGGGTAAGGGCCCCCTCAATACGGAAGCCTAAGTGGTCCAAAGAGACGTCGGTAGGAACCGTATTTGTGCGAGTCAGCGCGGCTGATCGGAGGACCGGGCGCCCCAGGAACCGCCGCGCATACGCCGCGCCCGGCCCCTCGCGCTCGTGATCGGGGCCATGACGCCCTCCTCACGGTCGACCTAATCTTGCAGACATCCGAAAGTTCCGATGCTGCTTCACAGCATCTTCGACATTTTCGTTATTGGCACCTTTCGGACTTGGCTTGGTCCGAATTGCGTCCGCAATTGGTCACGCCTGTGATGATTCGCCATGCGTGAAAAGCTCAAAATCTGACGTCGCGCCGGCGTCAGTTAGCCGATCTGGTCGACGCGGTCCGGATAAAAGGCAACGTAATCCTTGATCTGCGCCATCGCATCAAATGGGGTCTCGTAAGTCCACACCGCATTGAGCGCGCGATCCCCGCCAGCCGGAATGCTGTAGTAGGAAGCGTCGCCCTTGTAGGGACAATACGTCGTGTGTTCGCTACGCGTGAGAGCGGCCATATCGACATCCCGACGGGGGATATACTGAACGGGCGGATAAGACGCCTCGCGAAGCGTCAACGCATCGCACGTGTCGGCAATCAGCTTTCCGCCGACAGTGACCCTGACGCGAGACGAATTCGCGTCGATCGTAATCGGGTGATCAGGACCCGGAACCTTCACCGGCTTGTCAGCCATGATCAGCATCCTTCTGAGTTGGGAATGGCGCTTCGCGGGCGCGGAGCAAACCTCCGCGCCCGGACCGGATCAGTTGGCGGTCTTGCCGCCGTCGACGTTGAGGACATCGCCGGTGACGAATGAAGCTTGGTCGGACGCGATAAAGACGATCGCGTTGGCGACCTCCTCCGAGAGACCGAGCCGACCCATCGGAACGCTCGTCACCAGAGCCGCTTTGTTCTCCGGCGTGCCCGTAAAACGGGTCAACATGCCAGTGTCGGTAGGACCGGGCGCCACGCAGTTCACCCGGATTCCCGACCTGGCGATCTCGAGCGCCACCGACTTGGTGATGCCTTCGACGGCGTGCTTGCTGCCGACATAGATAGAGGCCCCCGCCGCGGCCGCGTGCCCGTAGGTCGAGGAGATGTTGATAATGCTGCCGCTGCCCTGTCCCTGCATGGCGCGCACCTCGTGCTTCATGCTCAGGATCACGCCGAGAACATTGGTGTCGAATGTCGCGGCATAACTTTCCGCGGTCTGGTCGGTGATCGGGCCGACCTTGCCTTCGGTGCCGGCATTATTCACCGCGACATCGAGGCGGCCAAACCGCGCGACGGTCTTGTCGACCAGAGCGCGGACGTCATCGAGCGAGCGCAGGGCTTCGACAAGCTCCTTGCCCTCTTTGTCGCGCCGGCCTGAGACGACGACTCGCGCGCCTTGCTTTGCAAAGGCAATGGCGGTGGCGTGGCCGATACCGGTCAAAGCGCCGGTGATCAATACGACTGGCTTGCTCATTTTCCGTTCCTCACAATTTTCGCGCTTCCTGCCGGCAGAGCATGGATCGCTGCGCCGGGAAGCTGATGATTGCCCACGGGTGTCTCCCGAGGGCGTTTCCATTCAGGGCTAAGTGGGAGCCCCTGGCGCCTGCGCCAAAGACTTTGTAAGTAGGGGGGCATGCCTTGAAGATATGGAAGGCGCTATGGAGCTTCGGCACCTACGCTATTTCGTCGCGGTCGCCGAGGAGGGCAGCCTTACGCTCGCGGCCGAGAAACGGCTTCACACCGCGCAGCCTTCTCTCAGCCGGCAAATCCGCGATCTCGAATACGAGGTCGGCGTTCAGCTTATGAGCCGCAGCGTGCACGGCATCGAATTGACCGCCGCCGGGCGGACCTTTCTCGATCATGCGCGGTTGGCGCTCGCGCAGGTGGAGGCAGCCATTGAGGCGGCGCGGCGGGCCGCTCATCCCGCCAAACCGACCTTTGCCCTCGGATTTTTGACTGGGCAGGAGATGGATTGGCTTCCGGAGGCCATGCGCATCCTTCGAGACGAACTGCCCAATATCGAGGTCTCAGTCTCCAGCCAGTATTCTCCCGATCTTGCCCAGGCTCTGCTGAGGGGGAAGCTCGACTTGGCCTTCATGCGTCGCGAAACGCAAATGCCCGACCTGGACTATACGGTCATCGTCAAGGAGCCGCTTGTCATTGCCATGCCGAGCGATCATCGCCTGGCGTCGCAGAACGCCATCGCGCTTCAAGACATCGCCGATGAGGTATTCATCGGCATGTCGAACACGGCTCCCACGCTTCAGGTGGTTATAGATGACTACCTGAAGCGATCGGGGATGGATTTCCGGCCAGTGCACAGGGTCGATAATCTGGCGATGGCGATGTCCCTGATCGCATCGACCAGGGGCGTGGCGCTCCTGCCCGCCTATGCGAAGAACTTCCTGCCGGGGTCCGTGACCAGCCGTCCGCTCGATGGTGAGGCACCGACGATCGATCTCGTCATCGGCTACAACAAGACCAACACCTCGCCAATTCTCCGACTGTTCCTTTCGCGTGTCGACCAGCTGAAGAAGAGGGCTCCGCCGGCGGTCGGGACGCGCGCCTGACCACTTACGTGATCGCGGGCGGGGGTACTACCTCAGTTACCCTGCTACGCGAAACAGGTGCGACGCAAACCATGTCCGAGATTATGATGAGAATTGCGGACGTCTATCAACATTCGGTCGATCGGCGTTAGACCGGAGGCGCTTGCAAGCGAGCGAGCCGCCGTACTAGGTCCCTGAATTCAACTCCACTGAACGTCGACAGTTGGCCGAAGCCAATGCGGAGCCCGTCAAGCGGCGCCATGCAATGAGGGTTCGGCACCGAAGCCGAAGTAGGAGTGGCGCGTCCAGCACGAACCTGCGAACAACAGGTGCCGCTTATTCCGCGAAGACGAACCGCACAAATTTGTGATGCCGCACTCTCGCTGACGGTCCTGCTTGCTTTTGCAATTAAGCCAAAATAAAAAGTGCGTAGGGGAAGAGGCAGTCTCCCCTTGAGACTTCGGTCCAATGACTGCGCAACACTCGATAGATCGAGGCGACTTGCGCATGGACCAAAGCAACCCCTCCGTTTCATCAAGTGACCGTTACGCTTGGCTCAGCGCGGAGGTTTCCCCGATCGCTGTCCATGATCGCGAGCCGGCGCTCGACAAGAAGGCGAGCGTCAAGGGCCAAGCGTTCTCACGTTGCATTGGCAAACCAGACGCTGGTGCGTTCGTGCGACTGCGACTCAAGATAATTGTTGCGCTATTCTCCGCCGCCATTGGGGTCGCGGCCACTGCGAACGGGGTGGCGGCCCAGCCGGCGGAGACAACGCCGCTTCAACTTGAGGCCAAAATTCCTCTCGGTAATGTGCACGGGCGAATCGATCATATGGCGGTCGATTTGAAGCGGCAGCGGGTGTTCGTGGCCGAATTGGGCAATGATAGTATTGGCATCGTCGACCTTGCTAACCGTAAATTGCTGGACAGGATAGCGGGACTGAAGAGGCCACAAGGCGTCGGCTACGAACCTTCCGCCGACCTCCTTTACGTAGCCAACGCCGCCGACGGTTCGGTCCGATTGTTTGAAGGAAACGAGTATAAGCCGGCAGGCCAGATCGAGCTCGGCAGCGACGCCGACAACGTTCGCGTCGACACTGCAGCCAATCGCCTGTTTATCGGCTATGGCAGCGGCGCATTGGCGATAATCGACGCGGCGACCCTTAGCAAAATTGGCGACGTTCCGCTTAAGGCGCATCCCGAAGGCTTTCAGATCGATCCGGACACCAGCCGGATTTTCGTCAACGTGCCCGAAGCTCACGGCATCGCCGTCGTCGATCGCTCCTCGCAAATGCAAGTCGGCAAATGGCCGACACCCGGTCGCGGCGCAAATTTCCCGATGGCCGTCGACTCTGCTCGCCGCCAGCTTCTTGTGATCTTTCGTAACCCGGCCGAACTCGGCGCCTTCTCCATGGCCGACGGCAAGCTCGTCGGGACAGCCGAGACCTGCGGTGATGCCGATGACCTGTTCGTCGACGCCAAGCGCGGACGCATCTACGTGAGTTGCGGAGCCGGATTTCTCGACGTTTTGGAAGCGAAAGGGATGGCGAACCTACGTATCGCCCACATACCGACAGCTTCGGGGGCGCGCACGTCGCTCTTTGTGCCTGAACTTGATCGACTGTTGCTCGCCGTACGGACAAGTACGGCCGAGCCGGCAGCCATCTGGGTGTTCCGACCGGTACCATAATTGCGAATGCCGAGGACCCGACGCATGTTCGCAAGGCCTCCATTTCGAACACGGCAATTCCTGAAACGCTTCGTGTCAGGATCGTGCATCGCTTCGAGTGTGGCAGCATGGTCTGCTCCAACTTTCGCTTACCGTCCATTCGACGGCACCGACGCTGGGGTAGCCGCCTCGGGTGTAGTCGAGATCGAGTTGCAACCCGCCGGACGCCTGCACGATGAGACCGGAACCAAGCTTATGGCGCCGGCCACGGTCATCAACTATGGGTTCAGCGAAGGATGGGAGCTAGTGCTGGAGGGACAGGGCAATTGGCCGTTGTCGCCGACAGGCCCTACCAGTCTTACGGCCGCGGGCGCATTCCTGAAACACGTTCTCCAGCCCGGCAGTCTACAGGATAAGACCGGGCCAAGCGTTGCGACGGAATTCGGCGTGTTGCTCCCCGACAGCACCAGCGGTTCTGGCGTCGGCGCCAGCTTAGCCGGCATCGTCTCGCAGCGGGCAGCCATCTGGGTGTTCCGACCGGTACCATAATTGCGAATGCCGAGGACCCGACGCATGTTCGCAAGGCCTCCATTTCGAACACGGCAATTCCTGAAACGCTTCGTGTCAGGATCGTCCGCCTTGGTCGGCCTCATTTGGCAGCTGCGTGACGGTCTGAGCGTGGACGTCGGTCTACGGCACGCTCTCACCAATGGCCGCCCGGGAAACGAAGTGCGTGCGGGAGTGACGTATGGCTTTCCTCTTCGAGCACTCGACGCTCGCACCGCCCAGTACAGATAATTCCAACCTCGAGGTGTTCGCGTGGCCGCGTTGGGCTACCGGTCCTGGAACTCGCGGACTTCTGTGGCGAGCGCGCCCGATGGCGGAGCGCTGTGTCGTATCTGGGTCGAACTTTCGGAGTCCCTTCGCTGTCACAACAAGGAGTACAGATCATGTCGACGAGAGCGATCTCTCAAGCGGTCATTTGTTTCCTGGTGTTTTGCGTCTTCTCTCCTGCCTATGCCCTGACCCAGGAGGAGCTTGTGGCCAAGCTCGAATCCGCGGGTTATTCGCAAATTCGGGATATCAAATCCACCGCCGAAGGCACGGCTGTCAAAGCGATGAAGGACGGCAAGGAAGTATCCCTCGTCGTCGACAGTAGCGGTCAGATCAAAGAGCGGAAATAGAGAATGGCTCTCTCGTCGGTCCTGTCGAACATCGCAGCAAAACGACGTGCCTCTGCCTCACAGCTCAAAGATTATCTGGACGGAAACTACAAAGCCGAGCCGTCGCTACCGTGGAATGCCCGTTCACGGCGCTTTTCGGACCTCGCGCGATGTCCGAGTTGAGTCCGTAATGCGCGGCAAAGCAGACATTGGTTGGCCGTTCTGATAAGGTTGATCAGTGGCAGTCTTGCGCCGCGTTATCGAGGTTCTTCTTCGAATCGACCCCGCGGTTTGGTACTCGCTCGATCTCCGACGTCGGTCGGCAGTGTCATGGATTCCGGTTGCTTTGCTGCTAGCGTTCTTCGTGTTTGCGGCGGGGGAATGCCTCGTTGCCGGCAAACTCGCGGAAGCGGCGTTCCTCTCTGCCATTGCCCTTACGTTTTTTGCAGTGAAACTGCGGGCAACCGCGCTCCGGCAAGAGCCCTAGGGTACTGGACGAGCTTGCTGCGGCGGCAAGTAATTTGCCCGGCGGGCAAATGACTGATGTGCCTGTCCAGTCCCATTTGCAAAAATAATTTGCTTCTCGCCTGACCCAAATCAAATCTAGAACTCGCATCGTCCGGTCCCGACCAAGGGGCGTTTCGCGATCGTCACGGACGTTGGGTGCGAGATGCGGTGGACGCGGCAGCGTCAAGCGACGAAAGCAGGAACCCGATGGCACGCGTGCGCTGTATTACCGAAATGGGCATGGGCGTTGATGTTCACGGACGCGATGCCACCAAGGCGGCCAGGCGCGCGGTCTCGGATGCCATCCGCCACTCCAGCCTCGGGTTCGTCCGGATGCTGGGCAAGACGGCGAGCGACATGTTCGTCGATGTCACCATCGGCGTGCCGGATCCCGGCGCGGTCGACACGACAGCGGTCGCGAAAGAGCTGCCCTACGGAACGGTGACCGTGACCGCGGTCAAGGGCGGGCTCGAGATTCCAGCCGAGCAGGGTGGCGATCCCATCATCATCGCCAATGCTGCCGTGATTGTGAGCCTCGACGACGGTGTGCCTGGCTAGACACTCGCCCATCCGTCGTCCAAGCTGCCGGGCTCGGGCTGGGCGCGTGCGACCGTGCATTCGCATTCGGGCGCCCAGGGAGCGTCGTCGCCATGAAGTATCTTGCCAAACCTTTCCTTGTGTCCGCCGCGCTCTGCGTGGCAACCCTTTTGCCTGCGCACGCGGAGTTGGATGTTGCGCGTCTCAAGGCCGCGATCGAGGCATCCGTCGAAGCCGACTATCCAAGACTCGACGCGCTCTACAAGGATATCCACGCGCATCCGGAACTCGCCTTTGAGGAGGTGAAGGCCGCAGCCAGGCTCGCCGCCGAGATGCGCGAGCTCGGTTTCGAGGTCACCGAAAAGGTCGGCAAGACCGGCCTGGTCGCCATCTACAGGAATGGCGATGGCCCCACCATCATGGTGCGCACCGAACTTGACGCGCTACCGATGGAAGAGAAAACCGGCCTTGCCTATGCCAGCCACGACAAGACCAGCTGGAACGGCCGGGAGACCTTTGTGGCCCATAGCTGCGGCCATGACATCCATATGGCGAGCTGGGTCGGAACGGCGAAGACACTGGTCGGCCTGAAGGACCAGTGGCAAGGCACCCTGATGTTCATCGCCCAACCAGCCGAAGAGACGGGGTCCGGCGCCAAGGCCATGCTGGCCGACGGCCTGTTTACACGATTCAAAAAACCCGATTTTGCATTTGCCTTGCATGACGGCGCCTTCGCCTACGGCACCATCAACTATCGCGTGGGCATCGGCTCGTCCAATTCCGATAGCCTCTTCGTCCGATTTCGTGGCCGCGGCGGTCACGGCGCGGCGCCGCAGGCGACCATCGATCCGGTGATGATCGCGGCGCGCTTCATAGTCGACGTGCAAAGCGTGATCAGCCGCGAAAAAGACCCGACCGAATTCGGTGTGGTCAGCATCGGCGCGATCCATGGCGGCACCGCCGAGAACATCATTCCCGACGAAGTGCTGGTGGCCGGAACCATTCGCACCTTCAAGCCGGAAGTGCGCGCCAAAATGCTGACGGGGATCGAGCGGACGGCCAAGGCCGTAGCCGCGATGTCAGATGCGCCGGCACCCGACATCAAGATCACCGAGGGTGCCAAGGCCGTGATGAACGATCCCGGGGTGGTCGCGACCGCCGAGAAGGTGCTGAAGGCAGCGTTTGGTGACAAGCTCAGGCCGTCGCCGCCGAGTACGCCGAGTGAGGATTTCTCCGAATTCATCAATACCGGGGTGCCGTCGATGTTTTTCCATATCGGCGTCTACGAGCCCGAGCGCGTGGCCGCGGCACGCGACGGATCCGGGCCGCAACTGCCTGCCAATCATTCGCCGCTGTTCGCGCCGGTGCCGAAGCCGACCATCGAAACCGGCATCAAGGCCATGACGCTCGCGGTCCTCAGCGCATTCGATCAGCATGCCCGGGGCAAATGAAGGATGCTCGTTTCCGGTCCATCGATGCACCCGCTTGACAAGCGAATGCGATGTATCGTCGGAAATGACTTAAGTGAAACCTGCAGAAATTTCTTGGGCAGAGATTTCTCAGCGAATACGACGGCGAACGGGATATCGGACGCCGGCTATTGCCGTGGTCCGCGTCTGCTCTTAGCGTTGCGGGAGAAACTTCTTCCGAACGGGCTATCCTGCCATGAAATCCACAAAGCCGAAACCCGCGACCAAGGAACCCAAGCTCTCGCGCACCCATGCGCCCGCCGATCTTTCGCCGGTGGATTGGCAGCGCGGCTTGCGCCGCCAGTTCGGCCGTGAGCAGGCCTTCGGGCTTGAAAATCTGGGCAGCGATCCGTTTTTCTCCGAATTTCGAGTAAGCAATCCCGTTTCGAAATCCGGCTATCGCGTGGCGATTCGAGGCTTGGGGCCAGGCGGCAATTTCTGTTCATGCCCCGATTATGCCACCAGCGAGTTGGGCACTTGCAAGCACCTCGAATTCACGCTTGCCCGGCTGGAGAAAAAGCGCGGTGCGAGGGCGGCGTTTGCGCGCGGCTACCACCCCGCATTCTCCGAGTTGTATTTGCGCAATGACGGCAAACGCTGCGTGCATTTTCGCGCCGGAACGGATTGCCCGCCGACGGTGCGCGAGGCCGCTGCCGGTTTGTTCGACGCGGAACACAACGGGATGCTGCCACAGGAGCGCCTTGGCGAGCTGGAGCATTTCATGACCATGGTGTCGAAGTGCGGTCATGAGTTGCGTGCTTATGACGATGCGCTCGATTTCGTCGCGGGAAGGCGGGACGCCGATCGGCGGGCCTCGATGCTCACGCAGTTGTTCCCACGCGATGCCGCCGATCCAAAGCTGCGGGCACTTCTGAAGGTACCGCTCTATCCCTATCAGGCCGAGGGCGCGCTGTTCGCGGTACGGGTCGGCCGGGCACTGATCGGCGACGATATGGGACTGGGCAAGACGATCCAGGCGATTGCCGCAACGGAAATACTGGCACGGCATTTTGGCGTCTCGAAAGTGCTGGTGGTCTGCCCGACCTCGCTCAAATACCAGTGGCAAAGCGAGATCATGCGCTTCTCGGGACGGCAGGGTAAAGATGCGGCGCGCGTCATCACCGGTGGCCGGGCGCAGCGGCAGAAGGATTACGCCCTGGGCGACTTCTGCAAGATCACAAACTACGAGAAGCTCAAGCCCGATCTCGACCTGATCGCCGCCTGGGCGCCCGAACTTGTCATCGTCGATGAAGCGCAACGGGTGAAAAACTGGAACACCATCGCGGCGCGCGCCTTGAAACGCATCGATAGCTCCTACGCGATCGTGCTGACCGGGACGCCCTTGGAAAACAAGCTGGAAGAACTGATTTCCATCGTCCAGTTCGTCGACCAGCACCGGCTGGGGCCGACCTGGAAGCTGCTGCACGAGCATCAGGTCAAGGACGAAG
>WNFS01003420.1_pt1 | contig 12048 bp, 20 predicted proteins | sample 5400141 | NCBI WGS metagenome assembly WNFS01 (sample SAMN13153358, study PRJNA577476) | soil metagenome | isolation source: 60 cm saprolite under Madrone tree | place: USA:California | collected 2016-06-14 | reverse complement strand
CTCTTTCCGGCATTTCCGTTGCTCCCTCGATGCAAACAAAAGAAAAGGCCCGGCACGCATGCGGCGGCCGGGCAAGACTTCACATCGATGTGCAGTTCTCAATCGACCGCGACCGACGTCCTCACCCAGCCGACACGTACGATGTGCCGTGGGGGTCCATTTGCATGAGCTTGGTCATGCGGGCACCCTTTCGAACAGAGCGAGCAGCGCCGGATATCTTGGATCGCGCTCGACTGCCTCCTCCTGATTTCGATGGAATGGGGTGGAGGAATCCACCACCCCCTTCCGGCCGGAACGGTCAGGCCGCTTCCGTCTCTACGGCTTTCGTCTCGCCGGCCTCGTCGCTGATATCGATCTCGGCTTCGGTCGCCTGCGGCGGCGTAAGCTTGGCGGTGATTTTCACGACGCGAGCGTGGTAGCCGCCCTCGTCCTCGCCGAGCTTGGTGAGGGCGTCCTCTTCGTCCTTACAGACGATGAAGCCACCGTCCTCGTTAACGGCGAGGTAGAATTCACACTGGACTTTGTCGGTCATTTGCGGGTGTCCCCTTGTTTTTCCGATAGTCATATGATAAGTATGGTTGTACGTTTTGTCAATACACAATATAAGGCCCTCACATGGTAAAAAAGGTCGGACGTCCGACATCGGAGCCACAAACGCATCTGCTACAGATGCGCATCAGTGCTGCATTTCTTGAAAAGCTGGACAGGTGGCGAGGGAGACAGTTCGATGTGCCATCAAAGACAGAGGCCGTCAGACGGCTGGTCGAGCGGGGCTTAGCGGCGGACGAGATGCCGAGCTTTGCTTCGAAGATCGAACCTGAGAGGCTAAAGCCGAAGCCGCGCCGGAGGAGTCCCAAATGAAATCCCGCCAGGAGTACGCCAAACAGCTCTGGCGGCTTGTTCTGAACTACCAGCGGCAAAACCTGGGAATGCCAACTGATGTAGACGTGGATCGAGCGCGGGCCGAATTCCTCGCCACGATCGGCAGCACCGCAGGACCGACATCGCACGCCTTGCCGCCGATCTTGAAGTCGACCGCATCCTGCGGAATACGGCAGCCGAGGGGGATGTCACGATGACGGCAGCGGAACAGGCGGAACTCCGTGAGCTGGTCCGCACGGTGACCCTCAACAGCGCGGCATTACTCGGCTTGATCCCGCCGCCAAGCAAGTCGCAGTTGGCACGGCTTGACGCCTTCCTCACGTTTCGCGAGGCGGCAAAGCACGCTGCCCAGCGGGTGACGATGCCGTCGTCGGCCGCTCGGCATTGAGATGGCTACACCACCCCAAGACCCGCAGCGACCGGCCAACAGCCGTGAGGGCTTTGCGCTAGACGCGGATATCACGCCTGAGACGGATGCGTTCCATATTTCCTCACGCCCCTTCCGATTTACGCAATCGTTCACATCTGGGGTTATGCAAGGGAGGACGCTTCATCATGACACGGATTATTTTAGCCGTCGGCGCGGCATTCGCTTTGGTGTTTCTGCCGTCTTTGGGATTTGGGCAGGCTACCCTTACGGATCAGCAAATCATTGAGCAGATCATCCAACAAAGTCGAGACGAATATCACCGCGACAAAGGCCGCTATCGTCCGTGCGCCTGCCCTGACGATCGAGCACGCGACAACAGCTTATGCGGTGGACGAAGCGCCTATATCCGGCCCGGTGGGGAGGAACCGAAGTGCTACGTCAAAGACGTGACGAAGGCGGACATAGACACCTATCGGGCTAAGATTAGCGGGCGGTGAGACAGTTACGTAATACCAAATCCTACGGCACAGGTCACGACCTTAACGAGCGTTTCGCCGATGAGTACCAAAAATTTGGACGCGACCGGGCGGTCCGGATCTATTGGGCACGCACGCTGCGATCGCTGTTGCCGCTAGCATGGCGAGCACTGGGCAAGGTGGTGAAATGGGGCGCTTTGATCGCAACGTTGAGGCGGCTTCTTTGAGGCGGCGAAAGGCAAATTCGGATAGGGCCTGGAAATCAACTTTTGGAGGAGTTGAATTGTTCAAACTCGGTTTCGATCCACCGATTGTTTACGAGCCTGTTGGTCGTTGCATCTATTGCGATGACTTTTAGGCGCCCGATTCGGTTAGGCGCACATCCGCAAACTTCCCTGGCCATGCAGCGGCTTTCGAGGGATTGACGATGCCCTTTATCGACGCCGCGAGCTTGTTGAAGGCATCGCGCTTTGCTTCAAGATATTCGTACGGATCATAAACACCGCGGACGCCCGGCATAACGTGGCCCAAGCAACGCTCGGCGTGGTCCGCAGGGACACCCGCCCGGCTCATGAGCGAACGCGCGGTGCGGCGCAAGTCGTGCAAGGTCCACCAAATGGCGTGTAGCTCGCGTGACAGCTTCTTTCGTACATCGCCCTTCGTCTCGGCCATTCTAGCCATCAAATTCTCGACCTCGGCGATGTATGCCAGCAATGCTTCATCCTTTTGTTTTTCGGCGATGTAGCGCAGTTCCTTGACCACTTGCTTATCGAGCTTTGATTTGCACGTGGTGTAACTAGATATCGGATTGGTTCCGTCGGTCGTGAACACGAATGGGCAGCCGATGACCTTCGCCGGCAAGACGGCCCACGCCTCGGCACTGAGCGGCCGAACCAAATCCACTTTGGTCCCGTTGCGGGAAGCCGGCAACGTCCATTCGTCTTCAAGCTCGCCCCACGTCATTGCACCGGCTTCCGTGCGGCGTGCGGCGGTCAAAAGGATGAACCGTACCAGCCGGCCGAAAGGTCCTGCAGAGGCTTCCGCCGCGCGCCACACGGCCCGCAATTCGTCATCCGTCAAGGTGCGCTCGCGAGCGCGTTCCTCTGGCTTTCCGCGTTCCATACCGCGGACGATAGGCGACAGGAAATCGTCCGATCGCGAGACGTGCCAGTTCATGACCTTTCGCACAATGGCAAGCGTTTTGTCCGCCATCGTCGCCCCGTTTTCGTCTTCGATCTTATCGAGTAACCGGACGATATCGCTGCGCTTGATGTCACCAATTTGTTCCGCGCCAAGCTCGGGATAGACCAGCCGCTCAAGAATCTGTTCGCGCCATCCCGCACTTCGAAGGTTCTTGCCGTCGAGCTTGATGTATTCCTCGCAGATAGCTTTTAGCGTATTGTCGGCCCCGTGTATACTGATGCACTGTTCACCCTCGTCGCCATCGACTATCTCGCCATCAATTTTAGACCCGTCTGTCGATTTCAGCCGTGAAATTGGGGCGATGTTGCGCCAAGCTACTAGGAGGGCGCTTTCAACAATAGTTTCGTTAGCGCATACGAGCACAACATTGGTGGCTTTGAGCCAACCCGAGCCCCCGGGCACCGGCACGAACGTGCGAGGCTCGGCTCGCGTGAACATGGCTTGCTGTTCCGACGTGAGCTGGACCATGGCCACTGAGTCAGCAGGCCCCCCCAAGCTTGCGAACGATCTTCGCAACACCCGAAACTCCGAATGACCCCGGCAATAGACCTCCACAACTTCAGGCTGAGATAGTGCAAGTCGCCGAAAGGCGTCTGGTGTCATAGCGAACCACCTTGTCCCCCGTAGCGTATCGCACTGTGATTGAGCACAACACGGGGAAAACCCCGCCGGGTAGGTCGGGGCTAGTTGATGTGTTCAAAAACCTGGATCGTCCCTGTGAGCACATTCTCAACTTATCAAATCATCTACCGGCGACTGTCGTGTAGCCGACACATGCCAATCAAGTCTGCCGGGCAATCCAGCATTCATTGACCCCAGTCGATCCTCGGATCAAGTTCGGGGATGCCGATGACAACAGAAAATCAAGCGCCGCTGACTTGGAGCGGCGATTCGATTGGCCGCTAAACACAAGCGCCTATCGATCAGTTACATATTATGTTCGATACCGAACATAATAAAACAATTGCCACAAAAACATTATTCCTCCGCCTCAAATCATGCCCCCATCTCGATTCATTCACTTACTTCGCTGTAATTACACTTTTAAGATATTCACAACAGTCAACAGAAAGTTCCACAAAACGTTGCTGAAATGCAACTCAGCAATCGAATTCGGCGGACTTCTCTCGAATATAAAGAGACGATTGGAAATTATGGTGCTAGTGACCGTTCAACGCCGGATGAGGCGTGAAATGGCAACAAGGGGCGTGAGGTATCAATAAGGAGGACTTCATGCATCGTGATTTCTTGCTCGGTATTGGGTTGCTCGCCTCGGTCGCAGCGGGCGCGGGATCAGCTGTCGCGGCGGATATGCCGGTGAGGCCGCCTCCGCCGGTCGCGGCACCGGCCACCTGCTGCGCCGTTCCCGATTGGACCGGGTTCTATGTCGGTATCCACGGCGGCGGCGGCTGGGGTCACACGTCTTTCGACCCGTCAGAATCACTCATCGGAGGGGACGCCCTCTTCGTAACTTCCGTGCCTCCTGGACCCAACTCGAATCCGAAGGGCGGCGTGTTCGGCTTCCAGTTTGGCCACAACTGGCAATGGGGGCCGGTCGTCGGCGGCCTTGAAATCGACTTCAGCGGCGCGGACATCAAAGAGACCACCACATTCGTTAGCCCGAGCGTGACGACACTTGGGACCGCGTTGTTCGCGGTGGCCCCACTCGGCGTCGCGGTCACGCGCGACGCCAAGATAGACGAGCTGGCATCGGCCCGTGGTCGACTGGGCTATCTGATACTTCCCAATTGGCTTCTCTATGGGACCGCTGGCATTGGCTGGGGTCATGAGCGCATAAACACCACTTCGACTGTACTGACGACGAACTTTGGTCTCACGGCGGGTGACTTATTCTTCCAAAACAACGACTTCAACAAGTTCGGCTGGGTGGCGGGCGTGGGGCTTGAATGGAAGTTTTGGCCCGGTAGTAACAGCTGGCTCCTCCGGGGCGAATGGCTGCACTACGACTTTGGGAGGAGCGGCCGTGACAATTTCAATACCACCATCGTCGGCGTTCCGGTCGTCCTTGACAATGGTAACGTCAGGACCACGGTCGATGTCGCCCGCGCCGCTCTGAGCTACAAGTTCTGACGTAGACAACGTCGAATCGAAGAGCCCGGCCAAAGGTGCCCGGGCTCTTATTTGTTTTGCACTGCAATGGGTTACGGCCCGGGCCTTGCGAAAGCCGCGTAGGCATCCGGCACGGAAAGGGGCCGCAATATCGGCCCTTGTGGCCCTGAATTTTCCGGAACGATTTCCTATTTGGAAGAACCACCTGTTAAAAAGGAAAATCGCGATCGGATTTTCAGGCGGGACACCCGGCGGAACACACGCTGAAGCATGGTATGTCGTCAAGTGGAACAACCGCAATGAGCCCCGGACATGTGGGGCCTGCTCCACACACGATCTTCAAAACTAACAAACCCCCGCTGCTGCGAGGCGCGGGACAAAGTGACTGCTGCCGTTGTCTTTCTCCTAAATCCGATCCCGGTGATGATCGGGGCTGCAAGTGCGTTGCCTTGGCGTTGATAATCCACTTTACGGATTGCCCGGTCTTGAGATCAGACAAATTGCCGAGCCGAATGTTGCATTCGACGGATGGGATTTCCTCTTGAAGACACACCATGCTCAACGGCAGGGCAGCTTGGCAAATCGACTAACTTGGTCGTCTCAACGCGCGAGGTCACCAGGCGTTCGAACGCGGAGTGTTGCAGGGCGGACACGGCGTCCGGATCCTTCGTCGACGCGTCGAGAAGCCGACCGACAATGACTCCAGGAGGTTGCGTTGTTTCCCCAACTTGGTTTCGAAGCAATTCTCCCGTGCGATATGCACGTCATTGGTCTCAGCGCGATCCCATATACCGATGCCGTCCTCGACTGTGAGCCTAGTCCCACCGCGAAAAAAGAATAATGTAAGGCATCACCCGGCGCTGCCCTACGGACAGGTTCCTGCTTTCATGAAGGCGCTACGCGAGCGCGACGCTGTTGCGGCCCGCGCGCTTGAATTCACGATTCTGACGGCCGCCAGGACCGTGGACACGCTCGGTGCCACCTGGAGGGAAGTCAACCTTGTCGCCAAGACCTGGATCATCCCGAAGGAGCGCATGCAGGCCGACATTGAACACAAAATACCGCTGAGCGATCGTGCACTAGAAATCGTCAAGGAGATGGCGGCAATTGAGTTCAGCGACTTCATATTTGCTGGCGTGCGTGGTGGCCTGTCGAACATGGCGATGCTTCGCGTGTTGGCACGGCTCGGCCGTTCTGATCTGACGGTGTTCGGATTTAGGTCGACCTTTCGGAACTGGGCTGCCGAACGCACCGCTTACTCAAATCACGTGGTTGAGATGGCGCTGGCGCCGGGCATTAGCGACAAAGTCGAGGCGACCTGCAGGCAGCGGGACCTGTTCGTCAGGCGCGCCAGGCTGATGAACGATTGGGCTACGTACTGCGCACTCCAGGCCCAGCCGCTCAATTCCGCCAGAAATCCTTGAACCGATTTGGCACCTGCCGGGGCCATTCTCATTCCCCTTCCGGCGGAAGGCTTTGATAGTTCTTAATGTCGTCGAGAGCATCATCCGGGATCACTACATAACTGGCCCAATGCTTCAAAACCGCAAAGGTCCTCATTCCTCCACGCCCTTCCCCGAAGCGGCGCTTAAGGGCAACCAGAGTTGCGCGGTCTGCGCATTTTGCCGGCGCAATAAGGGCTTTGCGGAAGTTGAGATTCGTTCGGCCTTACGACCGATCCGCCAGTCGCTTCAGGGTGTCCTGCGGCTTGGCGTAGTCGAGCCGCGCGGCCTCGATGCCGTCGTCGATGATGGCGTTGAGGGCTCGTTCAGGGTCATCACCGCGGTTCAGTCACCATGAGCAGATTTCTCGATGCTTGTGGCGGTCGTCACCACAGCGTCACGACATGCGAAAGGAACACGACCACTCCGGCGGCGGCGATGGCCCAGCCGGAAAACATGATGCTGTAATTGAACCGGGTTGCTCCAAAGAAGCCGAGCGGCAGGCCGACGATGGTGAGGATGGCGCCGGTGATCACCTTGGTCCGCCTTGCAGCATGGTCGCAGCGACCGGACCGAGTGAGCTGTTGTTCAACGTCAAGCGCCACGCGGCGATCGGTTGAGTGATGGCGAACGCCTGCGCCGTGACGCCGCCGCTTGAGCCGCCGGACTGCGAGCTGCCGAAGATTTGGCTGGAATTGTACACGGTGACGTTCTTGCCGCCGATGGTGCCGGGTCCGGCGCCTGACGGTGCGCCTGGGTTGAGCAGGGGGTTGGGGAATTGGCCGGATGGGTCGTCGAGGGTGACATCGAGCGTCCAGGCTGCACCGCCGGAGCTGATGACAGAGATGCCTAGCGGCGAGATCGGGTTGCGCCACCAATCAGATTGAAACCAGCGCGTCGAACCGCTGCTTGAAAGACTCGTGTAAGTCGGCTGCATCGCGCTCAGCTCCCCTTCGGCCCGATCTCGCCGAGCACGCCGAAGTGCCCTTTCCCCTCATCACGGCCGTCGGCGTAGGGCATTTCGAGCCCGGTTCGCTCGATGATGCGACCATTGACGGTCGTGCCGGCGGCCGGACCGAGACCCCAGTGTTTCCACGCTTCGGAGTCCGCCTTCCTCTGTTCGACGGCTACCGCGTCAGAACATGGAGGGCACAGGGACGGCCCGGCGGCAGAGAGGGCGTAGTTGAGAGCGCCGCAGCGGGTACAGGGGCCGGGCATGTATATGCTCATGGCTTGCCTCCGTTATCCGCTGGGCACCGCAAAGCCGCCTGGGGCCTTCGGCGCGGCGCGATCGCCCCGAATGGCCTTGACGATCTCGTAGGCGACCCTGCTTGGGATGTGCACCGGGGCAGCGTAACCGTGGGGCATTGCCGTCATGCGAATCCCAACGTCCTGAATCTTCCTGATCATAGCGACCGTCTCGACATCAAGATCGCGCGGCAAGGGGCCATGATGGCCGGCGCGGTTGCGATCGTTCAATTCAGCCAAGTCGTCGAGGAGTTGGGCGCGCTGCGGGTCGACCTTGGGCGCGCGCGCCTCTCGCTGCTTGAGGATCTGCGCGGTCTCTTCAGGCGTCAATGTGATGTCCATGGCGTCCTTCGTATGGCATCAGAGATCAAGTCACGCCTGGGGCTGGCCTCACCCACCAGCGGGACGACGTCGGGCGCGTTGGCGGGCCAGGGCTTCGTCTCCACCACTTCCCTGTGCCAGCCAGCAGGCGAGGCAGGAGGAGGAGATGGAACGGCGATGGTGTGGCTTGCTGGCCAGCCAGCGCAATGCGCCCGCTCGTGACGGCGTACACGGTCGTCAGCAACCCTGTAAATGATGCAAGTGCCAGCGACGCGGTTGGCGCATCCGAGGTAGGTGTGGGACGGATCGATGCCCCAATGGTGCTGGCAAAAGGCGGTGACCTGCTCGAAGCTCAAGACGTGCTCCTCGATGGGCATCGAGGGCTCGTGATCGTAGACGGCCGGCGGCAGAGTGGTGCCGGACACCACCTCTGCGGCGTAGGCCGAGGTGACGCTCAGCATGAGCACGAGAGCAACGATGGTGATGGCAAGCTTGCGCATGGGCCGCACGATATCCGAAAACCAGGGCGATCGCATCTCGATTTCCACCAGCGAGAAGACCAGGGATAGCTACGGAGCGGGGAGATCCTCCTCCACCCTCAACGCAGCCTCAGCCACTGCGATCTTAGCGAGTAGCTCCAGATGCTGATACTTAAGGGCAGCAAGCTCTGCCTCGGCCACACCGCCGGGCCTGGGCATCCAGCCGACAAAACTATTCTCCTCATTCAAAGCATCGTCGCGGTAGACGTCGCAGTAGACATGATTATCCGACGTAAGCCACTGGCCGAGCCACGCGGGGTCGCCTTCGTCGTCTTCTGGCGACATGGGCTCGGTGTACCAGTAGAGCGTTTCGATAAAGACTTCGTCCACGTCATAGCTCGCCACATTAGGGGCTAGCGTTTGGACGAGGATCAGTGTGCCGTCGCGCGGCGCCTCCGACATCGGCCGCAGCCCGGCCATCACCAAGCAGGTGGTCGGCACACCACCATTACACGGATCAGGCGCGATGACAGGGACGAACATCGGCCTTGCCTGCGCAGAGGCCGCGGGGACGAGCCCGGCGGCGACGCACGCCGCGGATGCGGCGAGGATGGTGCGGCGGTCTACGACCGCGGCGGCTTCAGTTTTAGGGGTTTGCATTTGGGATTACTCCCTTTTGGGTTTCCTGCTGTGCGCACCTATTGCATGGAGGCTGACGTGGAAAAAGAGCGGAATCCGACCAATAATCGGTTCCGCATCGCGATTTCCTACCAGCGGGATTTCACGGGATGGCTACGACTCGGCCGAATACATTTATCCGACGACGCCATCGATGGAGTTCACCATCGCCATACGCGCCACCCACTTACGACGAGCTTCCTCTTTGGAGGCCGGCGCTGCGCCATTCGATTGCCTGACCGACGGCGCCGGTGGCGCGTCTGGCTCGTCGGGTGGCGCCTCGGCCTCAGCGGCCGGCGGCGCTGCCTTGGCCGCCCTGGCCCGCCGTGGCGGCGTTGTGGCCTCGGGTGGAGGTGCTGCGGGCACTGCGGGCGGCGCCAAAGGCGCGTCATCGTCGTCACCGTCAGCCAACTCCTCGACCGGAGCGGCCGGCTCTGGAGCTTCAGCCGCGGGTGGCGGCTCGGGTGGTGGCTCTGGAGCTTCAGCCGCAGGCAGTGGCACGACACGACCACCAGACGCCCTGACGGCTCGCATCAGCGTGGTGACGGCTTTCGACACGGAGTCAGGCGATGGTGTGACGTGGGGGGAAAGCAATCCCGCCTCGTAAAGCCACGCTATTGCGGACGGTGGAAATACAAGGCTGATCTTCACCGATCCCGGCGGTGGTTCGACAGCGCGGTCGACGGTGGTGTTTGATTGGGACATGATCTCGATCCTACGCTCAGTTAACTTTCGGCCTACGATTCTCCAGCTCATTGGCGATAAGCACCTTGCCGACGGCGATGAGCACCTTGCCGACCGGCGTGGTTGTTGGACCGATGCAATGCCACACCGTTTCATTAGGCCGTCTCGCGACCGCATCTTAGCTCGCCGAGCGCGCAGTATCATCGCTACTGACTGCCAACAACTAGGAAGTACATAGAGAGCAACCCGTCCCCGCAGAGGGGCCGCCAGTCGCGCCGAATATCCTTGTTAATGGAAAGAAAGAAATAGCCCGCCGCCGTCCGGGCCGGACGGCGTGACGGCCGGCTTGACGTCGATCACCGGCCCGGATGGCCTCGAGGTGGCTGCGACGTTCCACGAAGGCCGGCAGATTGATGCCGAGCGCGTGGCGTTTGAGGCGGCGAAGCGGCTGCATCCGAAGGATTGATTGAATACCGGAAAAGCGCGCAGCGCGGGGGGAGGGCTAGCCGCGTCCTTTCGATAAAGCTCTTTTTGATTTCGGCCTGGACATGAGCCACTCAAAGTAAGAACCACTCCCTGCCCAGTCCTCGACCGTCACGACCTCCTTGCAACTGAGGCATTGATAGGTACTGACCTTCGGATGGCGGCCTACCCGGGCGAGCTTCATCTTTCCGCGACAGACGGGGCACATACGGGACTCCAGTTCGTCTTCAGACGACACGGCACGTCCTACCCCCAGCCATCTTTTAGCTACAAACAATCAGCGCGATTCTCCCGGGCGGAAAAGTGGCTGACCACACGAAAATATTGTGGACCGTTGCAATTAGGACAATCCGTTCCGGGCCTTGATGCGAAGGATAGCCGCGCAATCGAGTTACGTCTGTACAAAATTGCTCACTTCTGAAGAGGCGGCCGGGCTTGGGGGACCTGGATTCGAACCAAGATTAGCGGAGTCAGAGTGTGTTTCCGATGCAATTAAATCAATTACTTAAGGTAAGGCGGATGGGGGGACGCGATGCTAGACGACGAATTATGGGAAATTGCGGAGCGCGCCGACTGGCGCCTAATGACTGTGAAGGCGTTGTCGCTCGTCGCATTCGTGGTCGCGGTAGTCCCGATATGGAATAGCATCCGAATCTGGAAACGAAGGCGGACGATCGAGGTCCAACTTAAGAAAATGCGAAGGGAAATCAATATATTGCAAATACAAGAATCGCGCTTGATGGCGGAGCTGAATGCAAATTCCAAAGTGGAAATCGCTTCGGCTTGTCGTACCGAGCCTTAAACTCGTGGCTTGCCGACACCTGGGGCCGCCCCCCGAAGGGCCGGGGGTCCCAGATGTGATCCTGGGCCCCATGCGTAAGCAGCCCAATGGGACGCCCGGCAAGGAGCCAGCGGTGCCCACTTCAAGTCTTTTGGCCAGGCATCGATCAAGCCGGAAACCTCATACCACCCTTCCGCGCTTCGTCCATTAGGCGCAGCCGCAGCGATGCCTTCTCGGCTTCGGTGGCTGTGTTCAGGTTCACCCCGGCTGCTTCATACATGCGATGAATAGCGGCGGCGTGCTTTTCCTGCAGAGTGGCGTAATCATCCCGCTGCATGCGGTGAAACTGAGCTGCGGTAACACTGAGTGCGCGGTGATATGCGTCCTCCACGCTCTCGTCAGCTTCCCATTTTCCGAGATCAAAGGCGCAAAGATACATTTCGACAGAAGCCTTTGTGCTCATCGAATGTCCTCTCGGCCACCCAGCGAACGGGTACATCGGGAAAAAACTATTGGGCGATTTTAAGGGGAACGGGTATTCCTGAATCAATACGCGCCATAGGTGTTTCCTATAGCCTACTCGGCGCCTTCGCTGAGCACGACCAACGCGTAGTTGCTCGGGTTGGCGCGCTTCTCCTCGACGAGCAAACAGCTTTGTTTGCTGTATCTTCGGTATCGAACAGCGGCAACTTTCCTCTCTTTGCCACAGATGCAACATGAGACCGGAAAGCCTTTGCATATCAAAGGACTTTTGCGGATTTTGATTCCGCCATGCGGAGGTTCGAATCCTCCCGCCCCAGCCACGCAGTCCGGTCTCTGCATCGTGAGTTCCGGGTGTGGGAGAACCGCCGACATTCCCTTGGTGCTGAAGCTATTGGAGGAGGTGGCCGCGCGGCGGCCCTTCGAAATCTCGCACCGTGCGGGCTGGCGC
>WNFS01009389.1_pt1 | contig 12051 bp, 13 predicted proteins | sample 5400141 | NCBI WGS metagenome assembly WNFS01 (sample SAMN13153358, study PRJNA577476) | soil metagenome | isolation source: 60 cm saprolite under Madrone tree | place: USA:California | collected 2016-06-14 | reverse complement strand
CTCCAGGAGCGGGGCGGATCGAGATGGCCCAAGGCCATCTCCTCGTCGCTTTTGAGGGCACCAGGATTACGAGGCCTCGTCGCTCCCGGAAGGACACGTGAAGGGCAGCGGGACTACCTATCCTGAGCCGGTGTGATCCAACCGCCTGCCATGGCTCACTTGATTGGCCTCCAGCACGACCCCGTGACGGAGATTTGTGACACGAGAGCCCCCCGGGTGACCAAGACAGCCTTGGCTTGAAGCCGGCCGCCCAGGACTGGACGCAGGCGCAGGTCCATATACCCCTTCGGCCAGACGACGAGCTGGCGACCGCGTCATCCGGCATCGTGGAATCGTGGCCCGCAGCCGCAGCTTCGTGCGGGCGTGGGTCGTGGGTCAACGGCAGCGAGAGGAGTCCGGTCGGTCCCAACGAGCGCGCGTCGCAAGCGATGCACGAGCTAGGTGACCGGATGATCCGCCCGGTCAGCGTCAGGTAGAAGGAGGGCCATATTGGGGATCCCGGCTTAGCATCGTTTCGATCCTTGACCGCCCGCCGACCCGGGGCTAGGCTTGGCGCCGCGACTCCAGATCCCCGATCAACGGTCCGACCGCGAGTGGAGGGTGCCATGAAAGACGGACTGCGTTTCGTCGACTCCGACATGCACGTCATGGAGCCGCCTGACCTCTTCGATCGCTACCTGGACCCGGCGTTCAAGCACCGCGTCAGCGTCCCGGTGGGGGCCGACGGGCGCCCCTGCCGCGGCCCGGCGGGCTTGACCCTCGTCGATGGGCTGCCCACCGCGGACTCCGACCTGCAGCAATACCGCAAGCGCGTTCGTCGCGGCCCGACGCAGAGCACCCAGCCCCTCTCGGGGTCGCGCCTGGCCGACACCGGCCGCCTGGACTTCGCGGTCGAGCGCGACTATGACCCGGAAGCCCAGGTGATGGGCATGGAGATGGAAGGGGTCGACATCGCGGTGCTCTATCCCACGAGCGGGCTGAGCCTCATCGCACGCGACAATCTGGACCCCCGGCTCTCGCTCGCGTTGTGCCAGGCCTACAACAACTGGATCCACGACTTTTGCCGCCATAGCCCCGACCGCTTGAAGTTCGTGGTGATGTTGCCGGTACACGACGTACATCTGGCCTGCCGGGAGCTTGTCCGCGGTGTGCGGGAGCTGGGCGCGGTCGGGTCGTTCATCCGGCCGAACCTGGTGAACGACCACTACTGGCACTCGAACTATTGGGACCCGCTGTACAGCCTGCACGAAGAGCTCGACGTGGCGTGGGGTTTCCACGAGGGCGTGAGCGCCGTGTACTCACGGATGATCCCACTGTACGGGGAGAACCGATTCTATCGGCACGTGGCAAGCCACTGGATCGAGATGCAGCAGGCGCTGATCGCGATGATCATCGGCGGCGTGTTCGAGTTCCACCCGAAGCTGCGGGTGGGCTTTCTGGAAGCCCAGAACTCATGGGTGCCCGGCCTCCTGTCGCGCATCGAGTGGGACTACCCGCAGTACCGCGACTCGCACGCCCCCTATCTCGCCCTGACGCCGCGGGAGTACTTCCGGCGCAACTGCTGGGCTGCGGTCGAGGGGAGCGAGCCGGAGATCGAGCCCACCGCGGGGCTCATCGGTGCCGACCGGATGTGCATCTCGACGGACTACCCGCATTTCGACTCCAACTTCCCCCACGTGGCGGACAACCTCCTCAAGAACATCCCCCGCGAGCTCGCGGCCCAGATCCTGCTGGGTGGAGCTCACCTGTACAGCTTCACCGAGGCAGATTTTCAGCGAGCCGACGCGCAGAAGGCCCGCGCGCCCGCGTCACACACGACGAGACCCGGATGACCGCCAACATCGTCACGTTTGCCGCTCATCATCGCGATGCGCCGGTGGGAGTTTGGCCGGCGGGTCTCGCGTAAGGATCTCGACCGGGACCTCGTGCGTCTCATGCAGCAGGGGCTCGGCTTTACCGTCGCCAATGCTAACGGCGACTCCGGAGGACGCTGAGACGAGGATGGCATACCGAGACCTCCTGTACGACGTACGCGACCAGATCGCGCGAGTCACGATCAATCGACCGAAGCAGTACAACGCGTTCACCGGTGACACCTTGCGGGAGATGACGCTCGCCATCGAGAGCGCGGGCGCGGACCCCGAGGTCGGTGTGGTCGTCCTCACCGGAGCCGGGGACAAGGCGTTCTGTGCCGGCGGCGACGTGAACTGGGAAAAGGAAGGCGGGCTAGAGCGCCAGATCCTCGAGCCGTATCTGTTCCACCAGACGCTGTCGCACTGTCCGAAGCCGATCATCGCCCGAGTGAACGGCTACGCGGTCGGAGCCGGCAACCACATCGCGTACTTCTGCGACTTCACCATTGCGGCCGAACACGCGATCTTCGGGCAGAATGGACCGCGGATCGGCAGCCCCGCCTGCGGCGGCATCGTGAGCTATCTCACGCGGGTGGTCGGCGCCAAGCGGGCACGCGAGATGTGGATGCTCGCACGCCGGTACACCGCGTCCCAAGCGTACGAGATGGGCCTGGTGAACGTGGTCGTCCCCATGGAGAAGCTCGACGAGGAGGTCAACAAGTGGTGCGCCGAGCTGCTGGCGCTCTCGCCGACGTGCTTGCGCATTCTCAAGGCGTCGTTCGTGGAGGAATTCAGCGACCTACTCGGGCAGGGCGACCAATTGCGCCGGTACCTCACCGGGCCCGAGTTTTGGGCCGAGGAACAACAGGAGGGCGCCCGCGCATTCCTGGACAAGCGTCCAGCGAACTTCGCGCGATTCCGGCGACGTCGGGCGTGAGGCACGGCCGGGCGAAGACCCGAAGGAGGGGTGTATGAGCGTTCCGTACTACTATCGTTCGCTCGACTTCGACAAGCTCGTCCGCGACTATCCGCCCTCGCAGGAGTACGCCGAGACCGTCTTCCTTGACGATCGCAAGCAGATCGAGGACGTCCAGAACCGGCGCTTCCTCGAGATCCTCGACTGGGCCGCACAGAATCCCTTCTACCAAAAGAAGTGGGCCTCGCACGGCGTGCGCCGACAGGACATTCGCTCTACAGACGACCTAGGGAAGCTGCCCATGGTCGCCGTCGAGGACTTCAAGGACAGCATCAAGGCCCATCCGCCGTTCGGGGAGCATCCCGGCCTCACCCGGGCGGACGGCGCCCGAGTCCCGATCAAGCTCCAGTCGAGCGGCGGCACGACCGGCATGCCGCGGCCGACCCTGTTCACGCCACTCGAGTGGGAGATTCAGGGGATTCAGGGCTCGCGAGCGCTGTGGATTCAGGGCGCTCGCCCAGGGGACGTGATGCAGATCCCGTCGACGCTGTCGACGGCGAACCTCGGCTGGTTCTACTACCTGAGCTGCCTGCACTGGTCGGGCATCGCGCCGGTAACGACGGGCAGCGGAAACGTAACGCCGAGCCGCCGTCAACTCGAAGTGGCGTTCGACTGGGGTGTGAACCTGTGGGCGGGCTTTCCGGAATACCTGCTGCACCTGGCGTCCGTCGCCGAGCAAGAGGGCCTCGATCTGCGACGCGTAGGCACGCGCTTCATCGCGACATTCCTTGGGCCCGACCTCGACGGCAGCTTGCGCAAGATGATGGAGAGCGCTTGGCACTGTCCCGTCTATGACAATTACGGCACCCATGAGGTCGGGCTGCCCGCCTTCGAGTGCCAGGCGCGGGATGGGCTGCACTTGATGGAGGATATGTTCATCGTCGAGGTGGCCGACGTGGACACCGATGCCATCCTGCCCGACGGCGCAAAGGGCAACCTCGTGATCACCAGCCTGTACCGCCACCACCCGCCGCTGATCCGCTACAACTTGCGCGATTACATCCGCATCGTGAGCGATGGCCGCCAGCGCTGCGCATGTGGCAGCTATACGCGGAAGATGGATCACTTCCTGGGGCGCAGCGACGACATGGTCAAGATCCGTGGCACGAACGTATTCCCAATGGCCTGTGTGCGGGCGGTGACATCGGACGACCGAACCACCGGCGAGTGGCTGTGCGTCGTGGAACGGAAGACGTCCGGGCTCGACATCCGCGAGGACATGACGGTTCAGGTCGAGGTGAAGGACGGCATCAGCGGCCGGGATGAGCTTGTCCCGATTCTGGAGGATCGGCTCAAGTCGGACCTGGGCATCCGGGTGATGGTCGAGCTGGTATCGGCCGGCAGCCTGCGCGACTACACCTACGGACGCGAGGGCAAGGCCCGGCGCCTGCTCGACAAGACGCGCGCGAAGTGACAGGAGCATCGTGATGATCCAGTTCGGAGTGATGGCCAACACGCACCCGGCGCCGGGTACCGATCTCACACAAATGGTGGACGAAGTCATCGCCGAGGCCCAGCAGGCCGAGCGGTGTGGCTTCGACTCGTTCTTCCTCACTGAGCATCATCAGGAGGCGAGCGGCTATCTTCCGTCGCCGCTGCCGCTGGCGGCGGCCATCGCCGCCCGCAAAGCCTGTGCAGAAGCCGCATCCCCCAATCTGGGTGGCCGCGCTGGGGGACGAGCCCATGAAGCGGGCGGGCCGCCTGGGTGACGCGCTGCTGGCCGACTCGTTCCAGCTCCCGGAGCGCCTGAAGCGGCGAGTCGCGCTCTACCGCGAGACCGCCCAGAGCCGGGGCCGCGCGCACAAGGTCGTGGTATTCCGCGAAGGCTTCGTCGCCCCTACACGGGAGGAGGCGATCCGCCGGTACGAGGCCGGTCTGCTCAGCACGCACCGGTACTACTGGCGGCACGGCTCGTACTACCAGGACATCAAAAAGGAGGAGGACCTCGACCTGGCCCGGATCTCGCTGGAACGCCTCATCCTCGGCTCGCCCAACGACTGCGTCGAGCGGATCCAGACCTGGCATCGCGAGGTCGGCGCCGACTACTTCCTGATCCGCTTCCGCCACCCAGGCGGCCCCGCACACTCGCAGGTGCTGGAAGCCCTGGAGCTCTTTGGCCGCGAGGTCATCCCCCGGTTCCGCTGATCCGCACCCCGATCCCTCAGGAGGATTGCTCATGCGCATGCACCGCCGCATCGCGACGCTCGCCACTCTCGCCTTCGCGGCCGCGCTCTGTGGCGGCGGCGCGGTCCAGGCGGAGGACAAGACCCTGACCATCGGTCTGCTGGGCCCGCTGTCTGGCGGGGCGGCGTCCTACGGCGTCGAGCTGATGCGCGGCGCTGAACTGCGGGTGGAGGAGATCAACAAGGGCGGGGGGCTCAAGGTCGGCGCGGACGCCTATCGCATCAAGCTTGTGTCGTACGACCACAAGGCGCAGGCCGCGGACACGGCCACCGCGACCAATAAGCTCATCTTCCAGGACAAGGTGAAGTACATCATCGGCAACGCGGTGGGCGCCACCTGCAACGCCGCGCAGACGATCACCGAGCCCAACAAGGTGATGTTTGCCTTCGTATGCTGGGGCACCAACAACCTGGCCCCAGAGAAGCCGTACTCGTTCCGGTCGATGCTGAGTCAGTGGGAGCTGGCCGAGCCGTTCTACCGCTGGGTGAAGGAGAACCACCCCACGATCAAGCGGGTGGCGGCCATCTCACCCAATGACACGAGCGGCAAGGACACCAACACTGCCGTAGTGAAGGCACTCAAGGCGCTCGGGTTCGAGGTCGCGGCGGACGAGTACTACGAACGCGGGACCAAGGACTTCTACCCCGTGCTGACGAAGATCCTGGCCCAGAAGCCCGACATGATCGACGTGGCGGCCGCGCCGCCGGGCGAGGCCGGCCTGATCCTCAAGCAGGCGATGGAGCTCGGCTTCAAGGGTGCCAAGGGCTGGACCGCGGGCATCAACCCCTTCACGATCATCAGCGTCGCCGGGCCCGAGGCGGCCGAAGGCGTGTGGAGCCCCGCGAACATCAACGTCAAGGGCGACCACGTGAGCCCGGCCGTCCGGAAGTTCGGCGAGACGTACGAGAAGCGCTACGGCGAGGTGCCCGGCGCCATCGCGGTGGCCAACTACGCGGCCTTCGACGTGTTCACGCAGGCCATGCAGAAGGCGGGCAGCATCGACACCGACCGGGTGCTGGCCGTCATCACGAAGGAGCAGTTCCAGACGGTCTGGGGGCCGCTGGCCCTGGGCGGCAAGGAGACGTACGGCATCGACCGGCAGTTCCTCTATCCGCTGGTCATCAGCGAAGTGCGACAGGGCAAGGTGGTCGATATCGCCCAGGTGCTGCCGGCCGCATTGAAGAAGAAATAGGGATCCGACCCTGCCGGCGGGGACGGGGCTCCGTCCCTCCCCGCTGGCCGCACTGCCCATGCCCATCGAGCTGCTGATCCAGGCGCTGCTGAACGGCTTCGGCCTGGCCGTGGTCTATATCCTGGTCGCGCTGGGCCTGACGCTCATTTTCTCGATTCTGGAGGTCATCAACTTCGCCCACGGCGAGTTCTACATGCTGGGCGGGTTCGCGGCCTACTATCTCTCCGCGGTGGGCGGGCTGAACTACGTCGCCACCCTCGTGCTGGCTATGCTCCTGGTGGGGCTGGCGGGCGTGGTGGCCGAGCGGCTGGTATTCCGTCACTTGCGCGGCAAGACCCTCAACGCGTTCATCGTGTCGCTGGGGCTCCTGTGGGTGCTGCAGGCCACCGCCCAGCTCTCGTTCGGCGTGCTCGACAAGTCGGTGCCGTCGGCGGTATCCGGTATTGTGCGCCTGGGGGGCGTCATCGTGTCCCGCGAGCGGATGTTCGTCATCCTCACCGCCGTCGCGTTGATCGTCGGGCTCTACCTGTTTCTCAAGTTCACCCGCACCGGACAGGCCATGCGGGCGGTGGCGCAGGACGCGGAGGCCGCTGCGTTGCAGGGCGTAAACATCGAGCTGACCTCCGCGCTGGGGTTCGGCATCGGCTGCGCGCTGGCCGGCGCGGCCGGAGCCCTGCTCGCCCCCATCTTCGCGGTGAGCCCGACCATGGGCGCGCTTCCCGTGGTCAAGGCCTTCATCATCATCATCGTGGGCGGGATGGGCAGCCTACCCGGCGCCGTCCTCGGCGGTCTGCTCCTGGGCGCGGTGGAGGGCGTGGGCACCCTGTTCATGAGCAGCGCCGCGGTGAACATCCTGGGCTTCCTCATGGTGATCGCCATCCTCCTGCTGCGACCGCGAGGGCTGCTCGGTGCCGCCTGAGCCCCGGCGGGTCGACGGCTGGATCGGCTTCGGCGTGCTGCTCGTCGCGGGCGTCTCGGTACCCCTGCTCACGCGCGACTCCTACCATCTCGACGTGGCAACCGTGATCCTGCGTAACCTGCTGTTGACCATGAGCCTGCGCTACGTCATGAGTACCGGCCAGCTCAACATGGCCCACGTGTCATTCATGGGGATCGCGGCCTACGCCTCCGCCCTCCTCGTCACGCGGGCGGGCTGGTCGTTCTGGGCGGCCCTGGCCGTCGCCCCACTGCTCGCGGCGCTGGCCGCGGTCCCGATGGGGCGCGTGGCCCTACGGGTCAGCGGACCGTACTACTTTCTCATCAGCTTCGCCTTCCTCGAGGTCCTGCGCCTCGTCTTCAACAACTTCTTCGTCGACTACCTGGGCGGTCCGTCGGGGCTGGTCGAGATCCCGCCGCCCCATCCACTGCTCCTGACGGGGGGCGCGGTGACCTTCATCGGCAAGCTCGCCCAGTACTGGCTGATGCTGGTGCTGTTCCTGGCGAGCGCGGCGGTGCTCATCCGCCTCGAGTGCTCCCGCTTCGGGCTGGTCAACGGCGCCATCCGCCAGGGCGAGCTGCTGGCCGAGACGCTGGGCGTGAACGTCCCCCGGTACAAGCTGGGGGCCTTCGTGCTCGGGGCCTTCTTCGCGGGGGTGGCCGGCGTCTTCTTTGCGCACTCGCAGCGCGTGCTGCACTCGAGTGACTTCGGGCTGGAGCCGATGGTGCTGCTGGTCGTGTTCACCGTCATCGGCGGCGCCGGCAGCGTGTGGGGGCCGGTGGTCGGGACGCTCGTGCTGGCCGTCGCCTCGGAGCTGCTGCGCGAGCTGCATCACTACGAGCTTCTCGTGTACGGCTTAGTGCTGATGGTTGTGATGCTGTGCTTCCCGGACGGGTTGGTGGCGCTGCCCGGGCGGGTGGCCCGCCGCTTCGGCTGGGGGCGGGCGAAGGACGGGGCGTCCACCCTGGGGGCCGGCGTTGCTCCTTGAACTGCGGGAGGTCGGCAAGCGGTTCGGCGGTCTGCAGGCTGTGGCCGCGTTCTCGATGACGGTGAGAGCCGGGACGATCCACGGCCTGATCGGCCCGAATGGCGCGGGCAAGAGCACGGTGTTCAACCTGATTACCGGCGTGTTGCCGGTGACCTCCGGCGAGATCCACTTCAAGGGCGAGCGCATCTCGGGGTTGCGGCCCTCGGAGATCTGCCGGCGCGGCATCGCGCGGACGTTCCAGGCCACGACCTTCTTCCGCGAGTTCACCGTGCTCGACAACGTCATGGCTGCCTCCCACCTCGCCGTGGAGCGCGGCTTCGTCAAGACCCTGCTCGCCACCGCCGGCTACCGGGCCCGCGAGGCCGCCGCGCTGGCCCGGGCCCAGGATCTGCTGGACGCCGTCCGGCTTCAGGACGTGGCCGGCCGGCGCGCGGGGACGCTGCCGCACCGGGACCAGAAGGCGCTGAGCCTGGCTCTAGTGCTCGCCACCGGTGCCGGCCTCGTCATCCTGGACGAGCCGCTGGCGGGGCTGACGACGCAGGAGGGCGAGGACGCCATGCGTACGCTGCAGGCGCTGCGCGCCGACGGCAAAACGATCCTGCTCGTCGAGCACGACATGCGCGCGGTCATGGGGTTGTGCGACGTCATCACTGTGCTGGACCACGGGGTGCGGATCGCCGAGGGAGTGCCGCGCGACATCCAGGCGAACCCGGCGGTGATCGAAGCCTACCTGGGCGCAGAGGATACCCGTGCTTGAGGTGAGCGGCCTCGAGGTGCGCTACGGCAGCGTGACCGCCGTGAAGGGGATCTCCCTCGAGGTCGCCGAGGGTGAGGTCGTGGCGATCATCGGGCCCAACGGGGCGGGCAAAACCTCGACCCTCAGGGCCATCACGGGCCTGGTGCCCACGGCCGGCGGGCGCGTGGTCTTCCGGGGCACCGACGTCTCACGCTGGAAGGCCCACCGCATCGTCACGCTCGGCCTGGGCCACGCGCCCGAGGGTCGGCGCCTGTTCCCGCAGATGACCGTGATGGAGAACCTCCGGATGGGCGCCTACCGGCGGCGTGGGCCTGCCGAGATCGGCCGCACGCTCGCCCAGGTCGAGGAGCTCTTCCCGCGGCTGGCCGAGCGGCGGGCGCAGCTGGCGGGGACGCTGAGCGGCGGCGAGCAGCAGATGCTGGCGATTGGCCGGGCACTCATGGCGGAGCCGCGGCTGCTGGTGCTCGATGAGCCCTCGTTCGGGCTGGCCCCCATGATCGTGCGCGAGATCGGGCGGATCGTGCGCTCGATCAACCGCGAGCGCGGGGTGTCCGTTCTGCTGGTGGAGCAGAACGCGCGCATGGCACTGGGGATCGCCGGGCGCGCCTATGTCATGGAGACGGGCCGCGTAGCCCTCAGCGGCCCATCGGCCACGCTGGCCGAGAGCCCGCACGTCAAAGCCGCCTACTTGGGAGGGTAAGGATGAGCACGGTCAAGTTCGGCATCGCGGTCGGAGCGTACTCGGCCGGAGTGCCCTCCGGACGCGAGTTGGCCGACTTCGCGCGTACAGCCGAGGCCGTTGGCTTCGACTCGGTGCAGGTCGGCGATCATATCCAGTGGCACGCCCCGATCATCGAGTCCACCGTGCTGCTGGCCACTTTCGCGGCCGTCACCACCCGAGTCCGGATCGCCAGCGACGTCGTCATCCTGCCCCTGCGCGACCCGGTGCTGATCGCCAAGACGGTGGCCAGCCTCGACGTGCTATCCGGCGGCCGCATGATTTTCGGCGTCGGTGTGGGTGGCGACCATCCCGGCGAGTACGCCGCCATGCGGGTGCCCCTGGCCGAGCGCGGCGCGCGGGCCAACGAGAGTCTCGAGATCATCCGTGGCCTGTGGACCAACGAACGTTTCAGCTACGCCGGGCGGCACTACGCGGTGCAGGACGTCGGCATCGCGCCCCGGCCGCTGCAGCCGTTGCTCCCGATCTGGGTGGGCGGCACCTCGGACGCAGCGCTGCGCCGCGCGGCCCGCTACGGCGACGGCTGGATCTGCGCCTTCGCGAGCGAGCGCAAGTTCGCGCGGCTGGTCGAGGCGCTGCGGGGATTCCTGGCCGAGGCGAAGCGCCCGGCCGATGGCTTCACGCTCGGCACCTTCCTGTTCGCCAACGTAGGCCCGGATCCCGCCCAGGCCCTGGCGGAGGGCGCCGAGTACGTGCGCCGAGTCTATCAGCTGGACGGGGCCGCCATCGTGGAGCGCTTCGGGGCCGCAGGTCCCGTCGAGCATTGCGTCGAGCGGGTTCGCGCCCTGGTGGCCGCGGGGGCGCAGTACATCGTGCTGTCGCCCGTGTGTGGCTACCGCGACTGGCCCCGTCAACTCGAGGCTTTCGGCGAGGTCATCGCACGCGTGGGACGGGGCTGAGCGTGTCCGCCGAGACGGTCGTTGTCGAGCACCACGGCCCGGTGCTACGCGTGCGCATGAATCGTCCGGATAAGCTCAACGCGCAGAACCCGACCCTCATCACGGAGCTGGACACCGCGTTCGCCGCAGGCGCCGCCGACGCCGACGTGCGCGTCATCGTGCTGAGCGGTCAGGGCCGCGCCTTCTCGGCGGGTCACGACCTCGAGTATCCCGGCTACGATCAGCGACTCTATACTGACCAGAGCCGGCTGGAGATGGAGCGCGGCCTGTTCATCGACAATCTCTTGCGTCTACGCAACCTGCCGAAGCCGACGATCGCTCAGGTGCACGGACACTGCGTGGCGGCTGGCCTCATGCTCGCCTGCATGTGTGACCTGATCGTGTGCGACGAAACGGCCCGCTTCGCCAACCCCGTAGTGGCCATGGCCATGCCCGGCGTGCAGCTACTGATCGAGCCCTGGGAGATCGGCGCCCGCAAGGCCAAGGAGCTCTTGTTCACGGGGGAGGCGCTCGACGCGGCTGAGGCGCATCACCTCGGGCTCGTGAACCGGGTCGTGGCGGCCGGTCGCCTCGAGGACGAGGTCACGGCGCTGGCCGCGCGCATCGCCGCCATGCCGCCCTTCGCGGTGCAGACAGTGAAGCGGTCAATCAACGACGCGCTCGACTTCATGGGTCAGGGGCGCTCCTGGGAGCATCACTTCCCGCTCCATGTCGCGGGCAAGCGCAGCGCGGAGTTCCGGCAATGGTGGGAGGCTGTCGAGCAGCAGGGCGGCGGGTTCCGGCCCGGGGGCCTCCGGCAGACGCTCGGCCGGCAGACCGATAAGCCATGAAGGCACGGGCCGTGGAACGGCATCGCGCCGCTACCGTCGGCATCGCGTTCGGCCACCATCGGCCCCGCATCCACCCCACCGCGTTCATCACGGAGGGGACGTACGTGATCGGCCGGGTCACGGTCGGACGACGGGCGAGTATCTGGTTTGGCGCCGTCCTGCGCGGCGACTTCGATCCGATCCGCGTCGGCGAGGAGAGCCTCATTGAAGACAACGCCGTCCTACATGGCCGTGTCGTCGTCGGCCGCCGCTGCGTGATCGGCCACGGCGCCGTCCTGCACGGTTGTACCATCGGCGACCGCGCTGTGGTTGGCGCCAACGCTGTGGTCTTTGACGGCGCCCGGGTCGGCACCGGCGCGCTCGTGACCGCCGGGTCGGTCGTGTATCCAGGCACGCAAGTGCCGCCGCGGATGCTCTTCCGCAACTCGGCCAGCGGCAACCGCCCGTCCATCGAGCCCGTCGGCCAGCGCATGCGCCGCTGGCGAGCCACGAGCTACCGCCGTCTCGTTGCCACGTATCGGTCGAGCTGCGCCCGCCGCGCCCCAGGCTAACGGGCTTCGGGGTCCAGCCTGGCACCCGGGAATTGCTTAGTTCACCAGGGCGAAGGGGGAACACCTTCGGACCTGCCTCGGTAGATACCAGGATCATTAGTCCTCGTCGTTCCCGGACGGACAGGATTGCCTATCCTCGGCCTCG
>WNFS01007437.1_pt1 | contig 12055 bp, 16 predicted proteins | sample 5400141 | NCBI WGS metagenome assembly WNFS01 (sample SAMN13153358, study PRJNA577476) | soil metagenome | isolation source: 60 cm saprolite under Madrone tree | place: USA:California | collected 2016-06-14 | reverse complement strand
CGGTCGTCGTTGTGGTCGTGGTGGTCTCTGACACTTGTGCCCACGCGAACGGCGCCACAAAGGCTAAAGCAATGCTCAATACGATTTTTTTCATGTTTTCCCTTTTGTTACTTTGTGTTGCGGCAACGATTAATGCTTCTTGTTACCCTTTAAAATTTTAGGATTCAAAGGATTTGCCGCTATATCCGATTCGGATTCGGTCTGCGCTGCGGATGTTTGTGCAGCGATTTTTGTCCTTTTGAACCCTGGCTTTGCGAACGGGAGGGTTTAGCCTGAACGCCAAATATGAACTTCTGGATCGGCACCTCTGGATTCCAATACTCGGAGTGGAAGGGGAACTTTTATCCCGACGATTTGGCGACGGCGAAGATGTTGGCGTTCTACGCCGAGCGGTTCGTCACGACAGAGATCAACTACACGTTTCACCGCATTCCCGCAGAGAAGACAATCGAAAACTGGAAAACACAAACGCCGCAGAGATTTCGCTTTGCGCTGAAGGCTCCGCAGAAAATCACCCACTGGTCGAAGCTGCGCGATTGTTCCGACACGCTCGAATACTTTTGCAAAGTCATCACTGGTCTTGGCGACCGACTTGGTCCGTTGCTCTTTCAGCTTCCGCCAACCTTCAAAAAAGATGCCGACGTGTTGAGATCTTTCCTCCGCGAATTGCCGGACATGCGCGGGGCTTTTGAATTTCGTCACCAATCATGGTTCGATGATGAAATTTTCGAGTTACTCAAATCCCGAAACATCGCACTTTGCATTGCGGACACAGAGACCATTGCCACACCGAAAAAGATCACTGCAGCTTATGGGTATCTTCGTTTGCGCCGCGGAGATTACACGGACGAGGAAGTGAAACGCTGGTCAGAGTTTGTACGCGAACAGAACACGAACTGGACAGACGCGTTCGTCTATTTCAAGCACGAGGAGAGTGGCATCGGACCGAAATTGGCGAGCCAAATGATGAGGTTCATAGAACAAAGCTGATGCGAGTGGTCGCGGGTCTAATCGGCGCCGTTCTGGGCACCATCATTGGCGTAGTGATTGGATTGCTCGCGGCGATCGTCACTACACACAATGATCTGTTCGGCATTTTCTTTATTGGCATCTGCACGGTGCCCGCAGGCGCGCTACCGGGAAGCATTCTTGGCGCTGTAGCTGGTTTACGCCTTTTGTACGTTTCGGGTGAGACCAAGGAACGCCGGCGAATAGGACCCAAGCAAGTTCTATTGGTGTCTACCGCTGTAATCGGCAGTGCGGCCATTCCGATGGTTGTCCTGGTTTGGATAATCAGAATTGGAATGACGCCACCTTCCGATCAGAGCTTGCTGTCCAACTTCGACAAACACGAAGCGACATTTAATGCACTGATCGAAATGCCGGAAACCGACGGCGATTTGGTCACAGTTGATGAGAACTGGACAGATCCAGAACATCCACAGACGATCGGCGTCTCTCCTGCTCGGGTTACCACGTATCGTCTCATGTTATGAGAGGCTCGCGTGCCGCGAGGCTTTCGATCGGAAGCTTTCAGTTATGAGGTCGATTTCTATAACTGGATCATTGGCTCTGCCATATCGAGTGACACAGCTAAAGGTTACGCCTACAGTAAGCGTCCGCCGGCGGAGACGCTAAGCAGCTTGGACGGGTACCGTCCCGATCCAAACAACGCGGACGACACAATCAAGGTGTATCGCCATATCCGCGGCAACTGGTACCTGTTTTACGAGTACATTCCAGGATAGGTCGCGCACCCGCTGGCGTACCCTGCACCTCAGCGCCCAATCAGGATAAAAATTCCGGCTAGCAGCGCCAGCACACCAGTGATGATGCCGATGCCAAGGCCGGTGAGCGTGACAATCCCAACCACTATGAGATAAATTGCGAGCAGAAGCATGCCGACGTTTTTAGTAATCATGTCGCGAGTATTTGGAATGTTCTCATTGCGTTGCAATCCAAAACTTGTTGTGAATGTACCGCGCGTCACAGGACTGACCTACAGCGTCTTGAGATACTCGATCAAGTCCCGCTTTTCCGCTGCGGAGAGTTTTGTTCCGTAATCGTGACCTGAATTCGAGTTGCCGCTTGCCGTCGCGTCGAGGATGTAGGCGCCTTCATCTGTGTAGCCCATCGCGCCTTCATCGAACACATGCGACCCTCGATGGAAACGCATCTCGCGTTGCTGCGATGGCGTGAGCAAATCCTGCATCGTGCGCACCGAGCCGTTGTGTAAGTACGGCGAACGCGCCCAGACGCCGCTCAGTGTCGCAGCGAAATATTTACCGGTGCTGCGGACGCCAACTTCCTTCGGCGGCCGATAACCTTCGGCTTCAAGTTCAGCCAGAAATGTATTGAAACCGTCCGCCAGCTTTTGTGTAAACATCTCCGCGCGATGCGGGTCAGTGCCGATCTCAGCTACTGAATACAAGCGTTTGTCGCTCTCCGGCCCGCCATGACACGAATTGCAATTAGATGCGAACAGTGGCGCGCCGCGTTGTGCTGCTGCCCGATCGATTGCGAACGGATACAGCGGCGGCCGGATTTTCTCGGTCAGGTCCGTCTGCCGCTTCACCATCTCGAACTGCAGATCAGCGTGTTTGCCATGAAGCGGTGCGCCGAGCCCTAGCGATGCGAGCAGATTGCGTGCAATCGGTGATTTCGTATTGCCGTCCCAGTGCACCCACGTTCGTTTGTCTATGTTCCACACCAGGCCGAACTTAATTGGCGAATACGGCTGTGGCAGATTCAGCAGGCCTGCGGTCAGAAGACCAAATGCGTCGTTGCGTCCCGATCCGGAAGAAGGTGGCGCTTTTTCCGGCGGTTGATCGGGAACATGCAGTGCGGCTCGCATATTGTGGAAGAGCTTCAACATCGCTGTCGTGCGCGCCGCAAGGTCGACGCCTGGTTCGAATGACTGCCGCACGTCGGCATTGTCGATTTTGTGCAGTTCGCCAATCGGCACTCTTTTTGCGCCGAACGCGTCGTCCCTCATGATAGCGATAATCTGTTGTTCCTGATTTTGCCATTTCGCATCGAAGGTTTTGGCCTCGGCGTTGAGATAAATGCCGAGGAACTTTTTCATGTTTACGGGATCAGAAGTTTTAAACGTGGCAGCGAGAATCGACCCAAAGAACTCTTCCACGTCGAAATGACTTGTGGCGCCAAGAATGCGAATTGGCTGATCAACCGATTTCGATGTGATCTGTGCAAAATGACAGGAAGCGCAATTGATGGCCGAGCGAAGGCAACCCGCCGAGGTGCTTGACATCTGCCCGACTGATACCGATCGGCCAGCCAAATTCAAGATCAGGAATCAAACCAAGATGCGTTAGATCGTTTGTCGCGAACAGGTCGGGATAAGTTTTGATGAATGCACGAAGTACGCCTTCCGGGATCACTTCCGCGCTCATCGAGCCGTGCAGAAAAAACGCCATGTCCTTCGCTGACCACGTTGGGACTTGTTCGCGTTCGGCGTGCGTGGATGAGTCGTGTACGGCCGCATCCGTGCGAAGCGTGATTCCGAGAAAGGTCACGCTTGCGATGACCAAGCACCGTGCTTGCGCGCGAGGTGGAACGCATCTCAAGAATCGTCCTTTCAATCTGTTGTCGCTGACTTGCGCGACTTTACCCCCCATTTTCTCTCCAGATCTTAAGTGGAGCTCCACAATTTTCCCAGCGTTGCTCTGAAGAAGACCGACGACCGTAGCGTTAGGTTGCAGGGCGGCTTTATCCTGGGCGAGCAAACTGGAACAGGTGAGCGTTGCAATGAAGAGCGCGAAAAAAACGGAATAGTATTTCATGCCCATTGCTTTGCTGCAGGAGCTTCCGATTGGCCAGCAAATTATGCGTATTGAAAAGACGACCAAATGATTCCGCCTAACCAATAACGGCGGATTGGCCGCCTTCCCTAAAGCTATGACGTGCCAAGAAGCTTGTTTTGTCCTACAAAATGCAGGCGTGTCCAACTACGAGCCAAATTTGCGAAGGCCCATTGCTGCTATTTTTCGCCGAACGGCTGACGCGGCGACGCGATTTTGTGTACGGCAGAGTATTCATCCGGACGCGATTTCGTATTTATCGGTCTTAGCGGCGCTCGTCGCGGCGTCTTGTTTTTGGAACTCAGAGCGATACCGATGGCTGCTCATCATCGGCCCCTTGTTTTGTTATTTGCGGCTGTGGCTGAACATGCTCGACGGCATGGTGGCGGTATCTGCGGGGAAGGCGAGCCGCCGCGGGGAAATTCTGAATGATCTGCCCGATCGCGTTTCGGACATAATAATCTTCGTCGGCCTGGCACACAGCGGGTTGATGAATCCGCTCATCGGATATTGGGCAGCGATCTTGGCGGTGCTGACTGCTTATGTTGGCTTGTTCGGCCAGGCGCTGGGCGTTCAGCGCGAGTTTGGTGGCATCATGTCCAAACCTTGGCGCATGGTTGCGGTCACCATTGGCGCGTGGCTCACGTTCTTCTGCGATGGACATTCATTCCCGAGTTTCACGATTCTCGATTGGACTTGTTTTGTCGTCATCGTCGGCTGTGTGCAAACAATCGTTGTTCGCTTGAAACGAATCACCGCAGCGCTGCAAGATAAGCGGTGATGTCGCCAAAGATTGCGCTGCACGATCCCGTTTTTCACGCTTACTTCTGGATCGTTCTGATTTCCCTCGCCGTCGGCGGAGCGACGCTCGGATTCTTGCGAGTCGTGTTGAAAAAAGACACCGCGTTGATGTTCAGAACCTATTGGTCATGGCTGGCTATTGCGGGATTGGGCCTGGTCTTCGTTTTCGCGGGACGAATTACAACCATCGCTGGCGTAACATTACTAGCGACCTACGCTTTCAAGGAATTCTCGCGCGCCTCGGGATTGTATCGCGACTGGTGGATGACCGGCGCTGTTTACGTCGGAATCGTTACCGTTGGGATAGCGTCACTAGTATCGAATCCGCGTGGCGAAGAACCCGGCAACGGTTGGTATGGTCTTTTTGTTGCCATGCCGGCATTGGAGATTGCGTTGATCTTGTTGATTCCAATTTTGCGGAATCGGACCCGTGGCGAACTACAACGGATCTCACTCGCCATAGTCGGTTTTGTTTGCATCGGCTGGATGTTCGGTCACCTCGGATTTCTCGCCAACGCAATCAACGCCTACGGCTTTGTTTGTTACATAATCTTCGCAACGGCACTGTGCGACGTCGCGGCCTTCACTTTCGGGAAGATCTTCGGTCGTCATCCGTTGCGGAGCGAGATCAGCCCGAACAAGACGTGGGAGGGCGCGCTGGGCGCGTTCGGAGTCGCCATGATTCTGCCGTGGCTTCTTAGATTCTCGTTTCCATTCTTTGGCGTCTGGCAATTGATTCTAACAGGCTTGATTGTTGGAATCGGCGGACAACTGGGCGATCTTTCCATAAGCGTGATCAAGCGTGATATCGGCACCAAAGACATGGCCGCAACTATTCCCGGTCACGGCGGGATTCTGGATCGGATCGACAGTCTAATTTACGCAGCGCCGTTGTTCATGCTTATGGCTGAGTATTATTATCCGCTGCGATGAAGAAGTGGCGCTACCATTCCTCGCGCGATCTCGAGCGTACACCCCTCGACCGGCTGCGCGAATTCCCCCGCGAGCCGGACATGCTTGTGTCTGGGTTGCGATCAATCGTTGCGTTAATCATTCGGGGACTCCTGCGCATCTACAACCGTTTCGAAATTGTAGGACACGAAAATCTGCGCACTAATCGTTCGCTTGTTATTATCGCGAACCATTGCAGTCATCTCGACACACTCTGTCTGCTCGCGGCGTTGCCACTTCGCAAATTGCATCGCGCGTTTCCAACGGCCGCGTCGGATTATTTTTTCCAAAGTGTTGCGCGTCTTTGGATCGCCGCTGTAATTGTGAACGCCTTGCCATTCGGCCGCCAAATGCGCATCCGCCAAAGTTTGTCGCTTTGCCAACAACTACTCGCAAGCCCGGGAACGATTCTGATTATTTTTCCAGAAGGGACTAGATCGACAACTGGCGAGCTTAGAGCATTCAAATCCGGAATCGGCGCACTTGTTGCCGGGCGCGACGTCGCTGTTGTGCCCTGCTTGATCGATGGATCTTTTCGAGCGTGGCCAAAGGGCAAGCGTTTGCCGCGTCCGCGAAAAGTTCGGTTGATTGTGGATGCGCCGCGGAATTACCGGGAGCGCGGCAGAGACAAAAACGACATTTGTGCGATTGCTGCCGAATTGCGCGAAGCAGTAAACGAACTACGCCAAAGAGATGGAAGAAACTGAGCAAACATTCATTAGTTGGGATGGCGCTGAGTTGTTCTATCGAAAATGGGTGCCGGATAAGCCGACTGACAAAGCGCTGCTGCTTTTTCATCGTGGTCACGAGCATTCCGGTCGCTGGCAGGAAACGGTCGACTCGTTAGACCTCGGTGACGTTGCGATTTTTGCCTGGGATACGCGCGGTCACGGCCATTCGCCCGGCAAGCGCGGTGCGGCAAACGGCCTTCTGGACGTGATCAAGGATGTGGATTGCTTCGCGCGCCACATTTCGAAGGAACATGGCATTCCATGGGAAAACATGATTGTGCTCGCGCACAGTCTCGCCGCCGTCACTGTCGCGGCTTGGGTCCACGATTACGCGCCGGCGATTCGCGCGATGATTCTCGCGACGGCTGCGTTTCACGTGAAGCTTTACGTTCCATTCGCGATTCCAGCGCTGCGAATCTTTCGCCCGCAATTCGTGAAGAGCTATGTGAAATCGAAAATGCTCACACACGACCGCGAGCAAGCTGCGCGTTATGATTCCGATCCGCTCATCTTCCGCCAAATCGCGGTCAACGTGTTGCTTGATCTACACGACACCGCGAAACGATTGGTCGCCGATGCGGGTGCGATTCGAACGCCGACTTTGATGATCGGCGCCGGGAAAGATTGGATCGTGAGTTTGAGCGCCCAGCGAAAGTTTTTTGATCGGCTTTCTTCGGTCGAAAAGCGTTTCGAAGTTTTTCCGGAGGCGTATCACGCGATCTTTCACGAAACAAACCGCCACGATATTGTCGATCTGATCGGCAACTTCGTTCGGGATTGCTTCGCCAAACCGGCGTCCGCGCCTTCATTGTTAACGGCCGATAAAAGCGGGTATACAGCGCGCGAATACGAGCGCCTGAAAATGAACGGCAGCGTGAAATTTGCGATCGCGCGCGCGGGTTTGAAGTTCGCTGGACAACTCAGTTCCGGCATCGGGATTGGTTGGCGCAACGGTTTCGATTCCGGTCTTTCGCTCGATTATGTTTATAGGAACGAACCGCAGGGCTGGAGCGCGTTTGGTCGTTCAATCGATAAATCGTATCTGAATAGCATCGGGTGGCGCGGCATTCGTCAGCGCAAGGCAAACCTGGAGAAGGTCCTGTGCGATCTGATTCTAAAATTGCATCGCGAAAATTGCCCGGTGCAAATTCTTGATATCGCTGCCGGAGCGGGGCGTTATGTAATCGACACGATTAGCGCTTTTCCGGAAATTCCGATTGGCGCCACGCTTTGCGATTACAAGCAGGAAAACGTGGATGCCGTGCGTGCTCTGGCAGATGCATCAAATCTCGATGGCGCGGTTTTCGCGCGCCGGGGCGACGCGTTTGATCGCGATTCGTTGGGCAGAATTCAGCCGCGTGCGACGATCGGAATCGTTTCTGGTCTCTACGAGTTGTTTCCGTCGAATGATTTGGTTTTGACTTCATTGCGCGGGCTCGCGGAAGCGATCGAGGCTGGCGGTTATTTGATTTACACGAATCAACCATGGCACCCACAGCTCGAGTTCATCGCGAATGTTTTGCGCAATCGCGAAGGTGAACGCTGGATCATGCGTCGCCGCACGACCGGCGAGATGGACGAGCTCGTACGGACAGCTGGTTTTGCGAAGATTGATATGAAAATCGATCAATGGGGAATGTTTACGGTGTCAGTTGCACAACGTGCGCGTTAAACGCAGCAAAGCGCTCGTCTTCTCGGCCGGACTATCGATCCTTTTCCTGATCGTTTACGGAGGTTGCAATTGGATTACTTCGCGACGCGCCGACGTCGGTACAATTTTTTTTGAATGGGAGCGCGGGATTCCCTTCGTGCCGTTTTTCATTCTGCCCTACATGTCGATCGATCTGTTCTTCATTGCCGCGCCATTTCTTTGTCGGAGAGATCGGGAATTATCGAGCTTGGCGAAGCGAATCACGGCGGCAATAATCGTCGCTGGAATCTGCTTCCTGCTTCTTCCGCTGCGGTTTGCGTTTGGCCGACCGCAAACCGATGGATGGCTCGGCGCGGTTTTCGATTGGTTTCGCGGCATGGACGCGCCGCACAATCTGCTTCCATCGTTGCACGCAGCCCTCACCTTAATTCTAGTCGATGTTTATTTTCGTCACACACGCGGCCTTGTTCGCATTGCGACCATGACGTGGTTCGTTCTGATGGCATTGTCGCCAGTTCTCACATTTCAACATCATGTGATCGACATCGTCGGCGGTTTTGTCCTGGCCGCCTTTTGTTTTTGGCTTTTTCGGGAACCAGATTTCTCCTCGCTTCCAGATTGTTCCGAAACTAATAATCAGAAATTGCCGTTATGAACTACAACGACCTTATCCAACTTTACTTCGAGCGTTCGACCGCGATGCAGGCCTACTGGAACCTTTACGTGGTGATAGTTGGGGGACTGCTCGCATTTTCATCGCTACGGAAGCAACCCGCCCCGACTACCACGTTGATCGTGTCGCTTCTGTTTGCCTTGTTCGCCTACGAAAATCTGGACGCGATGTACGACACGACTCGGCAGCGGTTCGCCACGATTGAGGCAATCAAACAAGTCGATTCAACCGGAACAAACGCGGGCAGCTTGAAACAAGTGCGTGACCTTCTCGAGCCTACGCTCACGCCCGCGACTTACGGAAGCGTTCGCACTACACATGTGATCAGTGACATCCTCACCATTGCCGCACTTTGGGCGATGGAATTTCGGCGACGAAGATTGAGAAGCACGATACCCGCACAATAAACGCTGCTCGTTGTGGCGTTGCTTGTGGCAAACATCAACGTAAAGAAATAACAGGCATTCGCTGCGGCGGGCGCCTCTGTAATGAATTCGGTCTCGCAGAATCTCGAGCGCGTGCGCGAGCAGATCGCGCACGCGGCTGCAAAAGCTGGTCGGATCGTGGAAGATGTCGAGCTCGTCGCCATAACGAAGACACACCCAGCCGAGAAAGCGCGCGAGGCGATTGAAGCGGGGCAAACTCTGTTCGGCGAAAGCCGGGTCCAGGAAGCGCGCGCAAAAATTCCGGAGTTGCCCTCGAATTTGAGATGGCATTTCGTGGGGCATCTTCAGAAAAACAAAATTCGCCATGCATTGCCATTGTTTGAAATGATTCATAGCGTCCATTCGCTGAGCCTTGCGCAAGACATAAACAGGGTGGCGAACGAAGAAGGGTTGCATCCGCGAGTCTTGCTCGAGGTCAACATGGCGGGCGAGGGGAGCAAGTTTGGATTTTTCTCCGAGAAGCTGCGCTACGAAATGGAAGAGCTTCTGGCGCTGCCGCGCTTGTCGATCCTGGGTCTCATGACGATTCCGCCGCTCGCTGAAGAAGCGGAAGAGTCTCGAAAATATTTCGTTCAATTACGTGAGTTGCGCGATCGCTTGCAAACGGAGTTTCGGGTTGATCTCGCGCAACTCTCAATGGGCATGACACAGGATTTTCCAGTCGCAATCGAGGAAGGCGCGACCCTGGTGCGCGTGGGCACGGCTATCTTTGGCGAACGCAGATCAAGGAAGGTCGATCTTTGAATTGCCGTCGGCGGCTGAAAGCCGCCGCTCCTTGAAAGAAGAATCCGGAAAATGCGACTTGAGCCAACGAACATCCAACAGATCGGCGACGAACTGGCGATTGCTTGGAACGACGGAACGGAGTCGTTCATCAAACTGGAAACGCTCCGCCGTGCTTGCCCGTGCGCGGCATGCGGCGGCGAGCCGGATGCGCTCGGTCACGTTGTGCGTCCGCATGTGAGCCACACCCACAAAAGCTTTGAGCTTGTTGGATTCGATCTTGTGGGCGGTTATGCGCTGCAGCCCAGGTGGGCTGATGGACACAGCACCGGAATTTATAGCTTTACTTATCTCCGCCGTTTGGCGCAGCATTCGGACTGAGACTCAACCGACAAAACCGTAATTCGTCTGTGAGCCGGATGCTGAAATTCGCGATTGTTGTTATCTGCTTCTCGTTATGCGGAGCGGGCACGTTCATCGTGTCGACGCCGCGGGACGAAAGATCGCAGCAGAGAACAAACGTGATGCCGGTTAAAAATCGACAGCTCATTCAGCGGAGTTGGATCCAAGTCTAGCGCTAGCGCTCAGCTAGCACCGCTACGGGATTGTGATACGCAACAGAGTTGTTTGGGGCACGAGTGGTTTCAGTTGACGATCTTGCAAATGGGCCGGCACGAGAAAAATTTCTCCTGCGTTGAGTTCGAGATTCGCACAACAGAGAGTTCCCTGAAGACAGCAAATGATTGCAAATTTCCCGAGCGGGGTTGCCTCGCGGGATTGATTAACATTCCATTTTCGGATTTCAAACAGGTTGTGGCTTAGGAGTAATTCGCCTTCCGATTGAATCAACTTTGGCTGAACGTCATTGAAATCGATGCATTGGATCGCTTCCTCAACGTGCAACTCGCGTCCTTTGCCGCTCTTCGCATCGGTACGGTTCCAATCGAACACCCGGTACGTGGTATCGCTATTCTGTTGGATTTCGATTAACACGTTGCCTGCGCCCGCAGCGTGAACCCGCCCCGCCGGGAGGAAAACGGCGTCGCCTGCGTGAACCGTAATTTTATGAACGTAATCCAGGGCAGTCCCATCGCGTACTGCCTCTTCGAACTCTTTTCGCGTGATCGGTTTGTGAAATCCGAGAAAAAGCTCAGTCTCCTCAGCCCCAGTGACGTACCAGAATTCGCTCTTTGGCTCGCCTCCTAATCTTGTGGCAGCATCGTCAGCTGGGTGCACCTGTAGCGACAGATTTTCCTGCGCATCGATGATCTTGATAAGCAGCGGAAAACGTGGAGTGTCGGGAACGCCTCCAAAGATTTCCTCTCGGTGTCGCGTCCACAGTTCGTGCAACGTACTTCCCCGCAGCGGTCCGTTGGCCACTACGCTCTGTGCTTCCGTACGATCGACAATTTCCCACGATTCGCCGATACGCTTCTGTGGCGGAAGCTTTTTATGAAATTCCGATTCGAGGCGCCGGCCACCCCACATTCGCTCCTGGAAAATTGGTTCGAAGGTGAGGGGAGTTGTGAGGTTTTTCGGCGACATGGTCGCGGCAAACGTTCAATGTCCTATGTCCAACGTCCAACGCTCAATTCAAAACCCAGGATAGCGCATATTCCTTGTCTACTATTGGACGTTCAGTGTGGGATGTTCGATGTTCCGCGTTCCGTGCTGATCTCCGATTTCAGACGTTTGACCTCTGGATGAAATCTTTCCTCAAATATTGGCTGGCGTTGCCGATTTGGCTCAGTGTGATCTTCGTCGGCTCGACCAATCTCATGTCGGCGGAGCACACGTCGCGCTTCGTCGTTCCCTTTTTGCTGTGGCTGAAACCGGGAATGTCGCCGCACGCAATCTGGGTCATCCTCGTCGTGATGCGCAAATGCGCACACGTGACCGAATATGCGGTCCTAGCCCTTTTGCTATGGCGCGCACTTCGCAGCATTCCCATCCTTCGCGCAAAAATGTTGATGGTTTTTGGCGCAGTTGTATTGGGCTGCGCACTGTTTGCCGCAACCGACGAATTTCATCAAACGTTCGTTAGATCGCGGACGCCGTCAGTTCGCGACGTGCTCCTGGATATTGCAGGAGCAATCCTCGGGTTGTTGGTTGGTGTAATCTTCGCACGCCGGCATTCTAAAGAATTCCGAGCTATCACCCGTAGGCAGTTTGTTGATGCGCACTTGCGATGCTCCCATGACGGGTGAAGTGCCTAAGCGCTTTGGCGAGCATTGGCGCAACTGGTCAGTGCTCCCGGG
>WNFS01004791.1_pt1 | contig 12060 bp, 12 predicted proteins | sample 5400141 | NCBI WGS metagenome assembly WNFS01 (sample SAMN13153358, study PRJNA577476) | soil metagenome | isolation source: 60 cm saprolite under Madrone tree | place: USA:California | collected 2016-06-14 | reverse complement strand
GATCGAACATCGGATCGAGCCGGAGCAGCGCAGGAGTAAGCGGCGTGCCCCCAGGGCCCCCAGCCAATGGGCCACTGGACGGGATCGAGAGTAGTTTCTGTAAGGCGGCGATGGCGCGATCAGGTTCTCCCGTGCGCGCCGCTACCCGGGCGAGGATCTCAATCGAATCGGGACCGTCTACCGCGTCCTTCTCGATCGGATTCACGGCCATGGCCTGCTCCGCCAGAGCCAACGCGGCGGCTTTGTCACCAAGGCCCATATTGGTCAGCGCGAGATCTTCAATTAGCTGAAAATTTTCCGGCTGTTCTTTGAGGAACGGTTCCAGTTCGCTGCGCGCCTGTTGCCAAGTTTCCTGAGCGGCGGCATGATTACCGGCGACTTCTTGCGCCCAGCCTAACCAAAAGCGCAGTCGGCCATTGATGTAACCCAACGCTGGATCAGGCTTGGCCAGTATTTCCTTTAGCCGCGAAATGGCTGGTGCAGGGCGGCGCTCCAAGATCGCTTGGTAAACTTCTGCTTCCAAGGCTTTGCGGTGGTCGGCGGCCGGATGCAGCGGAGCGAGTAGTGCAGCAGCCCGCGGCAGGTCGCCCTCGGCTTGTGCAATAGCCGCCTTTCCCGCGAGGGTATCGAGGTCGTCGGGCGTGATATTAAGAACCTGGTCAAGTTTTCGCAGGGCTTCGGGGAAACGACGAAGGTCTTTATAGAGAAGCGCGTGCTGGGTAAGGAGACGAACGTTACGCGGGTCGAGCCGCTCGGCTTCGTTAAAGTATGACTCGCTCCGGTCCCACTGGCCTCGCCTCCGCGCGATATAAGCCAGCGATTCAGGAATCTGGCTGCTGTTTGGGAGGATCTGACGTGCCTGCTCAAAGTAACGCACTGCGGTGTCGTAATCCTTTAGGCAAGAGTAGTGGTAGTATCCCTTGGCCAATACAGCCTCGCCGAGGTTGGGCTGAAGAGTGAGCGCGGTTTCAGCTGCCTGTCGCGCCTCTTCACGGAGGGCGACCGTTGGTTGAAGATACTGTGCGAGGTAGGCGTGCGCATCCGTGACTGATAGCAGCGCCCAACTAAGGGCGAACTTCGGGTCCAACCTCAGCGCTTCCCTGAAATATTTCTGTGCGGCGAGGGAGTTGGCGGTGTTTGCGGTTTTCGATATATAAGCCAGCCCGCGCAGGTAGGCATCGTAAGCCCGAGGATTGTCGGTCGGCTTAGCGGCGATGACTTGCTCTTCCTGACCGGTGAGTTTTGCTCGCAATTGATCGGCGATGGCTTTGGCCACCTCGGTCTCGACTGCAAAGATGTCCGTCAGTTTGCGATCAAAAGTATCAGCCCAAAGTTGGGAATCATCGGCCGCTTTGATTAACTGCACATTCACCCGCACGGCGTCGCCGCTCTTCTGCACACTGCCTTCTAGGATGTGGGCGACGCCAAGTTGCCTTGCAATCTCAGTCAGGTTTTCCGGCGCGCTCTTGTAATGCTGGGTGGAGGTGCGCGAGGTTACCTTCAGATCGGCAATCTTGGATAAGCGAGTAAGAATCTCCTGCTGGATGCCATCGGCGACGTAGACGTTGGCGTTTTCCTCGCTCCGGTTTTCGAACGGGAGCACGGCGATGCTTTTCTCGGGAATCGAGGCCGCAGTTCTCGATGTGGCAGGTACATGGGTAATGCCTCCCACTCCCCGACGAAGAACGGTTGAGAAACTAATCGCCAACCCAACGGCCGATACAACTAAACCAACTGTAAGCAGAAACTTTGGGGGCCGCGCCAGGGTGACTGGGCGAATCGCAGCGGCTCGCTGCATCCATCTTCGTCGCTTGAGTTTCTCAGGGATCTGCGGGTTGCCGAGGCCATCTTTGCACAGATTAAACATGTGCAGGCGCAGACCGTGCTTCACCTCACACTCGCCTAGATCGTGCAGGTACGGCTGCCAGTGCCGGTACTCGGCCAGGTCCTTCGCCACATGCCCGGACAAAAGAATATGCCCGGCATCACCGCAATCCAGCACCCGTTGCGCGACATTGATTCCCGATCCCGCAAAGTTTGTTCTGTCGTTCAGATCGGTAACTCGGTTAACTGGGCCACTGTGAACTCCCATTCGCACCTGAATATGCGGATGATCTTTCAGGATCCTGCTAATCTCGAGGGCACATTGCACCGGTTCTTCAGAGCTGCGATAGAAAAGCAGCGCCATCCCGTCTCCCATCGGCACCCGACTGAGTTTGCCGCTTGCTTCGGCAGCGCGAAAACATTCCGTGTTTCGCACGATCTGATTCAATTCTTGGACAAGTTCAATCTCCTCGTTGACCAGCAATTTTGAATAACCCACCACATCGATTAACAAGACGTGTGCGATCTCGAGCTGGAGATCCGGCTTACTCTCCGCAGACGTGTCTTGAGCGTTCAATGCCTTCGCGAACCCTAACAATACCTTTATCCATCCCTTTATCCATCGCCGAGGGCAAACGACCGCATTATAGGCAATCGCGACGTTGATAAAGCCGGAACGGATGTCGCGGATGGTTCGACAGCAAAACGTTTTCTCAATTTTCGTAGGATGTCGATCTTGGATAAAGACCGCTATGGCCGCGACAACTTGACTCTTATCGACTTCCAGCGCCGGGCCTATTGCAGACTGCGACTGTCGCGCTACAGCAAGCCCTAAAATAACGACGAGAGCCGGTTGGATTATTTCCCGCGATTATATTTCTTGAGCAACGCGCGCAGGCGATCGTGTGGCAAAGCATCAACGCGATGATTGTCGCGGCCCGTCATGGAGTGGTTGTCGACCAACGCATTCACGACCGCTTCTTCCGTGGCTTGCACAACGCCGATGAAGAGCGGGTCCATGAGATCGTTGGGAATTGTTTGGACGTCGTGTGTGACTTGATCTGGATTCGCGACGTTCGGATTCGCAGTTGAAAAGGCGATGAACAAATCGCCGGAGCCATTTCCGGAGATCGTTCCCGTCCGGGCCAGGCCGAGCGACACCCGGCGGGCAAGTCGTTTCAATTGATTTGGCAGCAGCGGCGCATCCGTGGCGACCACAGCGATACATGAGCCGCTCTCTTGTTTGTAAACTTCTCCCGGAATTTCCTTTCCAACCGGTACGCCCGTAATTGTGAGTTGCGGACGGCGACCGAAGTTCGCCTGTAAAAACACGCCGACGATAAAACTTCGTGGCGGGGCATCTTTCGAAACGCGGATGTCAATCTTGCGCGAGGCTGTCCCGTTTCCGCCTTTGAACTCGTAGCAGATCATTCCGGTTCCGCCGCCAACGCTCCCCTCTTCGATTGCGCCACCGTGAGCCGACTCGAGCGCGTGCCAGACATCATCTGGTTTAACGTGAAAGCCATTAATGTCATTGAGCCAACCGTCCCAGGTTTCGGCTACCACAGGCAGGCTCCACCAGTAGCCAGTCTTATCGGCTGGCCCTTGCTTAATGCGCCAGGCAATGACCGCGTCGCGCGCGACGCCGACGCTATGCGTATTCGTAATAACGATTGGTCCCTCGAGGAAGCCGCTCTCCTCAAGCCACGCTGTGCCGGTCATCTCACCGTTGCCATTCAGATTGAAGAAACCGGCGTAGACCGGGTCGTTGAGCGAATCGTGTCCACGCGGGACTATAACGGTGACCCCAGTGCGCACCGGGCCTTTGCCAACTTCGAGTTTGCCTTCTCCACTGGTAAGCGTCGTGTATCCAACTTCGACACCAGCCACATCAGTGATCGCATTGATTTTTCCAGGTATCCCTTCAAACGGAATCCCGAGATCGCGAGAACGAACTACCTTATTTTCGCTTATCGATCTGGCCGGCGGAGATTTTTGCGGCTCGCGGGCATGGGAATCGAGCGAGAGTAAGAGTAAGAACAAGAGGGTGGATGTCGATCTTGTGAACATCGTGAAATTTAACCGAGGCAATCGTTTTCTATTTTCGGGAATGAGGCAACGCATTTAGATTCAGAGCGTGAGCTACGAAGTCTTCGCAAGAAAATATCGGCCACAGACTTTTGACGACTTGGTCGGGCAGACACATGTCTCGCGCACGTTGAAAAACGCGGTCGCGCAGAACCGGCTCGCACATGCGTATCTTTTTGTCGGGCCGCGCGGCATCGGTAAAACGTCCACAGCACGAATTCTGGCGAAAGCGCTCAATTGCGTCAACGGCCCAACTGTCACGCCATGCGGTATTTGCGATAACTGCCGCGAGATCGCTGCGGGCAACAGTCTGGACGTGATTGAGATCGACGGCGCGAGCAACAACAGCGTCGAAGATGTGCGCCAATTACGTGACAACGTTCGTTATGCACCAGCGAAGGGCCGTTACAAAATTTATCTCATCGATGAAGTGCACATGCTTTCCCCAGCAGCCTTTAATGCGCTTTTAAAAACGCTCGAGGAGCCGCCCACGCATGTGAAATTTATCTTCGCGACCACCGAACCACAGAAAGTTTTGCCAACGATCCTGAGTCGGTGCCAGCGCTTCGATCTTCACCGCATCCCAGCAAACCTAATTCGACAACACCTGCAGTTCATCGCTGGAAAAGAAAAACTCACGCTTGAACCTGCGGCCGCGCATGCGATCGCGCGCGGCGCGGAAGGTGGTTTGCGCGATGCGGAATCGATGCTCGATCAGCTCGTGGCATTTTGTGGCGAAACAATCAGCGAGGCCGATGTGCTGAACATCTTCGGATTCACGGGTGAGCAGACGGTTATCGATCTTACCGGACGGATTTTGCGCGGCGAGACGCCGGGCGCGCTCGAACTCCTTTATGAGCAATGCGAAAGTGGCAAGGACATGATGCGACTCATGTCGGACTTGATCGTTTATCTGCGAGATTTGCTCGTTTTCAAGGCAAAGCCGGATGCGTTGAATGAAGATGTCGATCCTGATTTGCAAAAATCGCTCGCTGCACATGCGCAACTGATTATGACCGACCGCTTGCTCGAATTGATCGACCAATTTTCCGCTGCCGAAGGCCGAATGAAATGGGCGCCGAACAAAAAGCTGCATTTCGAAGTCTCAATTATCAAAGCGATTCAGAGCCTGGGGCAAGCGACACTGGATGAGGTAATTGAGAACTTGAGCGCATTACGCGGAGGTAAGACGGTTGGGCAAAACGAGGCTCCTCCTCCAGGTCACGCCAAGACCGCCCGCGTCGCTGAGCAGTCCTCACAATACAACGCGCCCGAACCGACGGTCGATCTCGATCCTGCACAAGTCTGGGAACAGCTCAGCGCGAAAATTCCACCACAAAAAGCTTTTCTGCGAACTTCTGCAGCGGCGGCCCATGTGCTCGGAATCGAAGGGCGCAATTTCCAGCTCGGTTTTTCGCCCGATGAGAAAGCAATGATGGAGATTTTGGGCACTCAAGCTAATCGCAAATTTCTTGAAACCCTCTTGCATGAAGTCACTGGAAAGGACTGGACCGTGACGCTCAGCGTAAAAGAGGAACTTCCTTCCAGGCACTCAGCGTCTTCACAGACTGGAAAGAGTTCCACAGCTGACGATTTCAAAGATGATCCGCTCATCCAGGAAGCCCTTGAAATGTTCAAAGGTGAAATAAGATCCTGATCTAAGATTATGAATTTGAACAAGCTCATGAAGCAGGCGCAGAAGATGCAGGAGCAAATGGCGAAAACACAAGCTGAGCTCGAGACGAAGACTGTCGAAGTGAGTGCGGGTGGCGGCAAAGTAAGAGTGACGGCGAACGGCGCTGGCGACGTGATCGCAATCAAGATCGATAAGGAAGTTGTCGATCCAAACGATGTCGCATTTCTCGAGGAAATTGTGTTGAGCGCGGTAAAGCAGGCAGTCGAGCAAGGAAAAGCGCTTGCGCACTCGGAGATGACAAAAATCACGGGCGGACTTCAGCTGTAACGAACGGTCTGTGGTCGTCGCGCTTGTCGAATAAAACCTATACGACGCTCGTGGAGCGCTGCTACAAAACCGCTCGCATTTCGCGCGTGTGTTTGTGGTAAACACAAACTTCGCGAATGCCAAACGAATTCATTTTCTCGACAAGAGCGCCGAAGTTGTCACCAAGCTGCACGTGCGAATGCGCGTCGGACGCGGTCGTAAATGGAATCCCCTTCTTAATCGCGAGTTCAATGATTCGATCGCTTGGATAAAGCTCTTTCACCGGCTTGCGCAAACCTGCGGTGGAAAGTTCAATCCCAAGGTTGCGCGAACGAATGAAATCGAGCGTTTCGCCCGCGATCGCGTCAATCTCCGCATTTGGCCGATGGCCATGGATTTTGATGAGGTCGAGATGGGCAAGGCAGTCGACAAGCCCAGTCGCTGCTACTTCGCGGACACGGCGAAAGTAGTCAATGTAAATGGCATCAATATCGCGCCCCTCGAATTGCTCGGCGCCTTCCGGGACGCTGTCAAACATCTGATCGTCGCGACAAAGAAAATGGACGGAGCCAAGGACAAAATCGAGTTTGCCCCAATGTTGCTCGATCCATTTTCGTCCCGCCGCTGAGTGACCTGGATCGTTATCGAGCTCGACGCCAGCGCGAATCTTCAGATCGAAGTTTTTCTCGCGCAAACGGTCGATTTCATCGAAATCGATTCCGGCGTGATAACGATCGTGATCGGTGAAAGCTATGTCGCGTAATCCGATTTTGCGTGCCGAATCCGCCCATGGCCCCAGGAGCTCCTGCGTATAAGGCTGCACCCGATGTCCCTGCGGATGGGTGTGATAATCGGAAAAGAGCATGCTATTGAGGGTTTATACACGCACCACGACCTCGAAGCCGACGGCACAGCGATCCGTCCCTACCTATGGCACGGCCAGAAATTTTTGCTGGATTCGCAGCTCCGGATATTTTGGAAAGAAAACCTCAGCGATAAAAACTTTATTCGGCGTGAGATCGCGCGCCGCAATCGTCTCGTTATATTCGACGTGCTCTTGGGGATTAATCAAAACCGTTCCCGGTTTTTCTGCAATCGCGTGATTGTCGGACCATTTCGTCAGGATTTCCCCAGCGGAGTTCCTTAAATAAATTTCGATTCGCTGGTTTGTCGCAAATTCGAGTGTAACGGGACGCTTCGATTCATTCGTCAACGTCGCCTTGATCCCGAGCTGGCGGACCTCCGAGAGTTTTATCGTCTGTGGCGTTATTTGTAAGTCGAGTGCGAGACCGCGTAATCTTGGATCCTTGTACTGCGGGACTGCTTCGGGAGAAAACGGATGGAGCATGCGGCTCAACCAGCCGCGTCTGTGCGGTGTCGCAGTAGGCGCGGCTTCCTGGCCCAAGCTACGTCCCACGATCGCGGACACTAGAAGGAGCAAAACAACGCGTCGTCTCATGAGCGGGTTAAACAGCAAACGTTGCAAATCCTGTCAAACCCTTTATCAATCGACATGAAGGCTTTCTGTGCGCTCTGGCTTTGGCTGCTCGTCGCGCTGCCGATTGGCTTTGCGAAAGAGCGACATTGCATTTTCCGCGTCCATGCACAGGGGAATCCGCAAGATACCGAGGTCTTTTCAACAGCCGTACGCGCCAAGCTCTCCGGGAAAGATGTTGCGATCGAAAAGATACCCCGCATCTCGGAGCAGGACGTTATCGCGTTTTACCCGTATCCGGCGGCAAACGGAACTTATGGTGCGCTCTTTCAACTCGATGAGCACGGAAGGATTGCGCTCGACACCTTAAGCATCGAGCGCCGGGGCAGTTATCTTTTTGTATTCATCAATGGGCGGCCAATCACGGAGCTTGCAATCGATAAGCGCGTGTCCGACGGAAAAATCTACATCGCTTCCGGACTGACTGCGGCCGATATTGAATCGATGAAAAAAGAGTGGCGGTTGCTCGGAAAGACAAAACGTTGAACATGTCGGCCACTGGATTTCATCGAGTCTTAATCTCGGTCTCTTGTGCGGCGACCGCCTGCCACCGGCCGTCAGGATAAATGAAAACGTCAGTGAAGCGAATTCTCGTCAGGATGCGACCGGTTTGATCGGTTACGATGTTTATGCCCCTTACAATCGCAGTCTTTTGATAAAGATTAACTTTCAAATCATCCAAGCGGTGACAGTATCTAACAGGCTTGGCCAGTCCTTCGAGCATTTGCCGCTTGTCGAGCAGTTCTCCCTTCCACGTGGAGTTCATGAAGTCATCGGCGAGAACGGGGTCGAGCGCTGCGCGATCACGTTCAGTCAATGCTTTTAGCCAATCATGTTCGATGCGAAGAACTGTTTGTTCATTCAGCTTTTGCCGTTCCGGGTTGCGTCCGAATGTAAAGATTCATTTCATTGCCGCGACACTCGCGCTTTTGCTGATTCGTTCCACCCTGATAGCGCAGATGCAACATCAAACGCTCGACCTAGCGCTGCCGACGGACAACGACGCTCTTTTCTCGGGCGGCGGGCCCGCATTTTACCAATATATCGAGCGGGATTTTAAAGGAGTTAAGTCGAGCCCGTGGGAGGGTGGGCAATACGGGTTTGTGCGTGACCCCATTGAGACATCGGCAGGCATCTTTTACACGCGTTTCCACGAAGGAGTGGACATCAAATCGCTGCAGCGCGATGCGCGCGGCGAACCGCTCGATGAAGTGCGTGCCATCGCGGACGGCAAGGTCGTGCACACGAACCTCGTGCCCGGCTACTCGAATTATGGGAAGTACATCGTGATCGAGCACCGCTGGGGTGGCTCAAGCTATTACAGTTTGTATGGGCATCTGAGTTCGATCGGGATTCAGCCCGGCGAGTCTGTGCGACGCGGTCAGCGGATTGGAGTGATGGGCTACACTGGGGTTGGATTAAATCAGGCGCGCGCGCATCTCCATTTGGAATTGAATCTGATGCTCAGTCATCGATTCGAAGCATGGCACGATGCATTTTTCAAAGACGACCCAAATCACAACGGCATTTACAACGGGATCAATCTCGCCGGTCTCGATATCGCGCGGCTGTACCTCGCTTTACGCAGAAATCCTTCACTTACGATTCCCCAATTTCTTCAGGGCGAAGAAACATTTTACAAAGTGAGCCTACCTAAATCATCACATTTCGAACTGCCGAAAGATTATCCGTGGATGCTGGCCAGCAGTCGCGGGAACGAGAAATCGTCGTGGGAAGTTTCTTTCGCACGCTCGGGATTGCCGCTGAAAATAGAACCAAGCGACAAACACGTGACGCAGCCAGAACTGAGTTACGTTGAGAAAAGCGCCATCGATTATTCCTATTTGACACGCGATGAAATTTCTGGCCGATCCTCCAGTGCCCATCTCACTGAATACGGCAAGCAATTAATGCGATTGCTGACTTATCCGGACTGAAGATCAAGGCTGTAGCCGCGCCTCTGTGAGACGCGCCATGCAAGCCAGCAGAGTCGTGGCTACATTTTCGTCGGCGCGCTCGGAGATCGCGCCCCACCAATTCAACACGAAGTCGGCACGCGCTGCGCCAACGCGACCCCGTGCGGAATTGCGCCCTGGACAAAGCCGAGACATTCCACAGCGCCGCTCGGCTTTCCCGGAAGTGCGATCACCAGTGAAAGATCGACAATCGCTGCCAGGCTGCGCGACAGAATCGAGTTCGGCGTGATCTTCATCGATTCAGCGCGCATCACTTCTCCAAAACCGGGCAGTTCCGCGCGCGTGATCGCGCGGATTGCCTCCGGAGTGACATCGCGCGGACCAATTCCTGTCCCGCCCGTCGTCAAAATCAAGCCGCAGCCTTGCTGAGAAAAGGAACGAATTGTTTCCTGAATGCGTCGTGCGTCATCCGGGACGATCGCTTCAGAAAGAACCTGCCAGCCTGCTTTTTGTGCAGCTTCTTTCAGTGCCGGTCCGCCGAGGTCCTTGTATTCGCCGGCGCTCGCGCGGTCCGAAATTGTGATGATTCCAACTTGTATTTGCACTTTATTGTAGCGGCACTTTATGAGCGTCGTCTGCTTTGGTTCCGGGGGTCATAGACCGCCGCTAGGGCTTTTGGTCTTCTCTACCAAACGCACATCCGAAATCTCCATCTCTTTATCCACGGCTTTGCACATGTCGTAGATCGTGAGCAGCGCGACGGCTACGCCGGTAAGCGCTTCCATCTCGACGCCGGTCTGCGCAACAGTGCGCGCAGTGCATTTCACCTTCGCGTGATTGTTTAACGTGACGATTTCTATCTTGACCTCACTTAACGGCAAGGTGTGGCAGAGCGGAATGAGATGCGCGGCAGGCCGAGCGTTTCGCGCTGAAGCCGGATTTTTCCTGTTGCAACTGCGGTCCGCGCGGTGAGCGGCTTGGCCGAGACATCGACCATTTGTGCGCAGCCGTCGGCGGCGATATGGGTGAGACGCCTCATCGATCAGCCGCCAATTGCAACCATTTTGCGGCCAGGCTTGTAATTGTCGCGAAAATCGTGCTGCTCCGGCTTTCGATCGACAACGTCGAGGAAAAACTGTTTGAGTTCCTCATCACTCGCGCCGGCTCGAAGTGGTTTCATGATGTCGAACTCGAGGTAGCTACCAAGACAAGGACGTAACTTTCCATCGCAAGTGAGACGAAGTTTGTTGCAGCTCTCGCAAAAGTGAAGGTTCGTCATCGCACCGATAAAACCGATGCGTTGTTGACGGCTCGGGATCTGATAGTAAGAGGCTGGTCCATTCGTTCGAAACTCCGGCTCTGGAATCAGGCTGCCATAACGCGATTCGATCACCCGCTTCGCCTGAGAAATCGATATGAAATTTTCGTCACCGAGAACTTCTCTCGTGCTAACGGGCATCATCTCGATGAAACGCAGAATTAAATTACGCGCCGCAGCAAACTCGATTAGCGGAATTAATTGGTCTTCATTTCGGCCGCGCATCAGGACCGTATTCAATTTGATTTGATCGAATCCTGCTGTGATGGCGGCATCGATCCCGTTTAGGACTTGTGGGTGTAAATCGCGCCCGGTGATTTCGGAATAAACATTTCGATTCAATGTATCGAGCGAAATGTTGACCGATCTCACGCTGGCGCTTCGTAAAGCTGCCGCCATTGTCCGCTGCGGCTCAACTTCCCGCGCGAGCAGTGTCCCGTTCGTGGAAAGACCTATGTCGCGAAGGCCTGGAATTTTCGGAAGTTCACGAATAAGATCGAGCACCCCGCGGCGAGTGAGCGGCTCGCCCCCGGTGATCCTGACCTTCGACACACCCAGATCGGTTGCAATGCGAATGAGGCGCAAGGTTTCCTCGAAATTCAGGATTTCTTCCCGCGGCAACCACTCCTGCAACTCATGCGGCATGCAATAGGTGCAGCGCTCGTTGCAGCGGTCTGTGATCGAGACACGCAGATAGGAAATCCGATGGCCGTACCGATCTTGCATTCGAGCGTAACGTTACGGTTAATGCGGAGTTGAATCAAGGAAGTGACATGATTGACTCATAACTCGGCGACTGTATCATTTTTCCTATGAAGCGTCCGTTCTTTTTCAGGACTCCGACCCTCGGCATCGCCGCCAGCGCGCTAGTTCTTGCGAGTTGTTCCACGACCGAGACGCGAATCTCCGGGCACCCCGAAATTTACCAAACTCTTTCTCCGAGGGACCAATCGCTTGTCAGCCAAGGACAGATTCGCGCGGGTATGTCGCAAAATGCAGTCTGGCTGGCCTGGGGCTCGCCCGATCGGAAAATTGTGGGCAATATGCGCGGCCGTCCAACTGAGACTTGGATTTATGTAAATTACACGACGGCTCCGTACGGTTACGGATACCCATATGGTCCGTATCGTTACGGTTATGGTTACGGTTTCGGATTTACCAGCGTCGGTTTTGTGGGCAGCCACCATCATCATGGCGGCCGGTCTTTCGTGTTCTTTGGCGATCCCTTCTTCGATCCATTCTATTATTCCTACATTCCGCCGAGCATTCCGTATCCGACCAAGACGGTCACCTTCGGAAATGGACGGGTCGTGTCGTTCCAATACCTGGTGCCACCGTACCGCTGATTAAGAAATTCTCTCGCGTTCTGCCACAGAACGAATCAGAGTCGCGGCACGCCTGACAAATGGCTTACCGCTCATTTCGAAAGTTCCTCGACGCTCTTGACGAAGCGGGCGAGCTGAAACGCGTCGCCGTC
>WNFS01012888.1_pt1 | contig 12061 bp, 10 predicted proteins | sample 5400141 | NCBI WGS metagenome assembly WNFS01 (sample SAMN13153358, study PRJNA577476) | soil metagenome | isolation source: 60 cm saprolite under Madrone tree | place: USA:California | collected 2016-06-14 | reverse complement strand
AAAAAGTTAAAACGTGCCTTGCGCCCCCCGCCCATATTCCGCAGAGTTTTCTTGACGCGAGCTCGCGCCCGCCACTATCCTCAACGCACTTTTCCGCGGCGTCCAAAACGCGCTGTGAAAAAGAAACTTGATGCGCATCCATCCGCTCGACCTTGCCATCGTTATTGCCTACCTGCTCGGCGTCACGGCGCTGGGGATGTGTTTCCGCCGTGGACAGCAAAGTGCCACCGACTATTTTTTGGGCGGCCGTACCGCCCCGTGGTGGGCGCTGGCATTCTCGATCGTCGCCACGGAGACCTCGACACTCACCATCATCGGGACACCGGCCATTTCCTACGGCGGGAATCTCACGTTTCTCCAACTGGTCTTCGGCTACCTGATCGGCCGCGTGCTGATCGTTTTACTGCTGCTTCCCGGATACTTTCGCGGCGAGTTTTTCACGGCCTACGCGCTGATCGAGAAACGCTTTGGCGAACGCATGCGCGCCGTCGCTGCCAGCACGTTCCTGATTACGCGCGCGATTGCAGAAGGCGTTCGCGTTTCCGCCATCGCGCTGGTCGTAAGCGTGGTGCTGGGCACATCGGAGAAGCTCGCGGTGGTCATCGTCATCGCGCTCACCGTGCTCTACACGTTCGAGGGCGGGATGAAAGCGGTAATCTGGACGGACGTGGCGCAGCTCTTGCTCTATCTAACCGGAAGCGCGGTTACATTTTTTGTGCTGTTGCACCGCATTCCCGGCGGGTGGAGCGAAGTCACGCAAGTCGCGGCCGCCGCCGGCCACAAATTGCAGGTTTTCGATTTTTCCTGGAGTCTCGCTACGAAATATACGTTCTGGTCCGGACTCATCGGCGGCGCTTTTCTCACCATGGCCAGCCACGGCACGGACCAAATCATCGTGCAGCGGTTGCTGGCGGCGAAAAACGAGCGCGACAGCCGACGCGCGCTCCTCGCCAGCGGTGGCATCGTTCTTTTTCAGTTCACCGTCTTTCTGCTCATCGGGGTGCTGCTTTACGTGTTTGCGCAACACGCGCCACTGTTGACACCTGGCGAGCGCACCGACCGCATCCTGCCGTTATTTCTGGTTCGCGAAATGCCGGTGGGCCTTGCCGGCCTCCTGCTGGCTTCGATCGTGGCCGTCGCCATGTCCAACACCAGTGGCTCGCTCAATTCTCTCGCTGCTTCGAGCGTGCTTGATTTTGCAAAGCTGCGGGGACGCAGCGCCGATCCGGCCCGCTTCTTGCGCCTTTCCCGCGGCATGACACTCGCGTGGGGCCTCGTGCTCATGGGATTCGGCCTGGTGAAATGGGGCCCGCTACTCGAAGCGGGATTGACGGTAGCATCGCTTCCCTTCGGCAGCCTTCTCGGCCTCTTTCTCCTTGGAACACTGGATCGTCGTGCCAATGCAAGTGGCGCGTTAGCTGGAATGATTGTCGGCTTGGCCGCAATCTTATGCGTATTTCGATTTACGACCGTGGCGTTTACGTGGTACGTGATGATTGGCGCGATCATCACTTTTGTCGTCGGCTCGATGGTAAGTCGAGTCGCGGAGCGTAGGGGCAGATCCGCAGCGGGCGCCCAATGATTAGGAAAGCGAGCATGAATTGACCGAAAAACGGCTGGACTTGGTGCGCGGCCTGGGCGCGTGGGCGTCCGCGGCTATCGTCGTCGGCACGATGATCGGCACGGGCATTTTCCTGAAGCCCGCGGAAATGGCGCGCGAAGGCCGCAGCGTCTCCGTCGTTTTTGCGGCCTGGATCGTCGGCGCGATTCTCTCCATCTTTGGCGCGTTTTCGTTCGCCGAACTGGGCTCGATGATTCCGGAAGCCGGCGGCGAATACGCCTATCTGCGCCGCGGCTTCGGCCCGGTTTACGGGTTCATTTTTGGGTGGATGCATTCCATCGTCGGCCGCCCCAGTTCGCTCGCGTCGATCTCTGCGGGTATGATGCGCTTCCTCAGCTTTCTCGTTCCGGTCATTACTTTGCCGCTTTTCACCGTTCATATCGCCATTCCCGGCCTGACCGGTTGGATCAAGCCTTACGATTTTGTGTTCACCTGGGCGCAACCGCTGGCGGTCGTCTGGCTCTTCATCATGACTGGCATCAATTATCTGGGCGTGCGATTGGGCGGCGCTGTCCAGGTTTTTTTGACCACCATCAAAATCACGTCCGTTGCCGTAGTGATTGGTGTGGCATTTTTTGCCCCTGCGAGCACGCAATCCAGCGGCACCCAACCGTTCTGGCCGCCAGCAGGAATGGGCGCCGGCGCCATTTTCAGCGCGTTTCTTGCGGCGCTGGCCGCGGCTCTATGGGCCTACGACGGTTGGGAAGATTTGAATCTGGTCGGCTCCGAAGTGGAAAATCCGCAGAAGAACTTTCCGCGCGCGCTGGTCGGCGGAGTCGGATTCGTCGCTGTGATTTATCTGCTTTTCACCGCGGCTTGCTTGAATGTTCTGCCGTTCCAAACGGTGGCCGCGTCCCAGCACATCGCCTCAGACGTCGTTGCGCACATCAAAGGAGCCACTGCGGCGGGCTGGATTACCCTTGCGATGGTCATCTCCGCTCTGGGTTCGATGAACTCTTCCGTGCTCAGCGGTGCGCGCGTAGGCTACGCGATGGCCCGCGACGGAATTTTTTTCAAGATCGTCGAAGGCATCCATCCCAAATTCCGTACGCCCGGACGGTCGCTGATTTTTCAGGGCATCCTGGCAAGTTTGATGGCCCTGACGGGAACGTTCGAGGAGCTGACGAATCTTTTTATTTTTGCCGCCTGGATTTTCTATGCTTCCGCGGTTCTCGCGCTTTTTCGTATGCGGAAGACCGAGCCCGATTTGCCTCGCCCCTATCGCTGCTGGGGCTATCCCTGGGTTCCCGGAATTTTTGTCGCCGGCGCCCTCGCGCTGACTATAAACATTTGGCTGGATCGCCCCGGCCGCTCTTCCATCGGCCTGCTCTTGATTCTCGCCGGTCTTCCCTTCTATCGCCGCTGGACGCGAGCAAGCTCAGTGGCTCACGACTCAGCGGGAAGCTAAGCTGCGCGAAAGAAAAAATTGAATAGGCAAGCCGCCTGCAAGAAGAGCGACTCCGGGAGCCAGCACGAAGCCGATGAGCGCCATTAAACCAGCCATTGGTGCCGAACTGTGGCCTATGAAATGGTCGAAGAACAGACTGAAAGGAAGCACGACCAAAATCGAGGCGAGAAACGGCAGGACCGGAAAAACGACAGACGAGAGCATCACGCGCTGCGAGCCACCAGCACGCCACGACAGGTAAGCACCCATGGCGCCAACCAGCGGCAATGACAACAACCAAGGCATTTGAAACACCAAGAGGGGCAGATCCCCGCTGCTCGCAACAATCCAAGGCTTCGGACCAAAGATCTCGAACAGCTCGAAGATACCAGTCGAGAGTACAAACGTTAAGAAGCCGGGGAGCCAGAGTTGCGTCATGCGATTTGTCATGGTGTCCTTCCTGCTTCTCGCGGTGCGGATTTTTCGCCTCAAATCATTCCAATCCGTGACCTGCGCGAGAGCCCGGTGAGCCGCTTCGCTTTCGAGCAAGCCTTCTTGGCGAAATCGTTCGTAAGACTCTTCCAAGTGAGCCGCGAGTTCGGCGATCACGTCGGCTAGCTCTACGGGCTCCAGTACGAGGCCAGCGAGCTGTCCTTCGACAAGTTCTTGCCAATCAGGCATCGCTTGCCTCGCTAACCGATCGCCGTGTCTTGCGGCGATAACCGTGGGTCAAACAAAAGATGTACGAGTAACCCGCCTGCCAAAAGAGCGGCTCCGGGAACCAAGATCCAGCCAATCCCATCCTTCAGAAGCACGGCTGCCACAATGTTAAAATCCACTTGTCTTCCAATGATCGGTTCGATGATCATGTCTATCGGAAACATGAGGAGAAACGTCAAAGTAAGCGCGAGCGCAGGAAAAATGCTGGCGAGCAGTGCGGTTCTCCGTGATCCGCCGGCCCGCGAAGAGATGTAAGCGCCGAGAGCCCCCAAAAAAGGAAGCGAAACCAGCCAAGGCGCAAAGAAAAAGATGTCCGAGTCTCTCCAAGAGACCATCCGCGCGTTGAATCCGAGCTTCTGGAGCGTCACCAAGAAAACTATCGAAAGTGCCATCGTGAGGAACCCAGGGATCCAAAGCTGGTGCACGCGTTTCTGCATGGGGTATCCACTCCTTTTTGCGATGAGAATCCTGCGCTGCAAATCCCGCCAGTCCGCAACTTGCTCAAAGGTTCGATGGACCGCTTCTTTTTCGGGCAATCCTTCCTTGCAAAATACTTCGTACGATTCTTCCAAGTGCGCGCCGAGTTCTTCGATCACTTCGCGCTTTTCTCGGGGCTCTATCGCGAGCCCAGCGAGTTTCGCGCGCACCAACTCTTCCCAATCGCGTCTCGGCCCCATGGCTCAGGCGCCCGTCACACGTTGCGAATTCACTTAGCGCGCATGGAGAATCTGGATGGGCAATACGCCAATCAGCAGAGCCGCTCCGGGAGCTACGACCCAGCTAAGCCAGAGGCCTAGGAACCCAGCCAGTGTCAGATGGAACGCAATGCTGCGGTCCAATACAATACTGAGGGGAAGTATGACGAAAAAGCAGGCTGCAAGCGATAGCATCGGAAAGATGCCCGAGAACAGAATCGCGCGAGCAGATCCACCGGCGCGAAGCGAGATATAGGCGCACAGGGCGCCGAACAGCGGCAGCGTCAACAGCCATGGGACATAAAAGAGAATCGTGTCGGGACCGCTCCATGACACGATTCGCGGCTGCAACCCGAGCTTCAGGAGCACCGGCAAAAGACCTATTGAAAGTGTCAGTGTCAGAAAGCCGGGGAACCAAAGTTGGCGTACGCGGCTGTGCATCAGATCCTCTCTTTCCTTTGCATTGCGGATATCGTGTTGCAACGCATTCCAATCAGTGACCTGCCGCATTGCGCGTTGTGCGGCCAGTTCGTCGGTCATGCCCCGGCGACGGTGGTCTTCGTAAACTTCCATCAGGTGCTCAGCGAGTTCTGCATGCACTTCTTCCTTCTCGGTAGCGCCAAGCTTCAGGCCAGAGAGTTCCTTGCTGACGAGTTCTTGCCAATCCGGCACCGTTCGCCTCGCTAACCGATCGCCGTTTCGCGCGACGATGACCGCAGGCTCAACAAAAGGTGTACGAGTACCCCGCCCGCCAAAAGAGCAACTCCTGGAACCAAGAGCCAGCCAATCCCATCCCTCAGAAGAGTTGTTGCGACAATACTAAAACCGACTCGCCTTCCGATGATTCGTCCGATGAGCAAGCCTATCGGAAACATCGAGAGAAACGCCCCAGTAAGCGCGAGCACGGGAAAGACGCTGGCGAGAAGCGCGGTTCGCCGCGAACCCCCAGCTCGGGACGAGACGTAGGTTGCCAGAGCTCCGAAGAAAGGAAGCGATAGCAGCCACGGCACGTAGAAAAGGATGTCCGAGTCCCTCCAGGAGACCATGCGCGCGTGGAATCCGAGGTTCTGGAGTGTCGCCAGGAAAACCATCGAAAGTATCAGCGTGAGAAACCCAGGGATCCAGAGCTGGTGCAAGCGTTTCTGCATGGGGTGTCCGCTCCTTTTTGCGATGAAAATCCTGCGCTGCAAATCCCGCCAGTCCGCAACTTGCTCAAAGGTTCGATGAACCGCTTCCTTTTCGGGCAATCCTTCTTTGCAAAATACTTCGTACGATTCTTCCAAGTGCGCCGCGAGTTCCACTTGGACTTCATCCTTCTCCTCAGCATCAAGGGCGAGGCTGGAGAGACGCTGGCGGACAAGCTCTTGCCAATCAGGCATGCGACACCTTTGTTAGCCTCTTCAACGCACCAAAGAGTTCCGCCCATTCCTTCCGGAGGGGCGACAGTTTCTTCTTCCCGGCAGGAGTGAGGCGATAACACCGCTTGCGTCGTCCCGAGTGACTGATTTCCCACGCGCCGCGAATCCAGCCGCGCTGCTCCATGCGGTAGAGCATGGGGTAAAGAGCGGCGAGGGTGAACCGCAGCGCACCCTTGGTTTGCTCCTCGATGCGCCGCGCCATTTCGTAGCCGTGAAGCGGACCTTCCTCGAGAACGCTGAGGATCGCGAGTTCCGCGGTGCCGCGCTTGATTCCGCTTCCAATCATAGGGCTCTCCATTACATATAAGAATCCTATATATAAAACGAGAATTGTCAACTGGTCTTAGGAACAGGTGTCCCAAAACAAACTGCAGCCGTGCAGAAGCTAACTGGTGGCCGCGCGGGCGTGCGCGCTCGCGTGGATGGGCATCGATGCGCGCTTGCTGCGCGCCGTAACCGCAAGGCGCGATCAGCAGAATCTCCGGTTCCGCCTCCACGATATCTTGCAAATGCACGCGGAAAGAAGGCGTGCGGACTTTGCCCAAAACGTCTTTCCCGCCCGCCACGTGAATCATTTCCGGAACCCAGTGGCCGCCAACATAGAACGGCTGCAGCCATTCCAGGAGCGCCACGCGGGGACGATCCGCCGATGGCGGCAACTGCTGCTCCAACGCGCCGAGGCGCGTGCCGATCTTCTCCAGCAGGGCTTCCGCCTGATGACCGCGGCAGGATTCTTCCCCGACCCACAGAATGTCGCGCCAGACATCGACCAAATCCTGCGGATTCAGGCAAAGCACTTCGGGGCGTCGCTCGAATCGCGCCAGCGCCGTAGCTAAATCGTCGGGCGATGCCGCACAAACGTGGCACAAATCCTGCGTGACAATCAGATCTGGCGCCAGCTTCTCCAGCACTTCAGCATCGACGGCATACAAACTCTCGCCCCGGTGAACATACTCGCTCACGAGCCGGTCAATTTCCGCTGGCGACGCGTCGTGAGGCAAGCGCGAATGAATCACCACGGGTTTCGTCTTTGCCTGAGGTGGAAAATCGCACTCGTGGCTCACGCCCACAATTTCGCCGTCCAACCCAAGCGCAAAAAGAATTTCCGTGGCCGACGGCAGCAGCGACACAATCCGCATCCCAGGAATGTACCACTGTAGACCATGCTGCAGGAAGACCAACTCAGGAAAAGCCAACTCGGAGTCGCGTCCTTCGCGCTCGCAGTTTGACGCGGAACCGATAGCTCAAATCCGGGGAAAGTGCTAAGCTCCGAGACATCCGATCCTCTCTGTTTACGCTCTCCCTCCGGACAGGTTATGAAAACGCACAACATCTCCGCCATTGTCCCCGCCCATCTCGGGCCACCGAATCGGAAGTGGCTACTTACGTCGGCCTGGGCCGGGTTTTGCCAGGTCAGCCTCAACAGGAGTCAGGCCGAATTGGAGGTGTGTAATGGCTGTGCGGCTCGAACACGCTAACCTCAATGTACGCGACACCGAGAGGATGATCCGTTTCTTGCAGACGGCGCTTCCTGAATTTCGGATACGTGGCGAAGGCATATGCCACGGCATACGATGGGTTCACGTTGGCACCGATGAGACCTACATTGTGTTGAATCCAGCGAAACCAGATTCCGAGAGACATTGGGTGCCGTACACTGGCGAACCGGGAGTCAATCATCTCGCTTATGAGGTGGACGACGTCGAGGCATTGTGCCAACGAATGAAGTCAGCGGGATACAGAGAGTCCACTCCTCCCAACGCACATCCATACCGCAAGCGCCGGTACTTTTACGATCCCGAGGGCAACAACTGGGAGTTCATTCAGTACCTCTCTAAAGATCCCGCTGAGCGCAACGATTACAAGTTGCCGGATCGATAGTACGTGCTCGTGGCGGCCGAAGCTATTTGTAGAGAAAATACTTGCGGCGAACCTGGTCGAACGCCGTGAGGCTGTCCGACCAGCTCGCAACGATTTCTTCTGGCGCCACGCCGGACTGCAATTGCTGAACGGTATCTGCGTTTCCAACGAGCTCGATCAACTTCGAGACTTCAAACTGCTTCGGGTAAAGTTTCTGCAGAATCGCCGCGATTTCCAGTCCCATCCGCATCGAACGCACTTTGAAGCGATCGATAATCCGGATGGAAACGCCGCCGCACCGTTGTCCGCTGTACAGCCCGGCGATCGGAATGAACTGCTGGCCAGCAAAATGCACGCCCGGAATATTTCGCGCATTCAGCGCCGCCGCCACTTCATCGCCATTCATCCATGGCGCCCCAAATTCTTCAAAAGGAGTTTGTGTGCCGCGGCCGACGGAGACTCCAGCACTCTGAAGAATTTCGATCCCCGGATAAAGAACCGACCCCTTGATGGTCCGAAGATTCGGCGAGGGCGGAATCCACTTGATGCCGGTGCTTTCGAAGAAATAATTCCGGTGCCAGTTCCTCATGGTGATGACGTGCAGGTCCGCGCCGATGTGATTTTCGGCGTTGAAGAATTGCGCGAGCTCACCGATGGTCAGCCCGTAGCGCACCGGCAACGGGAAATACGCGACGAAATTCGTTTTGTCCGCGTCGAGCATCGGGCCTTCGATAATTTCTCCGCCGAGGGGGTTTGGCCGGTCGAGCACGAAGAAAGCGATGTTTCGTTTCGCTGCTTCCTCCATGCAATAACCCATCGTCGCGGTATAGGTGTAAAACCGCACGCCGGCATCCTGAACATCGAAAACAAGTGCGTCAATTCCCTTGAGCATTTCATCGGTGGGTCGCCGCGTTTCGCCATAGAGACTATAAACGGGAAGACCGGTGGCGGGATCTTTAGTGGACGCAATTTTTTCGTCGCTGCGTCCGGCGAGGCCGTGTTCCGGGCTGAACAAGGCAACCACTTGCACGGAAGGCGCATGAGACAAAAGTTCTATCGTCCCACGGCCTTGCGAATCGACGCCCGTATGATTGGTGATGAGTCCGACGTGCTTGCCGCGAAGCGGCGCGAACTTCTGCGCTTCGAGAACATCGAGTCCGGTCTGCACGCGGCCGGGGCGGCCCGACCGCTTCCCCCGTGCAAATGCGGGCGCACTGACCGCCACGACTAATGCCGCAAGAATGCTGAATCGACAAATTTGTGACGGCACGCTCGCGAGTCTGCTCAAATGGTCCCCCTTTGCGGCAACCGTATAACCATACAATGATATTCTGGAACGCGTTGGCCGAAGCTGCGTTGAGAGCCCGATGTGCGTGTGCTATTTATAAATGCAGACTGCTGGCGGCCACTGGGGGATTTTAGCCGATGGAAGGACGCCGCGTCCGTTTTTTGCTTCTGATTCCCGTCTCGATCATTTTTCTTATGGCCCACAACACGCGCAGCCAGAGCCGCAGCACTTCAGCAGACAAAACTGTCACCAAGGAAGGCGCAGCTCCCGCAAAGATCGGCGTGAAAAAACTGTCGCCCGCCGCAGGCGCCTGGGTGGAATCCTCGCTGCGCAAAATGACCGTGGACGAAAAGATTGGGCAGCTTCTTTTCACTACCTATCACGGAAGTTTGACGGCCACGGATACGGCAGCCTACCAGCAAATCATGCATGACGTGACCGATCTCCACGTCGGAGGCTTCATCAACATCACGCATGGATCGCCGCTGGGTATCGTGAAGAGCCAGGCTTATCCGACGGCAGTGCTGAACAACCAGCTCCAGTCCAAATCAAAACTGCCGCTGCTGATTGGTGCGGATTTCGAACGCGGGACGGCGATGCGATTGGACGAAGGCACGTCTTTTCCAACGGCGATGGCGCTTGCCGCGGGCGGCAATCTCAAAGACGCTTACACCATGGGCAAGATCACGGCACTCGAAGCGCGCGCGGTCGGAGTTCACTGGATCTATGCGCCGGACGCGGATGTCAACAATAATCCCGGGAATCCGATCATCAACACGCGGTCCTTCGGGGAAAATCCGGAGCGCGTGGCACAATTTGTGAGCGAGTTCATTCGCGGCGTGCAAGAAAATGGGGGCCTGGCGACCGCCAAACATTTTCCTGGCCACGGTGATACCGCTGCGGATTCGCACATTGATCTGCCCGTGATTCGCGCCGATCGCGCTCGCCTGGATAGTCTCGAACTTGTTCCCTTTCGCGCCGCGATTTCCATGCATGTCGACAGCATCATGACCGGGCATCTGAATGTTCCTGCTCTCGAGCCCGACCCCAACACGCCTGCTACTCTCTCGCACAACATTCTCAGCGATGTTCTGCGCAAACAGCTTGGATTTCAGGGACTCGTTGTTACCGACGCGATGGACATGGGCGGAATTACCGTGCGGTACGCGCCGGGAGAAGCGGCGGTGAGGGCATTTGCGGCGGGAGCGGATTGTTTGCTGATGCCGCCGGTGCCGGACGCCGCGTTCGAAGCGCTGCAAGCGGCAGTGAAGTCCGGACGAATTTCGAAAGAGCGCCTCGATGCGTCGGTGCGTCGAATTCTTCAGGCAAAGGCGCGCATTGGCCTGAATGCAAACCGCCTCGTGGAAGTTAACGCCATCAATAAAAAATTCGGCAGCGCCGAGTGGCAAAAAGAAGCGCAGGAAATTTCCGACGGCGGCGTGACGCTGTTGCGCGACACTCCGCACCGTTTACCGCTCGACGCGACGAAACCTTCGCGCGCTCTGCTGCTGGCGTTTTACGCCGATCCGGAACCGTATCCCGGCGAAGATTTGGAACGCGAATTGCGTTCGCGATTCGAGTCGTTGACTGCGCTACGTGCGGACACGCGGTTTGTAAATGCTTCGATTCTGAAATTGCCGCCGCCGGAAAGTTACGACGTTGCGATTCTCGCGTTGTTTGTGCGCGTGAGCGATCGCAAGGGAAACGTGGATGTGCCGGCGGAGCAGGCGGCGTTGGCGGAACAAATTTACAAAACGGGCAAGCCCGTAATTACCCTGGGATTCGGAAGCCCGTACTTAATTGAAAGATTTCCGCAAGCGGAAACGTGGCTGGCCGCGTTTGGAATCAGCGACGTCGCGCAGATTTCCGCGGCGCGCGCCTTGTTTGGGGAAATTCCCGTGCGCGGGAAATTGCCGGTGACGATTCCCGGCGTGAATCTCAAAGCAGGATTTGGAATGGAACTGCAGGCGAATCCGATGGCGCTGCAGCCCATGGATGTGCGCGGCGAAGCGCAACTTCAACCAGCGTTCAGTGTGATCGAGAAGGCGATTTCCGACAAAGCGTTTCCGGGAGCAACTCTCGCAGTTGGCTATCGCGGAAAAGTTTCGGTGCGCACATTCGGAAAATTGAGTTACGACGCGAAGTCGGCGGCTACCGTGCCGGCGACAATGTACGACATTGCTTCGCTGACGAAAGTGGTGGCGACGACAACGCTGGTGGCGAAATTGGCGGAGGGCGACTTTGCAGTGCCGCTGGATCTGGACGCGAAGATCGAGCGGTATTTGCCGGAGTGGGGGAGCGGGCCGAACGCGGAGTGGCGGCACCGAGTGACGGTGCGGCACTTGCTGACGCACACTTCGGGATTGCCACCGTTCAAGGAATATTGGCGGACGTCGAAGAACAAGCAGTACACGTTGACGAAGATTTTTGCGGAGCCGCTGGAGTACGAACCGGGGACGAAAGAAGTGTATTCGGACCTGGGGATTATTTTGATGGCGGAGATTATCGAGCGGTTGACGGGCAGAACGCTCGACGATTTGGCGAGGACTACTATTTTTTCACCGCTGGGAATGACCAACACGATGTACCGGCCGCCGAAAAAATTGTGGCCGACGATCGCGCCAACGGAGATCGATAACAATCTGCGCCACCGTTTGGTGCAGGGCGAAGTGCACGATGAAAACGCGTTTGCGATCGGCGGCGTTTCAGGGCACGCGGGACTTTTTAGCACGGCGCCGGATTTGGCGGCGTTTTGCCAGATGCTCTTGAACGGCGGCGTTTACGCACACCAAAGAATTTTGCGGCGCGCGACGATCGCGCAATTCACGACGCCGCAGCAGCTCTCCGGCGGCACGCGGACGCTCGGGTGGGCGGTGCCGACCGAAGGCGGGTCGAGCGGGCATTATTTCTCGGGGCACAGCTTTGGGCACACTGGATTTACCGGGACTTCGATTTGGATCGATCCGGACCGACAACTTTTTGTGGTGTTGCTGACGAACCGCGTGCATCCCACGCGGGAGAACACGAAGATTCAGAAAGTGCGCGTCGAGTTGCATGATGCGGTGATGCAGG
>WNFS01003415.1_pt1 | contig 12061 bp, 8 predicted proteins | sample 5400141 | NCBI WGS metagenome assembly WNFS01 (sample SAMN13153358, study PRJNA577476) | soil metagenome | isolation source: 60 cm saprolite under Madrone tree | place: USA:California | collected 2016-06-14 | reverse complement strand
AGAAAATCGTGCAGCTTGGCATGCGCGGCATCGCCAATGACCTGGAAGCAGCCGCCAATGCCAAAGCGCTCGGCACCAAAGTGGTTACCAGTGAAGAAATTCATCGCCGCGGCGTTTCTGCGGCTATCGACGCGATCCCCCGCAGCGAGAATATTTATGTCACGTTTGATGTCGATTCCATGGACCCCACGCTGGCGCCCGGCACGGGAACCTACGAGCCGGGCGGCCTCAACTTTGCCGAGATCGACGAACTGATGAAGCAAATTCCCACCAAGGGCAAGCTCGTCGGCCTCGACATCGTCGAGGTTAATCCCTACCGCGATCCCAGTGGCCGCACTGCCCAGACCGCCATTCGCTTGATGGTTGATTTACTCGCGGCCGCTTTCTGAAAACACCGCTGTGAGTCTGCGGCGCGCACGCCGTGCGGGGAGTTCACATCTTTTCCGGTGCCCTGATTCCCATCAGCGACAGCGCCCGCACCAACTGCGCCTCCACCAACTCCGTCAGCCGCAACAGAAACGCCCGCTTCTGCTCAATCGCTTCCGACAGGATGTGATGCTTGTGATAAAAATTATTAAACGCCTGTGCCAACTGAAACGCGTACTTCGCCACGAACGCCGGCTCCTGCGTCGCAATCGCCGCCTCCACCGCGTAGTCGAGCGAACCCGCCGCGACCAATAGCTCCCATAGCGAATTTCCCTCCGCCCCTGTAAGCAGTTGGCTTACGGATTCCTTCGTTACCTCCACGCTCGTCGCCCCAGCTTCCGTGCCTTTCCGTCGAATTCCTCGAATCCGCACCACCGCATATTGGCAATACGGCCCCGTCTCGCCCTCAAAACTCAGCGCATCCTTGAAGTCAAACGCGATTATCGCGTTACGCGTAAATTTCAGCAGAAAAAACCGCAGCGCCCCCACCGCGATCGCATGCGCAGTCAACTTCTGTTCCTCGGCCTTCATCTCCCCATGCCGCTGCTGCACTTCCGCCAGCGTCGCCGCCTCCAACTTGTCCAGCAGATCATCTGCCTTCACCCCGAAGCCTTTGCGCCCGCTCACTTCCACATACGGCTTCTTCGCCTCTTCCGGCGCAAGCTCGTAACCCATTTCCGCCGCGCACCGCGGCGTCAGCGCCACAATCTCATACGACAAGTGAATCGACCGCTCCGCTTCTTTCTCATGCCCGAGCGCCCGCAATCCCGCTGCCACCACCTTTTGCAAATACGCCTGCCGCGCATCAATCACGTTGTAGACGCTCGATGCCGGCTCCCCAAAGTGCGGCGCCCCCGGATCATTCGCCCCGCTCGTCGTAGCCCAAACCGTGTGCCCCTCAGGCGCATTCGGCCACTTCCGGTAGCGGAAATCCTTCCCCAGCAATCCAAATTTCCACAGTTGGTAAGCAATATCTTTCCCGACGTACGTCACCGTGCCATTCGAACGCACAATAATCTTGTCCTGCGAATTCTCTTCCTCTTCTATCTTCTCTGCGTCCTCCGCGTTCTCTGTGCCCGCTGTGTTAGTTCCCGAATTTTCTTCTTCCTTCCACGGCAAGATCCAGCAACCCGCCATCTTCCCGCTCGTCGCCAATTGAATCGCGCCCGATTTCTTCAGCATTTCGAACGCCGCATCCCAGAACTTCAGGTGCAGGATTTCGCTCTCCCGCGCCAGCAGCTCGTAGCCGATATCCAACCGCGCCATCGTCCGCAGGTGGCACCCGACAATCGCCTCCGCCACGACTTGCGCCACCTCGGCATCCTCTCCTTTCCCTTCCTCGATCGACTTCAGCGTCTCCCCGCGCAATTTAGCTGCCCGCGCCTTGTCCTCCGCAAAGAAGCTCGTCGCCTTCGCATAAAGATCCCAGCAGTAATAATCGAACTTTGGTTCGGCGGCCCGGTTCATCACCCAAACCGGCGTGACCTTTTCCATTTGCAACAGGCCGATCACTACATCTGCCACCTGCACGCCCGTGTTATCAATGTAATTCTGAATCTGCACACTGTTCCCCGTGTGCCTCAGGATTCGCGCCATCGTATCGCCCAGCACCGCATTCCTCACGTGCCCGATGTGCGCCGCCTTATTCGGGTTGATGCTCGTGTGCTCTACGATCATCTTGCCGTGCTCTTCACCTCTTCCGGTTTCTTGACCTTCTCTGCGCTCCTCAACGCCCTCTGCGTCTCTGCGTTGTCTTTTCTCCGTCTCGCCACTTTCTTCCACTTGAGCGTTTGCCCAGAACGCGCCCCGGTCGAAATACGCATTCAAATACCCGCCACCCGCCACTTCGACTTTGGCGATTCCGTCGACCCTGCCCAGACCATTCGCAATCTCCTGCGCAATCTGCCGCGGAGCCTTCTTCAACCTCTTCGCCAATTCAAAACACACCGGCGAGGCCGCCTCGCCCATCTCAATCTTCGGCGGCCGCTCCAGCACAATCGCCAGTTCCACCCCATATTTCTCGCGAATGTGCCCCGCCAGCGCCTCGCGCAACCGGTTCGTCAGTGTTTGATACACGTGTCCTCGTTTGGAGTGCGGCAGCTTGCTGCCGCCTTTCCGGCTTCAGCCCTTTGCCAACCGCAATCCAGAAAACAATCCCTCTCCGCTTCGATCCTGGAGCCACTCAGTATAGAGAGCCCGTCAGACCCGGTCAAAGACGCCCGCGCAATCCCTGAGGGACGGATATCTTGACGCTGCCGTCGCACGCTCGATCCTCGGCCCTTGCTTTTTTGTCCCTCTGGATTCACTTTTCGTTTGACTTTCACTTAATATGTAGTATACTTATCTTTGTAGATTACTGCGTGCGGAGTCCTTGTTTACCCTGAGCGGAGCCGGAGGGCCCCGCTTTTCTTTCTTAGGGGTAGCCATTCGGGCTCTTCCTAACCCAAAACAACCAAGAACGCATCCTTTGGAATCAACCACTTACAAAATGCAATTTTTGTAAGTCTTTTCCTTTGATATTCATACAAATTGGTGGGGGGGTAGCTAGATTCTTCGATTCCGTTACCAAGGCACCGGCATTTCGCACAAGGTTTCCGTGAACTTCTCTGCGAGGCCTCCGCCCATCGTGTTCTCCTGGCCCGCGCGTTTGACACACCCTGTCTCCGCCGATACTATCAATTCTTCTCTAACGGGACTTGAACAGGGCAGGCAGTTCCCGCGGCGGATTCCCATGAAACTCGCCTATTTCGATTGTTTTTCGGGCATTAGCGGTGACATGACGCTCGGCGCGCTGGTGGATGCCGGATGCGATGTAGAACAGCTCCGCACCGAACTGCGCGGCCTCCAGGTCCCGGGCTGGGAGCTGACCGCCGAAAAAGTCTGGAAAAACGGCATGGCCGCCACCTACGTCAAGGTCAAGACCGAGAACCAGCAAAAGCATCGCTCGCTCGGCGCGATTCTGGAGATTCTTCAGAAATCGCAGCTCGCTCCCCAGGTGCGCGAACGCGCCGCCGCGATCTTCACGAAACTTGGCGAAGCCGAAGCTCGCGTCCACGGCGTGCCGCTCGAAAAAATTCATTTTCACGAACTGGGCGCCGTTGACGCTATCGTGGACATCGTCGGCGCTTGCATCGGCTTTCACGCCTTCGGCATCGAAAAGTTCGCCTGCTCCGCTTTGAACGTCGGCGGCGGCACTGCAAAAATGGCGCACGGAATTTTGCCCGTTCCGGCCCCCGCTACCGCGACTTTGCTGCAAGGAAAGCCGACCTATTCCAACGGCGTGCAAAAGGAACTCGTCACTCCCACGGGCGCCGCGATCGTCGCGACGCTTTGCGATTCGTTCGGCCCGCAGCCGCCGATTAGTGTCACCGCCATCGGCTATGGAGCGGGCACGGCTGATCTCGAAGGCCAGCCCAACGTCGTTCGCATCATGATCGGCGAAGCCGCGGAAAAAACCGTCGCCGGTTTCGACGAAGAGATTGCCGTGATTGAAGCGAATCTCGATGACATGAACCCGCAAATCTACGGCTACTTTCTGGAAAAGGCTTTGGCCGCCGGCGCGCTCGACGTCTACACTACACCGGTGCAAATGAAAAAGAACCGCCCCGGCACGCTCCTCACTGTTTTGTGCAAGCCGCAGGATACGAACGCATTGATGTCACTGATCTTTGCCGAAACAACTACCTTTGGCGCGCGCACCTATCGCGCTCAGCGCCGCGCGCTGCCGCGCGAGTTTGTGAGCGTCGCTACAAATTACGGCGACGTGCGCATCAAAATTTCCCGCGTGAACGGCCGCATCCTGCACGTCGCACCCGAATACGACGACTGCCGCAAACTAGCTGTGGAAAAAAACGTGCCGCTCCAGCGCGTGATCAGCGAAGCCCTCCGCGCGTACGAGGCCCATTCATGATTACGCATCGTTTCGTAGAGGCGCCCGCCGCTGCGGATCCCCTCTTCGATTTTTTTTTCTCGGAACTGATAACTCACAACTGAAAACTGACAACGTTAAAAATGTCTGACAAACCCAAATACTACTTGACCACGCCGATCTACTACACGAACGGCCTGCCGCACATCGGCCACACCTATTCCACCATCGTGTGCGACACCATCCGCCGCTACAAACGCATGCGCGGCTACGACGTGGTCATGACCACCGGCACAGACGAACACGGTGTCAACGTCGAGCGCTCCGCGAAAAAGGCCGGCGTCCCCGAATCCGAATTCGTCGCCAAAATGGCTGCGGAGTGGCGCGCCCTCTGGGACGAACTTGGTGTTCAAGGCGACGAATTTATCCGCACCACCGACCTGAAACACGCCCACACCGTGCAATGGCTTTTCAAACTGTGCCGCGAAAACGGTTTCGTTTACCCCGGGCACTACACCGGGCAATACTGCATCTACGACAATGCTTACGTGGACGTGAAGCCCGGCGAGAACTGTCCCGATTGCGGACGGCCCACGGAAACCGTCACCGAGCCAAATTATTTCTTTAAACTTTCTGCCTTTCAAGAACCGCTTCTCGATTGGTACGCCAAGCACCCTGATTTTATCCAGCCAGAAGCGCGCCGCAACGAAGTTCTCAGTTTCGTAGAAGGTGGCCTCCGCGATCTCAGCATCACACGCACAACAATTCGCTGGGGCATTCCTGTCCCCGGCGAAGAGCCGCACGTCCTTTACGTCTGGTTTGATGCCCTGACCGCGTATCTCAGCGCTGTCGGCGGCCCGAATTACGAGAAGATTGGATATTGGCCTGCCAACCTCCATCTCGTCGGAAAGGAAATCATCCGCTTCCACGCCGTTTACTGGCCCGCCTTCTTGATGGCCGCCGGCCTCCCGTTGCCAAAACAGATCTGGGCGCACGGCTGGCTGCTGATGGACAGCGCCAAAATGAGCAAGTCGCTAGGCAACGTCGTTCGCCCGCGGCCCATCGTGCACGTCCTTGGCATGGATGCACTGCGCTACTATCTTCTGCGCGAGACCGTTTTCGGGCAGGACGGCAATTTCAGTTATGACGCGCTCGTTCAGCGCTACAACAGCGACCTCGCCAACGGTCTCGGCAACCTCGCCAGCCGCACCGCCGCGATGATCGAGAAGAACAGTGGTGGCAGGATCCCCAAGCCTGCCGCGCTGCAACCGCAGGACACCGCCTTGGCCACGCAAGCGCAGGCCGCGATCGGCGAAGTTATGGAGCTGTACGACAATCTGGCATTCTCTCGCGCACTGGAGCAGCTCTGGTCGCTGATCGCCGCGACGGACAAATACCTTACGACCGAGCATCCGTGGTCGCTCGGCGAGAGTGACGCCGAGCAGCAGCGCCGCTCCACGATTCTCTGGACCACCGCGGAAGTTCTGCGAATCGTAACGGCGTTGACGCATCCTGTTTTGCCGGAAAGCACAACAAGAGTGTGGTCGCTGCTCGGCCAGCCGGGGCAGCCTGGGTCTGTTGCGTTGGACGATTTGAGCTGGGGACAGCTTGCGCCAGGTACACCGCTCGGCAAGTCGCACGCGCTTTTCCCGCGCATCGAAAAAACTGAAGCAATCGAGAGGATGGAAGCCATGGAAAAAGAAGCACAGAATGCCCCGTCGCCGGTCATGACGCCAACGCCCGCGAGCACGCTCGCCATCGGCAGCGCAGCTGCTGCCGCAGCGCCGCAAGCCGCGCCGGAGAAAATCGGCATCGAGGACTTTGCCAAAGTCGAGATGCGGGTCGGGCAGATCAAGACCGCCGAACGCATCGTCGGCGCGGACAAATTGTTAAAGTTGACTGTGGACATCGGCACGGAGATTCGCCAGATTTGCGCCGGCATCGCGCAATACTATGAGCCGGAAAAATTGATTGGCCGCAAAGTCGCCGTGGTCGTCAATCTCGCCCCGCGCAAACTCCGCGGCGTCGAATCCAACGGCATGATCGTCGCCGCCTCCGTCGGTCCCGAAGGCCGCCCCGTGCTCGCCGGCTTCCCCGACGAAGACGTCGAAATCGGCGCCCGCTTGAAATGAGTTTTCAGTCCTCAGTTTTCAGTTGTAAGTGTGGACATCGGGATGCAAGAGGGAAGATCGTGAGTGCCAGGAGAAATTCATCATCTTCCTTTTCCTCTCCTTTACTGAGAACTGAAAACGACCGCTGATCACTTTTAGAAATGGAACTCATCGACTCACACGCGCACATCGACTTCCCGCAATTCGCGGAGGACCGCGAAGCCATGCTCGATCGCGCGCGTGCGGCTGGAGTATCAACGCTCCTCGCCATTGGCACAGGCCCGGGCCCGGAGAAGCTCGATTCCGCGCTGCCATTTGCCGAACAACATGGTTGGATTTACGCCACCGTCGGCATTCATCCCCATGAAGCAAAGCAAGTAACGCAGCAACATCTGGATGACCTGGCCCGGCTGTCGAAGCGTCCCAAAGTCATCGCTTGGGGCGAGATTGGCCTCGACTACTACTACGATCATTCTCCGCGCGACGTGCAGCACCGCGTCTTCCGCGACCAGATGGCCCTTGCAGAAGGGGCAAAGCTTCCCATCATCATTCATTGCCGCGATGCCTGGTCTGATTGTTTGAGCATGATCGAAGAACGCTGGCGGCCAACTGGCCTCGGCGGGATTCTGCACTGTTTCACCAGCACGCTTGAAGATGCGCGGCGCGGAATCGAAATGGGTTTCCTGATTTCTTTTGCGGGGAATTCAACCTATCCGAAAACGCAGAACCTTCGCGACGTTGCGAAAGAATTGCCACTCGAGAACATTTTGATTGAGACAGACTCTCCGTACCTTGCGCCGCAGCCCTGGCGCGGCAAGCGCAACGAGCCTGCCTACGTTGCCGAAGTAGCGCGCACGCTTGCGAATGTGAGAAACTTGTCGCCGGACGAAGTAGCCGCCGCCACCTCCGAGAATTTTCGGCGCTTCTTCGGTCTTGCTCGGCCGGCAACTCTGGCGGCCCCAGGTCTCAAGGACAAGGGTTAGATCAGGAGATTTGCTATCGCGCTGCTCACGGCTAAAGAGATTTTTGATCTCGTCCGCGACGACCTCGTTTTGGTTGAGGAAGAGCTCGCGCGGCAAAGTGATGCCGCCTTTCCGCCCGTCTCTGAAATCACCGCGTATTTGCTGGGCGGGGGAGGGAAGCGCATGCGTCCCGCGCTCCTGCTTCTTTCCGCGAGCTACGCGGGCCGCAAAGATCGCAGCGCCATCCGCCTCGCCGCGGTCGTCGAGCTTCTGCACAGCGCAACGTTGATTCACGACGATGTCATTGACAGCGCCGACACGCGTCGTGGCCGGCCGTCCGCCAATTCCAAATGGGGCAATCATCGCAGCGTGCTGACCGGCGACTGGCTGTACATGCAATCTTTTCAGATGGCTCTGGAAGAGCGCAATTTTCGCATTTTGGATATTCTGATCGACCTAACCCGGAAAATGGTCGAAGGCGAACTGATTCAGCTCGCAAAAATCGGCAGCATCGACGTGACCGAAGAAGATGCGCTGCGGCTGGCCACCTACAAGACCGCATGCCTTTTCAGCGGCTGCGCTCGCCTCGGCGCAGTTCTGGGCGGTCTTGAGGGCAAAGAAGAGCAGGCGCTCGCCGATTACGGGAGATACGCGGGCCTGGCGTTTCAGCTTGTCGACGATTTGCTGGATTTTACAGCCTCAGCGGAGCAGCTGGGAAAACCAGTCCTCAGCGATCTGAAAGAAGGCAAGGTCACCCTGCCGCTGATCTACGCGATGGAGAACGGCCACCGCGATGCGCGTGAACTGGTCGCGCGTGTTTTGGAAGAAAAGGAATTTAATTCCGTTCGTCCGGAAACAATTGTTTCGCTCGTTCACGAATCCGGCGCGCTCGACCGGGCGCGCAATCTGGCGCAGGACTATGCCCGGCGCGCCAAGGCCTGCCTCAACGGCCGCAGCGATTCCGAGTATGCGCGAGCTCTCGCCACGCTTCCCGATTTTATCCTCGAACGCGAGAACTAGCCGCGCCAAGCGCCATGCTGCCGTTCAAACTGGTTTACCACGAACGTTATGACCTGAATCTCGGTCCGCACGTTTTTCCATCGCAGAAATTCCGTCTCATTCATGAAATGCTGCTCCGCGAAGGCATCGCCGTGCCGCAGGATTTTCTGCGCCCCGATCCTGCTAGCGATGAAGACATCCTGCGTGTCCACACTCTGGACTGGGTGCACAAGCTGAAGACCGGCACGCTCACCGCCAGCGATGTGATGCTGCTGGAAGTGCCGTATTCGCCGGAACTCGTCGAAGCCGTGTGGCTTGCTGCCGGCGGAACGATTCTCGCCGCGCAATCAGCGCTTCGCGACGGATGCGGTTCAAATCTCAGCGGGGGATTTCATCATGCGTATCCGGGGCATGGCGAAGGGTTCTGCGCGATTCACGATGTGGCCGTGGCGATTCGAAAACTGCAGGCGGATGGCTTGGTAAAGAAGGCTGCTGTCGTCGACACGGACGTTCATCACGGAAACGGCACCGCTGCCATTTTTCGAAACGATCAAACGGTCTTCACAATTTCGATTCATCAGGAAAACAATTATCCAGCGCACAAGCCGCCATCAAGCATCGATCTCCACATGGCCGACCGCGCTGACGACGATGAGTATTTGGGCGTGCTGATTCCGGCGGTGCAGCACGCGCTCGGCGAATTCCGTCCCGATATTCTTTTTTACGTTGGTGGCGCCGACGCCTACTGTGAGGATCAACTCGGCGGACTGTCACTCACGAAAGAAGGATTGAAGCAACGCGACCGGCAGGTCTTCGAGGAAGCGCGCCGCCGCCGGATTCCCGTAGCGACGACACTCGCCGGCGGTTACGCGCGACGCGTGGAAGACACCGTTCGAATCCACGTCAACACGATCCTGGCCGCCAAGGAAGTGGCGGAGAAACATCCGCAAAGCTCAGCGATGCGTGGTTAGGACCCTGCGCGCTTAGAGCGCGGGTTTACGGCAGGCGACGAGGCGCTCGGCGGAGCCAGGGCACGGCGAACGGCGGCTGCAAGTTTTGGCCCAAAGCCATCGGAATCGAAGCCTTCCGAACGAAAGGCAATTCTGCCTACGCGATCGATCACCATCACGGTCGGAAAGGAGTTAACGGTGAAGAACCGGTCGAGGCCATCTGCGAATACGACCGGCGTGCGAGGCTTGTCCGCCTCCAGATAGGGCGCTACAAGAGATTCATCTTCGTCACAGTTGGCTGCTAGAAAATACACATCCGGATTCGCCTGGAAGTCCGCGGCGACGTGAGCGAAAAGAGGTTCAAGCGCGTGGCAAGGGCCGCACCAGGTGGCCCAGAAATTGACGACGAGAACTTTCCCCTTCGTGACTTTCAGCGGGAAAGGCGTCCCTTCGGGAGCTTTCCTGAGCGTGAAATCCGCGGGTTCGTGGGCGCCTGCATTTTTCTTTGGCATGACCGCGATGGAGGCCTGCGACACGTCATCGTAAGCGCGAAGCAAATACTCGCCCTGACCTTCATCGGAGCCGTGTGCGAGCCGCCAGACATTTCCCAGTTTCTGCCGGATCTCGCGGCGGCCGGCGCTTCCATTCGTTGCGTCGGCCAGAGCGAACGCGCGCGCGTATTGCTGGATCGCGCCGTTCGAATCCTTTTTCAATTCGGCGATTTCGCCGAGCTGCTCCGCGGCCGCCGCGCTGGGCAGGATGGCGTAACTCGCCACGAAATCTTTTTCAGCCGCTACTGTGTCCTTCAATTTCAGTTCGAGTCTTCCGCGCAACGTCAGCACGGACATGCGATCGCGTTTCTTCTCCGTGGCCCACTCCTCCTGGGAAACCCTTGGCGATTTTTCCCCGGAAGAACTGCGCTCGACAAATTCCAACACGTGGGTGGCATAGTTTGTGGCCCGGCGGAGAGCGGCTTCGTCGCCGTTCTGTTCGAGCAGCTGAATCGTCAGGATTGTCATGGAAATGTCGTCAGGGCTAAGAGCGATGATTCGTTCGGCGTAACCAGCGGCGCGCGCGTTGTCCCGCAATTGCATGCTAGCCTCCACAAGCGCACGGTATATCTGAGGACGCTGGCGCGAATCCGGATATTCCTTCAAGAAGGCCTCCAGATTCCGGACCAGCGCCGCGCGGTCGTTTCCGGCTTTGCTGATGGCTTGCTGCAATTCCTCTTCGGGCGACGGCTGCTTGGTGGAGGGGGCCGGATTCGAGGCGGCGACTTTGGACGATGGTAGCGTTGGGTTCCGACTCTTTTCGTCTTGCGCAGGAGCCTGACCGCAGAGTGGAGAAGCCACCGCGCAAAGAAAAAGAATCAAAGTCGCGCACGCAGAGAAGAGCTGGGAAGTCATACAGTTGAATTCTAAGGGTATCGGAAAGAATTGTCGCTAACTCTTCGATGTTTTTTTCGAGAACGAGAGTTTGAATTTGTACGAGGCTATTTCGTGCCGCTCAAGCGAATTTCACCGGAGACGGTATGAACGTCCACGCGCCCGCCACCGCTGCCCATGTGGGCCCGAAGAGAATGCTTGCCCTGCTCCTCGATGACGATCGGAATGTCGGTGCGAATCTCGCCGGAGACCGCTTCCGCCGAGAGATGGAGGTTCGCAGAAGCCGGGACGCTGAGTTGTACGGTACCGGATACCGTTTTCAGTTCCCAGTAGCTGTCCGCGCCAGGGTTTCCCTGCACAGAAACCCGTCCCGAAGCGGCATGCGATTTCACGTCCTTTGCCGCGCCCTGAATCTCGACCTCGCCGCTGGCGGTATCCGCTTCGATGCGCCCCCCAGGATTGGATACGCGAATAACGCCCGAAAGGGCGTTCACGCGCACATCGCCCCGAGTATTCGAAACCGTCACACTTCCCGAGGCGGATGATACGCGAACATCATTGCCAATATCAGAGGCCGACACCGACCCGCTGGCAGTCGTAAGTTGGACGTCGCGCTCGATTTTTTCGACACGTATGGCTCCCGAAGCGGCTTGTACTTTAACGGGGCCGCGCACGCCGCGAATCGTCTGCGCGCCGGACGCGACGGTGGCGCTGACTTCCGTGTCGCGCGGCACCTGGATCGTGTAAGCGATGCTGACGTTGCGCATGCGAGACATTTCCTTGCCGATGCGAACGGTGTCGCCTCTTTGCTCGATGGGAGGATTCGCGAGAGTATCGTCCAAGCGCTTCTGCGGATTGTCAAAGCCGAATCCCGATGCGCGCACTTCACCGCGCACGTGCACTTTGCCGTCAGCGCTGCCTGTGATGTCCACGTCACCCGAAGCGTTGGTCAGTTCCAGGCGGAGTGGACCGCTAACGTTATAGCTGCGATCGAAGGCGCCGCTAACCGAAGGCCCGCTGTTGCAGCCGGCCAGGACAACGACGGCCGAAAATAGCTCGAGCGGCAAGAAAAGACTGCGGTGGCGCGCCATTCATCCTCCGTAACGGTCGAGAGACTTGCTCTGAGCTGCCCCACATATAGCTACGCAATTGCAGAGAATTATGTTCCCTGCGCAGCCTTGGCGGAGCGCCGCCCGAGGGGCGAAAGAGTCTCGTTGAGAGAGCCTTGGCGATAACCCTCGAGGTCCAGGGCAACATACACGAAGCCGGCCGCTTTCAGCCGGTCCGCCATGGCGGCGGCCATTTCCGGCGCGAGTGCGCGAGGCATTTCTTCGGGCGATATTTCCACGCGTGCAAGCCT
>WNFS01019539.1_pt1 | contig 12068 bp, 12 predicted proteins | sample 5400141 | NCBI WGS metagenome assembly WNFS01 (sample SAMN13153358, study PRJNA577476) | soil metagenome | isolation source: 60 cm saprolite under Madrone tree | place: USA:California | collected 2016-06-14 | reverse complement strand
GTGCTCTGGGATTTTCACGATCTCCTGTTCCACGCCCGCAGCAGCGAAGGCCGACATGCCAACCCGCTGGGCGCAGTTTATCCCTACGCGAGCGTCATGGCGGCACCGCCTGCGGTGCGGCCGCGCTGGCCCGGAAAGAAGATCGATCTGCGCAAGATCACGCGTTCGCCGCCGCTCTCGCGGACCGCAAAGATGCTGCGCCAACGTCATTCGACCCGTAGCTTCGATGACCGGCGGCCGATCACCCTCTCCGACGTTGCGCGCTTTCTCGACGGCGCGGCGCGGGTGCAGTCGAGATTCGAGAGCACGCTCGGCGAGGGCGGTCCTGCGGTGGCGTACGCGGTGCGGCCCTATCCGTCGGGAGGCGGCAGCTACGAGCTCGAGCTTTATCTCGCCGTCGACAAGTGCGGCGGCCTTGTGCGAGGGCTTTATCATTACGATGCCGGCGGCCACGCGCTGGTGCCGATCAGCGTGCGCGCGGCCGAACTCGACGCGCTGTTGAGGGGGGCGGCGCTTGCGATGGGGGCGCAAGCCGCGCCGCAGATCCTGATCACGATCGCCGCGCGCTTCGGCCGCACCTCATGGAAGTACAGCTCGATCGCGTATGCGCTCGTGCTCAAGGATGTCGGCGCATTGATGCAGACGTTCTATCTGATGGCGACCGACATGGGGTTGGGCGGATGCGCGATCGGCATCAGCAATATCGATCTGTTCGCCAAAATGACGGAGATCGAATTTCACGTCGAGGGTCCAGTTGGTCAATTCGCGCTCGGGCGCGAGACGAAATCGCGGGCCTCGGACTGAGAGCGAGCGCTAGACCCGCAGCAAAGGGTTCGCTGCGGCATGGCCTTCCGTCCGAACCCAGGGCCGCATAAGCTAGCCAAGCATTCGCATCCGGGAGAGTTGAAGATGGGACGCAGCCTCCCAGTTCTCGCGCTCCTGGTCGGCGCGGCAGTGTTGTACCCAGAGTCCTCCCAAGCCGACGATCGCCTCAGCGACGCTCAGAGGCTTGGCCGGCGCCTGTTCGAGCAATCCTGCGGCATCTGCCATACCAAACCGACGCTGGCGAGCGGCCTTTACGCGCCGGTGCTCTCTCGGGAAACGCTCGGGGGGCGTTCCGAGGTCATCCGCGAAATCGTCGGCAACGGCACGCCGCGGATGCCCGGATTCAAATACAATTTCGGGCCGGACGAAATAGATGCCGTTGTCGCCTATCTGCAGACGCTGCCGCCATCGCAAGGTGATCCTGGGCACAAGCAGTGAAGGGAGAAACGTCATGACACGCTGGCGATTCATGGCGGCCGCCGGATTGGCAATAGCGGCGATGGTGCTCCCGTCGACCAACAGCCGTGCGGACGACGTGATCCTGAGCGGAACCGTGGTCTCTTCGTCAGGCGAGAAGATGGGCGGCGTGACGGTATCTGCCAAGCCAGAGGGAGGAACGATCACGACGAGCGTCTTCACCGATGAATCGGGCGCTTACTATTTTCCGCCCATGCCCGCCGCAAAGTATCGCGTCTGGGCGCAGGCGCTGAGTTACAAAGCCGCCAAGAGCAGCATCGATCTCCCGACGACCGAGCGCCAGGATTTTCTCCTCAAGCCGATGCAGGATTTTGTACGGCAATTGCCGGGCGACGTGCTGCTCGCGGCGCTGCCTGGCGACACGGCGGAAGACTTCCGGATGAAGACTCAGGTACGCAAGAACTGCACCGGCTGCCACAGCGCCAGCTATCCGCTGCAGCACAAGTTCGACGAGGCGGGCTGGAACGCGATCCTGGATCTGATGAAGCACGTCAACGTGCTCGGGAATTACCTCGGGCCCGATCACAAAGGCACACCGAACATCGAATTCCACCAGAAGGAACTGGCGGCCTATCTGGCGCGCGCGCGCGGTCCCGGCGAAAGCTCGATGAAGATCAAGCTCGACCCGCGTCCGTCGGGCGAGGCCGCGCGCGCCGTGTTCAAGGAATACGATTTCCCCAAGGAGGACGGTGCGGATACGGCCTCGAACGACGGCAGCGACTGGTCGCTCGGAACGCCTTCGGAACTCAACGGCATGGTCGGCGTGCACGATGCCCAGGCCGATTTCGACGGCAATCTGTGGATCACCTACAGTCTGCCGAGCTACGACACCACGATTGCAAGGATCGACGCCAAGACCGGCGCCGTGAAGAAGTTTCGCCTGGACGACGTCAGAGGCTTCGCTGCCGGCAGCCACGGCATGACGCGCGACGAAAACGGGATGCTCTGGTTCAATACGCGCTCTAACGTCGGACGCATGCATGGGGGGCTGGGCAAGATCGATCCGAGGAGCGAACAGATCAGCGTCTATGTCCCGCCCGAGACAATGTCGGGGACGGCTGGCACCCTGGACGTCGATTTGAAAGGCCATGTGTGGGTGACCGCGCCTGACGGTGCGCTGCGCTTCGATATTGAGAAGGAGACGTTCACCGAATTCAAATCGATCACCTACAAGAATCAGCACGGCACCGCGACGGTTTACGGAATCGCGGTCGATCGCGAAGGCAACGGGTGGTGGGCGTTGATGAGCCAGGATCTGATCGATTACAGCGACATCGCCACCGGCAAAACCTCGGAGCTCAAGCTGCCGCCGGAGCCGGGCATCATGGAAAATCTAACGCCCGAACAGCGCAAGATGTACGAAACCTTCGTGGCGCCGGATTTCAATGCCCCGTTCGCGTGGGCGCAGGGGCCGCGGCGGCTCGGCGCCGACAAGAATGGCGATTTCGTCTGGATCGGCGATTCGTTCGGCGGCACGCTCGGCCGCATCGACATCCGCACCAAGGAGGTCACCCTGGTTCCGCTGCCCAATCCGGAAGCGTTGCAGCCCTACCAGGTGCAGATCGATAGCGATCACAACGTGTGGACCAACCTCTGGAGCAGCGATCGCATCGCCAAATATGATCCGAGCGCGTCCCAATGGACGTTGTTCGACCTGCCGACGCGGGGAACGGAGACGCGCTACATCTCGCTGCTCGAGCGCGACGGCAAGCTGCAGGTGATTCTGCCCTACTACCGCACGCGCAAGGTCGCAGTCATGACGGTGCGCAGCAAGCAAGAACTAGAAGCGCTCAAGATCCGCGCAGGCGGCCAATAGCTCGCGATCAGTCGAGGTTGAGATTCGAGCCGAGCATGGTGGCGAGGATAAGGGCGGGTACGCCCAGCGCGACAGAGAGAAATGCGACTGCGAAGACATCGACCATGACCCTCCTCCCTGTTTTTTTCGGCAAGTGCCGACGCCCCCGACGGGAACAACATGCCGAACGGGGGGCTCGGCCGGTGTGATGGCCATCACAGAATCGTCGATTCTCGCGCCTTTTTATCTGCTCGCGGCGAGGCCGGCGGCGCTGATGGACGCGGCATTTGCAATCGAATCCGCCTCGAATAGCTTGCGGAAAGCCGCGCCCGGCAAATAACGCGCCTCGACATTGAGCCGCGCCGCGATGGTCTTGTACTCGTCGCGCGCGGTTGCCTCCGCGCATCCTCTTTCCAGCGTGGAGAGCGCCGCGGCGGGTGTGCCTGCCGGCGCGATCAGCCCTCCGGCCGTGAACGACGTCGCCGGATAGCCCAGTTCCTGCATCGTTCGTACGGCGGGGAGCGCGGGGATGCGCGTCTGCGACAGCGCCGCAATGAGCGGCAAATTGCTCGCCGCGGCGACGGCTGGCGTTTCGGTGATCGCCATCACGGTCCCGCTCAGCAGCGCCTGCGCCATGGGCCCGGCGCCGGTGAATGGCACGCCCAGCCCCTCGGCGCCGATGGCCTTGAGCACGGCCAACATGCCGAGATGCGGCTGACTTGCGAGGCCGGAATGACCGTAGACGAGGTTTTCGCGCTTTGCCCTGGCGAAGCCGATGAATTCGTCGAACGTCTTGAACGGCGCCTGTGGGCCCGCGATCAACACATAAGGTGCGAAATAAGTGAGGCAGACATAGCGAAAGCTATCGATCGCATAGGGCAGGTTCTGCACATGCGGCTGTGCCGTGAGCGGATTGTTCGGCGTCAGAGCAAGCGTGTAGCCGTCAGGCGCGGCCCGGCTCAGCTCGGCGTCAGAGCAAGCGTGTAGCCGTCAGGCGCGGCCCGGCTCAGCTCGATGAGCCCGAGCGTGCCGGCGGCGCCGGCTTTGTTGATGATCACCACCGTCTGCCCCAGCGCCCTGGCGATTTCGTTCTGCAGCGCGCGCGCCATGATGTCGGTATTGCCGCCAGGGGGAAACGCCACGATTATGTTGATCGGTCGAGCGGGATAGGTCTGCGCCAGCGCACCCGCCGTCACGAGCGCGGCACCCAGCGCGCAGGCGCCAACCGCGCCTGCGATAAGGCTGATGAGCTTGCGGCCCATCATAGGGAGGTCCAAGGCCATTGCCCGCGGCATGATGGAGCGTGCGGCCGTGCGGCGGACCGAAGGGCGGCGCGCGTCAGCGCGAATAGAACTCGACGACGAGGTGCGGCTCCATTTGCACGGCGTAGGGCACTTCGCCGAGCAGCGGGATGCGCGCGAGTTTTGCGGTCATTTTCGAGTGGTCGACCTCGATATAGTCCGGCACGTCGCGCTCGGCCAGGCCGACCGCCTCGAGCACCACCGCCAGCTGCTTCGACTGCTCCTTGAGCTCGACGAGATCGCCGACCTTGACGCGATAGCTCGAGATGGTCACGCGCCGGCCGTTCACCTTGACGTGGCCGTGGCTGACGAACTGGCGCGCGGCGAACACGGTGGGAACGAACTTCGCCCGGTAGACGATGGAATCGAGCCGGCGCTCGAGCAGTCCGATCATGTGCGCGCCGGAATCGCCTCGCATGCGAATGGCTTCGGCGTAAATGCCGCGGAACTGCCGCTCGGAAATATTGCCGTAATAGCCGCGCAGCTTCTGCTTGGCGCGCAGTTGCACGCCGTAGTCGGATAGCTTGCCTTTGCGGCGCTGCCCGTGCTGGCCGGGACCATATTCGCGGCGGTTGACGGGGCTCTTGGGGCGGCCCCAGACATTTTGGCCCATGCGGCGATCGATCTTGTATTTCGCCTCGTGGCGCTTGGTCATCGCGTCCTCTGTTTGTGTTTTCTCGAGGATCGCGCCTTCCTCTGTCCCGGCCTTGCCGGAACCGACAGGTCTTGGTCGAAGCGGCGTCCAAGACCGCAGGTCGCGAAACGCCGCGCGGGCACACCCGCGCGGCGCCGCGTATCTAGGAGCAAAGCCGGGTTAAGTCAAACCCACTTTTATGTGAGCCCAGGTGAAGGTCCACCGACGTACAGCAAAACTCCTTTCATTCCCGCGCAAGGGGGAATGAAGGCGCTAAGCGCTGGATCCCGCTTTCGCGGGGACGACCGGATTTCGAGACTAACGCCGCTACTCGATCTCCTGATACACGTCGATTTCGACGGAGCCAGGAAACAGCGAGCGCCACGTCTGCATCGAGGCCTGCAGGCGTGGGTCGCTGGCGACGCGCTGGCGGTTGATCTCGATGACCTCGTGGGTCTCGTATTCGATCTCGTGGACGAAGCGTGCGGGGTCGTCGACATTTTGCAGAAGCCGCATGCGGCGCGCGCCAAACGCCTCGTAGAACGGCGCCGCCGACTTCATAAGCGAGGCGAGTTGGCCGGAATTTGCGCTCGGCAGTGTGAATTTGAACTGGACGGTTCGTCGCACCGTCTGTGAGTCGTTTGCCATCGTCTGCGCCCCTCCCAGGTTGTTTGGTCGATGCTAGAGCGGTTTTTGCTTGGTTGAAATCGCAAACCGCTCCCCCGGGCGCCGCAAGCAGCGCGAGCCGCCTCAGCCGGCAATACCGAAGCGCGCCAGCGCGGCGCGAAGGGTGGCCGAGGGGGACCGGCCGGAGGTGAAGGCGATGCGCGCGGGGAAGGGGGGCTGGGCGCTCGTGGCCGGCCCGAGCAGGTCGGCGACCCGACGCGCGATCGCCGGCGCGGGATCGACGAACGTGACCGGCCAAGGTGCAAGCCGCGTGAGGCGCTCGAGCAGCAGTGGATAATGTGTGCAGGCGAGTACGACCGTGTCGGTGCGCCGTCCGCCGGCATCGATGAAGCAAGGCGCAATCTCCCGCGCGATCAGATCATCGGCGACCGGCGTGCCGTTGAGCTCGTCCTCCGCAAAAGCTGCGAGCCGCGCCGAGCCCACCAACGCGACGTCGCTGCCGTCGGCGAAGTCGCGGATCAGCGCGCGCGTATATTCGCGGCCCACGGTCGCCTCGGTGCCGAGCACGGCCACGCGCTTGCTGCGGGAGATGGCGCAAGCCGGCTTGATCGCCGGCACTGTGCCGACGAACGGCGCGCCAAAGCGCGTGCGCAGATGCGACAGCACCAGGGTCGAGGCGGTGTTGCAGGCAACGACGATGAGATCGGGATGGTGGGTCTCGATCAGCTCGCCCATGAGATCGCCCACGCGCTCGACGAGTTCCGCCTCGCCGTGACCGCCGTAGGGAAAGAAGGCGTCGTCCGCGACATAGACGTAACGCGCGTCAGGCCGCGCCTTCGCCACTTCGCGAAAGACGGTGAGGCCGCCGAGCCCGGAATCGAAAATGAGGATGCTCGATGCCACGAGCCGGCCTAGCTGCGATCAGCGAGCTCGGCCTCGCCGAATACCCGCTCGAAGATCGTATGTACGTGCTTGAAATGATGAGCGAGGTCGAAGTTTTCCTTCAGCTCAGCTTCGCCCAAGTGTTTGCGCACGTCCTTGTCCGCCGCGAGGGAGGAGAAGAAGTCGGCCTCGCCCTTCCAGGCGCGCATGGCGTTGCGCTGGACGACGGCGTAGGCCTCCTCGCGCGCCATCCCCTTCTGCGTGAGCGCGAGCATCACCCGCTGGGAATGGACAAGGCCGCCGAGCCGCTCGAGGTTTTTCTTCATATTGGCGGGATAGACCACGAGCTTGTCGATGATTCCGGTGAGCCGAACGAGCGCGAAATCGAGCGTCGTCGTGGCATCGGGCGCGGTCATCCGTTCGACCGAGGAGTGGGAGATGTCGCGCTCGTGCCAGAGCGCCACGTTCTCGAGCGCCGGCGTTACATAGGCGCGCACCATGCGGGCAAGCCCGGTGATGTTCTCCGAGAGAACGGGATTGCGCTTGTGCGGCATGGCGGAGGAGCCTTTCTGCCCCTCGGAGAAGAACTCCTCCGCCTCCAGCACCTCGGTGCGCTGCAGATGGCGGATTTCGGTGGCGAGCCGCTCGACCGAGGCAGCTACGACGGCGAGCGTGGCAAAATACATGGCGTGCCGATCGCGTGGGATAACTTGCGTGGAGACCGGCTCGACGGCGAGTCCCATGGCCTTCGCGACATGTTCCTCGACCCGCGGATCGACTTGCGCGAACGTGCCGACCGCGCCGGAAATGGCGCAGGTCGCGACTTCCGTGCGCGCGCAGATGAGTCGCTCCTTGGCGCGAAAGAACTCGGCGTAGGCGTAGGCGAGCTTCAAGCCGAAGGTCGTGGGCTCGGCGTGGATCCCATGTGAGCGGCCGATGGTCGGTGTCATCTTGTGCTCGAAGGCGCGCCGCTTGAGCGCCGCCATGAGCGCGTCGACATCGGCGATGAGGAGATCGACGGCGCGAACGAGCTGGACGTTGAGGCAGGTGTCGAGCACGTCGGACGATGTCATGCCCTGGTGCACGAAACGCGCTTGCGGGCCCACGATTTCGGCAAGATGCGTCAGGAACGCGATCACGTCGTGCTTGACCTCGCGCTCGATTGCATCAATGCGCGCGACATCGAACTTGGCGTGCTTGCCTTTGTCCCAGATCGCTTTGGCCGCGGCCTCCGGGATGACGCCGAGCTCGGCCATGGCATCGGCCGCATGCGCCTCGATCTCGAACCAGATGCGGTAGCGCGTCTGCGGGTCCCAGATCGCGGCCATTTCCGGCCGAGTATAGCGCGGGATCATGGACGGCCCTGGCGAGTCATAGCCGCGCTGTAGCAGATCGCCGCAGCAAGCTCAATTCACGCACCGCATGTATCGTTGTCGGTTGGGTCCGAGTGCGTGCCAGACCTAAGATCGGGCGGCAAGCTTAAGTGTTTGGTCCCGCTTCCTAGCTCGCCAAGCAGGCACGATCGTGCGGGGCCGTGTAATCGACCGGCGTTCCCTTGGGAATGATGCCGAGGGGATTGAGCCGTGCGATCGACCAATAATTGATCACGTAATAGCGCGGCTTCACCGTCTCGCCGATGCCGGGCAGCTGATAGAGCTCGCGCATGTAGTTTGCGAGGTTAGGGTAGTCGGCGATGCGCTGCTTGTTGCAGCGAAACAGCGAGAAATAGGCCACGTCGAAGCGCACCAGCGTGGGAAACAGCCGCCAATCGGCCTCGGTGAGGCTGCGCCCGAGGAGATAGCGCTGGCGCGAAAGCCTCGCGTCTAGTTCGTCGAGCGTGGCGAACAGCGCGTCGTAGGCTGCCTCATAGGCCGCTTGCGATTTCGCGAAGCCGCAGCGGTAGACGCCGTTGTTGACGTTGGCATAGATGATCTCGTTGAGGCGATCGATCTCGGTGCGCAAGGGTTTGGGATAAAAATCCGAACCGTCGCCAGTAAGCCCATCGAATTCGCTGTTGAGCATGCGAATGATTTCGGAGGACTCGTTGTTGACAATACGGCGCGTCTTCTTGTCCCAGAGCGTCGGCACCGTGACCTTGCCGGTGTAGCGCGGGTCGCTCGCGGTATAGGCCTCGTGCAAATAGTGGAAACCGTTGACGGTGTCCGGCGTGCAGTCGGGGAAGGCCGGATCGTCTTCGAACGTCCAGCCTTTCTGCTTCAAGCCTGGGATTGCATAGGCGACGGTGATCGCGTTTTTGAGCTTCTTGAGCGAGCGGTAGATCAGCGTGCGATGCGCCCACGGGCAGCCATGCGCGACATAAAGATGATAGCGTCCGGCCTCGGCCTTGAAGCCCGACGAGCCGTCCGCCGCGATGCGGTCGCGGAATTGGCTATCCGCGCGGCGGAATTCGCCGCCCGCGCTGGTTTCCTGGGGAAGCTCGCCGTCGCGCCAGGTCCCGTCGACGAGAACGCCCATTACGCCGCCTCCCCACGCGCGAGCGCCGCGGCATTGCGGATCGCCGCGATGTTCATGCGATAATTGTCCGGTTTGCTGCCCTTGAACACGGCCGAGCCGGCGACCAGCACATTGGCGCCGGCGCGTGCTACGAGCGCCCCCGCCTTCTTGCCGAGTGCGCGTATCGCCTGCAGCGAACGATGCACGTGCGGCCCTGCCTCGACATGGACGGTGATGATATCGGAGCCGGCTTTCGCGAACGCCTCGAGATAGGGATCGCAGGGCGCGATCATCAGATGCACGTCGAGCACCTTTTTGGTGTGCGGGCGCAGCGCCTTCACCATGCCGGGACCGATCGAGATGTTGGGGACGAAGTGCCCATCCATGACGTCCACATGGATCCAATCGGCGCCGGCTGCGTCGACCGCGCGCACCTCCTCACCAAGCATGGCGAAGTCGGCAGCCAAAATCGACGGGGCCATGATGAGCGGACGGCGCATCTTCCCTCCGGAACGCGCCGCTCGCCTAACACGGCGGGCGGGCAGCGGCAACGCGTGCGTGCGGGGCTGCCGCTGGCGGTCGCATTCCCATATGATCGGTGAGACACAAGATCGGCGAAGCCGCCCGCTTCCCGCGCGGGCGGCGAATGTTTGGGAGGTAGACCGCATGGCGCGCCTCGACGCTATCGTGCTCGGTGCCGGCATTGTTGGCACCTCGGTCGCGCTGCACCTCGCCAAACGCCGCCTTTCGGTTGCGCTCGTCGATCGCCGTGCGGTCGGCGAAGAGACCTCCTACGGCAATGCCGGGGTGATCGAAGGCAACACCATCTTTCCGCCCGCCTTTCCGTCCGACCCGATCGCACTCTTGCGCGTGGCGCTCAAGCGCGCGCCGGAAGCCAACTATCACTTGAGCTTTCTGCCGCAGCTTGCGCCTTGGCTCATCGCGTTTCGTGCCGCTTCGCGCCCCGAGCGCCTGATTGAGACCGCGCGGCTGATGCGGCCGTTGTTCGCGCATGCGCTCCCCGAGCATGAGGCGCTGCTGGCCGAGGCCGGCGCCACCCGTTATTTGCGCAAGGAAGGCTGGCTCAAGCTTTACCGTAGCGAGCGTGCGTTCGAGGCGCTCCAGCGCGAACTTGCGCTCGCGCAGGAGTTCGACATTCCCCACCGCGCGCTCGACGTGGACGGGGCGCGCGAGCTCGAGCCGAGCCTTGCGCCGGTCTTTCGTCATGCCGTGTACTGGCCACGCGCCGTGAGCATCACCAATCCGCTGGCTGTGACGCAGGCCTACGCCGCGCGCTTTACTGCCCTCGGCGGGGTGGTGATGCGCGGGAACTCGCGCTCGCTCCGCCGCGCCGATGGGCACTGGGATCTCGATACGGCCGAGGGACCGCTCGAGGCCGCGCAGGTGGTGGTGGCGCTCGGACCTTTTGCCCCCGATCTCCTGGAGCCGCTCGGGATCGCGCTGCCGCTCGGCATCAAGCGCGGATATCACCGGCACTACCGCGGCGCCGGCAACGCCGCCCTGGCGCGGCCTGTCGTCGATATCGAGAACGGCTATTGCCTCGCGCCGATGGAGCAGGGCATCCGCCTCACGACGGGCGCAGAGTTTGCCGCGCGTGATGCACCGCCGACGCCGGTGCAGTTCGACCGCTTGTTGCCGGCGGCGCGCGGGCTTTTCCCGCTCGGCGCGCCGGTCGAGGCATCGCCGTGGATGGGCAGCCGACCGTGTTTTGCGGATTCCCGGCCCGTGATCGGGCCAGCGCCTGGGCAACGCGGCCTATGGCTCGCCTACGGCCACGCCCATTGGGGATTGACGCTCGGTCCCGCGACCGGCCGCCTCTTGGCTGAGATGATGACGGGAGCAACGCCGTTCTGCGATCCGGCGCCCTACGGCGCCGAGCGGTTCGGACGCTGACACTGGCCTGCAAATCCCGCCGACATTGCTCGCGCGCGCGGACGCGGTCATCGAATGATATCGCGCAGCAGCCGGATTGAGCGTAGCGAAATCCGGCTTGGTGGCGCTGCTCGATTACCGCGCGATGAGCACACTGTTATTGTAGCCAATGCTGCCACCGCCGGTGGCTTCGGGACTGTACGGGTTGGCAAACGGAACCGCGCGCTGAGCACTGGGCAGAGTGCGTGGGCTGGTCCGATAGGCGACATTCTTCTGCTGCCTGGGCGCGGCCGCTGCCGTAGCGACCATGCTCAGAGCGATCGCCGCGGTAAGCGCGAATTTTGCGCCGATCGACATATTCGCCTCCTTCGTGAGGGCGTCGCGCACGTGCATTGGCTAGACACCAAAGGGCCGGGATTATTCCGGTAACGCCGCGATACAATCTGGCATTCGCAGGAGCTGCTCGCTCACTCCGCCTTGATATTGCTCTCGCGAATAATGCGGCCGAGATCGTCGAATTCAGCGCGAAGCGAGCCCGCAAATTCCGCGCCGCAGACGCCGGTCGGATAGAGTCCCTGGATGAGAAGCTTCTGCTTGACCTCGGGCGTTCGCATTGCCGCGGTCAGCCAGCGTGCGAGTTCTGACACGATCGGTCGTGGGGTCTGCGCCGGCGCAAATGCTGCGAACCAGGCCGGCACCTCGTAGTCCGGGAAGCCGGATTCGGTGACCGTGGGCAAGTCAGGCAGCTCTTCGATGCGCTTGCGCGTGGTCGCGGCGACTGCGCGCAGTCTGCCGGTTTTCAGGTGCTCGGCCACATTCGCATAGGTGCCGAACATCATCGTCACGTGATCGCCCAACAGCGCGTTGACCGATGGTCCATTGCCTGGATACGGGATGAAGGCCATGTCGACCTTCGACATGCGCTTGAGCTTTTCGAACCCGAGGTGAAACGGGCTGCCCGGCCCGATGCTCGCCATTGTCAATGTACCTGGTTTGGCGCGCGCCGCCTGGAGCACGTCCGCAAGCGTGTGGTACGGCGACGCAGCGCTCACGACGATGAGGGTCGGCGCCGTCGCAAGCTGACAAATCGGCGCGAAGCTCGTCAGCGGGTCGTAATTCACCTTGCGCAGGTGCGGATTGATGAGGAACGGATTGGCGGCGAACAGGAGCGTGGTGCCGT
>WNFS01003410.1_pt1 | contig 12070 bp, 10 predicted proteins | sample 5400141 | NCBI WGS metagenome assembly WNFS01 (sample SAMN13153358, study PRJNA577476) | soil metagenome | isolation source: 60 cm saprolite under Madrone tree | place: USA:California | collected 2016-06-14 | reverse complement strand
TGTCCACCTGGGCGCCCGCGGAGCGAATCCTCTCCCCGAAGATTGCTGAAGGCGCCACGTTCGGCCTGAGCCGGTTCTCGACTGCAGCCGAGGCTCTCTGCAGGCTCCGGAACACAAGACTGCTTCGAGTCCTTTCGCCAGCAATCATCTTCTGCAATCCTTCCAGAACGCCGATTCCATGGGATGCGCAGCGGTTCATGAGGCTCACCACGTTCCGCACGTGGGGCAAGCTGGCAACATGCCAGTGCGAAAGTTCCAACGGCCTCACGAGCCCTTGCATTTTTTGACCGTTGCCGCTCAGAAGCACCCAATCTTCCCCGACATACTCCGCCCCCCTTGAAGCGAATCCCAGGAACGCGGTGGTTTTCCCGCAGTGTGCCCACCCGGCCATTAATATGCCCACGCCGTCGTGTACGACAGCGGAGGCGTGAATTGGGACGCACTCTCTCTTCAGGGCAGTCAAGCTGACGATGGGAATCAATAGCGGCACCGATCCGATTCGACGCTTACAAACAATCTCGCACGGTCCTCCAATGCCGTCGAAAGGGATTCGAGCCTTGACTCGTCTCGTTCCTTCCTGCAACAGAAAGAATCCGTCGTCGGTAAACGCATCCTGGTCAGTGCCCAAAAATCTTATTCCGCGGGTGGGCAGATTCTCCACAAACCGTACAGTGATGTCGGGGGCGGTCAGGGGCAGTTTGGACGGGCATCCGAGCAGTTTGCAGGCCGCTCCAAGGTCGCTTGGCGAGGGATCAATCAGGCGGATTCCCACCACGCCGTGAATGTCGAAATCCACCTTTCCAGGATGTTCAATAGCTTCAGTGTTGGGACGGCCCATCTCTCGCCTAGGAAGATCGTTCCTCCAATTTCTTCCTGATAACCATGACTGCATTTATTGAGCAATAAAAATAGGCGCTTTTTTGTGGCAGGTGTTGATCGTTGGCGCTAATTGAATATTTTGCCGAGTCTTTCTAACCGAAACCGCAGCCCGCGGCCGGCGTTCGCTTGCATGTTCCGGTATCCTTGCTCAATCAGCCCGCTGACTTCGGCATAGACGACATCAAAGGGCCGGGTGGCGTCGATCCGGATGAAGTTCTTCGCCCTGCCCCCGAGCTGAAGAAACGCATGGCGGCGACGCTCCAATTCCTTCAAAGTCTTTTCACCCTTGCGCGCGAAAAGCACCTCCGCCGGCGCATCCAAATAAATTGTGAGGTGAGGTCGCGGATAGCAATTTTCCAGGAGCCATCGGTGCAAGCGTTTGTCGGCAGGTTGTTTTTCGCCATCGATTCCGTCTAGCGTGAAGTCGTAGAGGAAGTGACGGTCATATACAACTGCGTAGCCCCCAATTTGGTATCCCCACGACAGGAGTTGCCGGTAGCACTCTTCTAAAAGACGATTGATCAAACGGCCGGTGGCCCACAGCCAGCCACCCAGATCTCGCTTTACGTTTCCCCCTCCGGAAGGCGAGTCATACCCGCTGCGACGCACTCCGGATTCTGAATTTTGTCGGCGCTTGAAGTATGCAATCAGGCGGGAAGTCGGCAGGGCGTGATTGCTTGCCTCGATATTTATCCCCATGTACAAGCATTTGATTGGGATCCCGGAAGACTGCTGGAGTCGAGCGGTTAGAGTCGTTTTCCCGGCACCATCGGGCCCAATCAACGCCACGCTGAACATACGCCCTACCCTTTGCTCTTTTCGCTCTGTCCAGCAGGAAATACGGTGCGAGCCGCAGCGGAACAACTCTTGGCGCGCATCATGGCTAAGAGAATGCCGCTCGGCGTTCGGCTCATTTTCCAAATTCCTGGGCAGCCCGTGCCGATCGCGCTCATTTCACTTCCGCAGAGCTCAATGCGCCGGTCGCGAGTGCCGTAGCAGTGGGCTGAAACAGATGTTTTTGCAGCAGTAGACTGAGGCGCATTTCGACAGTCCCAATGTTCGTGTAATGGCGGAAGCTGGATTTGAGTCCGGCCGGAATTCGAGGTTGCCCGGGATCAACCTCCCACGGATGGAAATACGTGACAACTGGCTTGCGGTAGTGTTGTTCAAAAGTCTGAAAGACCCATTCCGTGAATAAAAAGGGGAAAATTCGGAAATACCCGCCGCCGGCCGCCGGAAAGTTGAAGCCCGCGATGCGAACCGTTGGCGGGGGAATCTCCGTTAATTCTTTCCCGTTCTGACATTGGTAGACGAAAGCAAATCTTGGCGCGTCAGGGAAACCGTATAAATCGTGGTGAATCGGATAAATACTGGAGTCGTAGCGGAAGCCTTCTTCCGCGAGGATGTCCAGCGCCCACAAGGAATCCTTGGTGATTGACCACGAAGGAGCCCTATAGCCGTAGACCGGAACTCCTGCCGCTTGCTCGATTGCGTCTTTGCTTATCCGCACGTCTTCACGGAATTCCGACGGTGACAACGTACAGACGCGGCGATGCCAGTAACTGTGGCAGGCTAATTCATGCCCTTGCGCTTGTACTTCCCGAACGAGATTAGGAAAACGGTCGGCTACCCATCCCAGAAAGAAAAAGGTCCCATTCACACCGTGGCGCTCAAAGAGATTCAGAAACTTGCGAGTATTCTCAACCACTCTTGAAGGCCAAATCCCCCACGCGCGCCGCGGAACCTCATTGGCGAACGCTTCGACTTGGAAGTAGTCCTCCACATCAACACTCAATATATGTCTGATGCGCGGGCGTTCCTTTGCTGCGTTTGGGGTCTGCAAATTGTGTAAGGCCGGTTCCGGCCGTTGCGAAATCAGGGACCGTCGTCTCAGTCCTGAACTCTGCGAAAAGTTCTGAAGCGAATTGTTCACAGATTTGCCGCCCATGGAGACCCTGAACGAAGATTCCCGATTGGCACTTGTCTTCCCCGGATAGTGTTTCACCCTGCGTTCCAGCTTCTTTCGCGCAGGAAATCCGGCAGGTTTAGCTATTTCGCCCCGCGACCGAAAAGAATCACGTTGAAAGTTGCCAGGATGATTGCCAGGTCGAGTTTGAGGGAGAGGTTTTTAATATAATACAGGTCGTATTCAAGCTTGCGTTCCGTTTCTTCAATCGTGGATCCATATTGATATTTTACTTGCGCCCAGCCTGTGATTCCCGGCCTGGCACTGTGCCTGCGCCAGTACATCGGAATCCTTTCATCGAGCATCGCGCATAGTTGCGTTTGTTCCGGACGCGGTCCCACCAGGCTCATCTCACCGCGCAAGACATTGAATAGTTGCGGGAGTTCATCCAGTCGAAATTTTCGCAATAGCTGCCCGACGCGGGTGACACGCGGGTCGTTCTTCAGAGCCCAACTCGGGCCCCCCGCTTCCGCGTCCTGGAACATCGAACGGAACTTCAAGATGGTGAACGGACGTTGACCCAACCCGACGCGTTCCTGCCGGAATAGGATGGGAAACCCCGTTTCCAGCCAGATAGCGGGGGCGATCACTCCCATCATCGGCAGCCCGAGGATAATTCCAAGCAAGGACACCACAATGTCTATGCATCGCTTCGCGGCCAGGAGAGACCTAGACTTGCGAAAGCCAGAGGAGAGGAACAACCAACTCGGCGCGAGGTTCGCCAGCAGGATTTTCCCCGTCACCTTCTCATACATGCTATGCGCGTCCTCGACCTGCACTCCCGAGAACTTCAATTGCAGAAGCTGTTCGACAGGCGTGCAACCTCGCCGTTCGTTCAGGGACAGGATCACCCGGCTGACCCCCTTTTCTTTCACAATGTCACTCACCTGGTTCACGGAACCAATGATGGAGGGGTTGACGAGTGATTTCCCGATGTTCTCCCCCTTCTCATCGAGAAACCCGACAACCTTGAGGTTAAGTTCGGGGCGCACGATGAGTTCCCGCACCAGGGTAATCCCCGCCTGTGCAGTGCCAACAACGAGCACTCGCTCCTGATCGTTCATAATTCGTCTCTAAGTTTGTACGTTAGGGGATGGGCATCAAAAAGGGTCAGTGTGAGGGCCTTCCTTGCGATTGGAATAGAAATGCAGTGCGCGCCTCGCCGTTGCCGTTGTGCTTCGGCAGAGTGGCCAGTAGCGGAATTTCGAGATATTCCTTTACCTCTTCGGGCGTCCTGAATGACGGGTCGAGATATTCCATCAAGAAGCCGAATCCCATGCTGGCCAGGATGGCGATCACCACGGCCAGGAGCAGTTTGACGCCTGTCGGCAGACTCGCCGGCACCAACGGCGCCACCGGTGCCTCCGCGACCGCGGCATTGATGATTTTCCGTTGGTCAAGAGCATCCGCGATGCGGGCTTCTTCGCGCTTCCGATGATAAAGAAGGTAATTCTCCTCATTGGCTTTGGCGGACCTGAGCAAATCCTGCTGGAATACCGACTCGCCCGCCAACCGGTGAGCTCTGTTCTCAAGAGTCTTCAACGCGCCGGCCATGACCGAGGCGCGTGCCTGCAAACCGATCAAGTCCGCCTTGGCTTTCTCCATCTCTGTTTTGACCCAGGCATGCGCAGGATCCTGATCCGTTGTCTCTTCTCGGATGCCGCGTCTCTCGGCCTCGGCGATGGAAGTAAGAGTCTTGGAGATCTTTGTTTCCACTTCCTGAACCAGCGGATAGCTCGGATCATATCGTTCGAGAAGTTCGGTTCGCTTGAGTTCCAGGTCGAGGAGCGTCGTTTTCAGGTTGGCCATGAGCTGAGGATTGTCCGCCACTTTAATCTGTGTGGTGACACGCGCGGGGACAGCCCCATGTTCCGCCTCGAGCGTGCGAAGCCGCTTCTCCGTTTCCGCGATTGACGCAAGTGTCTGTTGCAGGCTGAGATCGAAATCGTTTACCTTCTGGAGTGTTACCTGTTTCTCGAAATCAGCCGAAACAACTCCCGTTTGTTGCGTGAAACGCACCAACTGCGCTTCCGAGGCCGCCAGTTCTGTCCTGTATTGCTGTGCTTGTAGCTGAAAGAAGTCCGCCGTCCCTTGTGGCCGGCGGACTGCCGTGTGCTTGGCTAGGTACAGATCCCCCAGTTCCTTAAGCACCTGCGCCGCGAGTCGCGGCGATTCGGATTGATAGGTGACTTTAATGATATCGGAGGCGTTGAGCGGGATCACCTGCAGGTCTTTCGTTTCCATTTTCAGAACTGCCTTGTAGATCCTCGTGTCCTTGTCCGCCGCCAGTCCCAGGGCTCCCAGCACCCGCAACTCGATGGCCCCAATGGACCAAGGGTTTTTGGGTTCATAGAGCCCGCAATCCACTACTGTCTTTTCCAGAGAATCGCGGCTTTGGAACAATTCGACTTCCGACGTAATCTCGTCCAATGTCAGATTGCGATCGGACTGGCTGACGTTCGGTTCGGTGGATACCACAGGGTCAACGCGGTCCCGTTGCACAAGGATCTTCATTTCGGCCTCGTAAGTCGAAGGCAGAATCAAAATGGCCAGGATGAATCCCGCCATCAACCCTGCGAACGCGAGGATGATCACGCGGCGGCGGCGGAATGTCATCCCCACCAGATCACGCAGCGTAAAAGAATGTTTCGGCTTCCCGTTGCCGTTTCCAATGCCGTTTCCGTTTCCATTGTGTGAGCTGTGTTTCCCGGAATTCACATTTTCCATTTGACTCCCTCCTACGCTCTCTGTGTTCCCGACCGCCAACCCTAGAACCCATTGAGACCCAGAAGCGTCCCAACGGTGGCCCCTGCGATTAGCAGGGAGATTTTTGCAAGCGCGCTCTTCCCGGCATAGAACCGGTTAACGCAAAGAAAATCAGTTTCCATCTGGTATCTGCGAATTGTTCGATTACTCTAAAAAGCGACAATTGCTGGTGGAATGTGGCCTTCGGAGTCCAACTGGCCATCGTTGTCCACTCTCTTTGATGGGCTTGCTAGAGCCTTTTGTAGAGATTTTCGGGAATGGAAAATGTGTGGTTGTTGAGCACAGCGCCTAGTATCTTCACATTTGCAGCGGTCAGATCTTCCTTGGCCGTTCGCGCAGTCTCTCGACGTGTAACCATGGACTCCAGAATCAGAATAACGCCGTCAGCGATCTGGCCGAGGAGCAATCCGCCCATATGTTGACTCGCCTGCGAGCTGTAGACCAAAACGTAGGAAAACTCGCGGCGGAGTTCTGCAATGCGGGAGCGCAAGCGCTCGGAATTCCACCCAGCTTGCAACTCCCCGGAACGAGAGCCGCCCGTGAGCACCGAGAGGTTAGTTTTCGGAGAGCAGTGAACGAATTCTCGAATCGGCCCGGATTCGAACAAGGCATCCGTAAGTCCCCGGAGGTTCTCCACACCCAGATATTTATGAAGAGAGGGGGAATGGAAGTCTCCCTCGACGACACACACCGACGAGCCTGTCTGGTCGGCCAGGAGTTGTCCCGCACGAGCGCAAATTCCGCCGGCTCCATCAGCCTGACCAACTCCACAGAAGGCCACCACACGCGGCACATCATCAGCGGGCAGCAGGAACACGCGTTGAACCAACTCTGCCTCTCCCGAACGACCAATAGGCTCGATGGGCACGGGCGGCCGCCTTACTTCTGAACTCTCTTGGGGAATGCTTTTTGACCACAGCAGTGCGGTTGCTTCTTTGGCTCGTAAAAGTACTTCAATGTTTTTGCTCATGCGTCATGTCTCCCATAGACTTGCCCTGACTATTTCGAATTCAGCGGATTCTTTCACGCCAAGAGTTGAGCTGGATCGACACTGCCTTCACACTCAGCTTGGTGCCGCACAGCCGCTTCGTTGGCTGTACCTGAGCCGAGCATCTCGATATCCAGGTCCTCCAGCACCTCGTTCAGAATCGATGCGTCGATCATGTTCTGACCATTCGCGAACCCCAAACTTAAGGCGTGGAAGCAGAGGTTGTTGATATTCCTCGGTATTCCATCGCTTCGAGAATGAATAATTGCCAATGCGTCGGCTGTGAACAGCCGTTTGCCCTCATAACCGGCGACCTTGAGCCGATGGTCTATGTAATCCGCGGTCTCGCTGGCGCTAAATTGCGTCAATCGGCTCAAAATCGAAATTCGCTGGCGTAGTTGAACCAGTTCTCGCCTGGCCAGCTTATCTGCCAATTGCGGTTGGCCGGCGAGCAGGATCTGGATCAGTTTCGTTCCGGGGATTTCGAAATTGGAAAGCATCCGTACCGCTTCCAGGACAGAGTCCTCAAGGTTCTGTGCTTCATCAATCACGACGACCACGCGCCTGCCGGCGCGCACTTCGCGGATCAAGACTTCATTCAATCTGCGCTGCATGCGCCCGAGATCATCGGTTTGGTCAGGGATTCCTAGATCGGCGATAAGCGAGCGCAGAAACTGGTGCGGGTCGCTGTGCGCCTGGAACAAAAAAGCAGTGCGGGCGGAGTCCCGTAAATGTTCCAGGAGGTCAAAGAGCAGAGTGGTTTTCCCCATTCCTGGCTTTGCAATCAGGGCCATGAATCCCCGCTGGGATTGGATCCCATAGAGCAGCGATGCCATTGCTTCAAGATGGGAAGGGCTGAAGTAAAGAAAATGCGGATCGGGAGTAACCCCGAACGGTTGCTCGCGAAGACCGAAGTGATCGAGGAACATTGGCTTTACCTATCGGCGGATTCTTGGAAGGAAAACCACCAGCTTGGCCGAATTCAGACTGACACGGCCGGAACCCTGGATTGAGCTACCTTCCTAGAGTGGCCCGGGATTGAAATACGTTCCCAGAGTGGCGACGGGAATAAAGCGTTTCATCTTCGAAATGGTGTTCTTGGGAACGTACAACATGTCACCGGGGCGCAGATGCGCGTCTTCCCTCAAATTGCCGCTCTTGAGCATCTTCTTCAAGTCCAACTGCTGCGTTTCCGCCCAATCGTTCGAAACGCGGCGGAAGAGCCAGACTTGTGAGTGTTTTGCGCTTTCTGTGAAACCGCCCGCAATCGCTACCGCCTGCGTCATCGTCGTGTCTCCCCGCAATTCAAACTTGCCGGGATGTCCCACTTCTCCACCCACGATGAAGTACGGTTTGTCGAATTCCATGAGCCGGACCGTGATGATGGGGTTGTGCAAAGTTTTCGCGTAGGCCAGGCGAATCGATTCCGTGACGTCGGGAATTGTTTGCCCTTCCACATAGATATCACCAACACCCTGTAAAGTGATGTAGCCGTCTGGCTGGACAGTGACTGTCTGATTCAAGTCTGGTGTCATAGTGAAATTCAGCTGCAGGACATCGTCTTTACACAGCTGGTATCGCGGATTTCGCCGGTGGAGCTCAGGACGCTCCGGAGCTTCTTGAGCAGCCGTTCTGGGCCCCCGTGCTGCGGCCGGTCCGTCGGTTGCGGAGGCCGCCGGCTTACCTTGAACTGCGTGTGCGTAAACAGCCATCGCAAGAAAAATCCCAGTTCCGAAATAACAAAATATCCTTCTTTTCATGGACATTTCTCCTCGTATTTCCGTTGCTCGATTCTCTGTGGTTCCGCCAAAACCAGCGGTCTACCGCCAATGACGAACTTGGGAGCCTCAGTCGGCACGCGGCCTTAGCGTCAAGCGGAGGCAGTGAATACTGTAGGGGATGCCTTTTTCTGTAGACAGGTCGGAAAGGGCCTTCCGCACTTCCTGGTCGCAGGCATCTTTTTTCTCTGGTGCCATGGAAACAAACTGCCCTTCGACGCGGACCCACCAGCCCCAATGCCCTTCCAGTGAATCGTAGTAGGTTTCGTAGGATTCATCGGCGGAAACCTGGCGTGGGTCGAAGGTCTCGCTGAACAAGCGAAGAGACTCTTGTCGGGTAAGCTGCGTCCGCATTCGCACAGACTCCAGAAAGTGCGCTGGACCCATGTATTTCAGGAAGATCGGGCTTGTCTTCCGAATGAACTCGTGGCCGTTATTTCTTCCGATGAAGAAAAGATCCATACGGCCATTCGGCTTGAGCACGCGGTGAATTTCCCGCACCGAGGCGCGGAGGTCGGTCACCCAATGAAAGGCAAAGATACTAAACAAATAGTCTACCGACTGAGACTTCAGTGGGATCTCTTCGAAACGTCCATCCAGAATGCTGATATTCGTGCGACACCCGATTCGCCGCACAGCACGCTCGCGCATATTTTCAGCCGGCTCGATCCCGATGAATTGAATGTTCCGCCGGCTGCGACTTGCCATTTGCAACAGCGCTCTCCCTGTACCACAACCGACGTCGAGCACAACCTGGACGTTGTCCTCAATGGCCAGGGAACTCTGAATTCTGTCAGTGGCGCGGCCCCAGCACGACTGCAGGTTCAGTTCGTCGTCATACTTATCCGCCAGCAACGAGTAGGTCTCCACAACTGGGTTCAGCATGTTCACATCCATCCGTGCTTTGAGAGAGTTGGTTTCCGAGAGCTATACGGCATAGGTTCTTCACAACGCAGACAGCCTTGGGTTCAACAGTTATCAGATCGATCGGACGGCCCGTCTGCTCCTCAACAAACAAAAGCAAGTCGACAAGCCCTATCGAGTCCAGCACCCCATCGGTGATGAGGTCGATTTCTTCCGTAATTTCGGCCGCGTCACGATTCCCAGGAAGTTTGTGCTCTTTGATCCAGTTCAGGACGGAAACAACCAACGCTTTCTCTTGTATGAGATTCACGTTTGGGCCCCCTCGAGCATGCGTACGAGTCCCCGGCGATCCACCTTCCCGTTTAAATTCAGAGGTAGAGCGTCGAGCGCGTAGATCCTCTGCGGCACCATGTAGCCGGGTAAATACGTGCGGCAGTATTTCAGCGCCTTGCCCTCGTCGAGCGCCTTTTGGCCCGAGACGAACGCAACCACACCGTCGGCAGAGCCATCTCGCACGGGCCAAGCCACCGAAACGACCTGGTCGGTTCCGCAAGCCTTTCGGAGTACATGCTCAATTTCTTGCAATTCTGCCCGATACCCTCGAATCTTCACTTGATCGTCGATTCGGCCGAGATAGTACATGCAGCCGGTCGAACCTTGTTTGACGAGATCCCCCGTCCGGTACCAGATTGTGTCTTCCGAAGTGCCCACTCGCACAAACTTCGTTCCCGTCTTCTCTGGATCATTCCAGTACCCGGCGGTGACCTGGGAGCCGGCCAGGAACAGCTCGCCGGCCTGATTCTTTGAAACAATGTTGAAGTCTTGATCGGCAATCCTTGCTTGCTGTCCGGCAAACGTCCAGCCAATCGGACAAATTCCGTTCAAGCATTCCCCGAGTGAGTCATTCCTGTCCCATCGATAATGAGAAATTGCGATGGTGGCTTCCGTGGGTCCGTAGAGATTCTCAACAATCGAATGTGGCGCTGCGTTTTGCCACAGTTGCGCAGAGGATACAGGCAGAGGTTCTCCACAGAAGAAGCTGTATCGCAGAGAAGGGAAGAAATCGGGTTCCAGAAGTCTCATCTTGGACAAGACGCCGATTATGGAAGGAACGGAGAACCAGACGGTCAATGCGTTTTCGCGGATGAACTTGGCCGGCAGCAGGACAGCTCTTTCAGGCAAGCAATACAAACTGGCCCCCCGCTCCCAGGCGACAAAGAGGTCATGCACACTCAGGTCGAAAGTCAGATCGGAATGTTGGGAGAACCGGTCAGTTTCATTCAGATCGCACCGCCCGCACATGTAGTCGATGTACGACCGCACACTCGAGTGTGTAACAGGCACTCCCTTGGGCTCACCTGTGGTGCCCGATGTGAACAACAGATACGCAATCGCCTGACTAGAGACGGTGGTTTCGAAGACAGGGTTATGGCTCTCGAAGATGTCTCTTGATATCAGATACCGATGGAGAGGAACGTTTGTTTGAAGGTCAGTGACGTCTGCCATTCCGGAAAGTATTAGAGTCAGGGGCTGCTGGAAGCCTTCCAAGAGCTCCCTCAGGTGCGGGACGCATTCATTCCCAACGATCACCTGCCTGCACCCGGATAGAATCAGCATTCTGCGAGTACGCTCCACCGGGAATTTGGGGTTTAATGGAACATACCCTTTTCCGGCAGCAAGAATACCCAAAATTCCCGTATAGGCCGTCGCGCTCCGATAGGCCAGGATGGCGACTAGCGGGGAATTGCCTTCCTCAGTTCGCCGCAGCAGAGATGCAAGCTCGCCCGCCTTGCGTCTGAGATCGCGATACGTAAGAGTTTCGCCGTCGACGACCAGAGCGGAACGCGATGCGAATCGCTCACTCGATTCCAGGAATCCACTGACAATATTCTGCAACTCTATTCTCCACTCATCCACTCGCTTGGGACTGCCTTTTGGGCACCCCGCTGCTGACGTGGGCCGGAGGTGACACTAAATCCCCTTCGTACGACACAGGCGCCGGGAGCGTGGATGGTTCGAATTCCGCGAGACGCATCTTGTCGCAAGCGAGATCGAAGGCTATGCGGGCGTGGTGCAAATCTTGTTCACAAAAAGGAACATCGAGTATGAATGTGCGGCAACCCAGGCCCAAATAACGTGCTAATTCTTCTCCAACTTGCTCGTGACTGCCTACCAGGTAGGGACAAAAGGTCTTGTAATTCTCAAACGGCGCGAGCCAATAGCAGCTGCGGGTAGTCTTGTTTTCTTCAATCGCGCGTGATAGCTCATGGTGCCAAACAGAATCTGAGACTTTCATCGCTAACCCATGAATCATTTTCCCTTTCTTTTCCTCCGGAAATTTTTGACGAGCTTCCTTCCAAGCCTCCTCTTCGCTCGGGCGCGCGATGACTCCTATGCGGATTCCGAAATGTCCCCCGGTGTTGACCGCAGTGGATGCACAGTCCTTTGCGGGTTTAGCGTAAAGAATTGGCACTGCCCCGAGGAGACGCGCGGCGGAGAGCCCGGCTTCCGAAGAGCCGGAAATCAGAACGCCAGGAAAGAGTGCATCTGGCAACGGCGGCGTCATTTTGAGTTTGTCGACCCGATAGAATTTGCCTTGAAACGTAATCGCATCATGATCGGCAAGCAGGCCCTTGATGATCGTGGCGTATTCGATCAATCGCTCGTACCGCTCATCGTGCGGCGTAGGATCGTTTAGTGCTGCCAAGTCGTTCTTGAACCCGCCGGCGACCAAATTTAGATGTATACGGCGGCCGTACAAAACGCTGAGCGAACACACCATCTTGGCAACCGTGTAGGGATGCATATAGACGGGCTGCACGGCGACAA
>WNFS01003896.1_pt1 | contig 12071 bp, 10 predicted proteins | sample 5400141 | NCBI WGS metagenome assembly WNFS01 (sample SAMN13153358, study PRJNA577476) | soil metagenome | isolation source: 60 cm saprolite under Madrone tree | place: USA:California | collected 2016-06-14 | reverse complement strand
TCACGACGATCGAGAACGACGAATAGGGCAGGGTTTCCAAAATCCGATTTTCTGAAGAATTCCGCATTGGGCGCAAAAAATCACCGCGTAGGAAGCCCGCCGGTGCGTCATTTCGAAAGGGCCGCTACTCGGCACCCCGGAGTTTTTCAATAAGAGTGATGGCTCCAGCAAGACCAATGGACACCCGATACACTCGCAGCCGTTGCCTTCACGCGGGCCTTCTGCCAATTGGAGTGGAGTTGGGATCGAATGACAAGCACTGAAGCGAGGCGCTCCATTGAAGCTCCACGCCAAGAACGTTTCTATCGGGGAGGCCGGCGACGAGTACTTTCAGGTCTCATTCGATAGCGAGGTCCCCAGCGACGATGACTTTGATCTGTCGGGACCCGATCACCCTTACCTTGTCGTTCAGCGTCAGTTCGAGGATGATGACGGCGGCGTCTGCTACATCGAGACCCACGATCGCGACACCTACGCTGGCCACTTCCGGCTGAAGCTAATCGAATTTACACCCACACGCCTCGCATTCGAGATCGCCAGAACCGACCACAAATACGTCGAGGCGACCTACGAACTGGACGCGAAACGGTTCGGTGAAGTGCAACGCATCGTGCACATCATTTTTGGCGTGCAGGGCTGAGACCGCGGCGGGCGCGAGTGGTGGGCCTGGCGTCATACTGGGGAAGGCTATCCTGATCGAAGCGTCGGGGCCTGGCGTCATACTGGGGAAGGCTATCCTGATCGAAGCGTCGGTTCTCGCAATCGGGCTTCGTACCCGCTGGCGTCCGGTATCTGGGCAAGTCCCGCCGTCGCCACGCACGTCACGCGGCGACGGATTTTGACCCAAGCCGGCCATTCGCCCGGGCGTCGAGTTGCAAGCGTTAGAACCACGACTTTTCGCTCCTGCGCCGCTATCGATTACGTCATCGGCGAGCGCAAGGGGCTCCGCGAGATAGCGACGCCCGGCGCTCGTGCAGTCGGGGGATTGGACGAATTCGAATTTCGTAGGTTGCAGGCATGAAGCGAAATGCCGGAAGGATCGGCGTCATCACCGCTGCAACTTATCCAGCGTGATTGGCAGATCGCGCACCCGTTTTCCCGTCGCGTGATAGACCGCGTTGCCGATCGCCGCCGCCACGCCGACGATGCCGATCTCGCCAAGCCCTTTCATGCCGAGGCGATTGCTGTCGTCGGACTCGTCAACGAAGATGACCTTGATGTCCTGCACATCAGCGTTCACCGGCACATGATATTCGGCGATGTTGGCATTGATGATGCGGCCGAATGTGTGGTCGATCAGCGTCTCCTCGTGCAGCGCCATGCCGATGCCCCAGACGACGCTGCCCAAGATCTGGCTGCTCGCCGTCTTCGGGTTCATGATGCGCCCGGCCGCGACCGCACTGACGACGCGCGTCACCCGGATGACGCCGAGTTGCTCGTCGATCTTCACCTCCGCAAAGATCGCCGCGTGTGTGTTGTGCGCACGGGAGGCATCGTGGCCGGGGTTGTTGGTCCTCTCCAGCTCGATGCGATCCACGGCGCCGTGCCGCATGGCATCCGCGATGGATACCGCACGCGAGTCGTCGCGCCTGCTCACCAGCTTGCCCTCCGCAAGCGCGACGTCATCCGGATTGGCATTCGCGAGCGGGGAGTTCGGGATCTGTTTTGCGAGGCGCAACAGCTCGTCGCGGATGGCATCGGCCGTCGTTGCGATGCCATTCGCTACCGAAGTCGCAATCCACGACCCGCCTTCGACCGGCGACTGCGGGAGACTCGAATCGCCAAGCTTGATGGTGATGTTACTGAGCGGCAGCCCGAGCATGTCGGCCGCAACCTGCGCCATGACGGTGTATGTGCCAGTGCCGATGTCCGAGGTTGCGCACGCCACCTCTGCGTGGCCGTTAGCAGTGAACAAGATGCGCACCGTGATCGGAATCTGCAACGCCTCCCAGATACCGGTTGCCATGCCCCAGCCGACCAGGTCACTGCCGTCACGCTGCGAGCGCGGCGCGAGGCTACGCTTGTCCCACCCGAAGGCTTCAGCACCCTGTCGATAGCAGTCACGCAGAGCCTTGCTGCTGAACGGCCGATCCTCGTGTTGGTCGCGATCCGAATAACACCGCAGGCGGAGTTCGAGTGGATCGAGCTTGAGCGCGACCGCAAGCTCGTCCATTGCACTTTCGAGTGCATAAACCGCGGTCGCGGCGCTTGGCGCGCGCATGTCGCACGACGTCGCTAGGTCGAGCCGAGCGAGCTTGTGCGCGTACCTCGCATTGGCGCATCTGTAGAGCAGGCCGGACCAACCCGTCTCTTGCCGGTAGAACTCCTCGTATTGCGACGTCACGGTGACGGCATCGTGCGTGATCGCGTCGAGCGTTCCGCCAGCATTTGCGCCGAGCGCAATGCGCTGGATCATTGCTGGCCGGTAGCCGATCACATACATCTGCGGCCGCGTCAACACGACGCGCACCGAGCGCTGCAGGGCAAGCGCCGCCAATACGGCGAGCACCACCTGAAACTGCGGGCGCAGTCCTGATCCGAAACCGCCGCCCATGAATGGCGACATGACGCGCACGTCCTCCCGCTTCATGCCGAACACACCGCAGAGATACTGCTGCACGTTCTGCACGCCCTGAGTCTTGTCGTAGACTGTAAGCTTGCCGTTCCCTTCGAAGATGACCGTCGAAGCATACAACTCCATCGGGTTATGGTGCTCGATCGGGACATAGTATTCGGCCTCGTGCCGCACCGCAGCCGCACCCAATGCCTGCTCGGGTGCGCCGCGCGGCTTCGGGGGAGTGAACAACGCCTCGATGGGGCTTGTCGGCTCTTTTACTGGTGAGGCCGAATCACGCTGGCGATACACGTCGGTAACGTGCGCCTCCGTCTCATATTCCACGCGGACGAGCGACGCTGCGAAGCGCGCGACCTCCGATGTCTCGGCCACGACCAGCGCGATCGGCTGGCCGTTGAAGCAGATCTTGTTGTCGTACAGCGGCCGGAACGGCGCGCCCAACGGGGCCGTCTCGTCCTTGTAGGCTTGATCGTGGTCAGCCATGGGCGGGCGGTTCTCGTGCGTGAGCGCATCGACAACGCCGTTGACGCGCAGGGCTGCACTGCGATCGATGCGTGTGATACGGCCCTTCACGATTGTCGAGGTGACCACGCTGCTGTACAGGAGGCCGGGCACGTTGAACTCGGCTGCATATTTTGCGGCGCCGGTGACCTTCGCGACGCCGTCGACGCGGGAGGTGGCAGTACCGATATAGGATGCCATGGCCGTGCTCATATGATCTTCTTGGACGACTGCGACTGCGGCGTGCCCCGCGCCGCCTGCGTGAGCGCGCGAACGATGCAGCGCCGTGCGAGGTCGATCTTGAATGTGTTGTGCGCGTAGCCCCTGGCGTCCTTCAGCAGCAATTCCGCCGCGCGCGCAAACGTCGCCGCGATGGCCGGCTGCCCACGCAGCGTGGCTTCGGCCTGCGGATCGCGCCACGGCTTGTGCGCGACGCCGCCCAGCGCAAAACGCCCCTCCTTGATGGTGTCGCCATCGAGCTCAAGCCCGACCGCAACGGAGACAAGCGCGAACGCATAGGAGAGGCGGTCGCGAATCTTGATATAGGTGTAGTTCGTGGTGAAGCCCTGCTGCGGCAACTCCACCGCGGTGATGATCTCGCCGGCATTGAGACTGGTCTCGCGTTGCGGCGTGTCGCCCGGCAACCGGTGAAAATCCGCAAACGCGATCACGCGTTCACCGGACGCACCGGTGACATGAACCTTGGCCTCCAGCATGGCCAGCGCCACGCACATGTCGGAGGGATGCGTCGCGATGCAGGCGTCGCTCGTGCCAAGGATTGCGTGCATGCGGTTATGCCCGTTGAGAGCGGAGCAGCCGCAGCCAGGCTCGCGTTTATTGCAGGGCGTTGCCGTGTCGTAGAAGTAGTGGCAGCGCGTGCGCTGCAAGAGGTTGCCGCCGGTCGACGCCATGTTGCGCAGCTGCTGCGAGGCGCCGGCCATGACCGCGCTGGCAAGGACCGGATAGTGCTGCTCGACCAGCGGGTGATAGGCGAGATCGGAGTTGCGCACGAGCGCGCCGATGCGCAGACCGCCGCCCGGGGTCCCTTCAATCTGCTTTAGCGGCAGCCGGTTGATGTCAATCACCTTTGTCGGCTGTTCGACATCCATCTTCATCAGGTCGATCAGATTGGTGCCGCCGGCGACGAATTTTGCCGTCGGGTCGCCCGCTAGCTGACGCACCGCGTCCGCAACGTCGATGGCGCGCGCATATTGGAAGCTGATCATGATCGCCCCATCACTTGCTGGATCGCCGCAACAATGTTGGTGTAGGCGCCGCAGCGACAGATGTTGCCGCTCATCAGTTCGCGGATTTCCTCCGCGGTTTTCGCTCTGCCCTCCGCAATCAGCCCGACCCCCGAGCAGATTTGCCCGGGCGTGCAGTAGCCGCATTGGAACGCGTCGTGGTCGATGAAAGCCTGTTGCAGCGGGTGCAGCACCCCGTCTTTCGCGAGGCCCTCAATCGTGGTGATCTGCGCGCCGTCGTACATGACGGCAAACGTCAGGCATGAATTGATGCGCCGCCCGTCGATGAGCACGGTGCAAGCGCCGCACTGGCCCTGATCGCAGCCCTTTTTCGTGCCGGTCAGGTCGAGGTGCTCGCGCAAGACGTCCAACACCGTGGTGCGCGGATCGAGCGTGAGCGCGTGGCGCGTCCCGTTCACCGTGAGGTTCACTGGAACCGAAAAAGCGGTAGTGCCGCTGACGCTTTGCTGTAACTGAGCTGTTGCGCCCGAGGGCATCCCCATGGCGATTGAGGCTGTCGCCGCGCCGGCGATGATTGTACGGCGCGAAGGGTCCGGGTAATGGCGGGCAGTCCTATCCCAACCCTCGTCATTGCTGATCATGGTGATCCCCTAGAAGCCGTCCAAGCGGGCACGCGCCAGGGGTTCGCGCAGTCCGACACGCATCAGGACGCGGTCCGCAAGCGGGCCTGTTTGAGTTTACGACGGCTATACCAAAGCGATAGCCGTTTTGCGCAGAATTGTCCTTTTGACGCAAAAAAGTCGTTCTTTGTCGGTGCGGCTGCGCGTATGATGACCGCGATGCCTGCTAATCGCGAACCTGACGAGCGCGTTCTGCGCACCCGCAATCTCGACGAGGCGATCGATGCTGTCACGAGCGTCTATTACCCTCATACGGTCGAGGTCGTGGGCAGAACTCGCGGCATCGATGCATTTCTCAAGGTTACCCACTCGACGTTTCAGCCTCTGGTAGGCCTGTCGTACGGCGCGCCAGTTACGATCGACGCGCAAAACATGTCGCGCCTCTTTCTGATGATGCACTGCGCGCGCGGCGCTGCGTCCACCACCCAGGAAAACCGAACGGCGGATTGGAGGACCGGCCAGACCATGCCGTTTTCGGCGAATTTCGACACCAGGCTCTGGTTCGACCGCACATTCGTGCAGAAATCCGTCCGGCTTGATTTCGATCTGCTGGAAGCGCAATGCGCCCGATGGCTCGGCTATCCGCTCGAAGAGCGGCTACGGTTCGACCTGCGCCCGTTTTCCGACGAGTTGGAGCAGATCTGGCGGCGCACGCTGGCCTACGGCTGGTCAAACGAGGCCGGCGGCCTGCCGCTTGCGGGCGCCGCGAAGGCCGCATTGGACGAATACCTGCTGACGCTCTTGCTGCATCATCATCCGCACAACTACAGCGAGGAGCTGGCGCAAACCGTGCGGACGCCCGTACCTGGCGTCGTGCGTCGGGCCGAGCGTTTCATGATTGACAACGCTGGCTCGCCAATCACGGTATCGGACGTTGCTAACTATATGGGCATCAGCCTGCGCTCGCTGCAGGCCGGGTTTCGCCAGTGGCGTGAGACCACCCCCACCGCGTTTTTGAGGCGGGTCCGATTACAGCTTGTGCGTGATGAGCTTCTGCGTTCGGGCACGGAGGCTAACGTCACAGCTGTGGCGCTGCGGCACGGTTTTTGCCACCTTGGTCGGTTCAGCGCTCAATACCGAGCGGTTTTTGCTGAAGATCCAAGGGTGACCTTGCGCCGCGGCCGCGCCGCATTGGGGCGGCGATAGTGGCCTCACCAAGCGATGTCGACTTGGGCTTCGATCGAAACTTCTTAAACTCATCCTTATATTATTTATGCCGCTGATTTACCCGTCATGCCGCCAACCAGGTGTTGAGCTGACGATAAACCTCACCGTCCACCCTGTTTGCTTTCACGGTGAGTTTCGGGTGACGTCGCGTGGGTGCGAAGGAGACGGCAGGAATTGACTCATGCTGTCGAAAACGTCCGCGGCATCCTGCTGACACGCAACAATCGAATCATCGGAGTCGACTTTTGAATCGAACTTGCGCTTTTGACGCTCATTTTGAATCAATGTTGCTTAGAGACCTGCCAAAAATCTTTTTTCGGCAGCATCACCCCGAAGCCGACCCGGACCTTTGGCGCAGACGACGCTACCTCAGCCAGAATTCAGCGCAGTCATATTTCGGCGCTGAGGAAGGCCCGCACCATGGCGATCGTGGCAGTGGGATTTTCCTCCATGATCCCGTGACCGGAGTCTGGGATTACCCCTTCACTCACGTTGGTCGCCGCAAAGCGCATGATCTCCGCCATAGTCTTGCCAAAGGACTTCTCGCCGCCAATCGCCAGAACCGGCATGGCAAGCTTACCTTTTGCCAGGAATGCCTGGTTGTCGATGGCGTCCTGATCGAAAGCGGCGAATTGCATGAAACCGGAATGCGTTGCGCCTGGCATCGCATAGAGCTTGGCATAGTGGTGGCGAGCAGCCTCGCCGAACCGGGCGGGTGTGGCAGAAAATTCGTTCCAGAAGCGATCGAGATAGATGCGCTCGCGGCCCGCCACTAGCCTCTCCATATCCGGGCCGCCGAACCGGAAGTGCCAGAGCAGGGGGTTTTTGAGGATTTCTTCCCATGGCCCAATGCCTGGCAGCGGCGCATCGATCAGAACAAAGCGCGCGACGCGCTCGGGATACTGCGCCGCAAAAGCATAGCCCACCATGTTGCCGATATCGTGCGTGACGAGAGCTGCGCGGCCAATCTTCAGGTCGTCGAGCACGCCAGCCACGTCGACAGCTTGCGTCTTCTTGTCGAAGCCTCCGGCGGGCTTGGCGGAAAGGCCCATCCCGCGGAGGTCAGGCGCCACGACGATATGATCGCGCGCGAGGTCGACCGCCATGGGCGCCCACATGTCGCCCGTCTCGCCATAGCCGTGCAGCAAGACGACCGCAGGCCCGCTTCCGCCTGCGCGCACATGGATGATGGTGCCGTTGGTCGCTATGTCCTTCGTGCGGAATTCCGACGGAAACTCGAAGGCGTGCATGGTTATCTCCACTAAAGCCGCTTGGTCCTGTTAGCCGGCAGTCGAACCGCACCCTGAATAAACTTCATCAGTGTGACTATGCTTGCCGCGGTTTTCTGGCGAGAGCAAGTACCGCTCTTCCACATGAGCGGGGTCCCAGGATACGCAAATGCGGTCCCGCGGCTCTTCGTTTTTTCATCGCAATGGCCAAGCGAAGCTAAGTTCGTGGCCATCTGGATCGGTCAGGTGAAAGAACCGCTCGCCCCATTCGGCATTGCGCGGTGCGGTGTCTGGTCGGTAGCCAGCCGCGATCACGCTCGCATAGAGGGTGTCGACGTCGGAATGGTAGAAGATGACACGTCCCCACCAAGACCAATTTCGCTCCGCGGGTTGTGCGACGATATTGAGAAAGCTGGTTCCGGCCCTAAAACTTGTAAACGCGGCGCCGTGACCACCATGGACGATCTCAAACCCCAGCATGCGATAGAAGGCAACGGCGCGCGCCATGTCGTGGGTGGCCAACGTGACGGCACTGATGCTCTCGATCATCGCGACACTACTCCATTCTTCGTATCGTCCATTGGGCAGCACGATGGTGACGGTCCATCAAAGTTTCACAAACGGAAGCAAGTTATAGATTTTGGGCATTCGCGATCTTTCCCCCAAATGCCGCCTTACGTCGCGGCTCGATATGAGGCTCTGCGAACACTCTCCGTCACATGACCGGCAGCGGTTTGGCCGGCGCGTGAAGCATCGAAATGGTGCTGCTCCGAGCGACGCGGATACGCAGAATGCGCCGTCGCCACGGGGCGGATGATCGCGAAAAAGCCCGCGGCGCTTTCGCATGTACAGGCGGCGGCGCTCCCTGTTGTCGCGGTGACCATGGCAGATGCTTTTCGACCATGCCCAGGTGCGCGAAGGCGCCGGCAATGTCGGCGCCTACGCACCGGGAACTCGCATTGCTCCAATGGCGGAGCGTCAACCCTTCCGCCAGGCCGTTTTCGCACAACCAAGGTAGAGAGATGTGGTGCGGTTTCTGTAGGTCGGACATATCTGTTTCCGCCCCTTTCGTCTGGCGGTGCCTTAGTGGTTCGACCGTGGCTCCGTTTCCACATCCCGCTCATCGAACCGGACGTGCAGATTTCCCGCATCCGGCTCTCGGACAAGACCTCACGCCTTCGCCCACGGCTCGTTGCGCCCGAGCGCAGTCAAGCGTACGAGCCCATAGTGCCCGTAAAGGTGCGAGAGTGGATAAGTCCCGCCCCTGCGTCGCCTGACCTTGTGCTTGATGCGCATCCACCGGCGTAACCGCACAGCGGAGTAAGTGCTCGTGTGATGACCGTCGAGGCAACGATTTAGATGTTCTCAGCTTAGACTCACAAGACAGGCATCTGTTCCAAGCTGGGCGGCCTTGCGCATGCTGGCGCATCCGCCAGAGTGGGGCATCTCAGATGGGTTGCCGGTGAACTCGCCATAGGGCCCCTCGTCGTAGATCCAGCCCTCTGTGATTTCCTGGTCTTCAATTGGTGTTTCCGGATTCGGAGGGCACTTTCCTTGATTGTCAAAATCGTCCGACTGCTTCCGAACAGCTCAGCTGGATTTGACGCAAGGCAAATAGTCCCGGCGCAGGTTCGGCAGCGAAATGAAATGCCTATCGGAACCGATATCAAAATTTACGATTGGTGCTGTCGACGACCATTGTCTGGCTCGATTCGGGGCCGGCCGAGAAGTATGTGACATGATAGACTTGATCGGCGTCTATGTCCGGCTGACGTCACACCCTTATCGATCGTGGTACGCGATCCCGCTCCGCCTCATCGTGGGCTTTGGCTTTATGGAGCACGGCTACGCAAAGATTGCCCGCGGACCGGAGAAGTACGCATCGATCCTACATACGCTGGGCGTGCCCGCTCCCGACCTCTTGGCGTGGGCGACGATTATCGTCGAGTTGCTCGGCGGGCTGGCTGTGTTTTTAGGCGCCTTAATTCCGCTCGCGAGCATACCGATGGCGATCGTGCTGCTCGTGGCGATCTTCACAGTCCATTTGCCGAATGGGTTCAGCTCGATCAAACTGCTGTCGGTCGATGCTACTGGAGCGCATTTCGGTCAGCCAGGCTATGAGACCGCTCTGCTCTATCTGGCTGCCCTCGTTGCCCTGGTCCTTGGCGGTTCCGGTCCGCTGGCTTTGGACCGATTTCTGCTCCATCCGCGAAGACACGAATGATGCGGGATTGCGGCGCGACCTTGGGCGGCGGACCGGCCTTGTGCAAGCCGCAGAACGTCAGCTCATGTGCGAGGACGAGACCGATAGACACGCAACAGTAAAGTCTCCGATTTGGTCTCAAAGTAACCCCAACCGGACGCCCCGGCCCACATCATTTTTGTCGGGCGTGGCTACATTGTGGCAGTCCGCGCCAATTGAACTGCGCGCTTATAGGTCTAGATCATCGGGGCATCGGCATGAGATCGAAATGGTGTGCGTATGCTCCGATGGATCACACTCGCGCGATCCTGGCATCCACTTGTACGAATTGGGATCGCAACAATCGCGGTGGCAGCAACAACCGGTTTGCAGCTGCCGGTCGAGGTCACTTTCCCGGGCCAACCATTCCTGCTTTATTTTGTCGCGGTCGTGGCCTCGGCGAGCGTACTCGGCCGTACAGCTGGCTTTGTTGCCGTGGCAGAAACCAGTCTTGCCGCCTTCCTGTTCTACGATCCTGTTTACTCACTGAAAGTGACCCATACGGTCGACCTGCTTGCGATACAGATTTATGCGGTAGTCTCAGTTCTGAGCGTTGAGGCGTTTTGTCGCGTCATTGATACTGCGCTGGCCGAAAAATCGGAGGCAATTTCAGCGCGAATGGAGGCAGAGGCGCGTCTTGCCGACCAAAACGTTCAACTTGGATTGACACGCAACAGCGAGGCGCGGTTCCGCGCCACATTCGACACCGCAGCGGTTGGAGTCGCACACATCGCTCCCGACGGCAGATGGCTCAGGGTCAACGGAGCCCTGTGCCGCATTCTAGGCTACCCGGCCGATGAACTCCGTACCAAGTCGTTCCAGGACCTTACCTTTCCGGACGATCTCGCGGCCGATCTGGTCCAGGTCGAGCTTGTGACCGAGGGAAAGATCGACAGCTATAACATCGAAAAGCGCTACCTGCGGAAGGACGGCATGATCATCTGGGCAAAGAAGACTGTCAGCTGCGTGCGTAAGGGCGACGGGTCAATCGATTATTTTGTTGGTGTGATTGAGGATATTTCCGCACGCAAACAGGCCGAGAAGGAATTGCGCGAGAACGAGGAACGTTTCAGGTCCTCGCTCCTCAACTCTCCATTGCCAATCTCCTTGTTCGATGATCGGGAGCAAATCCTCGCCATTAGCCAAAGTTGGCTTGAACAAAGCGGCTATCTGAGAGAGGAGTTGCCCCGACTGGAGGACTGGACGATTCGAGCCTTTGGGGAGCGCTCGGGCGAAGTGCTTGAGCAAATCCGTCAGATCATTTTCATTTCAACAGAGCCGGAGGCGCGGTCGGCCGAACGGATGATCCGCACGAAAGATGGCCGCGAACGCCTCTGGAGTTTTGTTTCCTCTGCTCTGCCAGCCAAACCTGATGGACGACGTCTGTTTCTTAGCATTGCTCAAGATCTGACCGACCAGAAAGCTCACGAGGAGCAGATTCACCTTCTAATGAGTGAGATCAATCATCGCGCCAAGAACATGCTCAGTCTCGTGCAGGCAATCGCCCGCCAGACCATGGCTCGTGAGCCTGAAGATTTTATCGAGCGCTTCACTGACCGCATCCAAGCACTCGCGGCTAATCAGGACCTGCTGGTCCGGAACGAGTGGCAAGGAATTGATGTCGAGGACCTGGTGCGCGCCCAACTCGCCCATTTTGCCGATCTCGTGGGGTCCAGGATCACGGTGCACGGCTCGCCTGTACGCCTGAACGCGGCCGCAGCCCAAGCGATCGGTCTTGCACTTCACGAGCTTGCGACCAATGCCGGCAAATACGGTGCCTTATCTGTGGACGCCGGCCGTGTCGAAGTGGGATGGCGGCTTGACGGCGATATCTTCGCTATGAGCTGGACTGAGAGCAAAGGGCCGCCAGTGTCACAGCCGAAACGGCGGGGGTTTGGCAGCACGGTCGTCGACCCGATGGTGAGGCAAACAGTCAACGGTGATGTCCACCTTGATTTCATTCCCTCGGGCGTTGTGTGGAACTTGACCTGCCCGGCTGCGAATGCGTTGGAGCGGAACGCCCTCTATAAGAACTCGCAGCCTTCTACGCGGCCGGCTCCCACTCCAGCACGTAACCCCGTTCTTCGGCAGCCGCCGGCACCGACCGTGCATTGATCGCCAGATTGGGCCGGTCCTGCCATTACTTCGCCCCTCAGAATGTCCGGTCATGCCCGACTCGGAAGTGCCGACAGGCGGCCCGGCGGGTCCGCTTACTGAGGTAGATCTGCCGTGCAGACGAAGTGAGTGGCACGGCTCATTTTGGCCCATAAGAGACATGGGCCGTGGGCAGGCAATATTGGACACACTGAACTTCAGCGCGACGGTAACGATGGCGTCTTCACGCCAATTCGATGCCAGCGTCGAATTCGAATTTGAGATCGATGCCGCCGACCGTAACGACCGCCCTAGTCGGCAACGTGGTACTGGCCAGTTTTCTCTTCGCATCGGCGTCGCGAACCGCCTTCTCAATCT
>WNFS01003974.1_pt1 | contig 12077 bp, 9 predicted proteins | sample 5400141 | NCBI WGS metagenome assembly WNFS01 (sample SAMN13153358, study PRJNA577476) | soil metagenome | isolation source: 60 cm saprolite under Madrone tree | place: USA:California | collected 2016-06-14 | reverse complement strand
ACCCTCCGCCCCACTCGGCGCACGCACGCGTGCGTGCGCCTGTCGGGTGGCGCATCTTGGATGCGCCAGGGGTCCCTCCCTCTCCCCGCTCGCGGGGAGAGGGCTGGGTGAGGGGCCTTCAGCCGGCTAAGCCGGCTGCGCTGCGGGCAGGCGCGATTGCCGCACCTGCTGCATGACGAGGAACCCGATCAACGCAAGGTTGGCGATATTGAACAATGCTCCGGCGACGAAGGCCGGCGCGTAGAAGCCGAAATGGTCGTAGAGCGCGCCGGCGAACCAGCCGCCGAACGCCATCCCCGACATCCCGGCGAAGAACATTGTGGGCACCCGCCATGACGCCTCGGCCGAGGGGAAGTGTTCGCGTATGGCCACGACATAGGCCGGGATGATGCCGCTGAAGCCGAGCCCGTAGGCGGCCGAGACCGCGAATAGCCCGGCCTCGTCCTGGGTCACCGCGAAGGCCGCGATCGCCGCCGCCTGGCATGCCGAGCCGGCGAGCACCGCCCCGAGCCCGCCGATCCGGTCCGCGGCCCACCCCCAGAACATGCGGCTGACAAAGGCACAGCCGAGCAGTACCGACAGCATCGCCGCTCCGCGCCCCGCCGGGATCCCGAGATCGCTGCACAGCGCCACCAGATGTCCCGCCGGGATTGCCATCGGCTCGCAGCACAAAAACGCCGCGGCGCAAATCAGGATCTGCACGAGGTTCGTCGACAGCCCCAGCGCCCGCGGGCGGCGGAGGGTGCCGCCGCTGGCAGGCTCGACAAAACTCGGCGGTGGCGGCGGAGAAAGAAAGAGTGCCAGCGGGACGATCGCGCCGGCAACCACGACCTCTTCGAACACGGTCGGCCACAGGACGCCGGCGATGTATTGTCCCGACGAGATCAGCGCCACGGCCGTACCGCGGCGGCGGTCGAACCAGCGGCTGACATAGGTCACCAGCGGCGGATAATGGGCACTGTTGCCGAGAAGGCCGATCAGCACAGCGCTGCCGAGAAAGAGCGCCCAGGTCTCGCCGATCGCCGAGACCGCCAGACCCAACGCGGTCATCGCGGCGCCAAAAACCGCGACCGACCGCATCCCTACGCAGTCCGCCACCCGGCCCATCACGATGCCGCCGAGGCCGGTGCCCAGCCAGACCAGCGAGGCGGCCAATGCCACCACCGAGCGATCGGTGTCGAGCGCAGCCGCGATCGGCTTCAGCCCGACGACGACGATCAGCGGCGCGCCGTAGGAGATCGACAGGATCAGCAGCGTGATCGACGCCGCCAGCCACGACGCGCGGTTCTCGATGCTGGCGGGAAACCGGCTCGCGGTCATCGAGGGACCCTAGCAATTCCGCTTGCCCTCGACATCCGCCGGATTGTGGATGCATTCATGCGCAGCGCGAGGGCAAGATCAGCACCGGTTGGCGGTTTTGTTCAAAGGAGTTTCCGATGCCGGTCCACTACGAAAAGCGTAACCATGTTGGTTGGCTGACCTTGAGCCGGCCCGAGGCCCGCAATGCCTGGGGCGAGGATTTCAACGAGGAGATCGCCAGGCGCTGCGAGGAGATGGCGTCCGATCACGAAATCCGGGTCGCCGTGCTGACCGGCGACGAGGCAGGCGATGCGTTCTCGGCCGGCGCCAATCTCAAAAACCCGCGGACCCACACGCAGGCCTCGATGGCCGAATTCATCGAGGGCCTGTCGCAGCAGCATCGTTCGGCGGGCCAAGTGCTGACCGAGTTTCCCAAGCCCGTCATCGCTGCGGTCAACGGCTATGCCGTCGGCATCGGCTGCATCGTCACCTATTGCTGCGACTTGATCGTCGCTTCCGATCGTGCCGAATGGCGGCTGCCGCAGGTCGCTCTGGGAATTTTGCCGAACCATGGCGGCATCGTCCGATTGGCGCGCTGGGTCGGCAAAGGCCAGGCGATGAAGGTCGCGATGGGGTATCCGATGAAAGCCGAAGAAGCGTTCCGTTTTGGCCTCGCCCAGTGGCTCGTGCCGCACGCCGAGCTGATCGCGCAGACGACGGCGATCGCCGAGCGCTTGGCCGAGCTGCCGCCGCTCGCGTCTCGGTTGGCCAAGGAATCGTTGAACCGCGGGCTCGATATGCCGAATGTGGCCGACGCTGCCTACGTCGACCTCTATCGCTTCATGGCTTTGTCGCTGACCGAAGACGCCAAGGAAAGCCACGCCGCCTGGCGCGAGAGGCGTCGTCCAACAGTCCGTGGCGCCTGACGGCGGCCCGGTTTAGGATTGTCATTGCGAGGGGCCCGCAGGGCGACGAAGCAATCTCGGGCCGCTGCGTTCCGCTGCGTTCTCGTCCCCTCGGGATTGCTTCGTCGCGCGAAGCACTCCTCGCAATGACACCACGCCAGTTGCGCCCCGCGCGATTCAAAAAGGAGAAAGAAATGAGTTCCTTCACTTACGACCACATCCATCTACGCAGCCCCGACGTCGAGGCGACCGCCCGCTGGTATGCGGAAATGTTCGGCGCCGAGATCATCCGCTCGGTACAGTCGGACGGCCGGCCGCGTCTCGACCTTAATCTCGGCGGGGTCGCTGTCTTCATCGCGCAGGTTCCGTCGGAACAAGCCGCCGCGGCACCGCCTCAGCCGCCTTATCTTGGGCTCGAGCATATCGGGCTGCGCGTCACCGGCATCGACGAGGCGGTGGCCGAGCTCAAGAGGAAGGGCGCCGAGTTCACCAGGGAGCCGACGACGATCAGGCCCGGGGTGCGGATCGCCTTTCTGCGCGGGCCGCAAAATGTCCATATCGAGCTGTTGGACAGAAACGCCGCCTGACCCAAATACCCTCACCGACCCAGCCCTGGCGGGCTGGGTCCCTCCTCCCGCGTCGGGGCCAAAAACTTTGGCTCAGGCTCTCGGTGTCTCTGGTGCGCGCCGAAGATCTCTGAATACGCCGCGAACATTCTCTCTTGAGAGAACGCGCTGACAACGCGCTCGTGGTTTTTCCGACCGAGGGTGCGACGCTGCTCGTGATCATGAAGCAGCTTGGTAATCGCCCCCGCAAACGCCGGGCCATCATCGCGCTCGACGATGAAATCGCGGTTCTCTTCGCAAACGATGCTCTTGACGTCTCCAACGTTCACTGCGGCGACCGGTCGGCTTGCCGCCATCGCTTCGAGGAGCGCGTTCGGCATTTGCTCGGTGTCCGAGGAGAGCGCAAATATATCAAATGTGCCGAGTACTTGTTCCGGTGCCATCTGACCGGTGAAGATCACCCGGTCGGCAATGCCGAGCTCCCCCGCCAGCTGGTGCAATGTTGGGCGCTCGATCCCGTCGCCGGCAACCAGCAGGCGGGCCGGAGGCGACGAGCCTAGTGCCGCGAATATCCGAAGAAGGCGCCCGACATTCTTCTCGGGCCGCAACGGGGCAACCGTTCCGACAACCAGTTCGCCAGGACGGCGGGTGAACCCTGGTACGATGTCGCGAGCCGGAGCGGAAAAACGGGCGACGTCGACGCCGTTCGGCACATACGCTACACGCTCCGCGGGCAGCCGCCATACCTTGCGCGCCAGGTGCTCCAGCAGGCGGGAGGGCACTACGACCAGAGCGCAGCGAGCGAGGGCCCAGCGGCGGAAGAGCACGCGACGAAAGATCTGCGAATCCGCTTCGCGCTGACTGAAGCCGGCCTCGATATGGATATGGCGAGAGACCGGGACGAGCCGATGGGCCATCGCCCATTCGATCGCGCCCCAGTTACAAGTAAACAGAAGATCGGGCCGCATGCTCCGCAAGGCGAGCGCACCGCCAAGCACGGAGCGAATTGTTCCGCGTTTCTGCTGTTGCGTTGATGACAACACTACGTCGACGTCGCCGGAGAAACCGTCGGCGGCCGCGTAATCGTTGTCGAGCGCGATAACGGTGTGGTGGAAATCCCTGCCAAAATGGTTGATTACACGCACCATGCGAAGAGGCACGCCGCCGATCCCGAAACTCGGGAAAATATGAAGAACGTGCTTGCGGAAAGAGTTTGGAGCCAACACGCTACCTTGTAACGGGAACTGCCCTCGCCGCAGTGTTTTGGGGTTCGCCGGCCGCGCCGGCAGCCTTAGCAAAGGCGGCTCAAGGAACCGGGCAAGCCGACGGAGTCGGAGCGGTGATACGAGTCATTTATGGCGAGCGCAAGCCTTCCGCTCCCAAGTCAAGATCATCCTGGATCGTATAGGTACCGCCGCGAGCCTGATCGATATGGCGCAACGTCGTGAACGAGCAATCCTCTGGCATTGCGTTTCGTCTATCAGAGGATGGTTGCTCAATCATTAAGGATGTCATCCGCCTGCCCCAGTTCAAAACAGCGGTCCAGGAAAATTTCAACGAGACGATTGCTTTGGTCAGGGATTGAGTTATCGACGGGCTCAATCTTCGGTTAACGAATTGTCCGGTAGATGCGGCTTGCCGTCCGCTTTAGGCGAGAGGATGCCATGCCTAACACTTTTGGCGAACTCCGCCGCAGCCGGCTATCCGCCAGCGTCGGGCGCGGTGATGCATGGAGGCACGCGAACCAGATAGCAGATGAGACACCGACAATTCCCGATCTTATGTCAAATTCGTGACAAGTTTTGGCGTCTCTTGTGTGGCATAATCGAGGCTTCTGTGTTATGATCTGTTACAGTACGGGGCAATCAGATCAACCCCGATTTTGCCTCCTCTGGTTGTTCTGCCGGTATCGGGCGTGCTTGCCGGCGGCCGGATGCAAAAAACTGAACACTGTGACAGGGAATGCTCGACCCTAACACCTGGAAGATGATCGACTGGCCGGCGGAACACCCGCCGTTGATCGTTGTCGTGGTCGATACCGAAGCCGAGTTCGACTGGGTCCGCCAGCGGCCGCGTCAGGCGATGGGCGTCTCGTCTGTCAAGGCCCAGTTGCAGATGCAACGGATCTTCGAACGATACGAGGTCCGACCTACCTATGTCCTCGACTATCCCGTGAGCAGCACCCCGGAGGCGTATGAGATCATCCGCGATTTTCATCGCTCGGGCGCCTGTGAAATCGGCGCCCATCTGCAGCCCTGGGATAATCCTCCCTTTGTTGAACCGAAAACCGACGAAAACTCCTATCCGGGTAATCTGCCATTTGAACTCGAGCGCGAAAAACTGATACAGCTGACGCGAATCATCCAAGAGAACGTCGGCGCTCGACCACGGATCTACAAAGCCGGCCGATACGGGGTCGGTCACTCGACGGCGCGCATCCTCGCTGAGCTCGGCTACGAGATCGATTTGAGCGTGGTTCCCGGTACCGACCTTTCGCCTCAGTTCGGCCCGGATTTTTCCCATTGCGGAGTGCGGCCATACTGGTTCGGTGAGGCCGATGCGCTGCTCGAAATTCCTCTGTCGATCGGCTATGCCGGATTGTTCTCGCACAGGGGAGGCCTTGCTTACCCGTTAACCATGAACGCGCGCCTGAAAGCGCTGCACGTCCCTGGCATACTCGCCCGGCTCCACCTGATCGAACGCATCTCGCTGACACCCGAAGGGATCTCCTTCGAAGAACAACGGCGTCTCACGCGGGCGTTGTTACGCGAGGGACAGCGCGTCTTCAACTTTACCTACCACAGTCCCTCCCTCGCGCCTGGCAATACCCCCTATGTGCGCGACGACGCTGAGCTGCGCGCCTTCTTGCGCAGGATCGAGGAATATCTCGGGTTCTTCCTCGGAGAGGTCGGCGGCCGGCCGGCAACCCCATTCGAGGTCAAAACGCTCGCCCAACGGTGGAGCCCGCCGTCACAAAACGCTTCTGGGTCCGACCAGGAGCGGGAGTATATGCCCTCGGACTAGTGGCCTGCGATCATCCGGGTTCAGGAAGCTCGCGCGGGGGTACTGATTTCCTGCTCGAGCATATCGAGATATAGCGGGAAAGGCTGGCTTGCCGCCAAGAAACGCGCGAGTTGAGCTTCAGCCGGATCCCGTGGGTCGTCCATACTCGCCGAGACTGCAACCAGCGCAGCCAAAGATGCTCGTCGCAGCAGGACGGCCCGGGCCTGCAACAGCTTGGTTTCGATCAGCCCGGCGGTGATCTTGCCGTCAACGACATAGAAGGACCAGACGAGCCGACGATGCCGTCCGCTGACGATCTCGGCGCGCGTCACCTTTGCCCTTTCACCGCCCCAAGAGACCGCTTCTTGATCGCGTTCGGCGATCCGCCACTCGCTGTCGTCCGCAAGGCGGTTTTCGGTCGTGGTCAGCAGATTCCCTATGGCGCGCAGGCGATAGAGCCCGACAAATCGCAAGATGATCCCCGACCCCGGCTCCTCGAAGCTTTCTAGGAATTCACGGTCGGCACCGCGCACCAGCGGATGCCAGTCGGCAGAGACGCCTGACAGGGCATGCCAGGGCGGTGCGACAGTCGGGCCGTCCGCCTGAGGAAGCAAGGTAGCCGGGAAAAGATTGTCGAGGCGAGCCGCGTAGGCCGGGCCGGCAACAGCGAGAAGAACGGCAGCCGAAACCGCGACCGCGAACCGCCAGGGAGCGGGCTGCGAAGACAACCTGCATGTCGCCGCCGGCGGGTCCGGCAATGTTCTGTCGGACTTCCGCACGAGCGCCATTCCGATCCCGATCAGCATCATGATCACCAGCGTAAAGAACAGCCACCCGTAGAGAACGTGGTCGGCTGCTACCGCCGAAGCATTGCCCTCGAGATGAGCCAAGACAATGATACCGAGAGCACGCAACCCGTTTGCGAAGATCGGAACGAAGATAGACATCAAGATAAAGAGGGTGCGCCGCACGAGACTCCGGTACATGATCACGGCAAAAAAACAGCCGAAAACGATCGAGGCGATTAGAAAACGCAGACCCGCGCACGCTTCCGCGATTTCGAAGGGGCCCTCCGGGATTTCGATCATGTAGCCGTCCGTGAAGACGGGGATGTGTAGGAAGTGCAGACCGGCAACGACAATGTCAGCGGTGACCGTTTGCAACGACGGGACAAGAAAAGCCCCGCTAGGCACCAGAAAGAACAGAAACAGCAACGGCGCCAGCAGCAACCAGAAGAGGCGCAGGCCCAGGACAATGAGGACCACGACTTCGAACATCGCTATCATCACCAGCTGCCGGCCCTCTTGAATATCGAGCACCGCCGCGATCAGCCACACCGCCGAGAGCAGCGGCATCAGCAGCAACGGCCAAAGCGCCGGGCGCGGCAAAACCGAAGCGATCACCGGCCGCCTCTCCCAGAGCAGGAAGCCGATGAGGGGAAGGATGAGAAAGCAGTGATTATAGGCGGTCGAGTCGATCCATATTTGCACCGCTCCGGTTATCTCATGCTGAAACACGAGGGCGAGGACGAGGCCGGCGATGGCGATGACCGCCAACGCCGGCCGCCAGCCGAGCGCCAACGAAGAACCGACGGTCGGTTCTCTTCTCGGCGTGGAGGGAAAGGCTGTCACGCATTTTATCCAGTCATCGAACGATGTTGGCGTCGTCGCGGGGCCCAGGCGCAAAACCTGGTGCGCGCGCCGTCGGCAGCTCCGTCACCGACAGCCCGCGGGGCGTCAGCCGGATATAACCGCCCGCTGTCTCGTGTCAGCCGATCCCCCTGACGATTATCGGACCGAGGCGGGTTGCTACCGCGAGCGGCAGTCGCTTCCAGAGCGAGATAAGCGCCCTGAATTTGGGGTTGAGAGGGTTCAAATCTGGCAGCGGGTGGCCTGCCGCCAGGCGGTATTGATAGACGAGCGGTGTCGGCTGGAAGCCCCAGTTGCGCTTGAACGCAAATGAGCCGGTGCCAATCTTGCTGCGTCCAAAATCAAAGACACGGCAGCCGCGCTCGCACGCCCTGCGCATCACCTCCCAATACATGAAATCGTTGGCAGCGAGCGCGCGCGCCGCGCGGCGTCCCCCGCCATAGAAAGGTAGAACCTCGTCACGGAAGTAAAAGTTCAACACGGAGGCGATAGCTCGACCATTCAGCGTTACGGTAACAACGTCCGACAATTCGTGAAATTCTTCCCGCAGGATCCGGAAGTAAGCCTTAGAAAATACCGGTGTTCCGAGCCGATGGACACTTTCGCTATATATGCCATAGAGCCGGTCGATGTCGTCGTCAATTTCTGACTGCAGATTGTTGGCGATCCCCTTGCGGATCATGGCGCGCTGCTTGCGCGGCACCAAATTGAGATTGCGCTCTACGGACGGGTCAATAGAGCGCCGAAACGAAGCGTACAGATCGTTCTTGCTGGGCCAGTCCGCTCGCGTCGCGGAAGAGCCGCGCAACTCCAGCACGGGAGCCGAAGTGGCGTCCATCAGTCTCACGGCTTCGGCTTCGAGCCTCCGCAGGCTGTCGCTGTCTTCGGCGATCGGCCCGCCTTGGACGCCGAAGGCGTTCGAAATAAGCGATGATCCAAACAGCAGCGATTTGACATGGGTCAAGGGTAGAACCCCGGTCACCGCGTCGCCGCGCTCGGCAATCAGATAATGGGTGCGGTGGCCAAACGCCCGCTCGATCACTCGCTTCCACCCGCAGAGGTGGAAGAACGAGCCGTCTGCGCGGGCATGGACGAACTGGTCCCAACGGCACTCGTCACCGGCCCGGAACGGCCTTACGGCGACCGGAACCTGTGATCCGTCCATGCGGTGATTAACGGAAACGGCCCGGATCGGTCGCCAAGGAAGAGCCGGTCCATGCGCGCCCAGGGGAAATTGTGCAACAGACGCCGCAGCCGGGCTTCCGTCCGACCGAGGTTGAGGTAATGACGAAACCGAGCCAAAAACGGCGCCTGGTATTGGTGAGGCTGTTCCGGATCGATCTCCCAGGGATGAAGGTAGAAGATGGCCGGCGCACGGTTGACGCGATTGGCTCGGGTCAGCAGCCACCGGCTCAGCGGGTAGGGATAGAGCCGGAAGAAGCCACCCCCTGAAGCCGGAACATCGATACCGAGCAGCCGAACCGTGGTTAGCGGCACCTCAACCAGTCCGGACAAGGGCGCGAAGGCAGTCTGCGGCGCGCCGGGGCTGCCGTAGAGATCGTGCTTAAGCGGATAAACGCTGGAACTGTACCGATAGCCTTCTTCGGCGAGGATGGCATGAGCCCAGGTGCTGTTGCGGCCGATCGAGAAGGTCGGCGCTCGATATCCACGAACGTGCACGCCCCCGGCATCCTCGAGCGTCTGTTTGGCGTCCCGCACATCGGCGCGAAAGGCGTCGGGCGACTGACTATCAACCCGCCGATGACCAAACCCGTGGCTCGCCAGTTCGTGGCCGTCGGTCACGATGCGCCGCATCAGAGCCGGATATCGTTGGGCAACCCAACCCAGCATGAAAAATGTTGCCTGAACTTTGGCCTCAGCGAAAATATCGAGCAGACGTAGGGTATTGCGCTCGACCCGCGGCGGCAGGTGATCCCAATCCTTGCGGTTGATCGTCGAGGCGAAGGCTTCCACCTGAAAGTAATCCTCGACATCGACGGTCATCGCGTTGGCGATGCCCCTTGAGCTGGACGCATCGATCGAGGAGGGACAGAGAGAGTGGGTGGCCGCGCTCACGCCCGTTCCTCCTGAAAATAATGGGCCGCGATTTCGAGCGCGCGTTTGATCACCAGTCCCTGCTTGTGGACACTTTCTTCCAACAGCCCGAGGCGCTGGCTGATTTGCGCAATATTGTCGCTCTCTGCAACCGGATCGGCGGAGGCGCCGGGAGAGGCCGATGGTGTAGTGATGACAGCGATCTCCTCTCGCAGATCGCCAGCGACCTTTTCGACCGAACTTGCGGTCAGCGCATGCAGCTTCTCCAGGAAGCCGAAGAGCAGCAGCCTCGAGCAGAGCGTATTGATCTGGCGCGGTACGCCGCCGGTGTGCTGGTAGATTAGTGGAAAGCAATCGTCGTCGAAATGCGGGTCGCCCGTCCAATCGGCGCGGCGCAGACGATGCTCGACATAGCTTCTGCACTCGGGCTCGCTCAGCGGACCCAGATGGTAAGCCGCGGTTACCCGCTGGCGCAGCTGCTCGAGCCGCGCGCTGCCGAGGATCGCCCGAAACTGCGGCTGACCGAGCAGAAAGCTCTGCAGCGCCATGGTCCGGTCGAAGACGATGTTGGACAGCATCCGAAGCTCTTCGAGCGCCTCGAACGACAGGTTTTGGGCCTCGTCGACGATCAGCAGGACACGCTTGTTGTTACGGTGCTGCGCCAGCGCGAAATCGCTGATCCGCTGCAGCAATGAGCCCTTGGCGAGCCCTTCGTTGGCAATTCCGAACCCGCCTGCGACGAGATGCAGAAGATCGTCTCCGGCGAGCTGCGTCGTCACGATCTTTGCGGTGACGAACGTGCTCTGGTCAATCGTCGACAGCAGATTGTCGACGAGGATGGTTTTGCCGGCGCCGACTTCTCCGGTGATGATGATAAAGCCTTCCGCATGATGGAGGCCATAGACCAGATACGCCATCGCCTGCCGGTGCACCGTGCTCTCGAAAAAGAACCGAGCATCCGGGGTGAGCTGGAAGGGTCGGGCGGAAAGCCGGTAAAATTCGGTATACATCGTCGGTTCAGAACGCCTTGCTGAGCGCGAAGGTCAACTGATTGGCCACGACGTCACCGCTCCGCCCCGCACCGTTGGTGAAGTAGCTCAGACTATAATAGACGGAGCCCGTTAGCGTCGCGCCGAGGAGGTAGTTTAAGCCGAGGTTGCCGGTTATCTGATTGCTGGCGTTGATCGGCGTTGCTATCGGCGTTGCGGTCGTCGTCGTGATCACGTTCGCCGAGTTGACGTAGCCGAGAGAAGCGTAGCCGGTGAGGTCGGGCCTGATGTCGCGGTTGTAGCTAAAATTTATCGCATAACTCTTTGTGGGAGCCGTGGTCGTCGGCGGCGTGAGCGACTGATAACTGGTATAGGAGGCGTATATCGAATAATGGTTCGGCCCAATCGTCTCGGTGATGCCCATATTCAGCAGGTGTTGCTTGTACACGCTATTCGTCAGGCCTATTCCCGGGCTATAGAAGGCGGTCGGCAGCCCCGTATACTCGTCGACGATCGCCCCGTAGGGGTCCAGGGTCGTGGTCGCGAGGGCGCCCTGGATGTATTGCCCCGGCGAGCTGATGCCTTGGACCAGGCTAGCGGTAAAGAGCATCGTCGGGGTAATATTGTACTGGGCGGACCCCGTAAAACCATAAACACCCTGCTGCTTGCCGTACTCCAAGGCAACATAAGCGGGGTCCGGCCCGTAGGTGCCGACGCGCCCGCCGATCAGCCAAGTCGCTCCGACAAACGTCGCCGCCGGGGCAAGTGGGTATTGGATGTTTTGATAACCGACCCGCGCCAATGCCGCCACTTGCGGCGTAATACGATATTCGAGATCGTCAAATGCGTTGAATTGCGAATTGCGGCTAGTAAAGCCCCCGTTGTAGTCGGAGGCGTCAATCGTCAGCCGCGACAGCGTGCGGCGGAAGTCGCGGCCAGTAGCGGCGATGAAGGTGCCCTCGTTGAGAATGCTGGAGCTAAGGTTGGTAGGGGCGAGCAGCGTTGTCGGCGTCGCCGGCGTCGCCGGACCCAAGACCGCCGTATTCCCTCCAAAATTCTGCTGGCCAAAGGTATACCGCAGCTCGGTGTCGACGAGACCATCGAACGATTTCCGCAAATAGGGGGAGATCGTGTTGGCGTAGACTTGCGTCTGCTGGTTTGTAGGCAGCTGAGAGAGGTTCTGAAAGCCGAACCCGGGCAGAGTGGTCGACTGTGTTACCAGGCTCCGGGCATCGACGAACAGCGCGTCCGGGATCACCGTGCCGAACGCGCTCGCGTACAACGACCCGTTGAGCTGATTGAAGTTCGATGTAGGGACGTAAAGATAACCGTTCAGACTACCGGTGAGTACCGCCTGGAGCCGCGGCGTGTCAGCGGAGATCGAAACTCCCGGCGAGAGGGTTGTATAGGCGGCCGCGCGTCGGGGAGCATGCACAAAATTCACGTTGTCGATAAACGTTTCGCTGACCGTCGCCCGGGGCTGGATCAGAATCGCCGGGGCGTTGGGATCGTTCGCTTGAAGCGGGACGACGCCGATGCCGGGCGCCGCAAGCCCGAGCGCTCCGGCCGGTGCCCCCGCCGCCAACGGCGGGGCCGCGGGGTTGATCGCGT
>WNFS01032112.1_pt1 | contig 12082 bp, 11 predicted proteins | sample 5400141 | NCBI WGS metagenome assembly WNFS01 (sample SAMN13153358, study PRJNA577476) | soil metagenome | isolation source: 60 cm saprolite under Madrone tree | place: USA:California | collected 2016-06-14 | reverse complement strand
ACCGGAATGTACTCATCCAGCGCCTTCACCAGCTTGATCACCGAGGGCACCCCAATCTCCCCCGCATCCCCCTCCAGCGCCTTTAACGCCGAGCCCGTGATGATCGGGGTCTTGTCCCCGGGAAACTTGTACAGCGTCAGCAAATCCCGCACCTCGAGCTCCACCAGCTCGAGCAACTCCGCGTCGTCCACCATGTCCGCTTTGTTCAAATACACCACGATGTACGGCACCCCCACCTGGCGCGCCAGCAAGATGTGCTCGCGCGTCTGCGGCATCGGACCATCCGCCGCGGAGACCACCAAAATCGCCCCGTCCATCTGCGCCGCCCCCGTGATCATGTTCTTCACGTAGTCCGCGTGGCCCGGGCAATCCACGTGCGCGTAGTGCCGCGCCTCGCTCTGGTACTCCACGTGCGCCGTCGCAATCGTGATCCCGCGCGCACGCTCCTCCGGTGCCTTGTCAATCTGGTCGTAGGCCTTGAATTCCCCGCCAAACTTCTCCGCCATCACCTTCGTTAAGGCCGCCGTCAAGGTCGTCTTGCCGTGGTCCACATGCCCAATCGTCCCCACGTTCACGTGCGGCTTCGTTCGCTCAAACTTCCCCTTCGACACGGCTTACCTCTCCAAAATTAATGAAAACGGTTGTACTTGCGTTACCTAAAATGTAGCGTTTGGGATCTCAAGAAGCTTTCTTCATGACGGCATCGGCAACGTTGGTCGGCACTTCCATGTACTTCGCGAACTCCATCGTATAGTTCGCCCGGCCCTGGCTCATCGAACGCATGGCCGTCGAGTACTGGAACATTTCGGCCAGCGGCACATCCGCGGTCACCACCTTGCCTGACGGAGAATCCTCCATCCCGACGATCTGTCCCCGGCGGCGATTCAGGTCGCCGACGATGTCGCCGTAGTAGTCTTCCGGAGTCACCACTTCGACCTTCATGATCGGCTCGAGCAATACGGGTTTGGCCTTGCGGAAGCCCTCTTTGAAGCCCATCGAGCCCGCGATCTTGAAGGCCATTTCGTTCGAGTCGACGTCGTGGTACGAGCCGTCGAAAATCGTGACTTTCACGTCGACGATGGGGTAGCCCGCAATCACCCCGGTCTGCACGGCTTCTTGAATGCCCTTGTCCACCGCCGGAATGAATTCGCGCGGTACGGCGCCGCCGACGATGCCGTTCACGAACTCGTAGCCCTTGCCGGCCGGCTGCGGCTCGAGTTTCAGCCACACGTGGCCATATTGGCCCCGGCCGCCGGACTGGCGCACGAATTTGCCTTCCGACTCCACGGTGCCGCGGATCGTTTCGCGATAGGCCACCTGGGGCTTGCCGACATTGGCGTCCACTTTGAATTCACGCTTCATGCGGTCGACGATGATCTCGAGGTGCAGCTCGCCCATCCCTGAGATGATGGTCTGACCGGACTCTTGATCCGTATGCACGCGAAACGAAGGATCTTCCTTTGCCAGGCGCTGCAGGGCGAGGCCCATTTTCTCCTGATCGACCTTGGTCTTGGGTTCAACGGCGACCGAGATGACGGGTTCCGGGAACTCCATTTTTTCCAAGATGATGACGTGGTGGGGATCCGACAGCGTGTCGCCGGTGGTGACGTCCTTCAAGCCCACCGCCGCCGCGATATCGCCGGCGCGGACTTCCTTGATCTCGGAACGTTCGCTCGCATGCATCTGCAGCAAGCGCCCGATGCGCTCGTTGCGGTTTCGATTCGGCACGAACACCTGGTCGCCCGAATTCAACGTGCCCGAATAGACGCGGAAAAACGTGAGGTTGCCCACGAACGGGTCGTTCAGAATCTTGAAGGCCAGCGCCGCAAACGGCTCGTTATCGTCCGCTTTGCGGGTCATGGGTTCGCCGCGCTCGCTCTGGCCCTTGACGGGCGGCACTTCCGTGGGGGACGGCATGTATTCGACAATGGCGTCGAGCACGGCCTGCACGCCCTTGTTCTTGAAGGCCGAGCCGCAAGTCACCAAGCACACTTCGTTCTTGAGCGCGCGCGCTCGCAGGCCCTGCTTGATCTCGATGTCGGTCAGATCGCCCGTCTCTAAATACTTGGTGAGCAGAGCCTCGTTTCCCTCGGCGGCGGCCTCAACCATCTTGGCGCGCCACTTCTCGCACTCTTTGAGCATGCCGGCGGGAATTTCTCGGTATTCGAACTTCATGCCCTGGGTTTCTTCATCCCACCAGATCGACTTCATTTTGACGAGGTCGACCACACCGACGAAGCCGTCTTCGGCTCCCATCGGCAATTGAATCGGTACCGGGTTGCCGCGCAGACGCGTTTGGATCTGCTCCACGCAACGCAGGAAATTCGCGCCGGCGCGGTCCATCTTGTTGACGAAGGCAATGCGCGGCACGCCATATTTGTTCATCTGGCGCCACACGGTCTCCGATTGCGGCTGCACACCCGACACGGCGCAATACACGGCTACGGCGGAATCCAGCACGCGGAGACTGCGCTCCACTTCGATGGTGAAATCGACGTGTCCCGGGGTATCGATGATGTTGATGCGATGTTCCGGGAAGCTCTTGTCCATTCCCTTCCAGAAACAAGTGGTCGCCGCGGCGGTGATGGTAATGCCGCGTTCCTGCTCCTGCTCCATGTAGTCCATGACGGCGGCGCCGTCATGCACCTCGCCGATCTTGTGCGACACGCCGGTGTAAAACAAAATACGCTCCGTCGCGGTGGTTTTCCCCGCGTCGATATGAGCGGAAATACCGATATTTCGGTATCGCTCGATGGGCGTAGTGCGTGCCATGTCTATGCGCTTCGCGCAACCTTTCAACGGGGTCGATGCGACCCCGTCCGTTAATTGCTCGCTACGCGAGCATAAAATAAAACCAGGCGACCCCAATCGTCGCCCAGGCAAGTTCTATATATAAGGCTTCGCCGGTGAATTACCAGCCGGCGGCCTACCAGCGATAGTGCGCGAACGCCTTGTTGGCCTCGGCCATGCGGTGCGTATCTTCGCGCTTGCGGACCGCGGCGCCGCGATTCTCGGCGGCCTCCATCAATTCAGCCGCAAGCCGATGCGCCATGGACTTCTCGCTGCGGGCGGTGGCCGCTTCGATGACCCAGCGCATCGCCAGCGTTTGACGGCGATTGGCGCGCACTTCGACCGGCACCTGATAGGTGGCGCCGCCGACGCGGCGGGACTTGACCTCGACCACGGGCTTGACATTGTCCAGCGCCTGCTGCAACACAGCAATTGCCTCGCCGCCGGCGCGGCCGCTCTTGTCGCCGATGCGATCGATGGCACCGTAGACGATCTTCTCGGCGGCGGACTTCTTGCCGCGCTCCATCACCATGTTGATGAATTTCGCCAACATGTCGTTGCCGAACTTGGGGTCCGGAAGGATGGTGCGATGGGGGGCTGCTGCTCTGCGGGACATGGAAAACCTTTATTTCTTAGGACGCTTGGCGCCGTACTTGGAACGGCCTTGCCGACGATCGCTGACTCCGGCGCAATCGAGTGCACCGCGGACAGTGTGATAACGAACTCCGGGCAGATCCTTGACGCGGCCGCCGCGGATCAGCACCACAGAGTGTTCTTGCAAATTGTGGCCTTCGCCGCCGATGTAGCTCGAGACCTCGTAGCCGTTCGTCAGGCGCACGCGGCACACCTTGCGCAAGGCCGAATTCGGCTTCTTCGGCGTGGTCGTGTACACCCGAGTGCACACACCGCGCTTCTGCGGCGACGCCGCCAGCGCCGGAACTTTGGATTTCCAGGCGGGCTCATTCCGGCCGGTTCGAATCAGTTGGGTCGTCGTCGCCATAAATACCTTTTGAGCCGCACATAAATAAGGAGCGGCCGGATGCATAAACTTAAAATTAACGGGCGTGAATGCCCCGAACTTGTGCCCGGAGACAAAGGCCGGCGATTGTAGGAACCAGCCGCGTGAGTGTCAAGGTAATTGCTGCTACGCAGCACGTATAATCATCTGATCACCAAGGGAGACGTCACAATGAGGAGCGGATTCAATCGCAGCGCATCGGCCAAGTCATCGCCCCGACGAGCTTCGGCGCCGCCCCGCTGCTGCGCGTTCACGACCGCGAGTACATCGAATTCTTGGAGCAGGCCTGGAACGAATGGGTCGCCGCGGGAAATCGCGGGGAAGCCATCCCTGATTGCTGGCCTGCCAGACGCATGATGCAACGCCGCCCGAACAGCATCACGGGAAAACTGGGGTACTACGCCATGGCGGGCGAAACGTCGATCAGCCACGGCACCTGGGAGGCGGCGCGTGCAGCGGCCGATGTCGCGCTAACCGGTGCATCACAGATCAAAGAAGGCGCACGTGCCGCCTTTGCGCTGTGTCGGCCTCCGGGGCACCACGCGGCGCGCGACCTGTACGGCGGCTATTGTTTTTTGAACAACGCGGCAATCGCGGCCCAATACCTCCGTGACACGGGCGCGGCACGCGTTGCCATCCTCGATGTCGATTTTCATCATGGGAACGGCACCCAAGATATTTTCTACGATCGCGCGGACGTGCTCTACATCTCGCTGCACGGCGACCCCGCCGAGGCGTTTCCCTACTTTTCCGGTTTTGCCGACGAAACAGGAACCGGGGCGGGCGCCGGATTCACCCTGAATCTTCCCCTGCCCCCGGGCACGGAATTCGGCGCCTGGCAGGACGCGTTGCGCGCCGCGCTGCTGCGCATCGAGAATTTCCGCGCCGACGCGTTGGTCGTATCCCTGGGCGTGGATACCTTCGCGGCAGATCCCATCAGCTTCTTTCGCCTCCAGTCCGCCGACTTCTCAACCTACGGCCGAATGATCGGTGCCTGCGGCCTGCCCACCCTGTTCGTTCTCGAGGGCGGCTATGCCGTCGACGAAATCGGCGTCAACGTGGTGAATGTGCTGACCGGATTCGAGGACGCGCAGGCCTCATAAGGGCCCCCGCGTCCGGTTGCCTCTGCATTGCCGTAGACGAACGCATCATCGCTTTGCTCGCCGCTTAGAAGTCCTTCCACTCTTCGGCGGCGGCGCCCGCAGCGCCGGCTGGGGCGGGCGTAGAAACGGCCACCGACCTCTTCTTGCCGGTCAAGGGCCGGGTCACCGCGCGGCGCTCCACGGCCGGAGCCGCAGGCACCACCGTCGGCCGCGCCGTGGCGCGCGGAGTCTCGGCCGGGCTGCCTTCCCCGACCCGATAGCGTGAAATGAGCTGCGTCAGGTTCGACGCCTGCTCGGTGAGCGCCTGCGCCGCCGCAGAGGCCTCTTCCACCAATGCCGCGTTCTGTTGGGTCACATCGTCCATCATCGTGATCGCCTTGTTCACCTGCTCGATGCCTGAGGCCTGTTCGCGGCTCGAGCTCGCGATCTCCGCCATCACATCGGTCACCTTCTTCACCCTGACGACGATCTCGGCGAGCGCCTTGCCCGATTCGTCCACCAGCTTGGTGCCCTCCGACACCTTGCACACGGAGTCTTGGATCAGGGTCTTGATCTCCTTGGCCGCCTCGGCACTGCGCGAGGCGAGATTTCTGACCTCGGAGGCCACCACCGCAAAGCCGCGTCCCTGCTCGCCCGCCCGTGCCGCCTCCACCGCCGCGTTGAGCGCCAGCAGGTTCGTCTGGAAGGCGATTTCATCGATGACGCTGATGATGTCGGCGATCCGCTTCGACGAGGCGTTGATCTCGCCCATCGCGGTCACCGCCGCACCGACCACCGACCCGCCCCGTTCGGCCTGCTCGCGCGCCGCCGCGGCGAGCTGATTGGCCTGGGCGGCATTGTCCGCATTGTTCTTGACCGTCGAGGTCATCTCCTCCATCGACGAAGCCGTCTCCTCGAGGCTGGAGGCCTGCTCCTCGGTGCGCTGGCTCAAGTCCGCGTTGCCGCGCGAAATCTCCTCCGACCCCGTACGCACCTCGGCCGCCGCCCGCGCCATGCTCCGCACCACGTCGGCCATGTTCATCAACAGGCGGTTCACACCGCCGGCGAGTGTCTTGAAGAATCCTTCCTTGCCCTCCTCGCGAATGCGTGCGGTCAAGTCCCCATCGATCGCCTTGGCGACGATCGCCTGCACTTCCTCTTCCGTCGCCACCTCCTGCGTCCGGTCCACCCATTGCACCACGGTGCCGACCCGCTTGCCGGCGCCGTCGACCACCGGGTTCGCGACGATCCGCAGGCTCGCGTCGCCCATTTTGGCGTCAACCGTATGCGCGCTGGTCAGGCCCGCCAGAGCATTGCGCTGCAGCGAGGGGACCTGGTGAAACATATCGAACGAGCTGCCGACCAGCTGCTCCGTATCGAACGACGGCACCTGCTTGCGGATCTCGACCGCCTGGTTGCGGAACAAAGTCCGTAGCGCATCGTTCATGTAAATGATCTTTCCGTCCGTGTCGCCTAACATGACGCCGACCGAGACGCGATCCAGAGCCGTACGGATCCGCGCGTTCTCCATGGCCGATGCGTGTTCCTTCTCGGTGCGCTCGCGCAACGCCACCTGCATGCGCTCCAGACCTTGGAGCGTTTGGCCGATTTCGTCCTGCGAACTGACCGTCACCGTGTTCGCGTAATTACCCTTCTCGATCTCACCGAGCACGGCCACTGCATGGTTCAACGGCTTCCTGAAGGCACGCGTGAGCAGGAACGCCAGCAGGCAGGCCACCGCCACCGCGGCCAAGGAGAGCGTGATCAGCGTGGTTCGGGTGCTTTGATACGCGGCGGCCACCTCCTCCGCTTTCACGTGAATCTTCGTCTGCTGGTGCTCACTCAGCTTCTTAAGGGCCGCGATGACCGCCAGCTGCGCGGGGCGCGAGCGCTGCAGCAGAGTATCCTTCGCGGCCTTGATGTCGCCCGCCTGGATCTCCTGCAGAAAGTCCTCGTCGAGCGGCTTGAGAGTATCGCGCGCATCCAATGCCGCCCGCAGCAAGGCTTTGCCTTCCGCAGACTTGACGGCGGCCGTCATCTCTTCGGCGTACTTTGCTCTCTTCTCGGACAGGTCTCGGACTTTGGCTATTTCGCCCTGGATCTGCGCCTTGTCGTCCATGATGAGCATGTTGCGCGTATGGCGCATCGACTCTGAAATGGCATCCATCCATCCACCGGCCAGCTCGACTTTGGCGAAGTCAGGGCCGGTGATTTCGGTGACAGAGGTGTTGAAGGCCGCCAGTCGACCAATGCTCAAGGCCACAGCCGCGCCGAACACAATGATCACGCCGGCAAAGGCCAGCATCAATCGTGCACCGACGGAATTCCGATAATTCATTGCGATCTCCAAAAGTCCATACAATTTCCAAAAATCCGTTGGCCGTCAGACGGCCGCGCGCCGACCGCTCATCGTCAACCCCGTCTCCTGGGTCGCCGCCTTCGGCTGTACCGCGTTCAGAAAGCCTGAAACTTCAGCCTGGAGGAGATCTGTCTGCTGAGCCAAGTCGGCGGAAGCATGCAGCACGCCCTCGGCCGCTTGCTCGGTCTCGGTGGCCGTGCCCTGGACTTCCTTGATTTGGTCGCTGACGCGCCGGGTGAAGTCGGCTGCCGACTGCACTGACTGGCTGATGTCGCGCATCGCGGCGCTTTGACTCGCGACCGCGCTGGAAATCGATGCTGAACTCGTGTTCAGCGAGCGAATGGTTTCGGCGATTGAAGTCACGGCGCCGGCGGCGTCGCCGGACAGCGTCTGAATGCGCTCAACTTTGGAGGTGACTCCATCGGTCGCCTGCTTGGTCTGGGTCGCCAGCGCCTTGACCTCATTGGCGACGACGGCGAAGCCGCGGCCGGCGTGCCCGGCACGCGCCGCCTCGATGGTGGCGTTCAGCGCCAGGAGACTGGTGCGGCTGGCAACCGACTTGATGAAGTCGAGCACCGAGCCGATTTCCTTCGCCGCCGAGTTCACCGACTGCAGCGTGTTGTTGAGCTTGTCGGCATCGCGGGTTGCGACCGCGGCCATGGATGAGGAGGCGCTCACCTGCTCGGAAATCTCGGCGATGGACTCGCCGAGTTCCTCGATGGAAGCGGCGATGGTCTGCACGTTGTTCGAGGCCTCCACCGCTGCCTGCGAGACCCCATCGGCGCGAGTGCGCGTGGCGTCGGCCGCCGAGCCCATCGTGGCGGCCGTCTCTTGCAGGGTACCGAATGCGTTCGCGAAGCTGCCGAGCACCCGGTGCGCGGTCGAATCGAAACGTTCCGTCACGTCGGACACTGCTCGCGCCCGTTCAGCCTCGCGGGACAGGCGCGCCTGCTCGGCCCGATCGCGCTCGAGTGTTGTCGCGGAACACGTTGACGGCGCGGGCCATGCGGCCGACCTCGTCGCCGCGCGAGGCGTAAGGAACGGTGACCGTCCAGTCGGCGCGCGCAAGCGCCGCCATGACACGCGTCAGTTCGACCAGCGGCGCCGTCAGGGATCGCGCGAGCCATAGGCTTACGGCGAGACCACCGACGACGGCAAGCACGCCGCCGATCTCGGAGAGACGCACGGCGGACGCGGCGCCGGCCTTCATTCCGGCGAACTCGGTCGCGGAAGCCTCGTCGTAGGACTTGGACAGCGTCCTCAAGATGCCGTGCAAATCCTGAAAGAAGACGCCCGCCGACGTGGCATAGTCGACGGCGACGCTGGGGTCGACGAACAATACTTTGGAGAACTCATTGCCGGACTTGCGGTACTTGGCGGACAGGTCATTGAGCTTTATCGCTTCGACCGCGTGACCACTCACTCCGGCACGCTGCGCGACCGCAGCCAGTTCGTCTCCCAGCTTGTCCAGGTCGCTCGGCAAGGTATCGACCAGACTGCGCACGATCTTGGGCGGCGCGCCGTTCTGCACCAGCGTCATGGCGCGGAACATTCGACCGTTGATTTCCAATGCGAACGCATCCGCCTCATCGAGCGCCGTCAAGCGGCGGACCGTCTCATCGAAGAGCCGCGTCGTGGCCGCGTCCACCCCCGTCTGCTGGCGGTAGTTCACCGCTTCGATGACGAGAATGGCGAGGATCAGCAGCAGCGGCGCCAGGAGCACCTGCCAACGCAACGAAATGTCGGCGAAAGATTTCATGTAATCGGCCTATGTCCTCGACCCAACCAGTTGACCCAGCGCCGCCCGGCAACACTTACTCGCTGTAGGTACCCGCCTTGAAGATGAGCCCGTCGTGCACTTCCCAATAGGCCGTTTTGTTCTGCAGTCTCCCGGAGGTGGGATTCTTCATGACGTATTCGATCCAACCGGACGGCTTCTGCTTGGCGGCGTCCACCAGGTCCTTGACATAGAACTTACCGGCCGAGTCGGACTGGTCCAGGCGATTGAGGCCCACTTTGGCGGGAGAGATCGGGTGTGCGACACACACGCCATTGATGTCGTGCACGTCGACGTAATCCTCGCCTTTCGCGAACTGGCCTTCCTTGTTGTTGAATTCCGCGAGCGCCTTGTCCTTGCCATTGGCTTGGTAAAACGCCACTGCCTTCTTGACGACTGCCACGACTTCATCCTTTGTCGGCGCGGCGGCCAAGGCGCCGGCGAACGGCAGCGCGGTCAAAAGGGCTGCAACCAAGAGACCTTTCAAAGTTGATTTCATATGGGTTCCTCTGGCGACGACACGCCGCAGGTGCTTTGTATTACCAGGCGTCTATCGGCGCTTGCTTGACGATCTTGAGGGAATGTGCGCCGGGATCGACAAAGCGTGGACCACCGCGCACTTTTTTGGGACGATGCCGTGCACGGTCAAGCCGTCAAGAAGGTGAGCACGCCGCCGCCGTATTTCGGCAGTTGAATTTGGAACTGTCTGCGGCCGCTCGGCGCGGCAAGCAATGCCGCGGCCGGCGCGGGCAGGGATTTGGCGGGATAGATCCGATCCAGCTTCAGGTGCGGCGATGTCGCGTCCATGACGAGGCGCGAACATATATTCATGATCTCGCGCATGTTGTCGATCATGACGCTGGTGAGCTCGCGCGACTTGGCGGCGTCCTTTGCCGCGCCGACCGGCAACATGGAAAAGGCGGCGCCGAATGTCGCCGCCAGATTCGCATCCACGCCGCACAACGCCACGGAACTGCCGCTATCTGCGACGAACACGCCGAACCATGCGCCGCCGGCCGGCGTTTGATCGAAAGTGCCGCCGGCCTTTGCGTCAAGCCCGTCGAACAACAGGCCCAACATGTCGACTATCTTTCGGCCGTCGGGCAGGGGATAGGCGGTCGCCATGGCGATATTTCCCGTTTTGTCTGATCTGAAGCTTCAGCGAATATGAGCGCCGAGCTGTTCTTGAAACGACTCCGGAGTGAAGGGCTTGGAAATGAGAAATTTCGCGCCCGCGCCGATTGCCTTGGCACGCATATCCGGCGTCGCTTCCGTGGTGATGAAGCCGAATGTCAGCTTGACCCCGTCGCCCGCAAGCGCCTCCAGCAGCTGCAGTCCGGTCATGTTCGGCATATTCCAATCCGAGAGCACGAGATCCGGCTTCGATGCCTTGATCGCGGCCAGGGCTTTGACGCCATCATCGACTTCGGATATCTCGTGTCCTTCAAATCCGGCAAGGCGCAGCGTCTTTTTGACGATCATGCGCATGGCGGTGGAATCGTCGACAATCAGAATTTTCATCTATGGAACTCCGACAGCTCGCGGTAGGGCAGCGATGGTGATGGTTCATTGAGGTAATCGGCCGCAGCCGGGCGTTCTTGAACGTCGATTTGCAGGTTTTCTCAGCCCGATTGACTCTTGTGCTGCGGCGCTTCCGGATGTGCGCCGGCGAGATCGACGATGCGTGCGGCGATCTGATGTAGCGCGTGCAGCGACTGCACCGCTCCGATCTGCCAGGCGGCGCCCGGCATGCCCCACACCACACTGGAGTTTTCGTCCTGGGCGATGGTCGATGCCCCGGCGTCGCGCATTTCCTTCAAGCCTTCGGCGCCGTCGCGCCCCATGCCGGTGAGCATGACGCCGATCGAATTGCGCCCGGCGCTCTGCGCCACGGAGCGAAACAACACGTCGACCGAGGGGCGGTGTCGATTGACCAGTTCCCCGTCGCTCAAGCGACACTGATAGCGGGCGCCGTTGCGCACCACGAGCAGGTGCCGGTCGCCCGGCGCGAGATAGGCGTGGCCGGCCAGGATGGGTTGATCGTCGCGCGCTTCGCACACGTTGAGAGCGGAACTCGCATCCAGACGCAGTGCGAACGATCCGCTGAAGGCCTTCGGGATGTGCTGAGCGATGACGATTCCCGGAATGTCCGAAGGCAGGTGGGAGAGAACGTCCTTGATGGCTTCCGTTCCGCCGGTCGATGCTCCGATCGCGATGATCCGATCGGTAGTTGCGAAATGCGTGGGTGCGCTGCGTTTCGGCAGCACCACGCTGGCGCCATGGCGGTCCGCGACGCTCAAAACGGGGGGGTCTACCAACGGCCGCACCTGGGCGTGCGCTGCCATCTTCACCTTGGAGATGATCTCCTGAGCCGCATCCCTGATTCCGTGCGCCACGTCGACCGCCGGTTTGGCGACGAAATCGATGGCGCCCAAGCTCAGCGCATCGAGCGCGACGGTTGCACCATCTTGCGTGAGCGACGAGCACATGACCACCGGCATGGGGCGCAGCCGCATGAGATTGCGGAGAAACGCGAGACCATCCATGCGCGGCATTTCGACGTCGAGCGTGAGCACGTCGGGGTTGAGCAATTTTATTTTTTCGCGAGCGACGTAGGGGTCCGGCGCCGTTCCCACGACTTCGATGCCTGAATCCGAACTCAGAATCTCGGTCAGCAGCTGGCGCATGACCGCGGAGTCGTCGACCACCAGAACGCGAATTTTCTTGTTCATTGTTTGATTTTTCCGTATTAGAACAGTTCCACGGACCCGGAATCGACCTGGGCGGCAGAGGGAGCGAATTCGCGCTCGCGCTCGAACACCGCGCGGTTGACCGTCGCGGTGAGGCGCTTGACGCGCACCTTGCCGGTCGCCGGAGAGTAGTAGACCTTGCGAGCGAAACTGCCGCCGAGATCCTCGGCGGCGATGAGGAAACCCTCGGTCTTGAGATAGTCGCGCACGAACTGCGCATTGCGCGCGCCCACGTCGAGCGCCATGTCGAGTACCTTGCCGCCGCCAATCACCTTGAACTCGAGATTTGCGCGCTGGCCGCCGAGC
>WNFS01003404.1_pt1 | contig 12083 bp, 8 predicted proteins | sample 5400141 | NCBI WGS metagenome assembly WNFS01 (sample SAMN13153358, study PRJNA577476) | soil metagenome | isolation source: 60 cm saprolite under Madrone tree | place: USA:California | collected 2016-06-14 | reverse complement strand
TTTCATTTTGTCCTCCGCTCCCTCTCGCGCGGGAGTTGAAGGTTGTCCGGTGCGAGCAAAGTGAATCGCACGGCTGCGAACTTCGCCGGTCTCCTGGCTTGGCGGTAGCTCCGGCCCGTTCGAATGAGGACCGTTGCGGGGCCTTCCCGCGGCGTCGCCCAGCGATGGAGCGACTGGCCGCAGTGGCCTGCGCATACACTGAATCCGCCTTACAGTCGCGCGGCGGCGACGGCTTACCTCTTGGCGATCCAGATCAGAATGCGATCGCCGAACCGTCTTCCCGAGCACGAAGTTCGCGGTGAATGTGATCCGCGGCGCGGGGCCGCAGGGTTGGGGTTAACGAGAAGAAGGGCGAACTAAGTTCGCCCCTACACTATGTTCCAGATAAAACGGTGACGCGTGGCCGCCCGGAGGAACCGAGTTCCACCGAGAGCGGCGTCTGGAAAACTTGTTCGAGCAATTCGCGCTGGTAAATATTCGCGGGAGGACCGACTCGCAAACACCGGCCGCGCTGCATCAAGACAACTTGATCGGCATACTCCGCCGCGAGGTTCAATTCGTGGGTCACGACGACGACGGTGTAGCGGTTCTCCGCGGCGAGCCGCCGAAGAGCATCCAGCAAGCCGATCTGCGCGGCGATATCCAAGTGGAGAGTGGGCTCATCGAGCAGCAGAAGCAGCGGCTGTTGAGCCAAAGCGCGCGCGAGGATCACGCGCTGCTTTTCTCCACCGGAAATTTGATTCATCCAGCGGTCGCTGAGATCAGCGGCGCCCACCTGGGCAAGAGCGTTTTTCGCAATCAAGATATCGTCTTCTGATTCGAACCGCAGCGAGGGCCGATGGGAATGGCGGCCTTGCAGGACGAATTCCCAGGCGCGCGCGGGGAAAAGCAAGGCGCTCTCCTGCTGGACCACGGCGATGCGCTGCGCGCGGGTGCGTGGCGTAAGCGATTGAGTGACGAATCCGTTGAGCAGAACGCGACCGGACAGTGGCGCGAGAGCGCCGGAGATCAAATGCAACAGGGTGGATTTACCGCTGGCATTTGGCCCGAGAATAGCGACGATTTCGCCGGGCCTGGCCTGAAAACTTGTCGCTTCCAGAGTGAAAAGCGGGGCTTGCGCGGGATTTGCAGAATAGGCGTAACTGACCTGTTCGACGCTCAAGCGTATTTCGTTGGCCAAGCGGTTGGCTTCGGCAAGATGCCGCGCGTGAGCTGAACCGGCGCTCATGAGAGCTTCCGGCGCAGCAAGTAAATGAAGAGCGGCGCGCCAACAACGGCGGTGACCGCGCCGACGGAAACTTCCGTCGGGGCAACTATTGTACGCGCCAGCGTATCCGCAAAGACCAAAGCAATGGCCCCGCCGAGCGCAGCGGTCGGCAATAAAGTGCGATGGTCCGATCCGAAAATGAAGCGTATTGCGTGAGGTACAATCAGGCCGACGTAGCCGATGGCGCCACTCACGGACACGGCCAATCCAGTCAGCAGAGACGCGGCAATGTAGACCACCAGGCGCACCCGCGGCACGTCCACGCCCAGATGCATCGCTTCCTTCTCTCCGGACAGAAGTAAATTCAAATCCGCGGCAGTGGTGTAAATCGCACCGGCGGCCAAAAGGAAGCCGATGCCCAGGAACCAGTAGGCATTTTTCTGCAAGGGCGTGGAGAGATCGCCCATCAACCAGAACGATAGACCGCGGAGATTGCCGCTGAGAGTGTTCATCAGGAACATGATGATGGCCGAGAGGAAGGAGGAGATAATAACGCCGCCGAGAAGCAGCGTGGCGCTATCGATCTGGCCCTCCCGGCGGCCCAGAAAATAGACCGCGGCAATCGTCGCACCCGCTCCGAGAAAAGCGCCCAGCGGAGTCAGCAGGGCGGCAAGCGCCGGTGAAACGGAAAGATATGGCTCCACGATCAGCGCGAGGATGGAACCCAGCGACGCACCCATGGAGACGCCGAGCACATAAGGATCCGCCAGGGGATTGCGCAGCAGCGCTTGAAAACTGGTTCCCGCGACGGAGAGCGACGCGCCAACAATGATGCCGAGAAGGATGCGCGGCAAACGGATATTCTTGATGATCAAGACATAATCGCTGGAAAGATCGGCGCGCTGACCCAAAAGAACATGCCAGAGATCCCGGCCGAGGGCGTAAAGCGAAACGGGGACAGCGCCAAACTTCACCGCGATGACCACCACGACGAACAGGATCAGCAGCAGGATCGAACATTGCAGGAAGAGGCGCCGAAGCGTCAGTGGGCGCATGCGCGGCCTCCAGGAGTCGTCATGTGGTTTTGAAGGACATCAGGGGAAAAGGAATAATGCAACGCGGGCCGCTGGTTTGGCGGGGGATTCTCCTTCTCCATCTTTTCCTTGCCGTTCTCCGGTTTTTCAACGAAGGCCTCCGGGTGAAGCTGCTTGGCGAGATCTTCGATAGCGGTGACGATCCGCGGGGCGGGCCGATTTACGGCATCGCTGATCACCGCAAAGCGGCGATTGTTCACGGCATCCAAGATGTTCCATCCGGGAAGCGTGGCGAGCATTTCGACAGCGGGGGGAGCGGAGTCGGAATGCGAATCCGCGAAAACAAGGAATTCAGGCTGCAGCCGGGCGACTTCTTCAAGACTAACCTGCGGCCAGTTTTGCTCCGATTCCACGATGGAGACGGCTCCCGCGCGGCGCAACGCATCCGCGATAAAGGTGTCCTTGCCGACGGAGATGAGCGGCTGGTGCCAGACAACGAACAGAACACGTTTCGCGGGTAGAGCGCCAACACGTTGTTGCAGATCCGCGAGCCGGCGCTGCATTTCGCCGGCGACTGATGCGCCTGCCTCCGGAACGCCGAGCACATCGGAAAGTTTTTTCGAGGAAGTGATGATTTCCTCGACGGTGTGAGGATCGGTGGCGTAAGAAGAGATTCCCAGGCCATCGAGCGAATGCACAGTCTCGAGGCGGTTCAATCCTTTGGTCACGAGAACGAGATCCGGATGCAGAGCCACAATTTGTTCCAAACTTGGGTTGATCGCGCCGCCAACCTTGGTCTTTTTCCGCGCGTCCGCGGGGTAATCGCAGTAGTCGGTGTCTCCTACCAGGCGATCCTGCAAACCGAGCGCGTAGACGGTTTCCGTCAAACTCGGCGCGAGCGACACGATCCGGCGGACCGGCTGGGGAACGCGAACCGTACGGCCGACTTCGTCCGTAACTTCCCGGAAGGCTGGGGAAGCGGAAGAGACCGGAGGAGCACCCTGCGCACACGTCAGGGCCGCGCAGGACAGCAGGGCAGCGGTTGCGGCGGAGACGGCGCTTCTGAGGCGCAGGCGCGCGAATTCTTTCACAAATGTCCCCTGACCCGGGATTTTCACTTCACCAACAAAAAAGCCCCACGAGACACCTTGGGGCTTCCGGCATCGCTCTTTCTCGCGAAGAGCGCGGCCCTCTGCGGCATGGAAGGGTGGCCTGGCTTACGGCTATTCAGCCGATCACAGTGGCGGGACCGCGGCCGATTCACACGGCCTTCCCCGCTTCCCTTGCCTGCAAATTGAATTTTGAGTGTATGCCGCGCCAGATGGAGTGTCAATGCACGACTGAAAATGGCACGACTGAAAATGGAGTGACTGAATAAATGCCGACGGTGTTCAGCGGTTCTTCCAGTTGGGTTTGCGCTTTTCCACGAGGGCGCGCAAGCCTTCCTGCGAATCCTCAAGGCGGTAAAGCTCATTCAAGAAAATGTTCATCGACTGCTTGAGGCCTTCGCGCAAGGACAAGCCCATGCCGCCGAGAATCGCTTTCTTCGCCATGGTCAATACTGGGCCGGAGTGGCCGCTAATTCTGGCCACAAGATCGTTCACTGCCTGCTCGAGTTGAGCCTCCGGCACCAGGCGATTTATCATGCCAAGTTCCAGGGCGCGCTCCGCGGTCACCGGTTCACCCGTCAGAACAAGCTCGAGCGCGACTTTGGGTCCGACGAGATAAGGAAGAATTGTGGATGCGAGCGGCGGAAAGATGCCGATGCTGATTTCCGGCTGGGCAAACCGGGCCTTGGGGGTGGCGATCACGAGATCGCCGAAAGCCGCCAGCTCCGCGCCGCCGCCGATCGCCGGTCCGTTCACCACGCAGATCACGGGCTTGCCAACTTCCAACATTCCCGCGAACGCCGCGTGAAACGCGTCAAGCATTTGAAAAACGCGCTGCGAGGTGTACTCACCGATATCGATTCCGCCGCAGAAGACTTTGCAGGCCGAATCGAGAACAATCAGTTTTACGCCGGCGCGCTCGCCGGCGTGAGCGATTCCGCTGGCGATTTCGCGCAGCATGGCTTCGTTGAGAAGATTATGTTCCGGACGATTGAGAGTTATCCTCGCGACGCCGGCGTCGATGCGGAACTTCACGTGCTCAAATTCTTCCGGTTTCCGCTGTTCCGGTTGCGATGTGAAATCTTGGGTGTTGACAGGCTCAATCATTTCCCGCGCTCCTGCGCTTTCACGGCCCTTCTAAATCGTGGAAAGCAGCCAAATCTGATGCTAGCACGGCGTTCTGTGCTATCCATGATGAGCGGAATGTATGGTGCGCAAATAGTTCGCGGGCCAAGGGGACAGGGTTGGTGAGAAAGGCGCTGAAGCTGTTGCAACGGAAAAACCATTCGCTTTGTTATTCAGCTTTTTTCTTGTGCATCTCCATGCATTGGTTATTCTGGGAACTGCCCCGAAGTTGGAGTGCCGGGGAACGCCCGAAGCGATTCATAGGGACTTTTCGAACCGAGGCTATGTCTACTGAACGGACTGCTGTGGCTGTTCGAATGGCGGGTCTGCCCGATGCCGATGGATTCCCAACCCCGTCTTCCTGGGAGCTGGCAGCGCCTCTGCGTTTCAACGCTGACTGGCAAGGCAAGAACGCCGATCCCGAAAGAGAAACGGAAGTGCGGCTACTCTGGACGCCGGAATCGCTCTATCTGCGATTCCGCGCCAGATACCGCGTCATCACCGTTTTTTCGGATGCCGAGCCCAACGGCCACCGCGACCAACTCTGGGACCGCGACGTCGCGGAAGCTTTCCTTCAGCCCGACCCGACGCATCTCCGCCGTTATAAGGAATTCGAAGTGAGCCCGAACGGGTTTTGGATCGATCTCGGCATCGGGCCGGGCGAGAAACACGACTTGAAGAGTGAAATGCGGCGCCGCGTTATTTTGAACGAAGCCGCCAAAACCTGGGTCGCGGAGTTGGCGCTGCCGATGAAATGCCTCGTCGAGCGCTTCGATCCTGCAGCCAACTGGAGAGTGAATTTTTACCGCGTCGAGGGAGCTGCCGAACCGCGCTTTTATTCCGCCTGGCAGCCCACGGGAACACCTGCGCCCAATTTCCACGTTCCGGAAGCGTTTGGCGAATTGGTCTTTGCAGCGTCCCCTTTGCCTCGAAAATAGCAGAGTTGCCGATCTAACTCGGAAGATTGAGACTGGCATCCCTCCTTTTTTTTCCTTATGCTTTGCTCGTGAAAAGACGACTACGGCATTTTTGGTATTTTGCGGCGGAGCGAATTCTCCGAATTGTTTTCTCTTTTCTGTCCACTGTCGCATTCGCTTGCGGCGGCTCGGCTCTGCGGGCCCGTCCGCAGCAGACGGCCAAGGAGGCTGCTCCTGCCGTCACAAAAGTCGAACCTCCGAGCTGGTGGGTGGGACTCACGCGCGAGGTGATGCTGCTGCTTTCCGGGCACGATCTGGAAGCGACCCATGTCGGGTGCAATCTGCCAACGCTCCGCGTCTCGCGCACGCAAGCTACGGCGGGCGGAAACTATCTCTTTATTTGGCTGAAGATTGGGGCGGACACGAAGTCTGGAACCGCCGTCTGCCGAATTGAGGCGCCGAAGGGAACGACGTCTTTCGAATTGCCGCTCGCTTCCCGCGCCGCGACGGTGGGAAAGTTTCAAGGGCTTTCGCAGAATGACGTGATGTATCTCATCATGCCGGATCGCTTCGCGAACGGCGATCCAACGAATGATGAGCCCGCAGAAGCACCGGGCTCCCACGACCGTTCGAAACCCCGCGCGTACCATGGCGGCGACCTGCTGGGGATTCAGAATAACCTGCCGTATCTGAAGGATCTCGGCGTGACCACGCTGTGGCTAACACCCATCGTGAAGAACGGGGCTACGCAGGACTATCACGGATACGGCGGCGTGGACCTCTATGCTGTCGATCCGCATCTTGGCGAGGTGAAGGATTATCAGGAGCTGGTCGCTGCCGCGCACAGGCAAGGAATGAAGATTTTTTTTGACGTCGTTCCGAACCATGTTGGGCCGAAACATCCCTGGGTTTCGAATCCGCCGCTGCCCGATTGGTTTCACGGCACGCTACAGCATCACATCGATTCGTTTGCGCCGCTGAAAGGCAGCTTCTATGGCAAGGCGGGCGGTCAGGCCATCGGAAACGATCCATTCGAATCGCTGATCGATCCGCACGCCTCGATGCGCGTGAAACGGAATCTCACGGAAGGATGGTTCTTCGGAATTCTGCCGGACATGAACACGGAGAATCCGGTGGTCGAGCAATATCTTCTGCAAAACAGCATCTGGTGGGCGGAAACATCCGGGCTGGACGGCTTCCGTATCGACACGTTTCCCTACGTCGGGCGGAAGTTCTGGGCCAACTGGCATTCTGGATTGCGCAGGCTCTATCCCTCTATGACTACGATTGGCGAAGTGTTTCATCCCGATCCGACGGTAACCTCTTTTTTTGTGGGAGGAGAGCGGCGCTACGACGGCATCGATACCGGGCTATCCACGGTCTTCGATTTCCCGATGTTCTTCACGCTCAGGGATATATTGTTGCGGGGCGCACCCTCGGGGCGCATCGCGGACGTGCTGCTACACGATGCCTTGTATGTGCATCCCGACCTGCTCGTCCCGTTTTTTGCGAATCACGACGTACCGCGATTCGCGAGCGCCGAAGGCAGCTCTCTCGCGAAGCTGAAGCTGGCGTTCGGACTCACGCTCACGCTGCGGGGAATTCCTGAAATTTACTACGGCGACGAGGTCGGGATGCCGGGGGGCGGCGATCCGGACAACCGGCGCGATTTCCCCGGCGGATGGATTGGAGATGCGAACGACGCGTTCACGAAGTCGGGACGCACGCGGGACCAACAGGAGATTTTCTCCTACGTTCAGTCGCTGCTCAGGCTGCGCCGCGAACACGCCGTACTGCGTAGCGGCCAATTATGGCATCTGTCCTCGGACGAAACATCTTATGTCTTTGCCCGCGAATCAGAAGAAGAACGTGTTGTCGTCGCCTTCAACAATGCCGATCAGCCCCGGGAGTTGCGCATTCCGTTGGCGGATACGCCGGCGCAAAAAGCCGCTGCAATCGGACTTCTCTTCGGCGAAGCAAAGGCCGAGTTGGTGGGGAAAGAAATTCACGTCACCATGCCTGCGCGATCGCTCTCCATTTTTTCTCTGAACTAGGTCGGGGCGGGCATGGCTGCTAAAACGAGAGACGAACGCTCCAATTCTTCGCGGCATCAGGCACGGTCAGCGTGACGGCACGCGCCGGGCTTGCGTAGCGCCATTCGTGGATGACTTCATCCCCGATGCGAACTTCCTTAGGCGGAGCGGCGGCGCCGTACAGCGTCACTTCCACGCTCTTCCACCAAGGCTGAAACGCATTCTTCTCGATGCTGCTCGCCACCGTTACGGAGCTATTCGAAACCTGACACGAATAGTTGACGCGCAGAATCTCACCCTTCTGGTAGGCGAAGGTGTGTCCGTCATCCTGATAGAGAGCGCCCCGGCAATCACTGCCCGCCGTACTGGAGGGAAGATAGACGCGCAATTCGAGGGGCCCGTTCGGCTTCTCACCGGTGTACTGCACGAGGGGTTGCATGGGCACAATGGCGCCGGCGCGAACATAGAGCGGCACTTCATCCATACGGGGATGCAGGTTGATCTGGTCTTTATTGGTGTACTTCTCCGCAGTCCAATAGTCGTACCATTCCCCCGGAGGCAGGAACACTCCTTGAGCATCGAGAGTCTCCGAGACTACAGGCGCCACAAAAAAATCGGGGCCGAAGAGAAAATCGCGATCGTCGCCGTAAAATTCAGGGGCCTGCGGATACTCCAGGAAGATGGGACGCATAAGCGGCATCCCCGTCCGCGTGGTTTCTTCCGTATTTGTATAGATGTACGGCAGCAGTTTGTAACGCAGCTCGATGTATTTGCGTCGAATCGCTTCCTGTTCCGGACCGTTCACCCAGGGCTCGTGGTCCAGAGTGCCTTTTGCCGCGTGATTGCGGTAAATGGGATTGAAAGCGCCGAGCTCGTACCAGCGCGTTAATAAATCGGACGGCGGCGAACTGCCGAAGCCGCCGATGTCGTCGCCCACGAGCGGATATCCTGACAGACCCATGCTTAGAAGCGTCGGGATGCTCATGGAAATGTGATTCCAGGTCGCAAGATTGTCACCCGTCCATGTGGCCGCGTAGCGTTGCGCCCCGGAATACGCGGCGCGCGTGAGCACGAAGGGCCGCTCGTCGGGCTGCAGTTTGCGCAAGCCGTCGTAGGTCGCGCGCGCATTTTCCATCCCGAAAATGTTGTGGATCGCGCGATGGTCAAGAGTTGTGCCGTCATCCAGACGATGAACGACGTCGAGTGGCATGGTCTTATCCGGATAGCGGAAGACGGACGGTTCATTCATGTCGTTCCAAAAGCCCGCCAAGCCCATTCCAACGAAATCTTTGTAAAGACTGCCCCACCAATCCCGCACACGCGTGAGAGTGAAATCGGGGAAAACGCTTTCCCCCGGCCAAACGGGCCCAACGTATAGGGAACCATCGGGATTCTTGACGAATACATCGTTTTTTGTTCCCGAATCGAACGGGGCATAACCGTGGTCCGGGAACCTCTTGATGTGGAGATCGGTGATGACAATGACGTGGAAACCCTGTTCTCTCAGGTCGGCGACCATTTTTTCAAAAGTGGGGAAAAATTGCCGGTTGATGGTAAACGGGGCGTAGCCTTCCTGATAGTCAATATCGAGGTAGATGGTGTCGGCAGGGATTTTCTTTTCGCGCAAGAGCCGGGCGATCTCCCGCACGCGGGCTTCGGGATAGTAGCTGTAGCGGCACTGTTGGTAACCGAGCGTCCAGAGCGGCGGCAGCGGCGCGCGCCCCGTAAGCGCGGTGTACTGCTCGATGATTTTTTTCGGCTCCGGCCCTGCAATGAAATAATAGTTCAGTTCTCCGCCCTCGGCGCCGAAGGAAAAATGGTCCGCGGACTCTTTCCCAAAATCGAAACTGCTGCGATAAGTGTTGTCGAAGAACAAGCCGTAGGCCACGCCCTTGCGAAGTCCCATGAAAAACGGAATGGTCTTGTAAAGTGGGTCGGTGGATTCCTGCCAGCCGAACGCATCCGTGTTCCAGTTTGTAAACGCGCGATTCCGGCGATTCATGGGTCCAGCCTTGTCGCCCAGTCCGTAGTAGTTTTCGTCCAGAGGCATTTTCTTCCAGGCGTGAATCCGTGGCCCATCCCAGGCCATGGGCAGGCTGGGCTCGTCGGCGAGAAGGAGATTTCCCGCGGCATCAGAGAAATTGATCAACAGGGGTGAACGCTGAACGGTGGCGACTACGTTTCCAGCGGTGATGCGAATTTCTTTTGGATTTTCTTCGATCTTGAAGGCCGGTGGTTCGGGCGATTCGATCACGGCCCAGGAAGAATCCTTGGGAAAAGTACCGTTGGGGGCGACGCGCACGCGAAACACGCCATCGCGGAATACCGCGATGCGCACTTTCGCCGGGCCGGCCGTTAACTCAATGCCGTCTTTCAGCTTTTCAAGGCGCTGGACCTTGCCAAGGTGTTGCCAGCCCTGCGCAGCCGCAAATCCACTCCCGAGGGCGGAGGCAAGGAACCCAATTCCGATGCGTCGAGCAAACCCTGTCATGTCCATCCTCCCCGGGAGTGAAGAAAAGCGAAGAACGATCAGGTGTATATCCAGCTTCAGAAACGATCCGGCGCCACACCGCCGCTTTACGCGGCGAGCCACTGTTCGAAAAACGCCGACGCCTTTGCGCCTTCGATTCGGTGCCGCACCGCATCCAGCACGCGGCAGCGCACCGATCCGGTGCTGCCGTAAAAGCCCAGCCAATAGGGAAGATACACTTCGCCCGGCTCGCGCACGATATCGAGCCGAGCCTCGCGAAGCTTGAAGAATCCTTGCTGAAAAATTATGCGCAGCACCTTTTCGCGCAGAATTACCTCGGCACGTTCCGCGGTGAGCGACGGCGCCATCCGGTTGCGGCTATCCACGTAAACGAGTTCGCGTTGTTCGGGAATTCGTGGAAATTCAAAAAGGTCGAGTGAGCCATCCACGGCATCGAGGGCGAACAACCGCGTGTGGGGCGTTCTGCCGAGTTCGTAACGGACGCGATAAAGCCAAAAGGGCACGTAAGCGTCCGCGATCTTTTGCAAAGGTCCGATGCGCATGCGCCAGTACAGCGCCGAAAAGCCCGGCGCGGAAAAAGCCCGGACGGCTTCCTTCTGCGTGACGTTGGGTTTTAGCGTTCGAATGGCACCCGCGCCCATCATTCGCTCCTAGCGGAAATAGATCCACAAGCAAACCACCGTGGCGATCAGGACTCCCGTAAACGCCAGGTTGAACAAGCGTTCCGTTCGCGTTTCTCGCTGGAGATGCGGCGTATTCACGTCAGTAGTCGCGAGTTTCTCGCCGACGGTCGCGAACGTCAGTCCCGCGATCTTTTTCCGTTCGGGCGGGGGATACATCATGCTGACCCCGATCAACACCAGCGAGCAGACGACGAACATTAAAATAGCGTAGTGCAAAAAGTTCATGTCCACGAGCCAGCGGATGGCGCCGGAATCATAATGCCGGGTCCTATCCAGCACTTCAAAGACGAAGCGCACGGTGCCTAGAACAAAACCCGTCAGGAGCGAACTGATGGCCCCTTGTCCGTTCAAGCGCGGCCAAAGAATCCCGAAAATGAAGCACACCGCAATCGGCGGGCTGATGTACGCCTGCACGCTCTGCAAATAGATATAAAGCTGCGGGCTGAGATAGTGAATATACGGAACCCACAAAAGACCCAGAAGGACCATTACTCCGGTCGCTACCCTCCCGAAAAAGACGAGCTGCGACTCAGTGGCCGCCGGACGAAACTTCTTGTAGAAATCGAGCGTAACCATCGTCGAGGCGGAATTGAAGACCGAGCTCATTGCGCCCATCAGAGCCGCAAGAAGCGCGGCAATCATCAATCCGACGAGTCCGGGAGGAAGCAAGTTTACGATCATGGTCGGATAGGCGATATCGCCGTTTGTGACTTTTCCGTCCACAACGTGGAACAGTTGGGGGTAGAGCGCGAAAGCGATCAGCCCCGGCAGTACGAGTACGAACACAGGCAGCACCTTGAGGAAGCCTGCGAAGATGGTGCCGGCCTTGGCATGGCCCTCGTCTTTCGCCGAAAGAACGCGCTGCACGATCACCTGGTCCGTACACCAGTACCAGATGCCCAGGATCGGGGCGCCAAAGAAAATACCTGTCCACGGAAAATCGCCGTCTGTAGACGGCTTGATCATGTGGAAATAGTCCGTGGGGACCGCCGCGCGCAAGCCTGCGAACCCGCCCACTTTGTCGAGGCCAATGATGGTCAGCGCGATGGCGCCGGCGAGCAGGATCAAGGTCTGGACAAGATCGGTGTAGATCACTGCGGCGAGCCCCCCCGCGATGGTATAGATTCCCGTCGCCACAACCAGGATGACCGCGGCGGTCAACGGGCTCCAGCCCACCACGCGCTCCAGCACGATGGCAGCCGCGTACAGATGCACCGAAATCTTCGTAAAGATGTAGGCGATGACGGAGATGCTCGCGAGATAGGTCGCGCAATTGCGATTGAAGCGCCGTTCCAGGAATTCCGGCATGGTGAAAACATTCGAACGCAGGTAGAACGGCACGAACACCCACCCGAGCAGGAGCAACATCAGGCACGCCAGCCATTCGAAGTGGCCAACGGCCAGCCCCGACGTCGCCCCCGATCCCGCCAGCCCGATGAAATGCTCCGTCGAAATGTTGGAGACGAAAAGCGACGCGCCGATCG
>WNFS01003402.1_pt1 | contig 12083 bp, 7 predicted proteins | sample 5400141 | NCBI WGS metagenome assembly WNFS01 (sample SAMN13153358, study PRJNA577476) | soil metagenome | isolation source: 60 cm saprolite under Madrone tree | place: USA:California | collected 2016-06-14 | reverse complement strand
TGAGACGTGGATAAAGGTCGCAGAGAGGTTCAACCACCGTACTGTCGTCAGCGACGACGAATAAGACAGTGCCGCTGGCGACGGGACGTTCGACCGCTAAGCGAAAAGCAACGGCTAAATCGCGCGCGTCGACGTAACTGTAGGCATGGAAACCCGTCGCGGGACGGCCGCGATCCTTTCTCATCTGTTCGAGCTCGTCGGGAGTCACGACGCCGCTCGGTCGAAGCATGATAGTCTCTAGGCCTTTGCGCGCGTAGGAACGTGCGATGCTTTCGCCGATCTCTTTGGACAGGCCGTAGACATCTTCAGGCCGGTTTGGATGATCTTCATCGATGGGCAAATAGTCCGGCACAAAGCGATCGCTGTAACTCCAGCCGACAACCGCATTGCTGCTGGCGGAAACCACGCGTTTGACGCCGAGACGGAAGGCGGCGTGATGGACATTAAAAGTGCCGATGACGTTGGTTTCGTAGGTAACGCTGGTCGTGGCGATATTTGGATTGTGAATGGCGGCAAGGTGAATCACAGCCTCGCAGCCGATTATGGCCTCCATGACTTCACCTAGATCCTGGACGTTACCAACCAGATATTTGACTGCGCTGCGGTCCGGACCAGGCAGTCGATCGAGGACGGTGATTTCATGTGCTGGAGCATGCAGCAGTTCACGAACCACCCATTGCCCAACTTTGCCCAAACCGCCGGTGACGAGAATTTTCATCAGACGACTCCGGCGAAACTATGCGTTGGACAGTCGGTCGGCCATACTGCGGATCTCTGGACCAAAATACTATAGGCCGTAAAGCGCCCGCGAGTTTTCGCTGACAATCTTGGTTGCGGTCGCGGGACTTATTCGTGTGTCCTGACAGATGCCGCTGAGAGCCGCCAGCTCCGTTGCGCTGTCGGCGTGGCCGTAGTCTGTACCGACGACCAAGTTATCGTCGCCGGCGGCTTGGATAATGTAAGGGAGATCATCGCTGGTTTCACAACCCACATAAAATCGGCTGGCCCCGAGCAGCTCTTTTTTGTCCAGCTCCCTACCCTGTAGACGATAACGCTTGGCAAGATCGGTCAGCACGTAGGGGAGCCACTGCGCGCTCACTTCCAGAAAAGCCATCTTAAGCTTTGGAAAGCGCTCCGGAATGTGGTCCATAATCAAGTTGTGAAAAGCGCCTACGACGACCAACTTAAATTTCGAGAAACCGATAGTTTCGTACTTGTAATAATCAAACAACACAGAGCTTCCCGTAGCCGAGTGAATGCAGATGGGCAGATCCAATCGGCTGGCGGCATCGTAGAGCGGAAAGAAATAACTATCGCTCAGCAATTTCTCGCACTCCGAGCCACGGAGAAAAATTCCGCACGCGCCGTTTTCTTTGGAAAATTTCGCTTCTTCAAAGATTTTATCCATGCTGAGCAGCGGCAACACCGCAACCCAGCGCAGCCGCTCTTCCGCCTGCTTCCAGACATCGGCCATCCAGCGATTATAGCTGCGGCATAGCGCCAGCTCGATTTCAGGCCGCGGCGTGAGAGGAATAATAAAGATAGTTGGGAAAATAACCTGAATATCCACGCCGAGCTCGTCCATGTGCTTCAGACGCGCATGGGGATCGCGCAATTCCCGCGATGCCATGGGCGTATTTTTTCCCACGTTGCGCGATTTAAGCCGCAAGGTGCCGTCGACAAGCCAGTATTCATCTTTTGATGTACCGTCGGTGGAGCCGACGACCTGCGGCCTAAACTTGCGTTCGACGCCTTCCATGTAGTCCCAGGTTTTTTCCGTTTCGAGAACGTGCGCATCCGCATCAATTTTCAACATGAGTCGGTCCTTACGTAAAGTTGCTGTCGCTGGTTGACCTGGCGTGACGAAGGGTGTCATAACACCCATGATGTTTCGGGTCAACATTCTTGGACAGGAGCGTGAATTCGGATCATTCAGTTTTTCCACGACGGTCGATCAGGCAAGCATTGCGCCCACAAGATGACGAACCGCACGTCATGCGACTCGTGGTCAAAGGCTCACCGTGAAACTCATGGAGCAAATCGCTGAGGCGAGCCCGGCGGTGGATCCGATCGATGATCTTCGCGGGCCGGCGGATTACAAACGCCACCTCGTCCAGGTGCTCGTTCCGCGCGCCCTATCCACGGTCGCGCAAACCTAAGAGAGAAACACAAGGTGGCTTTGGTTGGAACCAACGTGACGATGGTGGGGGGGCTCGCCAAAGTTACCGGCGCAGTTAATTATGCTCCCGACCTTGTGCTGCCGCGCATGCTATACGCCAAGGCGCTGCGCAGTCCCTATGCTCACGCCAATCTGCTCCGAATCGATGCCGGCAAAGCAGAGAAATTGCCGGGCGTCGTCGCCGTGATCACGCGGGACGATTTGACCGGCTTGCGTCCCTATTTCGGGCCGGTGGTTGATGACCAGCCGGTCGTAGCCACGGATCGCGTGCGCCACGTCGGCGAAGTGGTGGCGCTGGTGGCGGCCGAAAGCCGCGACATCGCGGAAGAGTCTTTGGAACTTATCGAAGTCGAGTACCGGGAACTGCCGGCTGTTTTCGATCTGCTCGAAGCGGCAAAACCTGGAGCGCCCGTGCTGCACGCGCAGCGCAACGAAACCGGCGCCGGTGTTCATCGCGAAGAATTCAACTTTGCAGTGGGCGGCAACATCTGCAGCGTGTATCACGTCGAAGACGGCGACATCAAGAAAGGCTTTGAAGAGGCCGAGGATATTTTCGAAAACGTCTACTCGTTGCCACCCGTACAGCACGGTCATATCGAGCCCCACGCCGCCACCGCGTTTTGGGAGCCCGGCGGTAAATTAGTAATCCATTCCGCTACCCAGAACCCGTCTGGCGTTCAAGAGCAACTGGCTCAGATTTTCAAATTGCCGGAAAATCAAGTGCGTGTGATCGTTCCGCCGCTCGGTGGCGGGTATGGCGGCAAAACGCACGCGCGGCTTGAGCCCGCGCTCGCGCTGGTTGCGCGCAAGGCGCGGCGTCCGGTGCAATGGGTACTAACGCGGGATGAGGTCTTTCTTACGGGTAGGCGGTACGGCGCCGTGGCGAAAATCAAAACCGGCTTTAAGAAAGACGGCAGAATCGTTGCGCGCCAAGTCGAGACGTTCTACGAAGTCGGTGCCTACGCGCTCAATGGGCCGGTCAATGCCAAGACCGGCTGCTACGTTTCGAGTGGGCCCTATAATATTCCTAACCGCAGTCTCACGACCTACGCTGTCTACACAAATCTACCGCCCACCGGTCCCTTTCGTGGCGTCGGTGTGTCCCACGTGTGCTGGGCCTACGAATCCGAGATGGATGACATCGCGCGGCGGGTTGGCGTCGACCCCCTCGAATTGCGTCTGAAACATCTCGTCAAAGAAGGCGATGTCTTTGTCACCGGAGAAAAACTGGTTTCGGTTGGCGTCACCGATTGCTTGAAGAAGACTGCCGATGCACTGGGTTGGAAGGGGAAGGAAGAGCAGGCGCCGGTCGCTGCCAAAAATAATCTCGCGCGCGGAAAGGGACTGGCGGTTACCATCAAGAGCACCACCACACCCACGACATCGTCCGCAAGCGTGCGTCTTAACGCCGATGGCTCGGCCGTTTTATTGACGAGCAGCGTCGACATGGGCCAGGGCGCTTTGACTTCACTGGCGCAAATCGTCGGTGACGAATTAGGTTTGCCCTTCGAAAAAGTCACCGTAAGCTCGCCCGATACGGACATGACCCCCTACGACAAATCAACAAGCTCGAGCCGGACGACGTTTCACATGGGACAGGCGGCGCAGAAAGCCGCGCGGGAGATTCGCAACCAGCTTCTCGAAGTCACCGCGCGAACGCTCGAAGCGCGGGTCGAAGATTTGGAACTGAAAGACGCTGCGGTGTGCGTCAGAGGCGTGCCGGAAAAAAGAATGTCGATTACGGAAGTCTTTAAAGCCCGGTTTGGCTCGTCCGTGGGCAGCATGTTTGGCGGTCATTGCTTTAAGACCGAAGGAGGATTGAATCCTAAGACCGGAAAAGGCAAGGCCGCGGCGTTTTGGTTTTTCTCCGCCTGCGGGGCTGAAGTCGAAGTCGACGTTCAGACCGGTAAAGTCCGGGTGTTGCGGGCGGTGACGGCAGTGGACGCAGGTAAAGCGATTCATCCCCGCCAGTGTGATCTGCAAAATGAAGGATCGATGCTCTCGGGCTTGGGTTCGGCGCTCTTCGAAGAGATGGTTTACGACAACGGGCAGCCGATCAACAGTAACTTCTTAGACTATATGCTGCCTTCCATGAAAGATCAGCCGCAGGATTTTGCTTCGTTCATCGTGGAAACGCCTCATCCCGACGGACCTTATGGGGCGAAAGGTGTCGGCGAAGCGGGATTGCCACCGGTGGCGCCGGCCATCGGTAACGCCATCGCGAATGCGCTGGGCGGCGTGCGTATTCGAGATCTACCTATGAAACCCGACAAGATCGTCGCGGCGCTGCGTGCGGCTCGGGAGAAACGCTAGCTTGAAGATCGCGGCTCCTGTACGCCGGGCATGATCATGGCGGTCAAAGGACTTTTGGCGGATAATCCCCATCCGACGGAGGAACAGGCCCGTGACTATCTGTCGGGGAATCTGTGGCGTTGTGGAACGTACAAGGAAGTGTTGGCCGCGGTCAAAGAGTTGGCGGGGCAAAAGCAATCGTTAGACTGCTGACATGAGATAAAATATATCTTTGGGAAAGGAGACGCTGTCATGCCGAGTCCAGTGAGAATTTATGCCGGGACCCAAGAAGGATTGTTTGTTTGGCGCTCTCGAAATGGCTCGTGGGAAAAAAGCACTGTGGCCTTCGAGAGCGGAACCATTGACGCTGTGGATGGCCCGCGGAGTCAACCCAACGTTGTCTATCTCGGTGTTACTCAAGATGGCCTTCACCGGACGGATGACGCCGGCAAGAGCTGGCGCAGGGTGTTCGAAGGAAATGTCCGCGCCGTTACGGTGGACCCAGCCGATGAAAGCGTGATCTATGTCGGTGTCGAACCGATTCACCTGTACCGCAGCGAAGATAGCGGCAACAGCTGGAAGGAGCTGACGGGTGTTCAGGAGTTGCCGTCCGAGGTGAAGAAAAACTGGAGTTATCCTAGGCCGCCTCATCGGGAGCATGTGCGCCATATTTTCGTCCATCCCGGCGATCCAAAAATTCTCCTTGTCTGCTTGGAACACGGGGGCATCATCCGGAGTTTCGACCGCGGCGAAGCGTGGGAAGATGTAAGCCGGGGAATCGATTATCTCGATATTCATCACATCAGCGCTGCGCCTGGACGAAAGGACTGTTACTTCGTCGCCACCGCGCGGGGATTCTTCAAGAGCAATGATCCCGGCGACGGTTGGCAACGCGCCGAAACCGGGTTCACGCGAGATTACTTTCATGACTTCGTTTTTTTACCGGGTAATCCCGGAGCGATGCTGGTGGCAACGGCGGACAAGTCGCCTGGATACTGGGATCGACCGGAGCGTGCCCAAGGCGCCGTATTTCGGAGCCGCAATCTGGCAGAAAGCTGGGAACGGGTCGGCGTCGGCAAGTGGCTGCCGCAGGATATGAAACAGATGGTTTGGGCTCTCGCCCAGCATCCGGAAGACCCGTCCATCGTTTATGCCGGCCTCGGCGCGGTTTCGCGTGGCCGCTCGGCGGACAGTAGCCAAAGAGGCGAAGGCGATATTCTGATAAGTGAAGATCAGGGAGATACGTGGGAACGGCTGCCGCTCGATTTACCCGCCGACCGCGTCCTCTGGATTGCTGCTGATTCCTAGGCGATTCGATCTTTTTCAGCGCCATTTCTGCGATCGGGAGAGAATCATGACGTACAGTCGAAAAGCGCGCTACGCTTTTTTTGCTTTTCCGGTGATGGTTGTTCTGTTCTTCAGCGCAGTTCCGCAGAGCGCATGGACGCAGTCTCCGGAGCTCATCCAAGCTGCTAAAAAAGAGGGTGAGGTCGTGGTATTCGGCTCCCTCGAGAACGATGTCGCTTCAGCGATCAATAACGGTTTTGAGGGCAAATACGGCATCAAGACCAGATATTTCCGCGGCTCGTCCACGCTGATCATCGATCGAATCACCACCGAGCATCGGACCGGCAAGATGAGCTCGGATGTCGTTTATACGACTTCGGAACCGATGAAGTTCATCAACAAAGAAAAGGGCTTGCTGGCGCGATATGTTTCCCCGTCGTGGAAAAACTATGACGAAAAACTGATCGACGACTTCTTTGGTCCTAACTATCGCAGCGTGATTATTGGATTCGTTTACAACAAAAGCATGGTCAAGCCGGAGGATGCGCCAAGATCTTACGAGGACATCGTCAATCCGAAGTGGAAGGGCAAGATCGCCATGGGCAACCCAACGCTTCATGACACGACCATCGATTGGCTCTCAAGCCTCCATTTGGTTTTCGGGTCAACGCAAAAGGCCAATGACTGGATCAAGCGGCTAGCCGCTCTGGAGCCGTTGCTGCTTGATTCGATGGTGCCGGTAGGCGAGCGCATCGCTTCGGGGGAAGTGCCATTGGGTGTCGCCTACGTCAAGTATGTGTATCTCTGGAGCCGAAAGGGAGCCCCCATGGACTACGTGAAAGGACTTCCTATCTACTTGGGAGACGGGAATTACATCGGCCTCACGACGAAGGCGCCTCATCCAAACGCCGCCAGGCTCTATGTAGATTACTTTCTTGGGCAGGAGAGTTCGGAGATCATGGCGAATGTCGGTGAGTTCGTGAATCGGCGGCGGGTTTATCCGCCAATCGATGGAGCGGAGCAGGTGGCCGGCAAATTTGTCCAGGTGATTACTATGACCGTGGACGAATATGCAAAGAAAAAAGAAGAGTACCGACAGATCTTTCGGCGTTGACGGTTACTAGGCAAGGAAAATCACCGGGCTCATAGTGGTCACCCGTGCCGCCCACATAAAGAAATTCACCTGAGGTGAGAGCTAAGCAAGCTGGGAAAATCGTCCGCTCTCCGGAACCAGCTTTCAAAGAGGCCGCTTTCAACTCGATGGGCGGCCTTTTCTTTTCTAGGCGGCGTTCATAACTAAAAGCATATCGATGTTTTCTTGCAGTCGCCATGCGTGCGGCTGGAAGTCCTTGCCGCGTAAGATGTTGTGTGCGATATAAAATTTTATCGTTTCTGAGTCTGTGCGCAAGATTCTATGGGACAACGCTGTAAAGCTGTTTGGTGCCAGGATCCTCAGTAATCAATGAGGCGAGTTGGAGAGAGCGAGGAGCCGGGAGAAACTGCATTCTAGGAGGAAGATTAACAATGACGAGTCGATGGTTTCCGATATCCATTCTCATGGCAGTTTTTTTGTCAGTTGGTATTCCTGTCCTTAGGGCGCAAGAAATCACGGTTAGGAATGATGTCGATTTTTCCTTTATGGATCCCGCGCTGATAACAAACTCCAACGACTATACGATCGCAGTGAACATTTACAATGGACTTCTCAAATTCAATGCCAAGACCATGGAGCCTGAGCCCGATCTGGCAAAAAGCTGGAGCGTTTCTCCTGATGGTCTTACCTACACGTTTCAGCTTCGTAACAATGTTCAATGGCACAAAGGGTATGGGAAATTCACAGCCAAGGACGTGAAGTACAGTTTCGACCGGATCATGGAAAATCGGGTGAAGAGCCGCTATCTGACAGATTTTAGTAATGTGCGAGAAGTGGAAGCGGTCAATGATTACACGGTGAAGATCCACATGAAGGCGCCGGACATGTCGTTCGTGCGTAAAGTTCTGGTCTATCGGCCCGGCTACATCGTGAATCAGAAGGCGATTGAAACATTGGGAACGAAGTACAATTCGAGTCCCATAGGAACGGGACCTTTTATTTTTGATCGTTGGGACCCCGGCTCGAAAACGATTCTCGTTGCCAACAAAGACTATTTCCTTGGCCCGCCAAAACTTCAGAAGGCGACATTTTTGGTGATCAACGAAGAGTCCGTGGCGCAGTTGGCGCTGGAAAAGGGCGAATTGGATTTAGTGGTGTTTCAGAGTCTCGATCCCTTGGAATCCCTTAAAAAAACTCGCGAGGTGGCGGAGAAGAAAGTCATCATCGAGGTTAAGCCTGAGCTTAACGTCACTTTCCTTTCCATAAACAGTTGCCGTAAGCCGTTCGACGACGTTCGCGTCCGCCAGGCTCTCCACTATGCCATCAACAAGGATGACCTCAACGCGGCGGCTTACGGCGGCTTGGCTCCCAAAGCGAACAATTTTCTCAACTCGGGATTTTTTGCTTACAAACCTAATGTCAAAGTCTACGAGTATAATCTTGAAAAGGCCAAGAAACTGCTTGCGGAAGCGGGTTACCCCAACGGTTTTGACACCGACCTGCTGTACCATCCGCAGGAACCATGGAAGCATTACGCCCCAATCATCCAGGAGCAGCTCCGTCAAGCGGGCATCAGGGTTAAACTCAATCTGCTGGACCGAGCAACTGTGGAACAACTGCGGCAGAAGGGTGATTTTAGGCTAATGTACGGCAGCGTGTCGCGGCCACCGGATCCGGATATCATGTTTTCCACGTATCTCCTCTCCTCCAACTTTCCCTATCCCAACTATTTTTGTTACAAGAACAAAGAGGTGGACAGTCTGATCGCCCAGGGAAACCGGGAAAGCAATCCGGAGAAAAGGAAAAAGATATACTATCGGATTCAAGACATTGTCGCCGAGGACACTCCTCTCGTCCCCATCAGCTACCGTACGGTTCTTTCTGCCTGGCGCTCCAATGTTAAAGGATACACGTTCAACGCTTTAGCCAACTATGTCCTTTACGGCATCTCCGTCGAGGGAAAAAAATAATGCTTCAAAGTTTATCGTAGCCCGTTGGTTTTCTCTGCTGCGAATTTTTGTTAACGGTTTCCGGAGACGGGGATGGATGAATTAGAGGACATTTCAAGAAGAGTTCTGGTCATCATTCCAACTATTCTCGGAGCCGTGACCCTGGCTTTTCTGATCCTCCATCTGGCGCCCGGCGATCCTGTACGGACGTTGATGGGCGATTATGACGCACCGCCGGAAGTGGTCGAACAACTGAGGCATCAGTTCGGCTTGGACAAGCCCCTCTATGTCCAATACGGAACCTACGTCGTGAGCGTTCTGAGCGGGGACTTTGGAAAGTCGCTGCGCACAGGCCGAGACGTGCTGGCAGAAATTTTTCGGGTTTTTCCACACACGCTTTTTTTGGCGCTCGGCGCTGTCATCCTCGCTATCGTAATCGGTATTCCTCTGGGAATGATATCCGCGGTAAAAAGCAATACGGCGATCGACCACTTCTCCCGCGTTGTGGCTCTTCTGGGAATATCGATGCCGAGCTTTTGGCTAGCGCTCGTACTCTTGTTGTTTTTTTCCGTCTATACGGGATGGTTCCCTCTGGTAGGGGCTGGGGAGCTGGACAGTCCCATCAGCGTGTTGCATCACCTGTTCTTGCCGGCGCTTGGTCTCGCGGCCAGGGATGCGGCAGCGATCTCACGCCTCACCCGGTCGGGCATTCTGGAAATCTTGCGACAAGATTACATCGTTACGGCGCGTGCCAAGGGACTTGGGGAAAGAGTTGTCATTTATAAGCATGCGCTTCGGAATGCGCTGATCCCCATTGTGACGGTGATCTTTCTAGACCTGGGGTACACTTTGGGGGGAACCGTCGTCATCGAAGCCGTTTTCAGCAGGCCCGGACTGGGAAGCCTCATCGTCCAGTCCATATACTCTCGCGACTATCCCCAACTTCAGGGAGCCGTCATGTTTTTCGCCTTCTGTTTTCTGATTGTGAATTTGATTACCGATATTGTCTACAAAATCATCGATCCAAGAATCGAGTACCGAGGAGCCGTCTGAGCAGGACCGGAATGCTGCAACGAATCGTGGAGAACCGGGCGATGCTCGCCGGTTGCTTGATTATATTCTTATTTGTGTTCACGGCGATCTTCACCTCATGGCTGTCACCGTTCGACCCTTTTGCCCAGAGTATTCGGCAGCGGCTTAGGCCTCCCGGAGATCCCTATTGGTTGGGCACCGATGGATATGGAAGGGACATCCTTAGCCGAATTATTTGGGGATCGCGGATTTCTTTGACCGTAGGAGTGGTTGCCGTAGCCATCGGCGCGACCTTGGGAATTTTGGTGGGCCTCGTAGCGGGTTTTTTTGGCGGAGCGGTCGACAACCTGCTCATGCGTATCATCGATATCCTCCTCGTTCTTCCAACGATTTTGTTGTCCTTAGTGATCGTGGCGATGTTGGGAGCCGGGGTCTTCAATCTGATGATTGCGGTTGGGATAGCGAATGCGCCGCGGTTTGCCCGGGTAATACGCGCCGAAGTCCTTGCAGTCAAGCAGATGGTTTTTGTTAATGCGGCGTCAGCGTTGGGCGCCAGCTCCATTCGGCTTATGGCGAGACACATATTACCGAATATCCTCGCGAGCATCTTAGTGTTGTCGACTCTGAGGATTGCTCAAGCCATTACTACAGAAGCCAGCCTCAGTTTCTTAGGCCTGGGTGTTCCACCGCCCACACCGACGTGGGGATCCATGATCGCCGATGGACGCATCTATCTGAGAACCAGTCCGTGGGTCGCTATCATCCCCGGTATCATGATCATGCTCATTGTTATGGCTTTTAATCTCTTTGGCGATGGATTGAGAGATCTGCTTGATCCTAAATTGCGAGGGTCTAAAGGCCGAGAATAGCCGCCGGAACGAAGAGTCGTAAATACGGCTCGGGATCACTAACCGAGCGTTGTGAACGGAAGGTTCACGACATTGGACGATCTGCAAAATGATTCAACCACAATAGAAAGGGAGGACGTTATGGCCAAGCCAATGGAAACAATCGCAAGGGGAGAACATTACCGAAAAAAGGGCGGCCGACTCATGGAGGATGCCGACGAAGTCGTTCTGATGCACAAGCCCGGTATTCCTGAGGATTACCGCTATCTGCTCACGGCGTTTCACCTGATTGATAAATCCCATCTGATCATGCTGGCGGAAGAGAAACTCATTCCAAGGCAGGACGCCGTGACGATGCTCAAAGCTTTTAAGGACATGGAGCGCGGCGGTGTTGAGGAGGTTCGTCTTCGCACAGGCCGCGCCATGCATTCAGGAGAGCATTATTTGATTGAAAAACTCGGTGAGGAAATCGGCGGTCGTCTTCATCTTGGGCGAAGCAGCGGCGACATGCAGAGTACGTCCGGTCGTCTGCTCGTGCGTGCGGGCTACTTGGAGCTCATGGAAGAGGTCCTGAATTTTCGCGCAGGTCTCCTCGAGATGGCCAGGCAACACGTTGAGACCGTGATGCCGCACTACACGCGGTACCAGCATGGGCAAACCACTACGTTAGGTCACTACCTCGTCGCGGTCATTCGAGCTCTCGAGCGCGATTTTGAGAGACTCGCGCAAGCATTTGTTCGCTGCAACGTCAGCTCCATGGGTTGCGGGGCGGGCACGGGGTCCGAGTTCGCTTTGAATCGCGAGCGCACAGCGGAATTGATGGGTTTTGCTGCGGTGAACACCAATGCCAAGGACTGCTATGCGTATCTGGACTTCGGCGTCGAAGCCTTCACCATAATGTCGGTTTTGATGACCAATATCGAACGGCTCGCCACCGATATCTTCATCTGGTACACTTACGAGTTTGGTCTCGTGGACATCGCCGACCGATATTGCGGCACGAGCAGCATCATGGCGCAAAAGAAAAATCCCCATGGCCTCATGTATGTGACCGAGAACATCAGCAAATTGATTGGGCGGATGACGGGGGCCCTCGCCCAATACCGAAACATTTCAGGGATCGGAGTGCTTAAGGAACTAGGCGCTACGTTCCAACTGACTAAGCGCGCGTTGCACGCCTTGGCAGGAATCACGACGACGTTGGACATCAAGACCGTGCGCATGCGGCAGTTATCGACCGCGTTCTGGGCCCAGGCGTCCGATCTGGCAGGAGCCATCGTCACAGAAAAAGGACTGCCTTGGCGGACTGCGTATCAGATCGTCGCGATTCTCGTGCGCCAGTCTATCGATGAAGGTAAAGGCGAGAAAGATGTAACTCCCGAGATGGTGGACCGTGCCGCTAT
>WNFS01015246.1_pt1 | contig 12086 bp, 13 predicted proteins | sample 5400141 | NCBI WGS metagenome assembly WNFS01 (sample SAMN13153358, study PRJNA577476) | soil metagenome | isolation source: 60 cm saprolite under Madrone tree | place: USA:California | collected 2016-06-14 | reverse complement strand
TGCCAACAGGCTCCGCCCAAAAAAGAATTGAGGTCATCGAAGAGATTTGCCGGCGGCACGAAATCAGCTTCCCTTTTGTGCTGAAGCCCGATACTGCGCAACGTGGTGCGGGATTTAGAAAAGTCTCATCATTCGATGAGGCTGAGAAATACCTTAATCAGGTGTCTGCGCCTCTCGTACTTCAGAGGTACGTGGAAGGCCCTGAGGAAGCCGGAATTTTCTACTATCGATTCCCAAAAGAACAAAGAGGACACATATTCGGCATCACTCGTAAACAATTCCCTCGTCTTGTTGGCGACGGTGTCCATTCTATTCGGGAATTGATTGAAGCGGACCCTCGCGCAAGATTGATTGCACGGACTTACCTGGAGAGGTTTGGATCAGGGGCAGACCGAATACTATCGCAAGGCGAATCCATGCGCCTCGTGGAGGCCGGCAATCATTGCCAGGGTTGCATTTTCAAAGAAGGCGGCGACCTTAACTCAGAGGAACTGCGCACCGCGTTTGACGAAATAAGTCAGAAGCTCCCGGGATTCTACATCGGTCGATACGACATTCGATATAACAACGATGACGAGCTCCGAGCCGGAAAAGGATTTCAGATCATCGAGCTCAATGGCGCAGCCTCCGAAGCTACAAACATTTATGATGAAGGCAATTCGCTCTGGTCGGCGTACAACACGTTGTACCGACAGTGGAAGCTGGTATTCGAGATCGGAGCGGCAAATCGGAGAAGGGGACGTCGCCCTGCAAGCCCGCTCGCAGTCTTTCGAGATTGGATGGAGTTTTCCCGGCAGGCGATGGAGTATCCTCTGGCCGATTAGCCCATGTGCACTCTCACCTTTGTTCCGACAGAAGATGGATACCTGGCTGGAATGAACCGGGACGAACTGTTCAGTCGCCCAAGAGCCCTTCCCCCGAAGATCTTTGTGAAAGATGCCATGGAGATGGTTTACCCGCGGGAGCCATCCGGCGGGACGTGGATCGCCTGCAATAGTAAGGGCAACCTGCTAGCACTTTTGAACTGGAATGGGAACGAGTCCTACAGCTTAGGCGAAAAACGCAGGACGCGTGGTCTCGTGATTCCCGAGCTCGCGGGTGAGTCCGATTTGCCTGCGACCGATTCCAATTTTCGGAGCACGAATTTGCATGGGGTGTTTCCTTTCCGTTTGGTTGGGTTTTTCCGGAACGAAAGAATCATTAACGAGTGGCGCTGGGACGGCATGGCGAGGCGGAAACTGAAATTTTCCTGGGCTCGCAAACACTGGTTTTCATCGAGTCTCTCAGATTCGCTTGCAGAAAAAGAGCGGGGCCGGACGTGCGAAGCTGCAGCGGGCGAGCCCGCGGCTGGGAGCGATGGCTGGCTTCGCCGCCTTCATCGCTCGCACATTGCCGGGCCAGGTCCCTTCTCGGTTTGTGTCCACCGGCAGGATGCGGCGACCGTCAGTTACACCGAGGTACGGTGTGGCGGAACGCAGATCTCGATGGACTATCTCGACGGGAATCCGTGCATGAAGAACGGTTTTGATGAGTTTGCAAGCCTGACCCTGAAGGATCCGCTAGTCCACAGCAACCTGCCCAAGCTCCAAATTTGATGAAACTTTTGTTCACGTGCCTGCTCTTACCCCTTGTGCAAGCAAACTGCGGCGGGGTCTACGAAACGAGATGAAAGACAAAGTAGTTCTCATAACAGGTGCCAAGGGCGGTCTGGGGTCGTTCGTGACTCAGCGTTTCCTTGGAACGGGCGCGACGATCGTAGGGACGTCCCGCAGCATCACCAAAGAAGATTTTCCCGAACCCAATTTTGTTCCTCTGCCTGTTGACTTCACCAAATCGGTCGCTGTTCGCGAAGCGCTTGAGTCGGTAGTTAGCCGCTTCGGCAAACTGGATGTGCTGGTGCACGTGCTGGGAGGCTTCGCCGGCGGCAAAACCGTCGCCGAGACCGATGACGCCACCTGGGAACAGATGCGCGATCTTAATTTAACCTCGGCATTCTATGTCCTTCGTGCCGCAATACCGCAGCTTCGGAAATCGGGGAACGGCCGCATTGTCGCGATCGGGAGCTTGACCGCAGTGGAACCACACGCCGGCCTCGGCGCGTATGTGACTTTTAAGTCCGCACTCGCAACTCTGGTCCGCACTGTAGCGCTCGAAAACAAGGACGCGGGGCTAACGGCAAATCTAATTTTGCCGGGAACGATGGATACACCGGCGAACCGCAAGGCGATGCCTGCAGCCGATCCATCGAAGTGGGTGCAGCCAGGAGCCGTGGCTGAGCTCGCGTTGTTCCTCGCAGAAGATCGCGCTGCACAAGTTACGGGTACGGTTATCCCGATCGATGGCGCCAATGTATGAGCGCATCGCCATCTTGCTCGTTGACGCATTCTATTTTTATGCGTTTCTCGGACTCGTGTTTGCTGTCGCCTTCGTGACGGTCGGAGTAAAGCGCATCGATTCTCAAGCCAACGGCAGCGGCGCAGCCTTTCGGCTACTCATCTTTTCAGGGTCTGTTGCTTTCTGGCCCCTGCTGCTTCGCCGATGGATTGCAGGGAGGAATGAACCGCCCGAGGAGAGGAATCCGCACCGATGATTCAGCCTCTTCGCAGGACCCATCGCCGCATATTCCTCGCGCTCGCTTTGTTACTGCCCGCGCTGTTTCTGAGCGGCATTGCTTTCCGCCACAGGTGGCCAGTCTCTCCGAAATCGAAGAGTGCCGCCCTGAGCTCAGTTCCCCCGGGAGCGACGCGATGAGCCACCAATATCAAGCCATTGGTTGGAATCGCCAAAAGCGCGTCTACGACGTGGTGGTTCTTACCGGAGTCACTCTCTATATCGCGCTTTTCATCGGATTCGGCGCATTGCTGTTTCCCTATGCCACGGCCGAAACGCTTATTATTCGGGCCGCAGGCTCCGCGGCGTTTCTGCTTTTGCACGTGGTTTTGTGCATCGGTCCGCTCTGTAGGCTGGATTCGCGATTCCTTCCCTTGCTGTACAACCGCCGCCATCTAGGAGTCGTCACCTTTCTGCTGGGCGCAGTGCACGGAATCTTTGCAATCATTCAATTTCATAGCCTAGGAGATAAGGACCCGCTCGTCAGCCTCCTGACTTCAAACCAAAACTTCGAGAGCTTGCCCGATTTTCCGTTTCAACAACTCGGTTTTCTAGCCCTTGTGATTCTTTTTGTTATGGCAGCCACCAGCCATGATTTTTGGCTGAGGAACTTGACTCCGCCTATCTGGAAAACCCTTCACATGTTGGTCTACGTGGCGTACGCCCTTTTGATTGGTCACGTTACGCTGGGCTTGCTGCAATCGGAAACTAGTCCGGTGCTGGCGGTTGCAACCGGCGCCGGATTCGTAAGCGTCTTGAGTTTGCATCTCGCGGCGGGCTCGCGCGAGCGTGAGGTTGATCGGAGAAAGCTAAATCAAGTTGGTAAAGGGTTTGTTGACGCCTGCTCAGTGGAAAGCATTCCGGAGAAATGCGCGGCGGTTGTCTCCGTGAGCGGCGAGCGTGTCGCCATCTTCAAATTTGACGGAAAGATCTCTGCGATTTCGAATGTGTGCCGCCACCAGAATGGTCCTTTGGGAGAAGGCAAGATCATCGACGGATGCGTGACTTGTCCCTGGCACGGTTATCAGTATTTGCCGGAAACGGGAGCTTCGCCGCCGCCGTTTACAGAAAAGATCTCAACTTTCTATACCCAAATCGTAAACGGGCGCGTATGGATCGACCCCAAACCGAATCCGCCGGGTACTCGCGTCGAGCCATCAAGAATTCCGGAGGCAGGAGTGCGGGCATGAATGAGTTCTATGTCGGGTATCTTCCAAAAGCACCTGTTGGTATCGCGCGCCGAATCCGTGCCGTAGTGGTGCTGCTGTTTATCTTCGCGGCGATCACAGCGATGGTATTCGCAAGGGTCCAACGCACGTTCGCTCCATCGGTTTTCGAATACGGCAAAGTGGGTACCTTTGAAGGCACGATTGAAGCAACCCCGTATCCAATCCTGATTGTGGCAGGGCCAGGCTCGACAGAGCCTAAGGCTTTACGGTATTTGCTGGTCGCGGAAGGCAAGCATGGCGCCGATAGCCAAGTGGCCGCCTTTACTGGAAAAAACGTGCAACTTCGGGGAACGAGGATCTATCGCGATAACCAGACGATGCTTGAGGTGGCGGGCGGCTCGATTTCGCTGAAAGGTGACCCTGCGCAATCTGTTCCATCAAGCCAGGAACTAGGCGCTTTCGAACTGTCAGGAGAGATTGTGGACAGCAAATGTTATCTGGGAGTGATGAACCCGGGAAGCGGCAAGGTCCATCGGGACTGCGCAGTGCGTTGTATCAGCGGAGGCATTCCTCCCGTCTTCGCAACGAATGACTTCAACGGTTCTCCCGCCATCCTCCTGCTTACGGACCTCGATCAGAAACCTCTTCCCAAGGAGTCCTTCCTAAAACTCGTGGCGCAACCCGTGCGCATCCGGGGAAAGGTTATTAAAACCGGCGAGACTCTGTATATGAAAACAGAGCCGTCTGCCATTTTCCCCCTGCCGTAAAAGGGGCCCTCGCAAATTTTCTCCGCTTTTCTCGAATCCCAGGATAGCCAGCCGTCATCTCATGCCTATCCCGGATTGGCAGCGTTGCGGAACTCTTCAAACCCGTTTCAGTTCAGGTGTACTGGCAGCTTTCGCTAGGAGGTCTTTTTCCATGGATGACATCTACAAAATCAATGTAGCCAAGACCGAGTTTCGGGAAGCTTATAACACCGGGGATGTGGACCGGCTGCTTGCTGTGTTCACCAATGACGGGTTTACGAGCATGTTCGAAGGTGGACCAAGCCAATTCGGCGGCCGGGCGCGTTCCAGCCTTCGTGAAGAGGTGGTCAAGCTGTTCGCCGACTATTCAGTGCAAATAAGCGTAATCATCATAGACATCGTCGTCCAGGGCAGCACCGCTTACGACTACGGATGGCACGAATTCACACTAAGGCCAAGGGATGGCGGCGAACCCATCCGAAAGCGGCTGCGCTACTTTGAGCTGTGGAGCAAGGATTCTTCGGGGGACTGGAAGATCGCCTTCCACATCAACAATCAGGATGTGCGCGAAGAGCTCGGCGGAAGCGTGAGCCACTGGTTCCTCAGCGAGGAGCACTCCGCGACGGTCAACTGACAGTCGGGCTTGCGGAGCTGCCGGGAATCACCTGGTCAGGTCTGTGGCTACTTGGCTTTAATCTTGTCGTAAAGGCGTTTGCTGAATCCCTCGGGCATCTGGTATTCGACACCATCACCCACCAGCTTCACGACGTTCTTCGTCCCATCCAAGATCGCGGTGCAGTGGGCGCAAACCTTGAAATGCGCTTCCATGCGTGCGCGCATCTCCGGGTCGACCTCCCCGTCCAGAAAATTGGAGATCTCTCGCCAGACCTCAAGGCAGCTTATTTCAATCACCTTCATTGGATACAGAGGGTCCCTTTTAGTTTCATGTCCGTGGCGCAACCTAGCCTTACCACGGCCTCACCTTCTCATATTCCTGCTTGCCGGAGTACCAGCTCCCGTCGATACCCGGCGCCAAGGCATCCCGCATCTGGAAGCGTGCCCGCAGAAGCCTCGTTTTGACACTGCCTTCCGTAATGCCCAGAACCTGAGCCGTTTCTTGAATACTCAAGTGCTGGACGTCCCTCAGTATAAGCACTTCCCTGTATTTCGTGGGTAGGGAGTTCAAAGCCCGCTGCAGGGCCTCTCTCAACTCCTTCCGGTGAAGTGCTTCTGAGGGGATTTCCCGCCAGTCGGCGTAGTCTTTGGGAAAATAGTCCCCTTGCTCGTCCGTCTTCTGCTCATCAACGGACTCATAGAGGTGTTTGCGATCCTTGCGGACCTTAAGCCGCGCCTCATTAATGGTGATCTGAAGCCACTTCCTCAGCGTCTGCGGGATTATTGAGAATCGACATGGCGGCGGTAAAGACACCGCGTTCACAAGGTTGTACAAGGCTGTAGAAAGCCTCCTTGTCGCCCTGGCAGACGCGCTGGATCAGCTCCGACTCGGTTGTGTCAAAATTTGGCTTGGCTGTCCCCGTCGACACGAATTCCCGCCTTAACTAACACAAACTAAGGAATTTGCGAATTACCCTGGAACTATCCATGTTTTTGCGCTGTCCGATGGCCTGAAAAATTCCGAAGTAAATCACCAAATGTCACTCTTGAATGTCTATCGGATGTGGGAACTTTCAAGAAGTCGCAACTATTTTCAAGAATTTTTAGATGAGTGTGACTGCTCGTTCGTGGAAGTTTTTCGGCTGATCTTTGTCACTTCTATCGCCTATCCGAATCCTATCCCGCGTGACCGACACCCACATCTCGCGAGCGCCCGGTACACAACACGGTCTCGCTACATCCTTGCCTACGGGTAATAACGCCGCATGGCTCACCCGTGGCGCTGGTTATGCACTGGCTCGGCATTGGCCGGAATACTTGATGGAAGGTGCCGAACTCGGAATCTTCATGATTTCCGCCTGTTTCTTCACAGCTCTGCTAGAACATCCCGCTTCTCCGGCGCTGAGACTAATTCCGAACTCCTTTGTGAGAAACGCACTGATCGGGTTAGCCATGGCGCTGACAGCCGTGTCGATCATTTACTCCGGATGGGGGAAGCAGTCGGGCGCGCATATGAACCCTGCGATGACGCTCACGTTCTTCCGCCTGGGAAAGATGGAACCCTGGGATGCCTTGTTCTACGTAGCCGCGCAGTTCTTCGGTGGAGTTTTCGGTGTGGCTGTTGCTTCGCTCCTTCTTGGTATGGTGGTTGCTCATCCCTCGGTGAATTACGCTGTTACGCGGCCAGGTTCGCTAGGGGTAAGAGTCGCCTTCGTGGCCGAAGTGCTTATTTCCTTCGTGTTGCTCCTGACCGTTCTTACGGTTTCCAACAGTAAAAAGTGGGCACGGTATACGGGACTCCTCGGCGGAGCCCTGATCGCCTCCTATATCACGTTCGAAGCGCCGCTCTCAGGCATGAGTATGAATCCGGCACGGACCTTCGGGTCCGCATTTGTAGCCAGATCTTTCGACGCGCTCTGGCTCTATTTTGTTGCGCCTCCGATCGGAATGTTGGCGGCCGCAGAAGTGTACGTGAGGCTGCGCTCCATCCGTGCGGTCCATTGCGCCAAATATTATCACAACAACGACAAGCGATGTATTTTTCGTTGCCGATTTGCAGAGCTTGCGGACCCCAAAACTTTTGGAATCACGGATTAAGTTCGATTTGAATCATTCGCAGTGGAGGCAAGCACAGTGACTCAGGATAAACACTACGACGTAATCATCATCGGAACTGGAGCAGGCGGCGGAACCCTCGTGCATGCACTCGCTTCCACGGGGAAGAGAATTCTAATTCTCGAGCGCGGTGACTACGTGCGCCGTGAGAAGGCCAATTGGGATTCACATGCCGTCAATGTCGAGGCCAAGTACCAGACTAAGGAAGAGTGGCGGGACAAGGATGGCAAGCCGCTCCATCCGCACACCAACTACTACGTCGGAGGCAATACCAAATTTTACGGGGCCGCACTCTTCCGACTCCGCAAAGAAGATTTCGGGGAGATTCACCATTTCGGTGGAATCTCGCCAGCCTGGCCCATCTCGTACGAAGATCTCGAACCGTACTATCTGAAAGCGGAAAAGGTCTATCACGTTCACGGGGAGCGCGGCGAGGATCCCACGGAACCTCACGCGAGCGGCCCTTACCCGCATCCGGCCATCAGCCACGAGCCTCGCATCCAGCAACTCAGCGACGACTTTGAGCAACTTGGACTGAAACCGTTCCATACGCCCCTCGGCTTGCAGCTCGATGAGCAAAACCCTCTTGTTAGCAAGTGCATCCGCTGCGATACCTGTGACGGCTATCCCTGCCTTGTAGATGCCAAGTCCGACGCGCAAGTGCTCTGCGTGGACCCCGCGCTACGCTTTCCCAATGTGAGTTTGCTGACTAACGCATATGTGGAACGCCTGGAAACAAATACCTCGGGCAGAGAAATATCGCGAGTAGTTGTCAGCCGCAACGGCGCGAGAGAGGGCTACTCCGCAGGTCTCGTGGTCGTTTCATGTGGGGCGATTAATTCCGCCGCGCTGCTGCTTCGCTCTGCAAACGACAAGCACCCGCGAGGACTGGCCAATGGCTCGGATGTAGTCGGTCGTCACTACATGGGTCACACAAACTCCGTCATGCTCGCGCTCTCAAAGTGCCCCAATCCCACGCTGTACCAGAAATCGCTCGCCGTAAACGACTTCTACTTTGGCTCGAAAGAGTGGAACCATCCGATGGGCCACATCTCCTTCGTCGCCAAGCTCGATGGAACGGCGCTTTCCGCCGGTGCTCCGGCCATCGCCCCCGGTTGGACTCTGGACCTAATGGCCAAGCACAGCCTCAGCTTTTGGCTCACCTCAGAAGATTTGCCGGATCCGAACAATCGCGTCACCGTCGACCGTGAAGGGAAGATCGTTTTGCAGTACACCCCGAACAACGAAGAACCACACCGTCGTCTGATTGCCAAACTCAAAGAGCTTATGAAGCAGCAGACCAAATGCGCTGTCCATGGCCACGAGTGCCATGAAGGACTATTCGCGAGGAATTTGTTCCTCGGCGACCGCATTCCACTTGCAGGTGTGGCGCACCAGAACGGCACGATCCGTTTTGGGAGTGATCCCAAGACGTCCGCGCTGGACACAAATTGCAAAGCCCACGAGATCGACAATCTTTATGTCGTGGACGGCAGCTTCTTTCCTTCCAGCGCTGCTGTTAACCCCGCGCTGACCATCATGGCCAATGCACTCCGCGTCGGAGACCACTTGAAACAGCGATTGAGCGTCACAACCTCCTCGGCGGATAACTCCCGAGTGCTGTCGTTTGCAGGGGTACAAAATGAGGTCTAAGCCACTCCGGGCCCTACTTCTGGCTACGGCGCTGTCGTTCGGATGGACGCTTTCGTCACTCACTCAGGCAGCGCCTCAGATCTCCTCGCCTGCCGGAGTAAAGATTCGCAGTATCGGCACCATTCTAATCACGGTGGCTGATATGGACCGATCTCTGGATTTCTATTCGCACGTCCTTACATTCGAGAAGGTGTCGGATACGGAGGTGGCTGGTGACGATGTCGAACACCTCTTCGGGGTATTTGGGGCACGCGTGCGAGTTGTTCGGATGAAGCTTGGCGATGAATCTGTCGAACTAGTCCAGTTTCTCGCGCCGCGCGGACGTTCGATTCCTGTCGACTCCCGAAGCAACGATCTTTGGTTCCAGCATATTGCCGTCATCGTAAGCGACATGGATCGCGCCTATCAGGTCCTTCGGCAAAACAAGGTTGAACACGCTTCCTCTGCACCGCAGCGGCTACCCGATTGGAACAAGAATGCTGGTGGGATCAGGGCCTTTTACTTTAAGGATCCGGATGAGCACCCTATTGAAATCCTCGAGTTTCCAGTGGGCAAGGGAGATCCGAAATGGCATCGCGGCACTGATCGCCTGTTCCTCGGCATCGATCACACGGCCATCGCCGTCTCGGACACAGATACAAGCCTCAAGTTCTACCGCGATCTGCTCGGTTTGCGGGTGGCCGGAGAGAGCGAAAACTACGGAACAGAGCAAGAACACCTCAATAATGTATTCGGGGCCCATCTCCGGATCACCGCGCTACGTGCCCCAACCGGACCCGGAATTGAACTCCTGGAGTACTTGAGCCCGCGCGATGGGCGCCCCTTCCCAGTTGATGAGCACGCGAACGACCTTATCCATCGAGAAACAATTTTGATGACACCGGATGCAGATGCGGCGGCATTGCAGCTTAATGCAGCAAAAGTAAAATTCGTATCTTCTGGCGTTGTCGTGAATCACATGGAGAAGCTTGACTTTAGCAAGGCATTTCTTGTGCGTGACCCGGACGGCCACGCAATCGAAATTGCGGCGCAATGAGCAGGTCCGGATGTAGGAGCGTGGTTTTTGACGAAGCACGAAGATAAGAATGAACAGCCACTCTGCAAGGATGCGAATCACGAGAGGTCGATACGGTTCACGAGCGAGTTGATTCATGAGTTCACGAATATGGTCACTGCTGTGATCGGTTACAGCGAACTGGCACTTCACGCAATCGAAGATTCCCATCCAGCGCGGCAATCGAAGATTCCCATCCAGCGCGGGAATGGCTGGAGAAGATTCGCAAGCACACGAGAGAACTGGGAGCCCTGCTCCAGAAATTGATTGCTCTGAAGCAATCAAAACGTGGTGAACAACTATGAATGCCGAAGAAAAACGACTCGATGAAGCATGTGCACACAAAGCACATTGGAAGCGCTGGGGCCCCTACGTCAGCGATCGCGCGTGGGGAACGGTTCGCGAGGACTACAGCGCGACCGGAGAGGCATGGGAATATTTTCCGCACGATCACGCTCGTTCGCGCGCCTATCGCTGGAACGAAGATGGTCTTGCCGCGATCTGTGACCGCCACCAATTCATTTGTTTCGGTCTCGCTCTTTGGAACGAGGCCGATCCCATTCTCAAGGAGCGGCTGTTCGGTCTGACGGGCAACGAAGGAAACCATGGCGAAGATGTAAAGGAGTATTACTTCCACCTCGACAGCACACCCACGCACTCCTACATGAAATTCCTTTACAAATATCCGCAGCGCGCTTACCCCTATGGACAATTGCTCGAGGAAAATCGGCGCCGTTCGAAACAAGACCCCGAATTTGAGCTGCTCGATACTGGCGTCTTCGCCGAAAATCGATATTTCGATGTGGTCGTCGAGTATGCCAAAGCTGCCTCCGAAGACATCCTCATTCGTATCACCGCGCACAATCGCGGACCCGAACCGGCGCGCGTGCATCTACTGCCGACAATTTGGTTCCGCAATACTTGGTCCTGGAATCATGGCCAGAGCAAGCCGGTTATGAAAAAAGTTGACGCGCCCGGCAAGATTTCCACACTCGCACTCGATCATCCAGAGGCAGGCAAGCTGTGGCTCCATTGCCAGGACACTGCCGAAACTCTCTTCACCGAAAATGAAACGAATACGCAGCGCCTCTACGGACATCCCGGGCCCGCGTATGCCAAGGACGGCATCAACGACTACATCGTTACAGGCAACAAGGATGCTGTGAATCCCCTGCAATCTGGCACTAAGGCCGCCGCGCACTATTCACCCGCTGTTCCGCCGGGTGGTAGCGTAACAATCAAACTGCGCCTCACCAAAGAAAGCCCCACTTCCCAGAAGAACCCGATCGATAGCGAATTCGACCGCATCTTCGTGCAACGCCAGAAAGAAGCCGATGAGTTCTACGCTAAAGTAATGCCTCCCTCTTTGTCGGAAGACGGCCGCAACGTCCAGCGCCAAGCCTTTGCTGGACTCCTGTGGTCCAAGCAGTTCTATCACTACGCGCAACGGGATTGGCTTGCCGGCGATCCCACGCAACCGGCGCCTCCCGAGCAGCGCAAGCGAGGTCGCAACAGCGACTGGTCGCACATTTACAACGCCGACGTGATTTCCATGCCTGACAAGTGGGAATACCCTTGGTATGCCGCTTGGGATCTCGCTTTTCACTGCGTGCCACTGGCATTGGTGGATCCAGATTTCGCCAAAGAACAATTAGTTCTCTTCCTCCGCGAATGGTACATGCATCCCAACGGTCAACTCCCCGCATACGAATGGGCGCTTGGTGATGTGAATCCTCCCGTTCATGCCTGGTCCGCATGGCGCGTCTACAAAATTGAAAAAAAGGCGCGCGGAAAGGGTGACCGCGCTTTTCTTGAACGCGTGTTCCAGAAACTCATGCTCAACTTTACCTGGTGGGTGAATCGCAAGGACGCGGAAGGCATGAATGTATTCCAGGGCGGCTTTCTCGGTCTCGATAACATCGGCGTCTTTGATCGCAGTGCGCCGCTTCCCACTGGTGGTCATATTGAACAGTCCGATGGGACAGCCTGGATGGCTATGTACACCCTCAACATGCTGGCCATCGCCCTTGAACTCGCCAGCGAAAATCCCGTCTACGAAGACGTCGCCAGCAAGTTCTGGGAACACTTCCTCTACATCGCAAACGCCATGAGCCATCGCGGCGA
>WNFS01003390.1_pt1 | contig 12092 bp, 13 predicted proteins | sample 5400141 | NCBI WGS metagenome assembly WNFS01 (sample SAMN13153358, study PRJNA577476) | soil metagenome | isolation source: 60 cm saprolite under Madrone tree | place: USA:California | collected 2016-06-14 | reverse complement strand
CAACGAAACCGTCTTTCACCGCTGCGACGAAGAAGCTCTAAAACGTGCGCAATTTCGGCTCCGCAGACAAGCCGCACAACTGGGATTTCAACTCATCCCCGTGCAGAACGGATGATGTTCCTTGGGAGTCGGCTTGTAGAAAGTGATCTCCTCGCTTGGCATCGACTCTGGACGGATTACGGGGCACTCGGAACTTAGCAATGGACACATCCCAATTCCCGGAAATATTGCGACAGGAGCGCATAGATCGAGCTCTTTCCAACCCTGCCCTCGACTTGCAGTGAGATGTGAATTGACGTTCCACCGCCTCCATTACCGTTTGTTTTTCTCATTCGAGTCCTCCGTTCCATGCATCAACGTTTTCAAACTCCGTGTACCCCGCCAGTGAAAACCAGGCCTGTCTTCCTCCAATCGCCTTAGATTCGCCAGCGGGTCCCGTTCTTCAACTGTTTCCATATTTATTTCCTGCAGCCCTTGCGCGTCCGAAGATTTATCCTGTTTTCCCCCGCTGCTGGTGGCGGTTGGTTTCCTCATTTTTCTGGCGCGCCAGACTGCCTTGTGAAAACCGTGGTAACTCATCTGCAGGCCTTCGCTTTCCAGTACTTCCCAAATCTTTTTAAGACTCTGCCCTGAATTCAGAGCCGCTTCTATTCCGGGAAGAATAGATCGAATAAGCGCGGCTTTTCTCTCGGGGACGGCCCCGGCTAGTTTGTCCAGGCAGTGGCGGTAGTCTTTTTGCATTGACACTTCTTTTCATGCTGCTGTACATATAGCACCACCCTGTACCGATGTAAAGCATGAACAGGCTCTGGGTCGGCACAGGTAGACAGAAGTCGGCAGAACTCGGCAAAAGTAGACAACAGTCGGCAGTAGTCGACTGGAAGTCGGCAGGATTCGGCTGAAGAGGGCAGAAGTAGATAGAAAGTCGCCCAAAGTCGGCAGAAGTCGACATTCTTCAATAGCAGTAGGAGCAGCGTGCATGAAATGCAGGCGGATTATTGGGACCGACACACGTATTGGAACATAAAGGGTTTGGACTACTTCGTTCTGTTTTTCGGCCTTAACTACATATGTTTCATGCGCTTGTGCTGATACCACAGTCGACCGAAAGTGGTATCACTGTGGTACCACTCTTGAAAGGAGCATTTTGTGGAAAAAACAACGATCTGTCGCACTTATCGATACCCTTCGGCCGAACTACGGGAGAAAGTTCGGGCCGCCGTCAAAGAACGCGGGCTGAGGTCCGAGCAGGCTTTCATTCTCGCCGCTTGTGAAAACGAGCTTCACAGAGGTGAGAACGCCGACGCATTAACGCAGTTTGAGGCCCGCGTAGCAGCCACCCTTACGAATCTAGCAAAGCAGGCGCAGGGTCTTCACACGCTTGCGCAGGCCCAGGTGGCCCTAACAGACGTGCTCCTGAAATACGTCATTACATGTGTTGTGGAACCCCCAGAAGATGCGCTCCCAGCGGCGCGCGTTCGCGCCAGGTTGCGCTATGACAAGCTGGTGCGCGCCGCGGCGCAAGAGATATCGAATAAAAACAGAAACACTCTCAGGGAGATGGTAGCCGATGAGTGAGACACCACCAGTTCAAGTAATACGGGCGGGCGCCCCTCAAAACACTTTCCATGGTGCTATACATATAGTATGCTGAATGAGATTTAGGAACATGCGAGTGTTCTGTCTATCTAGTGGACTCAGCGGACGAGACGAGCGTAAGCGCGGAATGAGGATCGCGACAAAGCTCAAACCGAACTACAACGGAGGGCAAACCCATGAGCAATGACTCTCTTGCCGTCTCACAGAACCCGAAGCCTGCATTTCATCAGGAAGATCCATTAAAGGTGAAAGAAGCGGCCAAATTCCTTGGAGTGAGCCCACAAACTGTGTATCTTTGGGTCGAGCGAAAGCAGATTCCCCATCTCCGCGTAATGGGTCGTAACATCCGATTCCTTAAGTCGGATCTCGAACCATTCCGCGCGTCGTTCAAACAGGAGATGGAGAATGAGTAGAGCAATTAAACACGATGGCGCGGTCTTTCGGCGAAAGGGGACGAAGTTCTGGTGGATGCGTTACCGGGAACGGGACGGAACACGCCGGAGAGAGTCTACTTTTACTGGAGACTGGCACGAAGCCCAGAAGAAACTTCGGGAACGGCTTCGAGCCCGAGACGGAAACATTCTGGAAATCGTCCGACAAGGAGAATGCCTTCTTTTTGGAAAGTGGACGGAGTTTTTCATTGAGAACTATTCCAAGCCGCCTTTCCGAACCATCAAAACCCACGTGGCCAACCTTCGGGCAGTGAAGCACCTGAACAGGACCTTCGCTACTCGAACTCTTGCGAGCCTAACCGCTGACGACATCGAGCTGTATCTCCGAGACCGGCTTCGTCAGCGAATCCGAATCAAGACTCGTCTCGGATACCGTGAAGGACGACGCATGGTGAAACCAACAACCGTGCACCAAGAGCTTCGGGTGCTGCGACGCATGCTGAATGTAGCCGTTCGAAAGAGACTGATCCCATCGAACCCGTGTTCAGGCGTCGAGTTCCCCGTGGCACTAAAGGGACTGTTCAGGCCTCACTATGTATCCTGGTCGGAGCAACAGCGCATTGAAACCAATGCGCCAGAGTATTTGCGTAATACAGTTCGCATCATTTCGGAGACTGGATTGCGCGTATACAAGGAACTCCTTCCGATGAAAAAGGAGCAAGTGGACTTCCTCAACAAGACCGTTTGGATTCCTGATTCCAAAACACCGAACGGTGTGGCCGAACTACCGTTGACGGAAGTCGCGATCCAGGCGTTTCGGAGCCAGATGCTTCTTGCGGGACCAGGGGAATATCTGTTTTCTAGTGACCTTAACCCGGAAGGGCACCAACGCTCTTTGAGAACCGTATGGCGACTGACTCTCAAGCGGGCGAAGGTTCCGTACTTCCGAATCTACGACCTCCGCTCCACCTATGCAACGCGCCTGAGTGCGGGTGGAGTGGCAGACGAGTGGGTCACCCAACTACTTCGTCAGGGCGATTCGCAAGTCTTCAAAAAGTACTCGCAAATGAAGTTGCAAATGCAACGCGAAGCACTAACGAAGATCAACCGGCATGGCAATGAAATGTCCGAATTCGCGGCAGCAACTGTGCCAGAATTCGGGAATTCTGGCACAGTTCTGGCACAGTAAGGGGTCAAAACGTGACAAATGGATGGTCGAGCGAGCGGGAAATCCTTTAGAATCAATTTAGGCGCCCGTAGCTCAGTTGGATAGAGCGTCTGCCTTCTAAGCGGGAAACCAAATTTATCAAATCTTGCCGGAGCCGACGCAACCCGCTCAACGATGACAACTTGTGACAAATCGAGGCAAACCATTTTTCTCTCTTTTATTCGCCTTCTATTCGCAATTTAGCTGGATTTGCCGCGACTTGTACTACGTTCCTACTACGCTGAGAGGCACAGCGATACTAGAACTGAATCAGCCTGCAATTCTGATTGTCCATGGGTCGGGGCTGTCGCACGCAGCATTGTCGTCTGGAGTTGCCGCTTGCCTGCAGCATTAGGTGAGAGTAGCGGGATACTCACCTAGTCGCTTTCCCCAACCGCCAAACCGTTCCCTCTGAGCGTCGGCTTGATTGCTCAGCGCAATATCTGAAGCTAAGATGAGCCGCTCGTGTCGATGGAGCCACGATGTCCGATCTCGCCACCATAGCTACTTATTCCGTTTTCATTGCGAGCTACGTCGTATTCGCGCTTGGTAAGTTTCCGGGAATGAAGATTGATCGCCCCGGAGCGGCCATCATTGGCGCGGTTCTGATGTTCACGTTCGGCGCCGTGCAGGCGCACAATGCTCTGCACTTCATTCACTTCGGCACAATCGTACTGCTTTTCTCGATGATGCTTGTGGTGGCCTGTCTGCACTTGGCGGGCTTCTTCGATTGGATTACGGAGCTGGTCGTGACCCGACTCAAGCCCCACCACCTTCTCCCCACGGTGATCTTCCTAAGCGGGTTTCTCTCCGCGTTCTTTGTCAACGACATCATTTGTATTGTCATGGTTCCTTTCGTGTTGAAAGCCACCCGCCGAATGGGAGTCAAACCAATACCCTATCTCTTAGCAGTGGCAACGGCGTCAAACATCGGGAGCACCGCAACCATCACGGGGAACCCGCAGAACATCCTGATCGGGTCTTTTTCCGGCATTGGGTATCGGGATTTCCTATCGCACTTGGGTCCCGTTGCGCTCGTCGGCTTGTTTCTGAATTGGCTCGTACTCTGGTGGCTCTACTTCCGTGGGCCCATTCACGATGTCCAAACCGAAGCTCTCGTCGATGCGGTGCAGATTGACCGCGCAGCTCTGGTCAAGGCTGGTCTAGTAACCGTTCTAGTTCTGGCTGGATTTCTTGCCGGCTTCCCACCACCTCTGGTCGCCGCAGTGGGGGCAGCCATCATGTTGATCACACATACGCGCGACCCCCACCTGGTATACGAAGAAGTGGACTGGGGCCTTCTCGTTTTTTTCGTCGGGCTCTTTCTGATAGTGGGAGGTGCAGAGAACGCAGGGTTGACGGAGCGCTTGCTAGGTTTCGGCGAGCGTTTCAATCTGCAGCATCTAGGCGTCTTCACATCGGTGACCGCGATATTGTCGAACTTGGTGAGCAACGTGCCCGCCGTAATGCTTTTGAAATCCCTCGTGACTCGATTTGCTAACCCTCATACGGCTTGGCTCACGCTGGCAATGGCCAGCACCCTTGCAGGGAACCTGACCATCACGGGTTCCGTTGCCAACATCATCGTGGTAGAACGGGCTCGCAAAGAGGTAGCAATCGGCTTCTTCGACTATTTTCGAATCGGTCTGCCCGTCACGCTTCTAACGCTGTTGTTTGGCTGGCTCTGGCTTTCCTGGATTCAATGAGTAGCGCTAGAGACGGTGCTAAGTAGCTATTCGAGCGGCATTCCCTGTCGTAATCGCTCCGTCCTCGTGAGTCCACGCCGAGCAACTGCAAGCGCATGTGCTCTCCTGCCAAAATCCAGAAAACGCAGAAGGTGGCGCAAGCCGAGGACCGTCGCCCGCCCCGACGATGCTTTCTCAAGCTCCCTTATGCTAGCTTGCGCCGGGAACGCAAGACGGCGTCGAGGCTCAGGGATCCGCCCGCCACCAGGAGAAGGAATACCAAACCAAGCACCATACTCACATCGGTGCGCGCCTCGTATAGCGTGCTCCAAAAGCCATTTTTCCCGACACGATCTTTGTCGTATAGAGGGCAACACAAATATTGATCAAGAGCGGTATCGCGGCCAGTCTGGTCAAGAAGCCAACTAAGATCAGGCTGCCACACACAATTTCTACGACGCCAACGTGAGGAACTCAAGGGAGGAATTTGCAGTCATCTCTCGATGGCTCGACGTGGGATGAACGCGTCCCTGACCTCTGGTCGAAAAAGATAAAACAGCAGCGCACCAGCGATTGTGACACCCGTCGCGCCCCTAACGAAATGACCCAGTAAAATACTGACCAAATCTCCTAGCACCTGGGTTGCGATGATGACCACGGCAAGCCTCCATCCCCATAGGCGTCGTCCAAACCAACCTACACCGGCAGCCGCCAGTGTGGCGCTAAGCACTAGAAAAGGAATGCCAACTGTTTTTCCAAGCGGTGAGAGTTGCTTGTAGGCGGGCGCATTCAGAGTCCAAATGTGATCGAGGAGAGTCCCCCGCCAAATCAATGTTGCTCCAGCAAGCGAGGCCATGACGGAGCCAAAGAACAAGAAGACACCAATGCCCTTCATTGCCCAGGGAGACTTTCCTCGCACCATGGCTTCGACACTGGACGGATGACGGCCTCGCATGAGTTCACTATAACGGGAACACAAGAGGGTCGGCATCTTAACAACGCGTCTGCCTCGTGAGCAGGGTCGCTGCCAGAGGTCGTCGGTTCAAATCACGCCCACGCAACCAAAATTTCTTTCCTTTCAATAATTTCCGCGAACCCTGCAACCAACCGAATTTGTATGCCGCAGTGGAGATTCGAGAACGTTGCGTCTAAAGACTCTGCCTTGATCTCACGATGGGCATGGATGATTGATAGTTTCCGGTTTGCCTGTAATCGGTCCAGAGTCGACGCCAAGGCGGAGATCACTTCCTGCAATGCGACTTCACAGGACCAATCCCGCCGTGGAATCCGGATAGCTTCCGGTTAGACCATCCGGGAATTATCGCGGGGGTTGAGAATCACAACTCAAAGTGACAACGTCCGAGACTCTATCTTCAAACGTGCCCCTAAGATGAATCACGCTTTGCTGCCAAAGTTCGAACCGGACTCGGTTTTGGCGGAGTCAGCAAAGAGTGCACGAGAGTGTCGGCCAGCCAGTCTTGGTATTTCTGAGGAGACCACCCACGCTCGCGCACCAACATCCGGTACACATCCCCTCCAGTAAACATCCAGAAGATATCCCGCGCGGTCTTGTGACTAAGCCCTGGTCGAAGCCCTCCTGCTTCGCGGAGGAAGGTGATCATGCTTTCCTCCTTCTCATAGCGTAGGCGCTCGCGCTGTTGTTCCAGTTTTGCCAGTTCGGGGGCCACCACACCTGTACCCCGCATCAGATCGAACGCCGCACTTTGCGCGCCGCGGATCTGCCTGGCAACGCTGGCTGCGCGCCGCAAACGGGTTTCGGGATCACTCGCACTCAGTGCCTGCCCCACGACCTCGACGTAATCGGGCCCAAACGTGGATTGATCAAGAAGCGCGATCAGAATTCCCGTTTTCGACTTGAAGATGGCATACACGCTTTGGGCAGATACCTCCGCCCGCTGCGCGATAGCTTCGATGGTCATTCCATCGTAGCCCTCGCTCTGCAAGAGCTGCCGCGTGACTTCGACGATGCGCCGGCGCGTATCGCTTGCCTGGCGCTGGCGAACTAGTGATTTGTACGGACGTTTTCTCATGTTCGGCGCCCAACAATTATAAGTAACCTATATTGAGTATAGTCATCTAAAGCGAATATGCAAGATCATAGCGACACTAAGTCGGAGAGCGTCGGGCGTTCTGGAAAGGGAGGCAGCATGAAGTTGATTGTACTGGGAGCCACAGGGGGCACGGGACTGGAGATCGTGCGGCTAGCAATTGAACACGGTCATTCCGTGACAGCATTTGTTCGCTCGCCGGAGCGGCTCAAGCCGTTTCGGGACCGCATTACTGTCAAGCAGGGAAATCTGCTGGACAGTGCGGAGCTTGGACCGGTCATTAAGGGGCATGACGCGGTTTTGTCAGGATTTGGACCGCGGCTGCCTGTGCCGAAGGCGGACGCAAATCTTTTACGCCAATTCGGTGGCGCGTTGACGAGCGCCATGCCTCAAGCCGGAGTCAAACGTGTTGTAGTCGAGTCGGTAGCATTCCTGTTTAAAGACTCCATTATTCCGCCTGCATACCTATTTGGACGGTTGCTCTACCCGAGTGTCGTTGCAGACGCTTCCGCTATGGAGAAGTTGTTTCAAGAAAGCGGACTTGAGTGGACGATCGCGCGTCCACCCGAACTGACCGACAAGCCTTACACGGGGAAGTATCGCGTGCGAGAGGGACACCTGCCTCCTTTCGGTTTCAAGATTTCGCGCGCGGATGTGGCCGACTTCATGATCCAGGCAGTGGAGAATCGCTCCTCGATCGGCAAGATCGTAGGAATCTCTAACTAATCAGAAATGAGGAAAACATGACGCTCTATTCGCTTGTTTTGTTCGGACATGTCACAGCCGTGCTTGCTCTGTTTGCTTGCCTAAGCTTGGAGACACTCTCGCTTTTTCATTTGCGGCGAGCATCCACCTTGCCCGAAGTTCAACTTTGGATTGAGCTGGTTCCCGGTCTCTCGGCGGTTGCCCTCGGATCACTCCTTGTCATTCTTCTTTCTGGAGTCTACTTGACGATTCAGATGTCAGGTTTCGGCCTGGCGTGGCTCAAGGTCACGATTGCAGCCTTTCTGCTGATGGCACCGCTGGGTGCTGCGACGGGCAGACGCATGCGTCACGTGCGGCGCCTGGGCGGGAGCAGCATGACGAATCAATCAAAAGTCCTGGACCTGCTGCAGCACCCTTTTCTCAAGATTTCGCTGGGTATCAGAACCGCGGTGTTTCTCGGAATTCTCTTACTGATGACGGCAAAACCGGAATTACCCGAATCGCTCGGCATCGTCGGTGGATCCGTCGTACTTGGATTGGCTGCAGCCTTGCTCACCCCAAACAGAGAGTCTGCGTTGTCGACCTCGGACAAAGGAGGTTTCTCATGAAAGTGTTCTTAGCTGGAGCAACGGGAGCCATTGGAAAGCGCCTGGTTCCCTTGTTGGTGAGTGCAGGCCACAAGGTCACGGGGACCACACGACATCCGGGCAAGGCTGAGTCGATCAGGTCGGCAGGAGCTACACCCGTAGTGGTGAACGCCTTTAATGCAAGAGAAGTACTCGAAGCCGTTCAACGGGCGGAGCCAGACGTCATCATCCATCAGCTGACCGCGATTCCGGCCAGCTTCAATCTGCGCCGCTTTGACGAGGAGTTTGCTTTAACCAACCGGCTTCGTAGCGAAGGAACAGACCACCTTCTGGCAGCGGCCCGCGCAGTAGGTTGCCGCAGGTTTATCGCTCAAAGCTATGCGGGATGGCCCTACGCGCGCACCGGCGCGTGGATCAAGGTAGAAGAGGATCCCCTGCTAACATCTCCTGAGCCACAGATGCGTCAGACTTTCCAAGCAATTCTGCATGTGGAGCATGCAGTGCTTGAGGAGCGGTCGTTCGAGGGATTCGTGTTGCGTTATGGCTCCTTCTACGGACCGGGCACGTCGCTCGGCCAGGGCGGCTCGTTCCTTGAGGACATACAGAAAAGGAGCGTACCGATCGTCGGCAAAGGGACGGGATACTGGTCCTTTCTTCACATTGACGATGCTGCGTCCGCAACACTCGCCGCCGTCAAGGCTTCGGCGCCAGGGCTCTATAACGTGTGTGATGACGAACCCGCACCAGTTTCACAATGGCTGCCCTTCCTTGCAGAGACGCTCGGGGCCAAGGTACCGAGACATATTCCAACGTGGCTCGGACGATTAGCTGTGGGCCCACAGGGGGTGGCGATGATGACGCAAATTCGAGGCGCTTCCAACCAGAAAGCTAAGTCACTGCTCGGCTGGAAACTCGAATGGCTAACCTGGCGCAAAGGCTTTCGTGACGGCCTCGAGGACAAAATCCAAAAAACAAACAGTCAGCCCAGGTTGGCAAAAGCGGGACAGCCGCTTCGACCTGGTCGGAATGGACCTTTGCTTGGCCAAAAGTGGCGAGGAGGTTTTACGGATGCGCAAAGTCGATACGGATGTTTTGATCGTTGGCGCCGGGCCTGTCGGGTTGTTTCTGGCGAATGAATGCGCTCGCCGAGGCCTGCGATGGCGGCTCATCGAGGCGCGCTCGTCACAGTCGGTACATTCTAAAGCGCTCGCAATCTTCCCCCGGACGCTTGAGATCTTTGACATGGCCGGGCTCGTCGGTCCTTTCCTCGAAAAGGCGAACCGCGTCACGTCGGTCGCTGTAGTGGCACATGGACGCACGCTTGCCCACATGCGGTTCGCACCCGAGGAAAGCCCCTATCCGTTCATCGCCATGGTTCCCCAGGACGTAACAGAGAGACTGCTTGCGGAACAGCTACAGCGTAAAGGCGGAGCCGTCGAGTACGAAACGTCATTCGTTTCGGCGGTCCAGCACGACGATTACGTGATCGTAACGCTCGACCAGAAAGGCCAGCGCCGAGGGCTTACCGCTGCGTTCGTCGTCGGCTGCGATGGCGCCCATAGCACGGTGCGGCACCTCTTGGACCTGCCGTTTGAAGGAGCAGAATATGCAGCATTGTTCTTGCTAGCTGACGTCCAGACGAGCAAAACCCTTCCTGCTGACGAGCTGCAACTGTGCCCTAGCGAATTAGGTCCAGTGGCAATCTTCCCTATGAGTGCCACTCGGCGGCGAATCGTGGCGACAATCGAGAACGCAGAAGGAGAGGCCCCGTCACTGGACCTCGTGCGGAAGATACTAAGTCAACGCGCACCAATGGGGATCGAGGCGGGCGCCCTACACTGGAGCAGCTATTTTCGCATCCATCATCGGCAGGTAGCACAGCTGCGCGTCGGGCGCATCTTCATAGCTGGCGACGCTGGTCACATTCACAGCCCATTTGGCGGGCAGGGAATGAATACTGGACTGCATGATGTTTGGAACCTGGCTTGGAAGCTCGACCTTTTCCTGAACGGTCGTGGCAATGAGCGGTTGCTCGACAGCTATAGCGCCGAACGCCTCCCAGTAATCAAAAACGTCATCGAGACCACCGATTTCCTGACCAAGGCGATGGGAACTCCGAACAAGTTTGCGCAGACTCTACGCGATACCGTCATACCCATGGTGTCGCGTCTGGCCCCGTTTCAGCATGCCTTCGTTCAGAGGCTGTCCGAACTCGGTATTGCTTATCGTGGAAGCCCAATTGTTGAAGGAGCTGGAAAGCGGTACTTCGATGATTCGCTTCGCGGCGGCGATGGCATTGGCAGCCGTTTCCTGCTCGTGTTCGCTGACGACGAGGACTCAGCGACCAAAGAGGATGCGCAACAGCTCGCCGGATCATTTAGCAATATCGTTGAGCTTCGATTGGGGCCTCGCCACGACATAACCCTTGTCCGGCCGGATGGCTACATCGCGTACTCTGTGCACAGCCGCCACGGAATAGCAGCATTGAAATCCGTGCGTTCGCTTCTAGAGCGTCAAATAAATTAGGGGCAGGGGGGATGCTGCACGTTAGCAGCTCCGCCTATGCACTGTTCTAGACGAATGGTCGGACATGCGGAAGTGATCCGGTGATTGTCAGCGCCGCGCCGGCAAAGGCGTAGAGGTTCACGTCAGGGCGCATGGAAACTTTCGACGCTCCCGGTAGTGGTGCCCTTAGACGCTTACCCTGATTTTTTGAGGGTATTCGCGACCGCCGCCAACCAAACCTCAGGGTCGTCGGACACGGTCCCGCCATCGGCCTCGGGGAAGCTCTCGGCGCTGTGGAATTGCAGGGCGACGACCGGGATATTAGGGTGAAGTTCCTTGAACCAGTGAATCATCGCCGCTCGAACAGGATGTGGAGCGGAAAAGCCGATTACAATCGAATCAGCTGTTGCAATCACGGCAGCATCCAATCTAAAGGCTTCATCGTTGCCCAGTACGGATGTGACGTGATGACCGCGCGATTCAAGCATTCGTGCCCGGGTTACGAGCGGGCCTCGGTAGTACGCGACTTGGAGAATGTTAGCCACTCTGGGCTCAGTGGGGGCAAAGAGAGCTTACTCCGCTGCGCCGTGGCAACACCCGTTTTTTCTCCAGCAGCACTGCTAGGTCATTCGCCACAGTTCTTCTTATTTTTTCAACGGGCCGGCAGTCAAAAACTGCACTGTAACTCTAAGACCTATTGGCAGTGATCGAGTGTTGTCCTCCAAGCCGATCACCGCCTCCAGGATATCGCGGTCGCTCTTGTCAGATGGATCGCCCGTGGAGATGCTCTTCCTACCCATCATTGCAGATATTCTCATGACCGACCCATTGAGCCTCTTTCCGTCAAGAGCGTCCGCCTGGATAACTACCTTCTGTCCGATCGACACTTTATCTACATCTCTTTCGTCTATCTCCGCTTTAATGTGCCGAGAGGAAGTATCCGCGAGACTGAACAATGGTCGTGGAGTGACTGTGCTAAAGGACTCGCCGCGCCTGGCGTAGACCCTCAAAATAGTTCCGTCGATCGGAGCAAGGATTGAGCACTTCCCAATACGTTCCTGGACCGTTCGAACACGACCTTCCGCTGCGAGCACCTCTGCATCTGCTCGCGCCTTTTCTTCCTGCAATGGAGGCGCGGCAAGTAATTCCTCAGTTCGAACAGCGGTTCGGAGGTTGGCATCTGCGACCCCGAGATCACGGACAGATTGGTCATAGGAGGCCCGAGAGATCTGCTCCTTTTGATAAAGAGCGCGCTGCATCTCCAGGCGCGATTTGGCCTCATCAAATGTCGCGCGGGCGGCTGCCGTCTTTTCAGTCGCTATTTTCTTCTCCTCATCGCGTGC
>WNFS01008104.1_pt1 | contig 12095 bp, 16 predicted proteins | sample 5400141 | NCBI WGS metagenome assembly WNFS01 (sample SAMN13153358, study PRJNA577476) | soil metagenome | isolation source: 60 cm saprolite under Madrone tree | place: USA:California | collected 2016-06-14 | reverse complement strand
TGATCTTCTTCAACTTATCCAGGTCGAGGAGTAGAACTGCAAACGGCCGTCCGGTGCGCCCAGTGCGTTTGACCTCTGCGTCGAGCGCTTCGACGAGCCGGCGGTAGTTACCTAAACCGGTAAGCGGGTCAGTCACGGCGAGAAGTTGTACCTTCTCCTCTGCGAGTTTGCGTTCAGTGACATCGAAAGCAGAAACCAGACTAGCCAGCATTCCATCAAATTCAATCGTCGTTCTGTTGATATCGAGCCACCGCTCGTTGCCGTTCTTCGTGCGAACCCTTACCCCATTCCGCTCGGCGTCCTCAAGTCGTGCGTCCCCTCGATGTAAGTCCAGTTCTCGACAACCAGGATGGACTAAATCCCAGAAGGTCATGGACAAAAGCTCTTCTCGTGCGTATCCGGTGATAGTCTCGGCCGCATGATTCACATAGTGCAGCCGCACGCCCTTACTAATGAATACCGCACACGCAATAGCTTCAGCTAAAGTGCGGAAGTTTGCTTCCCCACGTAGTAACGCTGGCCGTAACAGTGCATCCGCGGCCCGTTCCCTGATCATGGTAAGCATTGGAAATCTCGCGTGCTCCTGCGTCTCCGCTTTGCCGGACAACTTCAGGGGGCGGACTTAGCCCGCCCCCTCCAAACGAAAGGGCCTGCCGGCTTCAGGCCGCTACGGCAGCGACGGTCCTTTGGATCGTTGAATTGAGGACTTCGTACGTCTGCACCCGGGGTGTACCTTCAACCACGGACGCCAGAATCTTCGTCACTTGGGGATACGTTGAGCGGTTGTATGCCTCTGCGTGTTCCGCAGTCTCCCATAGACTGAAGGCATGAACTTCTTTTCCGCTCGGGTATAAGAGGGTGATTTCGTCGACAAATCCCTTCTGCTTGCGCAGCAAGGGAATAATTTCACTTTCAATCTTTTGCTTGAATGCCAGGGCGCCGTCACTTTTCAGGTGCATCGATACTTTGCGTGCAAACATGTCAACCTCCTTGGGTGGCTCGCCAAAGGGAGATTCAGATAACCTCTGATGGTTTAACTGAACTGAAGCCCCCCCCAGTACCTTAACCATTTTGGGTTAATTAACTTGACCTGTCAAGTACAATCTGAGAGTATTTTCGGAGTTAATCAGAGCCAGTTAATTGAGCGAGGGACGCAATGGATGTCTGCCTGGTGATCAAACAGCGGCTGGAAGAATTGGGGCTGGAACAAAGAGACCTGGCGGCCGCCGCCGAGGTCACGGAGTCCTACATTTCGCAGCTGCTGACTCGCAAAAAATTGCCCCCGGAACCGGGCCGCACAGACATTTACGACAAGATAGGGAAATTCTTAAAACTCCCAGGCGGCAAGCTTGCGAAGCTGGCGGACCATCAGCGTAAAGAGGTGTTGAAGCGGAATCTAGACGATCCACCCAAGCCCTTATTTAGAGAAGTTCGTGAGTTGATTCTTCGCAAGTGCGCACCCGGCAAAGAAAAACAAGTGCGGGTGATATTTGAGAAGCAGCCCTTCGGCGAACTCGAGCGCCTCGTCACACAAAAGCTCCTGGATGTGGTCAAGAGAGTCGCAAGAGACGAATTGGAAAGTAAAACCTGGCTCCACTCGGTGGCGCGGCTCAGCCGCCGAAGTTATGAAGCGTTGCGAGTCAGCATCCTCGAGTTCCTGGACGCGGATGCTTTCAGCGTGTCGGTGGAGAACTGCGTTTCCTTCCTGGATCCGTTGATCGAATCCTGGGATATCGATCTCGCAACTTTCGGGATGGAAATCGTTTTGAATCAGAGACTGATTCCGGGTTACGCAAAGAAATTTGAGTTTGTTGAAAGGGAATCTGCTCAAACGGAGGAAGAGCCGGGGCTCAAAGAATTCCTTCGACACCAGTCTGTGAGCGGTGATGCGACCGGGGAAGAAATCGCGTTTCTAAAGAAGCTGAGGTTTAACGGGAGGCGTCCGACGCCGCTTTATTATTACCGGGAATTGCAGAACCTCAGGGATCCGCTCCATTTTCACGCGCTCGCGGCCCGGACCCTGCGGAAAAAAACACCGGGTCAGTCCCAGCCCGAAGGATCGGTCGCCCCTATGCATAAACACTTGGAAGCGGATGGCATCGAGAAACAGATGCAGCTTAACGGCAGGGAAAAGGCAATCCAGCGTTGGGCAGGGAGCAGAGGCAACACGACCAAGGAGCAAAGAGGGAAGTCAGGGAAAGTTTCGCCGGCTAGGACGAAGAGGCTACTATGAGCGATAACGTTATCGTCCAGTTCGTCGGTTTCGAAACGAAAGCACTCATCCGTGAATACAATTTTCATGTGAGGCAAGCTTCGAACGAGATCCGCGAATTTACGCTGACAATTGTGAACGAGGCATTTAATTCCCGGCGCGTACGCTACCAAGACGGTCCCGAGATCTGCTCTCTAAGGCTCCACCGTGAGCTGGCCGCTTATTCAAACCGTCCCCCGCAAACACATTATCGTATCAGCGAGATCGATCTGGCCGATTACCGCGACGCCCACGCACCAAAGAAAGGCTTCGGGCAATACTTATGAGCCCAAGCCTCCCTAAAGCCTATAGCGCCGTTGCCCGTCATCTACTTTCCGAATTCGCCGCGATTGCAAAGCGCAACTAAACGAATCCCCAGCGTTGAGAAGGGAAAGGGCTCCAGGAAAACGCCGCCTGACTCACGCGGTAATCCACAACATTTCAGAATGACTCGGATTTCTACGCGTATTCCTAATCTGCAGCCTCTCTAATCCAAAAACGTGAACTCTGGCTATCCACACCGCGCATCTTCATGTGCGCCTTAATGCTCTTTTCACCATCCGTCTTGCCGTTTCGTACATGAGGTCATCCTTTTTGGTGACTTCGATTTCCTTTTTTGCTTTCTGCAACGTCTTGTAAACCCCAACAGTCTCGCCAGCACCATCGACGACTTCGAACCCATGGCTAGTAGATCTTATTTCGTAGCTATTGACCATGGCCGTTAACCCCAGGCGAGTGTATGCCAAAATGCCACGAACGATCGTACGGTAGCGGACCGGCCCGACTTTTAGGTTTCACGCCAGTAGTACTCTTCGTCCAGCCCGCCTGGCTGGCGATTCAGCGTCCCTGAAACACCCAACCGGAACCGCGATCGCAGTGCCGACATTGCGCAGTACCATCGTATCCAGAACCCGCGCAAGATAAACACTCGACCCAATCGTTGTCGCCGATTGCGCTCTGATTCGTTCCCGTGCATCTGTGCGTGCCATCCATTCGCAAGCATTTCCCGTTGGCCAACTGGATGTTATAGCCGGGCGCTCGACACATGTTGCAAGATATGACTGGTTTAGGGCGCTTCATGCGCGATTCGATCACGGTTCGCTAGCTGGCGCCAGCAGACGCCACCCGCGGGGAGACGTCATTGTCGGCTCTCTTCGCGGCACTCCTGTCGATTTCGATCGAACCCTTGAAGTCCGCGCCGTTTTCGATCATGATCTGCGCCGTCGTCAAATTCCCGATCACCGAACCATCTTTCCTGATCTCGATCCGACCTTTCGCGCTCACGTTCCCCTTCACGTAGCCGTATACCACCACGTCGCGGGCGTTGATGTCAGCCGTTAGCTTCGCTGTCCTTCCGACCGTCAGTTTCCGGTCATCAAGTTGTATCAATCCTTCGACCGAGCCGTCGATCAGCAAATCCTCGGTTCCGATGATGTCGCCTTTCACGTGGAGGCTCGACCCCAGCCGCCCCGGCGCGCGGTCCGCTGTCGCCTCCAATGGATGCATCGCATCTGTGCCCTCTTTGTTCGTCAGCAAGTCTTTCGGTTCCGGGGCCGCAACTTGCGGCGTATCCGGTTTCTTCTTATCCCACATCGAACCTCCCAAAGGGATAGCACCGCTCAGCGCCGATTTCCCGGCGGCGTGCATCAAACTCAATCCCCCCTCCAGCTTACAGAAATTCCCTGCAAGTTTCAGCGGCTTACGTTACGGGCCATCTTCGGTGACATGCTGGCTGGATTCTAAACTCGCAGCAGCCTCTTCGGAGACGTTCGACGGTCAGTGCTTATCAATTCTCTCAAGGATTAACTCGGCGTTGCGGATCGCGTTGGCCATGCACTCCTCCCGGACCGGCGAAGGGTTGTCGCCGACCTCGTTGAGCTTTCGTGCCGCGAGAACCGTTGCTGAAAATAGAATGGCGCACTTCCGTTGCGCGTCCATGGATGCTCCAACGGTGGGGTTTCAAATCATGGCAGGCGACGCGGGGAAGCCAGTCTACTCCTTTTCCAACGTTTGTCTTGACCTTCTCTAGCGGTATCGGCTTGAAGTGGGTTTCCCACTTGCCCATTCGACGTCGCTCCCTCCATCTTCCCAAAGAGACTAACAGCGGCCAAGTCGTGCGGGTCGTCTCCTTTGGGAAACGTGCTTACCGTTTAGTCCGCTTCGTGACGGCCCGAAAGGTTAATGTTTGTGTAAGATTGCACTGCTGAAAGACGTGCCAGGCCGAAGGGGGTTGAGTAGCGTCATGCCACCCAATTGAAGGACCTGCGCATTTCCAAAGACCGGCAACGCTCGGTTGGTTGCCGCACCGAAAAACAACTGTTTCCTGAACCCTGGGAAATTCCCACAGGGTGACCCGGCGAATCAACACATAGCGATTCGTGTTCTGATAGGGTTTTCGGAAACCCGGCAAGGGACGGAAATCCACTTGCAATTTATCCTGTGTTTAGGCTCGACGCGGTAACTTCTCTCGGAGACGTCTCGGATTCTAGGACAAAAACTCCCTTTTAATGAAAATCCTACTATACAACCCAGATAATGGTGTGACTCGCAACTTCATGCCGCATCTTTGGATGTTTCTCTTGCAAGCACTTACTCCGCCGGGCCACGAAGTGGTGCTGATTGACGGCAACGCTCAGCCTATGGATGAAGAAAGTATCGCGCACTACGTGCGTGAACAAAATATCGGACTGGTCGGTATCGGTGCGATGACCAGGATGATTGCCAAAGCCTATCGCATGGCGGACGCCGTGCGCGCCGTGGGAGTAAAGGTCGTCATGGGTGGCCCGCATGTCACGGAAATGGCCGATGAGGCGCTCGGGCGCGACGGCGGCTCGCGCCATGCCGACGCGATTGCTCTTGGCGAAGCGGACGAGACATGGCCCAGAATCGTGGAAGATGCCGCACGCGGCACGCTGAAGGATGTCTACGCGCCGGTGGACGACTTTGGCCAGGAACGCAAACCATCCCTGCAGCCGTATCCGGAAATTCCCTGGGACAAAATCAAGTTGGAGCAATTCAATTTGCTTCCGGGCATGGTGCATCCACTGCTCAAGCGGGTGGGCGCTGGTTGGGGAACGTTTCGAATTATTCCGGTCGAGTCCGGGCGCGGTTGTCCTTACGGATGCGAGTTTTGTACAGTGACGGGGTTTTTTGGCGACTCGATCCGCTTTCGCAGCAATGAAAGCGTGGTGAACGAACTCCTGCTGCTGAAAGCGCGCGCGAAGGAGGAAGGCGGCCAGATTGCCGTATTTTTCATCGACGACAATTTCGCTATCAACGTAAAGCGAACGAAATCGCTGTTACGAGAGATCATCGCCGCTAACGCGCAAGTGCATTGGGTCGCACAGATCAGCGCCAATCTGCTGCGCGATGAAGAGCTCGTCGATCTGATCGCGGCGGCGGGAGGCAAGTGGATTTTCATCGGAATGGAATCCATCGATCCGGCCAACCTTGCTGATGTAAAAAAAGGCTTCAACAAGCCAGGTGAATATGCCGTGGTGCTCGATCGGCTCGCGCGGCGCAACGTTTTTGCCATCACGTCTTTTATTTTCGGCATGGACAATGACACTCCTGGCGTGGCGGAGCGAACTATGAAGGAAATTCGTACCTGGCCAGCGGGGCTGCCGATCTTTGGTTTGATGACCCCACTGCCTGGGACTCCCCTGTACAAAAAGCTGGAAGCCGCGGGTCGGCTCACACGTCCGAAGCACTGGCAAGAGTTCATTCCCTTTGCGATGGCGCATACGCCGCTAAAGATGAGCATCGACGAAGCTCATCACGAGGTACGTATTGGGTGGGCCAGCTCCTACAGTCCGGAGGCCATCGAAAAGGCGGTGGATTCGCTGAACTACAAGCCGCTGGGTTATCGTATCAACATTTTTATAGCGCGGCTTTGTTTCCGGGGAATTTATTTTCCGCAGATGGGCCGCTTCGCCTGGCTGAAGTCGATCCTCGAAAATCGGCGCACCATTTTCAAACTCATAAGGCAAGGGTTCGGAGGTGGACTGCATGCCGCCGTGCCATCCGTCGCGATCGAGCCGGTCACAGAGCAGCGGCACTAAAGCCGGTGCTTCTTCAACAAAAGGATTGTTATTCGCGAAAAGCTGCTCTAGCCTCCGGGGAAGTGTTGTGCAGTAGGAGTACCCATTGCGAACACAATTAAAGATTTGCACCGAAGCGGATTACTTACAGGCCCACCTAACGGTTATTTTGGCAGAATCGCGTCGCAGGAATCCGGCCTTCCACAACCTCAAAAAGTGGCTAACGTCCGTGCTCAAGAAATGGATCACGGCGGCCAAAGGACCGGAACACAAAGTTGATGCTCGAGATGTCGGCGAGTTGCCGAGGAGGGCTGGCTCTATGCAGTCTTATCCAAGCGTGGCTCGGGTTCAAAAAACCTTTTCCGGAGTTTTGGAACCCTCGAGGACGACGCGAGAGATAGTTCCGACCCCAAAACCTCCGATTCCAGCGGCGATCCGCTTCGCCCCTACTCCTTGCGATTGAATCGCCCACAACAAGTAGTTTTTGAACAAGCCCGGTCGCTAATTGTGGGGCAAGCGAAAAGCACGGCTTGTGAGCTTCCGTTTCGACGGAGATTTCGGGCAGGATGGGGCGAGAGGGTTTTTGGGAGGCAAACGCTCCACTCCGTAGTCCAGCCGAACCTTCGGCCCCGAACCGAAGGGTTGGTTTTTGATCGGGCTCACTGCGCTGTTTTGGGTGTCAAATCCGGTTATGGTCGGCATGGCTGAACCCCTTCCTGAGACAATCCACAGTGTGACAATTGGACATCGATTCCCGTTCACTGGGAAATTAGCCTTCCCATCAGTTAGGTCGAGCTGCGCTGCGCTCGAAATGTCTGTCATCTGGGAGCATTTAGTTCGACCTCTTCTCGCCAAAGAATGCTCAATGGGCTTTCGCGGTCGGCGCTGTCGTTCCGGTGCCGTTTGCTGTTTGTGGGGAATCTGCAAGGTGTAACAACTCCAATTTGTCTCACCTAAGGGTTGTCACTTCAACCACACCAAACGATCCAGATTGAGCTTTGTAGGGCTACGAGCTTCAGGCTTTCAACCGAATGCTTGCCTGTGATCTAAACTCTTGGCGGTTTTCCAAACCGCCGCCGAGCAAAACGGTTCTCACGAATGAAATCTCAGGTCGACAAGCCCCGATACCAAGGACGATCACCGCGCGTTCACCCGGAGCGTTGAGGAGAAACAACTGTGAGTTCAGTTTGCGTTCTTTTTGCGTTGTAGGATCGGAAATGATGGGCACGGAGGGAGTTTCAGCTTCAGAATTCAAGCGGATCTGTGCTCTTTGTTTCGCAAAAATCCCGTCAAAGGAAGAGCAGCGGATTTCAGCGGATCCAAATTCCGCTGCTCCCGCCGTCACCTGCCGCGTCGCAGCAGTTCTCAGAAAGGCCGTGGCCGTTAAGGGCGTGGCAGCCTCTTGAGTCGGCACACTAGAACCCTTCGGTTAACGGCCTTGAGACCAACTTAATCACAATTTGCCGGAGCCGAGACAAATCGACGGGAATCAGCAAGTTCTAGGTAAATGGGAGTAGTCAGATTCACCTTCTCTTTGCGGTCTTTATTCACTTTTTGCCGCCATTCATTACAATTCATATGACACTGGTATGACACTTCAAATCTCCGTCTCGGGGCAAAAGTTCTTATGTACTCGAAGCGGTTGCCAACGATGATATAGATCAGGAGTTTGCGATCGGCCTGTTCAACCGGCGATCCGCACCAACACTGTGCGCGTCAGCAGCCAGAACAGCCCGCTCGCCTTGGCGTCGCTCCGATACTTAGGGATCGATCACTGGGCTGCTGATCGCCGCGGCCGAATTCAATTTTGATTTGCGGCTGCAAATACTTGCTGTATTCAAACGCATTCGGATAGTGGAACAACAAAGTCATTTCTTCGTTCTCGTCTTTCGAAGGTGAAAGCGCCCATCCTTGCCCACCGAGGACGCCGTGAAAACGCTCGTGCAGTTTGGGTAGAATGTCCGAATTCACTTCGGTAGTGATCGCGGCGCGTAATTCTTCATCCAGGGCTTTTCGTTTAGTACCCGAGAGGGCTGGATTCGCCATGTCGCGTTTCCCGGAAAAGCCCAGGGCCGCGCGATCGATGGAAATGTCGATGTCCTCGGAAAAGCGGTCGATGAGACCGAAGACTTTGGAGAGTGAAGTTCCGCCTTTGAATCGAAGTTCAGGGATTGCCTTCAGTGTGAAGAGGTGTTTCAGGGTCCAGCAGATCCAAAAGTCCTTTTCGACCGCTGTTGTTGTGGAGTTGCGGCGTGCGGCAGTTTCCTCGAAGTAGGGCTGCCGCTCCGCCGGCTTGCCTTTTGCGAAGTCATCCATGAGTTCGCATCAGGCGCTGATTTGCTTTAGAACAGTCTGTGACCAAGCCGGTGCAGCCGGTACAAGCCGTTTCACGGCTCTCTTAACCGGACGGGGAAGCCGTCTTGCAAGTGCATGGATAGGGATTTCGTGAACTCCCTTTTTCCCGAGCGAGCGAACAGCCTGGATTACGATTCCCGCCTCTGTTCCCGCACCGATCATTTTGGAAGGGGCAACGTGCTTAAGTGACACCGTTTGGTTGCCGATTCGAATAGTGCGAGAAGGCCCTTCTGTCCAGAAGACATTCTGCATAGGCACTTGGGTCGAAAGCCCAAGTAGATTTGCAGCCTTTGCTCCTGAGATGGTAATTCGGCTTCCCGTTCTCTCAGCGATTGCTTTGGCAACAGCCTCAGGAGAAGGGGAGAGTACGCCGATCTGAGGATGTATCCTCGGAAATTCGTAAACCCCACGAGTCAGACGACGAATCTGGCCACTGCGCTGAATCCGGGACAGAGCCTGATCTACCGCAGCACGGGTTCCGAGGTGCGCGAACTGTCTCGGTGTAAAGACCGACCCGCGATGCTTTGCTCGAATTCGCTTTAAGATCGCATTCGTTGTGGAGGTTATCATCTTAATCCCCTTCGTTTATGTCAGAAATACTATACTATTTATCTGACGCTTTCAAGAGCCATATTCAAATATAAGTCTTTTATATCTAATATGATAGGCTCTAACAATGAGATATTCGGCTATCCATCCATAGAAGTCACCCAAGCATTGCGTGAAGTCCCTTCCGGCAGCGGACCGGATAATCTCCCTACTCGCCTTTGGGCCACTGCCAATGCTGATTTCCTGGGGGGGGCGGTCGAATAATAAACTCTCCACAGACCCATACCAAAGCCACAGAGACACCGAGAGTTGAACGTGGAAGAAAGCCGGCTGCCAGTGAAATATCTGCAAGATTCGAGATGGCTTGGATTCTGGACCGGCGGCATTGTTGCTTTCTTTGAGTGGTTACCCCCGTCAAATCTCTCGCCGCACATTAATTCCACGTATTTAGTCTACAAGTTGTGGACGAAACTGAACTGCTTTGCCTTTTCCTCACCGCCGTGGTGTAAAGTGGTGAAGCTTTACATTCCATTTGCGCAAGACACGATAAGGGCTTCTTTTCCCCAGCCCGCCGACGCCCGGACGGCCGATCGGGAGCGTGAAAACTGCGTGGAAAGCCACACTGCGACGAGAGGGTGTGCCGCATTTTCCGATTTAATAGCCCCGAAACAAAGCGCCGGTATCAACTCGGCATGGTCGAGCAGGTTCGTGAAGCGATGGAGAAGGCAAACCAGCAGGTGTACGGCGAGCGCGTCACCGTCCAATGACGCGTTTTGTATTACACCTGTATGACACTGCGAACTTCATTGATGAATGGTGAGAATAGAGGCTTGTAACTGACCGCAAGAGAACGAGGATTTGGCTCCCCGGGCTAGATTCGAACTAGCAACCCTTCGCAACAGAACGACCGCCATGAGCGCATGCATGTGACCCTGAAGAGAGAAGCCACCAAGCCTGCAGCTTCCAATTCGAACGCTCTGCGAACTATAGCAGGTGTTTCGACTTACCGCGCCCGGCCCGGCTCAAGATTACACGCCGCATTCATGATTCGTCGGCCGCACATCATGTACCCTATGGGCGATTGCCGCGCGCCGGCGCAAAGGAAAAAATCCATGCGCTACCTCATGAAGAAGAAGCTCTTCTCTCTCGGGGATAAGTTCGGTATTCGCAACGAAAGGGGCGAGGAAGTCTTCTTCGTCAACGGAGAAGTCTTTGCCCTCGGCAATAAGCTTTCCTTGGAGGACCCCGAAGGCATCAGCTGCTTTATATCAGCCAGAAACTGCTCGCGTGGGGGCCAACCTACGAACTGTATCGCGGCGTTCAGCACGTCGCCACCATCAAAAAGGAACTATTCACATTCTTCCAGTGCGCCTTTGAGATCCATACCGATGATCAGGGCGACCTCGAAGCGGAAGGTGATCTCTCCGACCACGAGTACACCGTCACGCGCGACGACGAACCCGTCGCGCAGATCTCCAAACAATGGTTCTCCGTGTCTGACACCTACGGCGTCGAAGTCGCCGACAGCGAGGACCCCGTTCTAATCCTCGCCAGCACTGTCGTCATTGACATGTGCTGCCACGAAAGAGATTGACTGTGGACGAGATCGAAGCAAACCGCCTAGGAAACCGGGGGAAAATGGTGGGCCCTGGTTGACGATCTTAGAACCGCTGAGCTGGAGGCTAAGCATCTTGGTGCTCTTTTTATGGATGGCGGCTCTGGGGGATGACGAACGCACCGGGGATTCGGCGATCCAGACTTGCCAAAATGGCCTCGTTGGATCTAGCGAGCTCCGCAAGGTGTCCGTCGGTGGTTTGCTTCGGAGTTCGGGCCCACCTGGGGAGATGGGAGATGTCGCGGTCATCGGGAATGAAAATCCAGCGCATCCCATCGCTATTCTTCACCTTGAGCAAGAGCTCGCGCGCGTGTGCGACGGACGAGCCATACTGCTGAGCTTGTCCTAGCACGCGCACAAAGCCCAATTCGGTGATCGAACATGTTCCCAGTTCCGGAACGCCGCTTGCGCCAAGGCGTTCCACCCAACTTGCAACCCGCGCATGGAACTCATGCTCCAAATACGATGAGCGCAAGCAGAGTATTCACATCCAATAGGTATCTCATGGAAAATCGGCAAGGATTTCGCGCACATCTGCGCTCGTCAGCTTGGGGGCCTTAGGGCCGGCGGTTAGAACCGGCAATCCAGTGACAGGATCCTGAATGATACGTGCCTTTCGCGGACGAACTTTTCGCGGAGTCAGGACAATATGCTGTCCTTCAACTCTGGCCTCCAGCGAGTCTCCCGGTTGCAGTCCGAGTTTGCGCCGGATCCTACTGGGGACGACAACTTGGCCCTTCGTTGAAACTGTTATGAACATGGTAAGATTATCTTACCGCGAATGGGGTCGCGCAATGAGGTTGGTGGGCCTGGGTGGACTTGAACCACCGACCTCGCTCTTATCAGCGGCTTTTATCGTGCTATATGCATAGCATCAAGGTCATTCGGAAATCTAGCGTCCCCGCATCAACGTTTGGGTGAGTAGGGTTTTCACACGTGCAGCTGCGCGCTCTGAATCGGGGATGCTCGGAGGCAGGAAAGCGCTTTCCGGAGATGGAAGCCTCTGCGAGACAAATCCGGGAACGTCTTGCTTCAACTGCCCGAACTGCGACGATCAAACCGCGCGCGCGGCCTTCTTCGAATTCGGTTTGATACACGGTCGTGGAGAATTGTGGATGGAGTGTTTTGCAAACCGATAAATACAGCATAGGCTTCGGTGGCATGATGGCGGAGACGGTTAATAAACAAGGAATTCGGCGGTACGCGATCGTGGCGGTCGTCATTCTTGTGGCCTGTATCGCCGCTGCGGGCGTCACGCTCGTGGTGCGGGGCCGGAACGAGAAAG
>WNFS01009926.1_pt1 | contig 12096 bp, 8 predicted proteins | sample 5400141 | NCBI WGS metagenome assembly WNFS01 (sample SAMN13153358, study PRJNA577476) | soil metagenome | isolation source: 60 cm saprolite under Madrone tree | place: USA:California | collected 2016-06-14 | reverse complement strand
GAAGGCACGATGCTGTTTTCGCAATTCATCGCGGACTGCTTTGAACCCGGAGTACTGCCGACACTCAAGTATGCGACGCGGGAGATTTATTCACTCCTGCTGCGCAAACACTTGATTCCAAGGTTTGGTGGACACCGCCTGTGCGAGGTCTCCAGAGTCGAAGTTCAGCAGTACCTCTTGGAGAAACTCAAACAAGGATTCGCATGGGAAACCACCAACCATCTGCGACATCTGCTCAGCAAAGTGATGGGAACAGCTGTCAATTGGGACTACATCCTGAATAACCCCGTGCGCGGCGTAAAGATGCCAGAAAGGACGCTGAAGCGTCCTCACAGGTTTCTTACGGCAGAAGAAGTTCGGCGACTCATAGCTGCGAGTAACGAACCTCTCCGCACGATTATTATTCTTGCGACAATGACCGGACTGCGGATCGGTGAAATCCTCGCGTTGCGATGGGGACGAATCGATCTGCTTCGTGGGACATTGCGTGTGGCAGAGACCTGCTACAAAGGACACTTCGGTTCGCCCAAAACACGAGCAAGCCGACGTGAAGTTCCATTGGCTGCTGCGGTTGTGCGTGAACTGAAAAACCTCTATTCGCGTTCAGCAGAACACTCTCAAGAGGCATTGGTATTCTCTAAAAACCAAGGCCTACCGCTCGCGGCGGATAATCTCAGGAAAAAGGCACTGCGAACCGCGTGCAAGAGAGCTGGTCTGCTAAAAATCGATTGGCATACTCTCCGTCACACGCACGGCACATTGTTGCATTCGCAGGGAACTCCTTTGAAAGTTGCACAGGCTCAGCTTGGGCATTCACATATGGCGACAACTTTGGAGATCTATACACACGCCAGTGGGAGTGCGCAAAGAGACGCTGTGAACCTGCTCGAAGAGCAATTGTTCCCAAATGTTCCCAAATTGAGGAGTTGCGGAAATATCGCAGAAAAAGAAAGTCAGTTAGTTCAGTAAGTTAGTGGTCGGGGCGCCGAGATTTGAACTCGGGACCTCCTGCGCCCAAGGCAGGCGCGCTACCAGGCTGCGCTACGCCCCGACATGCGAGACTTCAATTCTAGCTTACTTTCTTGATTTCCCCTCCTAGGCCCCGGCCTAACCTTGTTTATTTTTTGCGATCGGCATCCCTTGCATCCCGATCGTCCTTCAACCGCGTACTATGAATCCTATTCCACTAATAGCAAGGAGTCCCGCATTGACAACCGTTGCACCCACCAGGACGGTACGCCACCTGTTCGAGCTCAGCGGGTACACCGCCATCATCACCAGAGGCTCCGTCGTACTCGGCCGCCAAATGCCCGAAGCTCTCGCCGAAATGGACGCCAACTTGGTCCTCTGTGCCAGGAACGTGCCAATCCTGATGATGCATCCGCACAGGCGCTGATTCATTCCGACGAACGCACACTAATGGTATATTCGATAATATGAGCGAGATGAGAGCTGACTTTGCGAGCGTGGAAGACGCGGTAGAGGAGATTCGACAGGGGCGAATGATTGTCCTCGTCGACGACGAAGACCGCGAAAACGAAGGCGACTTGGCGATGGCGGCGGAGAAGATTACGCCGGAGGCCATCAACTTCATGGCCAAGTACGCGCGGGGACTGATTTGCTTACCGCTCACCGAGGAGCGCTGCGATGAACTGCACCTGCCGCTGATGTCGCCGATCAATACTTCCGCGCACGGGACGGCGTTTTGCGAGGCGATCGACGGGCGGCTGGGAGTCACCACTGGAATCAGCGCTTCGGACCGCGCAATCACGATTCTGACGGCGGTTGACCCGAAGACGAAGCCACAGGATTTGGCGCGGCCCGGGCATATTTTTCCATTGCGGGCGCGGAATGGCGGGGTACTCGTGCGCGCCGGGCAAACCGAGGCGAGCGTGGATTTGGCGCGCATTGCCGGGCTGACTCCCGCGGACGTGATTTGCGAAATCATGAATGAAGATGGCACGATGTCGCGCGTGCCGCAGCTCGTGGAATTTTGCAAGCAGCACAATCTGAAGATGCTGACGGTGGCAGACCTGATCCGCTACCGCATGCAGCACGAGCGCTACGTGCGGCGCGTGGCAGAGGCCGTGCTGTCGACGCGGCACGGCGAGTTTCGGATGATCGCATATTCGAGCGACGTGGACCATGACCAGCATGTGGCGCTGGTGCGCGGAGACCTAGCAGCCGAGACGGTGCCGCTAGTACGAGTCCATTCACATTGCCTGACAGGCGATGTTTTTGGGTCGATCACCTGCGATTGCGCGGAGTTGGTGGCAAGGTCGCTGGAAGCGATTGCGAAAGAGGGTCGCGGCGTCTTCTTGTACTTGCACCACACTGGGCGAGGATTTGGGATTGAGGTGAGCGAGGAACCGGGCGTGTTGCCGCAAATTCATTTTCATTCGCGTGGACAACTGGACCGCGAGCCGGCGCGACAGCGCATGGTGCAGCACGAGAGCGGAATTGGCGCGCAGATTTTGATCGACCTGGGACTCAAAGACATTCGTGTACTAACTAACCATCCCAAGAAAGTTGTGGCGCTGGAGGGATATGGGATCCGCATTGCGGATCAGGTACCGCTGCGGCTGGAATCGCGCCTCCCAACGCACCAGACGTTCTAAACAAGAAAAAACTAACGCACAGACGTAAAGAGCCCAGAGTTGGCGGGGAGAAAAAATTAGCTTGGCGGAGCCTCGGTTTCGGCGGCGGGCGGAGGTGAACTCTTTGGCGGCTGCTTGCTGGCTGATGCCTTGCCCACGGTCAGGTATTTGCGCATTTTTTCGAGGCGCTTCTTGCCGAGGCCCTTGATGGCTAACAGGTCATCGACGCTTTTAAAGGCGCCGTAAGACTTGCGCATCTGCAGAATTTTTTCGGCGGTGGCGGGACCGATTCCTGGAACTTGCTGAAGCTCGTCGAAGTTGGCGGTGTTGATGTTGATGGGCTTGAGCGGCGGCTTCTTGGTCGCTGCTGACACGGCCGCGAACGCGAGGCAGATCGCCAGAAAGAAAAGAGAAAACGAAACCCGCAGTTTGCCGCATTCCATACAGCAGAATACTAGCAGAGGTAGTTTCCTAAGTAAATAACAGATCCAACTAGCCGAGGCGCTTGCCGTGAGCGTCGTAGACGTCGAGGTCGCCGAAGAGGGCGGCTTGCTGCTCGATTTGGGTGCGGTCGCCGACCACCACAATTTGCGTGTTGGCGGAGTCGAAATATTTTCGCGCAGTGAAAAGCAAGTCGTCGGGCGTGAGCATGCGAACCTTTTCGCGATAGGTTTCGAGGTAATCGTTGGGGAGATCGTTGAGCGCGACGGTGGCAAGTTGTGAGAGCAGGCCGTCTTGGGTGGCGAGTCCAAGGGAGAAAACACCGCTGACGTAGTTGCGGGCGTCGGCAAGCTCGGGCTCAGGAACGGGAAGGGCCCGGAGCTTGTCGAGCTCGTAGAAGATTTCCGTGAGCGAAGCGGCCACGACGTCGTTGCGAACGGCGGCGGAAATGGAGAAGTAGCCGTACTGGCGCAGAGGATTGACGCTGCTGCGCGGGCTGTAAGTGTAGCCCTTATCCTCGCGAATATTCATCACCAAGCGCGAATTGAATGCGCCGCCGTAGAGACTGTTGGTAAGTCCGAGCTTGATCCAGTCTGGATGCTTGCGGGTGATGGCGTGGCAGCCAGCGAGAATCTGCGCTTGCACCGAGCCGGGAACATGCACGAGTTGGACGCGTCGGCCGCGCGGCTTTGCGGGCTCTGGGGAGGGCGGGACGCTCGGCTTTTTTCCACTCCAGGCCCCAAAGACATTTTCGATGGTCTTCAGCATAGCGGCGGAATCGAAATCGCCTACCATCAATAGCAGCGCGTTTTCCGCGGTATAGAAATCGCGATAGACGGAGAGAAGGTCGTCCCGCTTGTAGGCGGCGACTTGTTCTTCCGTGGGTGCGACTTGCGCGTAAGGATGAGCACCGAAGAGAACTTTGCGCAGACGCTCGCCGGCGAGGAAGCCGGGCTGGGTGCGATCTAGTTGTACTTCTTCGAGCCTTTGGCGGCGCTCGCGTTCGAATTCGGGCTCCGGGAACGCGGCTTCGCGCGCCAACTCGTTGACAAGCTGAAGCAGCGGGTCGGCGAACTCGGAGAGGCAGGCGAAGGCGATGGCACTGTTGTCAGCTCCGGCGTGGGAGGAGAGATCGGCGCCGAGGCGACGGAGGTCTTCTTCGATTTGGCGGCTGGGGCGGTTGGCAGTGCCAGTGCGCACGACGGTGGCGGTCATTTCGGCAAGGCCAGGTGCGCGCTGGCTGGCTGCGGCGTCGCCGGAACGTAAGAAAAGCTCGCCGTGAAACTTGGGGATCGTGTGCGATTCGGCGAGGACGACTTCGAGTCCGTTGGCGAGGCGCGCTCTTGTGCGCTTGGGCCAGGTGACCTGGCGCTCCGGAGAAAGCGGTGGAACGGCGGTGTGAATTTCGGCTGCTGCGCGGGTGGCCATTACGCGGCCTCCTTGGCGTGCGCATCGATGGGGCGACGGAAGACGATGGCGCGCTGATCGTTGCGGAGATACTTTTTTGCGACGGCTTGGATGTCCTCGCACCTTACGGCGAGGAAGCCGTCGAGGATGGAGTTGACGATCTGCGGCTCATTGTCAAAAAGCGAGAAGCAGGCCAGGAGATGCATCAGACCGTAGCGGGGCATGCCGCCGGAATTTCACTTTAAGTTGATCGAGCTCGTCTGGGGTAATGCCGTCCTGCTGCACTTCGCGAATGACCGCGTCGAATTCGGCGAGCGTGGCGTCGCTGGAATATTCGGGCTTATGAAGAATCTTGGTGACCATTTGCGTTGGACCGTTGTACCCGAAGATGTCTTCAATGCCGCCGTCAACTTCGACAGCAATTTGCTTTTCGAGGACCAGGTGGCGATACAAGCGTCCGGCGCGGCCACCTTGGAGCGCTTGGTCGAGAAGAGTCATCGCGTACCAATCCGTCGTGCGGCGGGGCGGGACGGTGTAGCCGACGGCCATGGCGGGGAGCGTTCCGAATTTTTCTTCGACTTCGCCGCGGCGTTCTTCGGTTTGCTCCGGTTCGCGCGGGTCGGCGAAAGGAGGCGCGGCGCCGGCGGGGATGTCGCTGAAATATTTTTTGGCGAGGGCCAGGCCTTCGTCGGATTTTACGTCGCCGAGAATCAGCAGGACGGCGTTGTTGGGGGCGTAGTAAGTTTTGAAGAAAGATTGCACGTCAGCTAGGCTGGCGGCGTCGAGATCGGCAAAATCGCCGTAAAAATTGTGAGCATTGGCCCAATTGCGGAAAGCAATGGGCGGAAGGTCGAGCCAGGGAAAGCCACCGTATGGCTGATTCAAGACGTTAACGCGGACTTCTTCCTTTACGACATCGCGCTGGTTGCGAAGATTTTCGTCATCGACTTTGAGGGCGCGCATGCGATCGGCTTCAAGCCACAGGACGCGCTCCAGCGCGTTGGAGGGAACGGACTCGAAATAATTGGTGACATCGTAATGCGTGGAACCGTTAAGGGTGCCGCCGCTGGAATTGATGAGCTTGATGTGCTGCATCTTGGGAGCGTTGGCGGAGCCTTGAAACATCATGTGCTCGAAAAGATGCGCGAAGCCGCTGCGGCCCTGCGGCTCAAGGCGGAAACCGATCTTGTAGTAGACGCCGACGGTGACGACCGGCGCGGTAGTATCCGGCGCCACGACGACTTTCAGTCCGTTGGGAAGCGTTATGGTTTCGACGGGAATCTTCAATGCGTTCACCAGTGTTGGTTTCAATGAGTCTTGGGTCACGTGCTAGGATACCGCGAGGCGAGCGTTGACACCAATTCCGGCGGCGAAAATCGAGCACATCGCGGGAGTCTGGCTCTTCGGACTTATCGCTTTCTTCTGGTTTTTTCACGGGCTGCGCGTGGCTTACGGCGCGTTGCGGCTACCGCGACTGAAGGATTGCGCTCCCGCCGGGGATGCGGAGTGCCCGCGGATATCGCTGATTTTTGCGGCGCGGGATGAAGAAGAAAAGCTGCCAGCGGCGCTGGCCACGCTTGCGGCGCTCGACTACCCGAACCTGGAAATCATCGCGGTAGATGACCGGTCGCAAGACTCCACCCGAAAAATCCTAAATGAGTTTGCGCGGGTGGACAAACGTGCTCGCGTGGTGCTCGTGGATGAGCTGCCGGGCGGGTGGCTGGGGAAACCGCATGCTTTGCAGAAGGCGTATGAGGCGTCGACGGGAGAATGGCTGCTGTTCACGGATGCGGACGTGCGGTTTGCGCCGGATGTATTGCGGCGCGCGGCAAGCCTCGTGAAGGAGCGGGCGGTGGATCATCTGACGTTGTTGGGGGACGTGGAGATGCACGGATTTTGGGAGACGACTTTGCTGACTTTCTTTGGAATGGCGTTTCATTTGGCGACGGATCCGTATCGAGTTGGCAACCCGCATTCGCGGGCGTATGTCGGGGTTGGGGCGTTTCAGATGGTGAAGCGCGGGGCGTACGAAGCGGCGGGGATGCACCGGCGGCTGGCGATGGAAGTGGTCGACGACATGAAGCTGGGGAAGATCGTGAAGCAAGCGGGATTCCGAAGTTGTGTGGCCATGGCACAGGATGCGGTGGTAGTGCGGTGGCACGCCGGAGTAGGAAATATCGTGCGCGGGGTGACCAAGAATTTTTTTGCTAGCGCGGGCTACAACGTGGCGGTTGCAATTTTTTCGGCGGCGGCAGTGTTCTTGGCAAACGTAGCACCGTTTGTCGCGCTATTTGCAGCGCACGGTTGGTCTCGAATCTTTGCGGCAATTGCGGTGGCGATTGCTGTTGGATTTCATGTTGGGGTGAGTATCGAAGTCCGCGTTTCGCCGCTTTATGCGCTGACGCACCCGGTGGGAGCGGTGCTATTTTGCTACATGCTGCTGCGTTCGACGGTGGTTACGCTTTGGCAGGGCGGCGTGACTTGGCGTGGGACGTTTTATCCGCTGGAGGAGTTGCGCCGCGGCGTCGTTTAGCGAAGAAAAAAGCGCCCGCCGTGGGTCGGCGGCCGCTACGGGTGCACGTATATTTCGCGTCGCAGGCGCTTAGGGAGCCGCAGCGGCGTTTTCGGTGGAGAAGTGGCCGGAGAGGTCGCGCTGCTTTAGGCTGCGGATGCGGTCGCGGAGCTGGGCAGCTTTTTCAAACTCGAATTTCTTGGCAGCTTCGCGCATTTGTCCTTCGAGCTGCTTCAGCAATTCCGCTAGCTGCTGCTCATTTTTGACATTGGCCGTAGCCGTGTCCAGCGCCACGTCGTCTACGGGTATGGTGACATAATCGGCTTCAACGATGCGCGCAAGCTCCATATCCACGGACTTGACGATGGATTCGGGCGTAATGTTGTTTTCCTTGTTGTAGGCGAGCTGCTTGTCGCGGCGGCGATTGGTTTCGCTGATGGCCTGGTTCATGGAACCGGTGCGCGTGTCGGCATAGAGGATGGCGCGGCCGGAGATATGGCGCGCGCACCGGCCCATGGTCTGGATGAGCGACGTGGCGCTGCGCAGGTAGCCTTCCTTGTCAGCATCGAGAATGGCGACGAGAGAGACTTCGGGCAGGTCCAGGCCTTCGCGCAGAAGATTGATACCAATAAGGACATCAAATTCGCCGCGGCGGAGGTCGCGCAGGATTTTGATGCGGTCGAGCGTTTCGATTTCCGAATGCAAGTAACGGCAACGCACTCCAATTTCAGTGAAGTATTCGGAAAGATCTTCGGCCATGCGTTTGGTCAGCGTGGTGACCAGCACGCGCTCGTGGCGCTCGGCGCGGATGCGGATTTCCTCGAGTAGATCGTCGACTTGGCCCTTTACCGCACGAATCTCCACTTCAGGATCGACGAGTCCGGTGGGGCGAATCACCTGCTCGACGAAGACGCCGCCCGATTTCGTCAGCTCGTAAGGGCCCGGAGTTGCCGAAACATACAGCGCCTGATTCACGCGGTGCTCGAATTCTTCGAATGTGAGCGGCCGATTGTCGAGCGCGGAAGGCATGCGGAACCCGTAGTTCACCAGCGTTTCCTTGCGCGAGCGGTCGCCGGCATGCATTCCGCGAACCTGCGGAATGGTCTGGTGCGATTCATCCACGAACAGCAAGTAATCCTGCGGGACGTAATCGAGCAACGTGGGCGGAGCTTCGCCTGGCAAGCGGCCGCTGAGGTGGCGCGAATAATTTTCGACGCCGTGGCAGTAGCCGATGGTGCGCATCATCTCGATGTCGAACAGAGTCCGCTGCGTCAGGCGCTGCGCTTCCACAAATTTTCCCGCGCGCTCCAGCTCTTTCTTCCACCATTCGAGTTCTTCGTGGATGCTCACGATGGCGCGTTCGCGCTGCTCGGCAGGCATAACGTAGTGCGTTTTTGGATAGATAGGCACGCGGGTCAAATCTTCCTGGCCGGCACGGACTTCGCCGGTAAGGGGATCGATTTGGCGCAGCGCGTCGATCTGCTCTCCCCACATCTCGATGCGATACCCATTGTCTTCGTAGGTTGGATAAATCTCGATCATGTCGCCGCGCACGCGAAAGGTGCCGCGGCGCAAATCCTCCGAGCGGTCGTACTGAATATCGACGAAGCGACGGAGGAGAGCTTCGCGCGAGGTGTGCTGGCCTTTTTCGAGCATCACGAGCATGCCGTAATAGGCTTCCGGCGAGCCGAGACCGTAGATGCAGGAAACGGACGCGACGATTATCACGTCGCGGCGCTCGAAGAGCGAGCGGGTGGCGCTCATGCGCAGCTTGTCAAGCTCGTCGTTGATGGTGGCTTCTTTTTCGATGTAGACGTCGGCGGAGGGAACGTACGCTTCCGGCTGATAAAAATCGTAGTAGCTAACGAAATATTCGACGGCATTCTCCGGGAAGAAGCTCTTGAACTCGTGGTAGAGCTGCGCGGCGAGAGTTTTGTTATGGGCAAGGACAAGCGCAGGCCGGTTTACGGCCTCGATGACCTTGGCCATCGTGAAAGTCTTGCCGGAGCCGGTGACGCCGAGAAGCACCTGATGCTTTTCGCCGGCTTCTACGCCACGCACGAGCTGGTCAATGGCGGCGGGCTGGTCGCCCCGCGGTTGATAGCTGCTGCGCAGCTTGAATTTCACGAGAGAAGCCTCCTGCTGGCCCGATGGCGCCTGGTGAAACCTCCATTATACAACGCGGCGCAAATCGCGAAGAGGTCACCAAGTATCGCCACCGGCGCGAGGAGGCGAACCCTCTCCTGGGGTATCAAGGATTGTTGAGTGGAGACTCTGAGACCAGTAGCACTTCGGAGTGGCTCTTGGCGTTTACGTCGTAACGAACGCGATTGGAGCCGTCGGCTTTGGCCACGGTGACGTTCATTTGCTGCGTAGCTTCTTCGGTGGCGCGAACAAGGAGACCGGTTTTTACCGAGATGTAGGTAATGATGCGGTTGGTGCCGTGGGCAGTGCCTGCGGTGCGTAACTCGTGGAGCTTGAAGTCCTCCGGCGTGGCGTTCTTGTCGGAATCCTGCTTTAGCACGGCGGTGGTTAGAATCACGGCGCAGGTTTCCGGCTCATTGTCTGACGGAGCGACGCTGCCCTGCACGGTCAGTTGCACAGCACGGCAAGGCTCATCGCGGACGTAGCTGGACTCGCGCATCCAGCGTAGGCCGGCGATGGGCGAGGGGGACTTCTCCATTTCTTCGGAGCCCCATTTTTGCGTGACGCGGACTCCTGGAGTACGGAATCCCGCGGCAAGCAGAAAGCGGGAGGCCCATTCCTGCCAGGCCTGCTGCTGTTCAGGAAAGAGTGCGTCGAGGCCTGTGACCTGGTCGAGACGGCCGTCTGGAAGAATCGTAAACTCGATGAACTTTCCAACGGGGTCTTGCCTCTGCAACTGCCCTGCCGGCTGATCGATGTTGGGAACCTTGAAATGGGAATCGGAGTCGAGGACCTGAAAGTTTGCGCGTGCGTGAATAACGGCGCGGCCCCCCTGCACCTGAACGCCGAGAACCTCGAGGCGCAGAAAGGCGTTCACATCAATTTTGACGGAATCATCGGGAGCGGCAACGATCACCCGGCTTTCTGTTTTGACGTGTTTGTCGCTGTGATAGCTGATCTGGTAGGCCAAGGTTTGCCCGGCTTGCAATCGTGGGAAAAGATTGACGCGCTCCGGCCGGCCTTTCGCGGCGCAAACGCAGGTGGCGAGCAAAGCGATTGAGCCATAAACGGAGGCGTAATCTTTCGCGCGACGCGCCAGAGTGCGAGTGCCATTCATCAATGTTCAGCCACGGCCAAGCTCACTTCGTTTTTGCGGCCGCGCCGCCCGCAACGCTGCGCTGTTTCAGGCGCCGGTCAAAGAAATCACTGGTGGCGTGATACGCGGCGAGCCAATTGCGATGCAGCAGAAAATCGTGCACGTCATCCGGGAAAACGAGCTGCTCGATAATCACGCCGCGGGCGCGCAGCCGGGCGGCGAGATCAACCGTTTGCGTGAAGTAGACGTTGCGGTCGTCGTCGCCGTGGATGAAAAGCACAGGAGACTTCCACGTGTCTACGGAAGTGACCGGAGAAGATTCGTGAGCAAGTTTGGTCAGTTCGGGCGGAATATTTTTGCCGTCCCAATTGTCGGTGGGCCAATCGTGCACGCCGTGGAAGTCGACGCCAGCAGCGAAAATATCGGAATTGCGAGCGAGACCCATGGCGGTGAGAAATCCGCCGTAGCTGCCTCCCCAAAGGCCAACGCGGGAAGGATCAACATCGGGGCGGCTCTGTAGATATTTTCCCGCCGCCACGATGTCCTTGTATTCGGTTGCGCCGCGGCCTGCGCGGCCCGGAGCTTCGCGGAAGCCCCGGCCGTAACCGATGCCGCTGCGGTAGTTGACCGAAAGCACGACGTATCCGCGGCTGGCCAAGTACTCATTCATCGCATAGGAATTCGCGTAGTAATACATGTAGTGCCAGCCGAGCAGCATTTGCCGGATCGGGCCGCCGTGCATGAAAACCAATGCCGGCTGCTTCTGACCAGCTTTAGCGCTGGCTGGAAGAAAAATCTGACCGTGAATTTCCAGGCCGTCGGCAGCATGAAGAACCACCTGCTGCGGTATCACAAGTCGGTCTGCTGGAAAATCCTTCGACCACGTTTCCGCGCCCAAAGCCTGCACAATTCTGTCCGCTGCGAAGGAACTTCGGAACGGCCTCGCGGGATGACGTGCGTCAGAACCAACATAGACATACGTTTTTCCATCACTCAGCACCAAGGGGCTCCATTCGTTGCCCTCGCCGCGGGTGAATTGGCTTAAATGATCTCCGACGATGCTGACGGACCAGAGGTGACGGCGGTCGATGTCGCCGCAATTGGAATTGAAGAACACGGTTTCGTGATCAGGACTGAGAGACCACTGCTCGACTTCGCAGTTACCTGGAGTGAGGAGGTGCGGCGCGCCGCCTTCAACAGAAAGCGAGTAGAGATGCTGCCAGCCGTCTTCTTCGGAGGCGATAAGCAAGTGATTATCAGCGGCCCAGCGAATCGCTCCGCCACCGGTGTCGCGCGCCATGAAAGGATATGAGCCATCAGAAGACGCGCTGCTGCGCCAGATTTCGCGCGCGCTGCCGGAAGAAATCTCCGCGACCCAAATCGCCCAAGGATGCGGCTTATCGGGCTGAAGAAAATAGCCCGTAGGCGTATCGCGCGGCTCGGCCGGACGTCGCACAAACGCGATGCGCTTGCCATCTAGTGACCAGACCGCATCGCTATCAGTGTCGACGCTGGGAGCGAGGAAACGCACCGTCTTCGCGTCGACATCATAGAGGCCTATGAAGCCATGATCGCCGCGCGTGGAAACGAAGACCAACTGCGAGCCCTCGGGCGACCATTCCTCGGAATGATTCTGGCCGCGCACGATCAGTTGCTTGGGCTTCTCACCTCCGTCTAATGGAGCTATCCAGATTTGCCCATCGCGTACATAGGCGATGACCCCCTTCGCAGAAATTTTCGGCGAATCGCCCGCGTCGACTCTTCTGGGCACGCCGCCGCTCCAGGCCACGCTCCAAACGGTCTGCTCCGTCCCGGCGGGATTGCTAGTGGGATTGGGGAATTGACCTGCGGCATTCTTCCCTTCCCCGCGAACGTAGACAATGGCGTTCCCGCCGAGC
>WNFS01011655.1_pt1 | contig 12100 bp, 19 predicted proteins | sample 5400141 | NCBI WGS metagenome assembly WNFS01 (sample SAMN13153358, study PRJNA577476) | soil metagenome | isolation source: 60 cm saprolite under Madrone tree | place: USA:California | collected 2016-06-14 | reverse complement strand
GTCCTCGGGCGTCTGGCCGCCCCGCACCAGCTCGACGAGCCGGCGCCGGAACTCAGCGGAATATGGTCGACGGGTCCTGGGCATGGTGACCTCCTTCCTCCCTCAGAGGATAGGTATCCACCAAACCGGGTCAAGTCCAGGGACCCTCCAACGCTTGGCGACGGCCCTTGGCGTGCAGTGAATGGATCTACTGGAATGCTTACTGGAGGCATCCATGGTTGATAGCACGTTTGTTCAGATCGCTCCGGTCGCCCTTCCCATGGCTCAGGGGACGGTAAGGGGGACGGTGATCACTGCCGTGTACGCGCTCGACAGTCTCGGAACCGTATGGAAGCTCATGGATCACAGCGGTCAGAAGTGGATGCGTGTGACCGCTGAGCGGGAGGGCTAGCACGATAGAAAGATGCCCCTGTTCAACGCCAGCGGAAATGGAACTGCTTGACAGGATCGAGACGCGACTCGAAAATACGAGCCCCAGCTACAGACGGTGTCGCTTCCCGGTAGCATCGAAGAGGGGAGTACGGCACACGGAGGTGCGACATGATGCCCACCGTCGCGGTCTGCGTCTACTGCTCCCACAAGATTGAGGAAAAGGAGAAGTCCGTCAACGTACCCCAGCTACCGGGCGGTGTCGCCCACCTCGCGTGCGCCCAGAAAGAAGCGATCCGAACCGCCCCTCGAGGGTGATGCCTAGCGGGCGTTCGTCGCTTCCGCCGGGTCCCGGTCAGCATGGGGCGCTCACCTGTCGAACAGTCGGGGCCCCGACGACCTGAAGGTTGTAGTCTGCAAAGGGACACGGAGGCACTGGCCCGCTAGGCTGCAAATCCCGTTGGGATCACCCCAAGCGGTTCCTCGTGACACCGCTTGGCTCCGCTAGATCGCCGAGACATCCAGTCCGATTCCCATATCCCCAGGTCATTCCCACACCATTCCCAGCGAATTCTCAAAAGCCGACCCCTACGAGATAGCGTCGGCGCGGGCGCGGATCGAACCAGCTCGCACACTTACCTGTCAGATGAGGTCAACCCGAAGTCAGGCAGTTCGATTTCGGTGATTGCGGGCCCCCGCAACTACCGAAGTCGATTCACAGCGCGAGTGAAAGATAGGCGTTTCAGCCGCGGCCAAGTCGGTACCTCGATGCCCAACCTTGGATCATTGCCTCACGGGTGACGACGTATCGAGGAGGGACCGACCGATGCTGTAAGACGCCTCACATGACGAATCCCGCTGACTAAGAATTAGTGGGTCCCGGCCTCGACGACTCTCAAGGTCCTGCCGAGTACGGGGCCATCTAAGAACGCATGCCCCGATCTGTCTAGAACAACATACTCGCCATCAGCGCGCGTCACTTCTGTTTCTTCTTGCCCTTTGCCTTCTTCGTTGCGCGCCCGGCGCGAGTCTCCAATGCCGTCACTCGTTGTTCCAAGGCACGCACGTGCTGGCGCAGCTCCGGCAAACGGGGGATCACGGCCTGGGCTTTGATCGAGATCTCGTGCGGTATGGCGGGCGCACCGGAGACGATCTGGTCACCAGTCAGGCTGCGGTTCACGCCGGCGCGCGCTGCGATGACGACCCGGTCGCCGATGTCGAGGTGATCGGCCAGCCCCGCCTGGCCGCCGATGATGACGTCGGAGCCAATGGTCGTGCTGCCGGCAATCCCCACCTGCGCGACCAGAATGCTGTGCTCGCCGATCGTCACGTTGTGGGCGATCTGAACCAGGTTGTCCACCTTGGTGCCGCGCTTGATGAGCGTCTGCCCGAACGTCGCCCGATCCACCGACACGTTCGCGCCCAGCTCGACATCGTCTTCGATGACCACCGAGCCCATCTGGGGGATCTTGTGATGGCGGCCGCCGTGCTGCACGTAGCCGAAGCCGTCGCTGCCGATAACCGTGCCGCTGTGGATGATGACGCGCCGGCCGATCGAGCACTGTTCCCTGACGGTGACGTTGGGATACAGAACCGAATCGTCGCCGATGACCGAGTCATGGCCGATGAACACGCCGGGGTACAGGGTGACCCGGGCTCCGATGCGGACACGGTCGCCGAGCGTGACGAACGGCCAGATCGACACGTCCGCCCCCACCTGAACGTCCTCTCCACGAGCGACGTCGGCGGCGATGCCGCGAGCCGTATACGGAGCGGTGAAGAATTGCTGGACGATCCTCGCGAACGCGTACTTCGCATCGGCAGCCACGATCTGGGGGCGCGTCAGGCCGGACAGTTCCTGGCTGACCACGAACGCGGCGGCCCTGGAACGAACCGCCGCCGGGAGGTGCCGATCGTGCTCGATGTACGACAGGTCGCCCTCGCGGGCTTCGGCCAGGCTCGATACGCCGGTCACGGCCAAGGCAGGCGGGCCGATGAGCTGTCCCTCAACGGCCCGAGCGATGTCTTGCAGCGTGTGCGGCCGTCGGTCCTGGCCGGCCGGCATCCCGGCTACCTCTTTTTCTTCGGCTTCGGTCGCGGGGACGGCGGCTTGGCCGCCACCGGCTGGGCGGGCGCCACTTTCCCCTCGATGTACACGGTCACGTTGGCGACCGTGGTCAACTTGGCCAGGTCCTGATCCGGAATCTGCACGTCGAAGGCGTCCTCGATTTGATAGAGCAGCTCGATCGTGGCCATCGAATCGAGACCCAGGTCGTTCCGCAGCGCGTCGCTGGGCTTGATCGTCTTGACGTCACGCTTGAGATAGTCCGCGAGCGCGGTGCGGACGCGAATGGCAATGTCTGTGTCGGCTGGCATGGGGCTCCTCTAGCGCAAGAATTTCTTGAAGACCACCGCCGCATTGTTGCTGCCGAACCCGAACGCGTTCAGCAGCGCCACCGTGACCGGCCGCTCCTGCGCCTGCGTGGAAATGCCCGGGAGAGCGCAGGCGGGATCCGGGTCGTCATAGTTGATCGTCGGGTGAATCTGGCCGGTGTCGAGCGTCATCGCGCAGATGATGCCCGCCAGGGCACCGGCCGCGCCGAGGGTGTGGCCGACCAACGACTTCGTCGCACTGATGGGAATCCGCATCGCGCGGCTTTTGAAGAGATGCTTGATCGCCTTGATCTCTACCGCGTCCCCGATGGCTGTGGACGTCGCGTGGGCGTTGATGTAGTCCACCTGCGCGGGGCGGACGCCGGCGTTGCGCAGCGCCATCGCCATGGTGATCGAGATTTCGACCCCGTCTTCGCGGGGGATGACCATGTGATAGGCCTCGCTGGTCGCGGCATAGCCTGCAACCTCGGCGTAGATACGGGCCTTTCGCTTCTTGGCGTGAGCCAGAGATTCCAGGATCAGGGCGCCGGCGCCCTCGCCCATGACGAACCCGTCGCGCGTTTGGCTGAACGGGCGCGAGGCTTTCTCGGGCGAGCCGTTGAAGTTCGTCGAGAGCGCGCGCAGGGTGCAGAAGCCGGCAAAGGTCAGGGGGACGATGCTCGCGTCGGCGCCCGCGACAATGACGACGTCCGCCTGTTCTGTGCGAATGGCCCCCAGGGCCAAGCCGATGGCATGGGCGCTGGACGAGCAGGCGGTGGAGATCGTCACGTTCGGGCCCTTCGCGCCACACATGATGGCGAGGACGCCGGAGGCGGAGTTGAGCGTGACCATGGGGATAAAGTTAGGATGGACCCGGTTCGGCCTCAGATTTTGATAGACGCGATGGTACTCCTGCTCGGCAATGAGCATCCCGCCCATGCCGGCGCCCACCATGGTGCCGATTCGGTGCGGATTCTCGCGATCGAGACGGAGCCCTGAGTCGGCCACCGCTTCCTTGGTCGCTACCATGGCGAACTGGGCGTAGCGGTCGACGCGCTCGACGTGCGGTCCTTCGATATATTGACCCGCGTTGAAGTCGTGGATCTGGCCCGCCACCCGTGAACGGTAGACGTCCATCGGCAGGCCTTCGAATGCCCTGATGGCCGAGACACCGGACACGCCGGCCAGCGCGGCTTTCCAGAATTGACTGACGCCGATGCCGATTGGAGACGCGACGCCCAAGCCGGTCACGACGACTCGTGGTGTCACGGTCGATCTCTCATGATTTCTCCTTCGGCTTCATGCGTTCCGCACAGTCACCCGCACCCAGTGGCGTTCCCCTTCCACCTTGACCAGGCTCCTGATCGCCCTCGCATCGGGAGTGCGGCCTGCGATCAGTTGGGGTGCCCACTCGAGTCGCTCGATGCGCCCGAGGTCAGTTCAGGAGGGGCTTCTCAGGCCGCCCCTGGTAAGGCAGATGACGTTTGAAGTATTCGCCCAGCCAGCATACAGCCGGCGGCCCAAGAACGTCCCCATTGGGACCAGTGAATCAGTTCCCTTCGGTTCGATTCATAATCCCCATTGCTCCATATATTTTAGATCACCTTCGTTGGCCCGAACGCTAGTGCCAAGAACATAGTCAGCCAGAGGGAACACAACATTGAAGTTCCTGTCCATGTGCCTGTGATGCAGGCAGTGATATCGTGCCAGAAACTTATAGACCGGCCAGGTGCTGAAGACCCTCTGCTCCGGCTTGTGCATCTCCAGATGAATTTTGTTCCAGGCCCAGTGATGAAAAATCATAGCGGCCACGAAGACAGCTGCCCCCTGCCAGGATACAAATGCAATAAGCGCAGCAATTGGAATAGCCTTGATCGGCGCCTTGCGCACAGTTAGCCGTATCTCCTTGTCTTCACCACGAGCGACAGGTTCATCGCTGAATATCTCGGCGTAATGGTTGTGATGCACAAGAGCGTGAGCCTCAAATACGCGCTTGAAGGACGCAGTACGTGCACTGAGGAAGTTCGTTCTGTGCATCAGCTTCCTATGTACCTGGTGCTCGACAAAGGACATCAAAATGCATGAGAAAATGAACCAGCCACCAATCTGCAAAATAAACATCAGCGCTCCTTAGATTCTCCGGTACTCATGTAATCATCCAAGCCATCTAACTCGGGATGTCCGATATGGAGCGATTGCCGTCCCGGTGACGGCGTCCACCGGGCCAGCCACCGCCTCGTCGATGACAAGTCGCTGACGAGTTTACCGCGTTTGCGCTTTCAAGACCTCGACCAGCCCGGCCAGCGTGCCGGCCAGCCATTGGCCGATCTTCGCCATGCACACGGCATCGTTATTTCCCGCGCCGCTAACCGCGGCGAAGCGGACGGGACTGGACTAGAAGGTAGGGGGAGCGCGGGGACTGGAGGCTGAGCGTGGAACTGACGCGGTGGCAGCTTGGAATGCTGACGGCCTCAGAACTCCAGGAAGCACAAGGGGTCGGAGTTCGCAGGCGACGGGGGTATGGAGCAAGCCGGCTGCCGATGTGATGTACCCGACCACATCGTCAAAATCATCGTCATCCCAAAATCCGGCGATCCAGGTGGGATCAGGCGAGGTCGCATACGCCAGAGGCGTCAGCGTCAGCATCAACGCCACGAGGACAAGGACCAGAACGGTCCGCGGAAGGCGGGTGCTCATTAGTTCCCTAGATACGCCCTGGGAGGTCCCGATGTCAAACTGGTTGCATACTCGTGATTTGAACCGGCAAGGTTCGAGGGATTTGACTCTTCTCGTGGCTCCCCTCGGGCATGTCATCAGCAAGGCGGACAGCCCGGCTGATGCGCCCACTGCGCGGCCCCAGTTGGCGTTGCATCCAGGAGCAATACTTGTCCGACGTCCCGGCCGCCTGCGCCACCGTGCACTGGGTGCAGGACCGCACGTGGGCTTCCAACTCGCCCGAGGTCCGGAGCCCCTCGACTCGCGTGGGATCAATGTCCCTTGGCGGCCTCCTTGTAGTAGCGGTACGCGGTCGACCTCGTGAGCCGATGGGCTCTCGCGACCTCCCGCATGGATCGACCCTTCTCGACGGCGTCCCATATCTTAAGCCGAGTCTCATATCGTCTTGAGGCCGTGCCCGTCCGGGTGACCGTCGCCAGCCTGTCGGGACCGTAGCAGCGGAGCTGCTGGCGCTGGATCTCCGGCCAGAGCTTCCGAAGGTGCTCGAGTCGCGTCGTCGGCGAGATCGGGACAAACATCCGCGCCACCGCGAAGACCGTGGGCGCGTATATCTGTCGCCAACCGGTCTTGATGATCGCCGGCATGTTCTCGAAGATCGTCCGGGCCGACAGGGCAGTCTCATCTGGCGACGGGGCGGGGGCTCCGGACTCAGGCCCGACGTGGCTGGTGACGACTTTGGTGGCCCCCACCAGCCACGCAGGATCGAAGACGAAGGGGGCGGGCTTCATGACCGCCCATATGTAATCCGCGTCCGCGAGCTGGTACTTGGCGCGAAATTGCCGGACCACCTCTGCATAGCGCAGGTCCCGGACGGGCCAGACCGACCGGTCCTTCGCGCCGTCAAAGTCGGCCCCCATGATCTCCAGCACCTCGCGCTCGTGGGCCGCGAGGTCTCGCGTGAACTCGGGATTCCGCTGGAGACATTCCCACCGATACCGGTGCTCGTCCATCGTGTGTCCTCCTCCCTGCTTCTCCCGTGAGCGGGCTGCTCGCTTTCGCAATTATCCGTCGGTTTTCTGCAACTCCCTATAGGCGACAACCGGTCTACCGGCCATGAAAGTCGACATCCTGAGCGTGCTCGCCGAGCGAGGGGACGCCGAGGCCACGGAGGTCGCGTGGGCGTTGGGGCTTGGCTACGAGGCGGCCAGCATGGCACTCATGCGCGCCTACCGGGGCGGCCACCCCGACCGTCGCGTCGTCCACTACGGCCCGACCAAGGTGCGAGGAGACGATGACATGCGAAGCAAGAAACTCCATTCCGGTCTGTATCACTGCCCCGAGTGCCTCTATGAGGTCACGCTGACGGCCGAGGCATCGCTCCGATGCGAGGACTGTAAAGGGCGGCTCTACAAGGGCGAACTTCCGGACGAGGATTCGTACGACGACGGGGCAGAGGGCTAGGACCCTCTCCCGAGTTCACAACCGATTCTCTGACATTGTGAAAAAGGAGCTGCCCCTCGCTGTCGCGAGTGTACGCCTACGGCGAGCGCCTGGTCGTACGCGGAAGGATCGCGATACGTCCAGCGCCGTGGGCACGGTGGCGGCCAGCGGCCAGGCGGCCATCGGGCCGACCCTGAGGTCCACGGCCTATGAAGCCGTGGGCCAAATCCTGCCACGGCTCCTCGACCTGAGGGCGGCAGCCTCGTACCTCGGCGTCTCGCCGTGGACGATCCGCGACCTGGAGGCCAACGGGACGCTCCGGCGTGTCAACGTGCCATCAGGGTCAGGGCGAGATTTGCGGAAGCTCCTGTTCGACCGCCAGGACCTTGATCATCTTGTTGAAGCATGGAAAGCTCTCTAGCCAACCGACGAGCCGCTGCCAAACGGAACTGGCGGCGAAGAAAGGGGACCGTGAATGGGTTCTATATACAGACGAAAAACGAGGAACGGTAGGTCTGGGGCGGTCTTCTGGGTTAAGTACTACGTCAACGGTCTCCCAGTGCGAGAAAGCACCAGAACAGGCAAGGAAGGTGAGGCGCGCCGGTTTCTGAAAGAGCGGGAGGGGCGCGTCGTTACAGGGCAGCCGATACTGCCGCGTGCTGACCGCATCGGATATGAAGAGATCGCTCGCGATCTGCGAGAACACTATCAGGCAACGGGTGCCCGGAATCTCAAGGAGGCAGAAACGCGTTTGCATCACCTCGACCGATTTTTCCAGGGTCGTCGAGTGGCGGTTCTCTCCCAAGCGGACGCGACTGCGTATGTGCTCAAGCGCCAAAGGGGTGGGGCCGCCAACTCGACCATCAATCGCGAGCTTGCGGTCCTGACCCGGATGCTGCGTCTCGCCTACGAGACAAGCAAGCTCGTGCGCATTCCTGTGATTCGGAAGCGGAAGGAGAATGCGCCTCGGCAGGGATTCTTTGAACGTGAGCAGTATGAAGCGGTTCGTCGGCGATTGCGTCCGGACCTCCAGACGGCGTTGGCGATCGGCTATACGTACGGCTGGAGAATGCAGAGCGAGGTGTTGGCGTTGGAGCGTCGTCAGGTGGATCTGGACAGTGGAACGCTGCGTCTCGATCCCGGCACGACCAAAAATGACGAGGGTCGGGTTGTTTATCTCACGCCCGAGTTGAAGGCGCTACTGGCCGCACAGCTCGAGCGAGTGGAGAGACTCTCGAAGCAGACCCGGCAGATTATTCCGTATCTCTTCCCTCATCTGACTGGCCGCCGTGCGGGGACGAAGAGGGGGGACTTCAGGAAGGCTTGGACGACGGCATGTGAAAAGACCGGCGTGCCGGGGATGTTGCGGCACGAGCTACGGCGTACGGCGGTCCGGAACATGGTGAACTTGGGCGTGCCTGAAAGGGTAGCCATGAAGGTGACCGGGCACAAAACGCGTTCAGTATTCGACCGCTATCACATTGTGAGCCCAGGGGACCTCCAGGACGTCGCCAGCCGGCTGGCGGGCACATTTCAGGGCACACGGGGGTATTCAGAGGTTGCTGCCCGTCCGCTAAATAGCGATAATCCAAGCACGCGCCCGTAGCTCAGTTGGATAGAGCATCGGCCTTCTAAGCCGAGGGTCGGGGGTTCGATTCCCTCCGGGCGCGCCACTTACTTCGCGCGCACTTACACGCCTGTTGCCGCCTCCCCAAGATGCCTCTCAACCCCCTTAGTGCCGGAATCAGTGCCGGATTGAAAAGTGAACCGCCTCGCGGGCGACGTCAGCAGCTCGACGGCGGCGCGGATCGTGCCCGGGTCCAGGTGGGCATACCGCTGCATCATGCTGGCTGTCCGCCAGCCGCCCGCGTGCTGGACGATGTAGGGACTCACACCGCGAGACACGAGCCGAGACGCGAACGTGTGCCGGAGGTCATGGAAGCGGAAGTCCGAGAGCCCTGCTGCCTTCACGGCGGGCTGCCAGTACCGCTTGAAGTTCAAGGCGAGGCTGCGGCCCTCCGGTGTGCAGAAGACGAGCTGGGAGACGACGGAGCGGCTCTTGGCGGCCCGAAGCGCGTCTAGCGCCTCGGAGTTGAACGCCACCCAGCGGCCGTCACCGGCCTTGTCACGGCGGATGTGAAGCTGGCCGGAGTTGAGGTCTACGTCCGCCCAGCGCAAGCCCAGCAGTTCGCCGCGCCTCATGCCGGTGTGCATCGCCACCACGACGAGCGGGCGGAGCCATGCGGGCAGTGCCTTGAGCAACCTCGCCTCCTCGTCGGCCGAAAGGCAACGGTTGCGGGCGTTGTTCTCGTGGGCCAGCTCGACTGACGAGGCGGGGTTCGACACCAGCAGTCCGCGTCGCACGCCAAGCCGGAGGACGGCGTGCAGGAGCTTTAGGTAGCGGTTGATCGTCGCCACGGCGAACGGCCGAGCCTCGTCCCCCTCGCCGATACGTCGTGCTTTCAAGTTCTCGTACATCGCCTCCACGTCCTTTACGCCGATGGCCGACACTGGAACGTGGCCGAGGGATGCTCGCAGGTACTCGACACGGGCCGCTTCCTTCCGCCGTCGCAGGCCGCGCTCCGTGCGGTACGGGCGATCAGTTTACGCCACTGCGCCACCGTTTTAGGCATGCGGTTTGCTCCCACTTGTTATCTGGAAGGACAAATCGACCAAAATGGACATCGAGCGTCACCCGAAGTACCAAAAACAGGTCGAGCTAGAGCAGCAGATGCGCGGCATCGAATTCCACCGCGTGGAGCAGAGCATCACGAGCGCCAAGACCGATGAGCGCGAGCCCACCACGCCCTTCGGTCACAGCATGCTGGTGCGCCAGAAGTTTGACTGGCCGGGTTTTCTCTTCGCGGCTGCGAGTGTCGTGGCGGTGCTCGGCATTGTGTTCTACTTCGCGTCGAGAGCGCGGTGCTGTTTATGGTTCTAGACGATAAGCTCGTGCTCTTCAGTGCGCGCTAGGCTAGCGCGGCCTGCTGTCCGAGCGGCCCACTTCCTCAAGGAACGTCGTCAACAGCATCCGCACAAGACTCGGCAGCATCGCCACCCGTTGGGGACCGAGATACGGAGCAAGGCTCTGCTCGACACCACGCCGCCCGGAAGATGATCTCCTCGAGGGCCTTGTCGGTCACCGGCCCCGCTGGCGCTTGGATGCGGAAGGCGTCCAACATGTCACGAACGCTGGTGCTGATATTCCGGTGTAGCTCCTCGGCCTCGGTGGTCATCCCAGAAGCTCAGTTACCGGCGCAATCGCCTTTCGGTCAGAGGGCCAGGAAGACCCTCGATTTCGAGATGTTGACAATTGGACATCCCGATACGTCGAGCGGAACTGACTTACCGTCTAGTGAACCGGCCTAGGCCGAAGAGGGCGAGACAACCCGTGGCGAGCAGGAACACAGTGGCGGGTTCGGGAACTGTGGTAGAACCCTCTCGGAAATAGAAATCCTGAATAAAGAATCCGGGGACAACAGGGCTGCCATTCAAAACCGCTCTTCCGCGCGGGTAGAGGCCCTCACTTGAAGCGCCGATAAAATAGGTGGCCCCCTCCAATTCCTTTATCCCAAAAACATAGAGGTTTTCGGGTACGAGGGGTACGGCCGTCGGGAAATCGAAGAAAACAACATCCCTAATGAAGCCAGTCGCCAAAGTCACAATCGTACTGGTGCCGATATCAGGCCCGCCTAAACTGCCTTCATGAATAGTGACGGCGAACTTGGCCTGCGGTCCTTTGCCGACGAACGCATCTTCCAGGAGAATCTCAATCCCGTTTAGAGGCGGGAAGATTGGTCAGATCTAAATTGAAGAAAAGACTTGAAACAGTCTGGGATTGATCGACTGTGAAGGACTCTGCATCCGCGCAGTTTGCGCCTCCCATTGCCAGGATCACGGTCGTCAAGTAAGCGATACCTCGTGCATAGCTAGTCAGATCACTCATGGCAGTCCTCTCTATTCCAGCATCAACGGGTTGCAGAACCGGCGGTCCGCTACTGGATCACCTCATCCGCCCGCCCGAGCAGCGACGGCGGAATCGTCAGGCCGAGTGCCTTGGCGGTTTTGAGGCTTGGTCCTTGCTGCCTTTGCAGACTTCGACGAAAGCGGGTTTCAGCAAACAGGGCGAGGGCGCCGAGCGCGAAGAGGATCAGGGAAGATGGTTCGGGAACCGGATCGGCACGAACAAGCACAACCCTGCCATCTGAAAGGCCTGCACGAAAGGTAATCTGACCCGTATTGTTTAGAGATTGACCACCACCAAATTCGAAAAAGCTTACTGGAGACCCGAACAGGCGGTCACCGGTCGCGATGACCTTGTCAGCCTCTACATCGGGTCCTATGAAAATGCCAGCCCCCCCTGCATCCAAGCCAGCGAGAAAGGCCACGGTTCCCTCGTCGTTAGTGGACGGGCCAAAAAGGAAAGAGAAGGGGCCGCGACTGTCGGCGATTGTGATGATCGGACCGCCGCTCCCCTTAAAGATGGCAGTGCCTCCCGCCTGAAGGGACGCTTCAAAAGCCACGCTCCCGTTGTTGTTTATGGAGTGATTCGTGACCTGGGACAAATCACTTTGGTTAAGAGCGACGATGGTAGTCAGTGGTCCCCCGTTACCGCTGAAGAGGCCTGCTCCTGGCGTTGTCGGATTCGTTGCAAAGGCGACAGTTCCTCGGTCGTTGATCGATGTGCCGCCGGAGAGGCCACTGATCTCGGCAATAGTGGTAAGCGGTCCGCCGCTGCCAGTCAGAATGAGGGAGCCCCCGATTCTCAGGTCGGCCCCAAAAGCTACAGCGCCGAGGCTATTGATGGCAGTGCCTTGAAGACTACTAAAGGAGCCGCTCGTATCCGCAATAGGAGAGAGTGAGCCGCCGTTGCTAGCAAAAATGCCGAAACCTCCCCCGCTCAGAACACCTCTGAAGGCCACCGTCCCCTCAGCATTGATAGAAGGCCCTGCAAATTGCCCGGGGCCGAACTGGGATATGGGACTGGGAGGGGCGTTAGTGGCGATGGTGGTGAGCGGCCCGCCATTCCCGGTGAACACGCCCTCTACTCTGGTCCGCAGGAGCGCCTCAAACGCCACTGTTCCCTCAGCATTGATAGAGGGGGGAGTTGTCCCGCTCGCTGTTGAACTTGGCTGAGCGCGACGGCAGGGCATCATACCCTCAGTTCACAGCGCGGAGGGGGATACCGATATAGCGGCCCCCCTCGGGAAGATCGATCTTGAGCCAATTGTGGCCCTCGCTT